>Ga0209591_10000850_pt1 | contig 39140 bp, 30 predicted proteins | sample MAT01_FD_187207 | JGI IMG/M metagenome (GOLD analysis project Ga0209591, IMG submission 187207) | Freshwater microbial communities from Lake Fryxell liftoff mats and glacier meltwater in Antarctica - MAT-01 (SPAdes) (version 2) | ecosystem: Environmental > Aquatic > Freshwater > Ice > Liftoff... | reverse complement strand
CGGCGCCAGCAGCATCTGAGAGCGTGTAGGCTCGATTCCTTCTCACGCTCTCAGAGCCTGTGAAGAATTCACGGGCGACGCGCCGCGGAAGCGGCGCCAGCAGCATCTGAGAGCGTGTAGGCTCGATTCCTTCTCACGCTCTCAGAGCCTGTGAAGAATTCACGGGCGACGCGCCGCGGAAGCGGCGCCAGCAGCATCTGAGAGCGTGTAGGCTCGATGTCTTCTCACGCTCTCAGAGCCTGTGAAGAATTCACGGGCGACGCGACGCGGAAGCGGCGCCGACAGCATCTGAGAGCGCGTAGGCTCGATTCCTCCACGTGCTCTCAGAACTGTTTGCGCTGGCTCGAAGCGGGGATCCCGAGCGCCTTGCGGTACTTCGTGACCGTGCGACGCGCGATGCGGATCTGGTCGCGCGCCTCGAGGCGGCCCCCCAAGTCCTCGTCGGACAACGGAGCCGACGGATCCTCGGCCGCGACCAACTCGGCGATCTTCTGCTTTACCGAGGCTTGGCTCGCGAGCTCGCCGGTCTCGGTCGTCGTCCCGCCGGTGAAGAAGTACTTCAGCGGAAAGATCCCGCGCGGAGTCTGTGCGTACTTGCCCGCGACCGCGCGCGAAACGGTCGAGATGTGCACGCCGACCTCGTCGGCGATTTCCTGCATGCGCAGGGGTTTCAGGCCGGCCACGCCTCGCTCCAGGAAGCCGCGCTGCTCCTTGAAGATCGCGTGCGCGATCAAATCGAGCGTCATCTTGCGCTGTTGCAAAGCATCGAGGAACCAGCGCGCGGACTCGATCCGCTTCTTGACCCACTCGCGGACGCCATCGCCCTTTTGCGCGGCCTTGAGCACGTCCTTGTAGGCCAACGAAAGACGCAAGTCGGGTGCGGCTTGGCGGTCGAGTCGAACCTCGTACTCGCCATCGACCTCCTCGACGATGACGTCGGGATGGATCACGTCGGCCTGCACGCCGCCGAAACCCGCGCCGGGGCTCGGCTCCAACTTGCGCAGGAGTTCGAGCGCGTCCTTGACCTGCTCGATCGACGCTCCGGCATCCTTCGCGATCCGCGGCAGTTTGTTCTGTTCGACGTCGACGAGGTGACGCTCGACGATCGCCTTGAGGAGCGGCTCGGAGCCCATGCCCATGGCCGTGAGTTGGAGCTCGAGGCACTCGCGCAAGTCGCGCGCGCCGAGTGCCGGGTGCGAGATCGAGCGGATCTCATCGAGCACTTCGCGGAGTTCCTCGACCGTGACCGGCGGATCCTCGGCGGCGACGATCGGATCCTCGCCCGGCTCGGGGTGCATGCACTGGATCGCGATCTGCTCCAGCGGTTCGGGAATCCAGCCGCGATCGTCGAGCGACCACAGGAGGTACTCGGCGAGCTTGCGCTGACGCGGGGTCAGGTCGAGGATCGCGAGCTCGTCGACGAGCACTTCGGCGAGCGTCTTCTCGATGTCGGGCGTGTTCGCCATCGCCTCCATCTTCTTGTCGCCGTCCTCGGACGAACCCGTGCGCGTGCGGCGCGTGCCGTCGTCCAAGTCGCGCTCGTACCGATCGAACTCGTCGCGCAACGTGCTCACGCCGGCTTCTTCGACCACCGGGACGGTCGGGCTCAGCGAATCGAGCGGTTCGTCCTCGCCGGTCGACGTGTCGCTCGAGTTCGGATCGGCCACTTCGAGGAAGGGGTTCTCGACCAATTCCTGCTCGATCCGGTCCTCCAGATCCAGCGAGGAAAGTTGGAGGATCTGCATGGCCTGGATCATCTGCGGCGACTGCTGCAGTCGCTGATCCATCCGCGCGCTCTGACTCAGGCCCAGTCTCAAGGTTCTGCTCTCATGGTTTCGGGTAGCCGGGCCGCGTGCCCTCGAGCGTGCATCCTACACCGAGGCAGCGACCATTCCTCACCCCGGAGACGACCAGAACTCCGTGAATCCGGGCCTTTCCAGGTCTGTGACCCCATCACGTGTGCGATTCGCTCACGGCTCTCGCAGCGCCGCCCCGTTGAGCCCGGTCCTCGAGGAACGGGAGAAGCGGCTCCTCCACGATCCTTCAAGGTGCGAGAGCGCGGACCGCGAGCGGCTCGCCGGCGTCGAACAGTGCAAGCGGCGGTTCGCCCAACTTCACCTGACCGGACCCGACGACGCGGGTTCGCCGGGGCAATTCGATGCGACCCATCTGCGCCGATTCGCGCGAGACGATGGCGACTTCGGGGGTCGACGTGCGCCAGGCTTCGACGCGCAAGCGTCCGTCCTCGAAGTAAACATCGGCCGCGATCCCGTCGAATGCGCGCTCGACCCGCGGCGACGGCATCCAGATCTGGGGAGCGACTTCGAGCGCGTAGTCCACGAGGTACGGGCGCTCTGTTCCCGCGACGAGTCGCGCACTGCGCGCGACGGCGATCGGGAACGACGCGACGAGCGTTCCGCACGTGAGTTCGGCGCGCACCGTCCTGGATCGCGATTCTTCGAGCGCGCGCACGAGCGCTCGCGCGGTTTCGATCCGACCGGCATCGGATCGCGGGAAGGCGATCCAAGTGCCGCCCCACAGGACGGAGGATCGACTTGCACGGCCGTCGGTACCGGCTCGCTCGCCCTCGAGGATCGCCGCGAGCGTCGCGGGTTGGAGGATCGCGCCGGCCGCGCTCGATGCGCCGCTCACGCTCGACAGGAAAACTCCGGGATCGACGGGCATCAGCGGGCGTGCGGCCGATTGAACGAACCCGAGGTCGAGCAATGCCCATCCGTCGCCGGTGGCCGGGGCATCGGGACGCGCGGTCGCTTTCACGGCGAGCACGAACTCCGCACCGCTCGGGCCGGCCTGCGCGAGGTTCACGCGCAAGACGCCGCCGCTCTCGATCGCACCCGCGAACGCGACTTGCGCGCTCGCGATGCGCGGTTGATCGAAGACGCCGAGGTCGGGCGTTTCCGGATCGAACGTGACGAGTTCGGCGAGCTCCGCGGTGTCGAGCACGCCATCGAGGAACACGCGCGTTCCGCCGGCGAGTCGCGTGGCGCGCACGTGCAGACCCGTGCCGAGTAGCGCGGACCCGAGGCGCGGTTCCGCTTGGCCTGCGTCCTGCGCGACCTGCACGTCGAAGCTCGCGACGAACGGTCGGACGTCGCGGGAACCCACGAAAACGTCGACTCCGGCGCGCACGCGGCGCTTCCAAGTCGTTTCGGGCACGCCCGCACGACGGACGGCGATCTCGAGGTCGATCTCGAAGGCGTCGAGCTGCCGGTCGAGGTCCGTGACGAGGCCGCGTGCGAGCTCGAGCGCCGCTGGATCGCCGCGGACGAGGAGCACACCGGCTTGCGGCCGCGTCTCGAGCTTCAGCCCGCGCACGCGGAGCGTCTCGTCCAACATCTGCTGGAACGTCGCCGGTGGTATCGCCGGATCGGCGACTTCGAGTGCCGCCGGTCGGAAACCGCCGTCGACGTCGAGGTGCGCGGCGTCGAGGAGGACGTCCTCGGCTGTCGGCAAGGATGTCGCGCGCGCGCCGCGGGGAAGGGTCAGCAGCGTCCACTCGGGAGCTGCACAGAGGGTCGAAGCGATGAGGAGGACGTGCATCTTCGGGCCGGGCTCCCGCCCGGTCGAAGGATAGTGGACTCGACGCCTCCGGACTACGCGGAGGAGTGACCCGAGCTCGCGCGTGCGCTACAACGCCCGCGTACGGACCCATCCCTCGATGCGCATTCGACCGAACGCATGAACGACTCCTCGACACGCGCCGCGGACGGCCGCCGACTGTTCTCGGTGGCCCAGATCCAGCACGTCCTGCGCACCGAATTCGGCCGCAGTCAGCGCTACAAATACCCCGTCTCCGTGATCGTCCTCGCGATCGACCAACTCGGTGCCGTGCGCGATCGTGCCGGCTACGACGCCAAGGAAGCCATCGTCGAGGGCGTCCTCGGGTTGTTGTTCGCGTCGACGCGGTCCTCGGACTACCTCGGTCGCACTCCCGACGATCGATTGATCGCCGTGATCCCGCACACGGACGACATCGGCGTGCGCACGTTGGCCGAACGCCTCGTGGCCGAAGCACGCGCGCTCGTCGTCGGCGGGGCGCAGAGCGAGCGCGTCACGCTCTCGATCGGTTCGACTTCGTCACGCGATGGCGAGCCCTTGTTCCACGACGTCCTCTGGACCGCGGCCGAAGCCGCGCAGTCCGACGCGACGACGGCGGGTGGCGATCGTTTCGTCGCGCGCCCGCCGGTGCAAGCCGGTCCCTGAGATGCGCATCCTGCTCGCCGAGGACGAGATCACGATCGCCGTGACACTCGGCGATGCCCTCGAGGCCGCGGGTCACCAAGTCCTGCACGTCGCGAACACCGCCGCCGCGGTCGCAGCGCTCTCGAGCGAAGCGCCCGAGTGCGTGATCACCGACATCCGCATGCCCGGTGTGGGCGGGATGAGCGTTCTGGCGCGCTCGAAGGAGCTCGATCCCGAGCGTCCGGTCGTGCTGATGACCGGATACGCAACGGTCGATCAGGCCGTCGAAGCGATGCGGCTCGGTGCCGCGAACTACGTGCAGAAGCCGTTCCGTAACGAGGCGATCGTCGCGATGGTGGGGACGTTCGCGCGCGTGCGGACGCTCGAGGCCGAGAACGACGGTTTGCGGCGTCAATTGGCGGCTGCGCACGGGATCGAGGGCGTCGTCGGCGCATCGACCTCGATGCAGGCCCTCTTCCAACGCCTGCGCACCGTGGCTCCGACCGACGCGACCGTGCTCGTGCAAGGGGAGAGCGGCACGGGCAAGGAGCGCATCGCGCGCGCGATCCATCAACTCTCCGGCCGCACGAAAGGCCCGTTCGTGGCGATCTCGTGCGCGGCGCTGCCGGAGACGTTGCTCGAGAGCGAACTCTTCGGCCACGAAAAGGGTGCGTTCACGGACGCGCGCAAGGAGCGGCGTGGTCGCTTCGAGATGGCCAACGGGGGCACGTTCTTCCTCGACGACATCGACGACATGCCGCTCGCGCTCCAAGTGAAGCTCTTGCGCGTGTTGCAGGAGCGCGAGATCGAACGCTTGGGATCCGAAGCGCCGGTCGGCGTCGACATCCGCGTCGTCGCAGCCACGAAGGTCCCGCTGCGCGCGCGCGTGGCGGAGGGACGCTTCCGCGAGGACCTCTTCTACCGTCTCGACGTGGTGCGACTCGTTCTCCCGCCGCTGCGTGAACGAGGCGGTGACGTGCCGCTCTTGGCGCAGCATTTCCTCGCGCGTCAATCACCGGGTCGGACGCTCACGATCCCGCGCGATGCGCTGGCGGCACTCGAGAAATACTCGTGGCCGGGAAATGTGCGCGAGCTCGAGCACGCCGTGTTGCGCGGCGTTTCCTTGGCGGGAACGCGCACGGAAATCGCACTCGAGGATCTCTTGCCGGATGATCCGCGCTGGAAATCGATCGGCGAAGCGGCACCGTCGGTGGACGATTCCTTGCCGCGACCGCTGCGCGAAGTTCTTCACGCGCGGGAACGCCAGGAGATCGAGAAAGCGCTGAAAGCAACGAGCGGCGCGCGCATGAAGGCGGCCGACATGCTCGGAATCTCGCGCAAGGTCCTGTGGGAGAAGATCAAGGAACACGGCCTCGGCGAACCGGGTGAAGCGCTGGCGGATCCGTGATCCAGATCCCGATTCGGATCGCACCGAGAACGCGTGGAGATTTCGAGGCCACGGCTGGCCGAAACCAGCGGCGCCGCTCAGCGATGCCGAGCTCGTGAATTCTGAGCGAGCTCCCCGGGCGCAAGACGTCGAGTTGGCGCACCTTCGCGATCGCGGACATGATGCGCGCGAGATGTCGCCGAAACTCACGCTGCCCGAGGTGGAGTCGAGGGGCGTCCTGCTCGTCATCGCGGATCTGCACCTCGACCTCGCGACGGAACGCGGTGGCCACGATTTCGCCCTGTGGCTCGGGAATCTCTCGGGCGTCACGACGCTGGCGATCCTGGGCGATCTCTTCGATGCCTGGGTCGGACCCGCGCAAGAACGGATGCCCGGCGCGGCGAACGTGCTCGACGCGTTGCGAAACCTCGGCGAGCGCGGCACTCATGTCGTCGTCGTGCACGGAAATCGCGATTTCCTGCTCGACGCCTCCTTCGAGGCGCGCACCGGAGCACGCGTGCTCCGCGATGGTTTCACAGCGACGCTCGCGGACGGTTCGCGCGCGGCGTTCGTGCATGGCGACACCTTGTGCACGAAGGACCAGTCCTACCAACGACTCCGGCGTGTGCTGCGTTCGTCGGCCGTGTCGTGGCTCATGCCTCGCCTGCCGCTCGCCGTCGGGACGGCGCTCGCGCGCCGGATGCGCCGCGCATCCGTCGCCGCAGTCGCGCGCAAGCCCGAGGAAGAGAAGACGGTGCAGCGTGATGCCGCCGACCTGCTCGCGCGCGAGGTGAAGGCCGACCTCCTCGTGTGCGGGCACGTCCACGAATTCCGCGACGAATCCCTGGCCTCCGGCGCACGCTGGATCGTCCTCGACGCGTTCGGCGGTGTGCGCGACACGCTCTTCCTCGGGGAACGCGTCGTGGCGGCGCTCACGGCGCGTGACGTGGCGAGTCGTGATTGCAGGACGCTCGACGCCCCGTAGAATCGAGGGTGAATGATCCTGGCCATCGACGGACCCGCGGGAGCTGGCAAGAGCACAGTCGCGAAGGAACTCGCGCGCGAGCTGGGCCTGACGTTCCTCGACACGGGCGCTATGTATCGCGCCCTGACGTGGATCGTGATCGAGCGCGGCATCGACCCGCACGACGAGGTCGCGTGCGCCGCCGTGTCGCGCTCGATGCGCATCGATTTCGATTCCGCAGGTCGGGTGCGCGTCGACGGCCGCGCCGGCGAACCGCGGATCCGAGCCGACGACGTGACGCGCGCCGTCTCGCACGTCTCCGCGCATCCGGCCGTTCGCCGTGTCGTCGTGCCGATGCAGCGCGAGGAAGCGCGGCGTCGCAGCGGCGTCGTAGCCGAAGGTCGTGACGTCGGAACCGTCGTGTTCCCGGCCGCGGACTTCAAGTTCTACCTCGACGCTTCGGCCGAGATCCGCGCCGAGCGACGCGCGCACGAGATCGGTGCGCCCGAGCGCTACGGCGAGATCCTCCTCGCGATCCGCGAGCGCGATCGCCTCGACATGACGCGCGCCGATTCGCCGCTCGTGCGCGCGGACGACGCGATTCTCGTGGAAGCGGATCAGATGGACGCGGCGGGGGTCGCGGGTGATGCTCGGGAGGGTGAGGGCCCGAGCGCGGGCTTAGGCCCGAGCTCCACGAGCACCGGGGGACCGTTCGCAGTTTCCCTGCGCTTGATGGCCCTCTCTCTCTCTCTCTCTCTCTCTCTCTCTGTTTCTTTCTGTTTCTTTCTGTTTCCGTTTCTCGCCGGTTCCACCACCCCCCCGCTCTTCTCCCTCTCCCTCTCCCTCCCCACCTCCCGCCCTAGTCTCCGTGACCTCCGCCGCCCCCGACCCGATCCTCACGCGGAAAACCCTCGTCTACCGCCTGTGCAGTCTCTCAGCTTGGCTCTACTGCAAGATCTGGCACCGCCTCGAAGTCCGCGGCCTCGAACACATCCCACGCACCGGCGGCGTGGTCCTCGTGACGAACCACCAGTCCCACGTCGACATCCTGATCCACGGCGGCACCGTCCCGCGACACGTCTCGTTCGTCGCGCGCGACACGCTCGCAGACCAAGCCTGGCTCGGGTTCGTGATGCGCCAATGCGGCGCCGTGCTGATCCAACGTGGTGCCAGCGACCGCAAAGCCCTGCGCGCGATGGCCGATCACTTGGAGGCAGGCGATGTCGTCGCGGTCTTCCCCGAGGGCACGCGCACCGAGGACGGCAACCTCCGCGAGTGGAAAGGCGGCGCGCTGCTCACGGCGCGGCTGGCGAAAGTCCCGATCGTTCCGTGCGGGATTTCAGGCGCTTTTCACGCGTTCCCACGCGGCGTCGCCGTCCCACGGCCGAAGAAGATCCGCGTGAGCTACGGCGCACCGATCGACAGCGCGCTCCCCGATGCGCAAGAACGGATGGTCGCCGCCGTCGCGGAACTCGCGGGCGTCAAGCCCTACCGCGGCGCGTCCGCCGCGCCGGTATCCGGTGGCTGACGGCCTGACCTCGGGCGGGCTCGGCGACGCGATCGCGGCGAGCTTCGTCGCTGGAGCCGTCGCGACCGCTCTCGGTGGAGCACTTGCGTTGCTCGTCCCGACGCTCACGGAGAAGCGCCGCGCCGCGCTCACCGGCTTCAGCGCGGGCGTCATGCTCGGCGCATCGTTCTTGGCGTTGCTCCTCCCGGCGATCGCGATCGAGGTCTCGCGCGGTAGCGCCTTGAAAGGACTCGTCCTGCCCATGTCTGGGCTCGCGGCCGGAGCGCTCGCGATCGCGTTGCTCGACCGCTTCGCGCCGCACGAGCACTTCCTCGGTGGCCGCGAAGGCCCGGCCTCGCCGACGCTCGCGCGCACTTGGCTCTTCGTCATCGCGATCGCTCTCCACAACCTGCCCGAGGGCCTCGCGGTCGGCGTCGGCGTCGCGAGCGGCGACCCGTCGCTGGCCCTCGGCGTGACGCTCTCGATCGGACTGCAGAATGTGCCCGAAGGTCTCATCGTCGCCGTCGCACTGCTCGCCGAGGGCTACTCGCGCGCACGGTCGCTCGGGTACGCCGCGCTCTCAGGGCTGGTCGAGCCGGTCGGCGCCGGCGTGGGCTTCGCCGCGGCGAGCGTGGCCGACGCGGCGCTCCCCATTGCGCTGTCCTTCGCGGGCGGCGCGATGATCTACGTCGTCTTGGGCGAGGTCATCCCGGAGAGCCACCGCGGGCACGGCGCGAAGGCCGCGACGTGGGGGGCCGTGATCGGTTGCGGCGCCGCGCTCGTGCTCGACCGCGGATTCGCATGACCTGCGCTCAGAGGCCGTGAAGAATTCACGGCCTCTGAGCGCTGCGGAGCGGCACCACTCGAGTCTGAGAGCCCGTACGATCCGACGGGCAAAACCCCGGAGAAATCGAGGGACTGCGCCGCGTTACCGAGTCCGTCGACGGCGAGGATGGGCAGTCGTGCACTTGGGCTACCGACACAGCGGAATCCGTTGCCGAACGGCGCGGACGATGGATTCGGACCGAAGAAGAAGCGTCCGTTCGTCCCGGGCGGCAGCGCGAACGAGCGCAGCACGAAATCACTCGTGGCGATGGACGTCGATCCCGATGACGTCATGCGCGCGCCGATCGGATCCACAGAGTTCGGCGCGGATGTCCACGCATGCACGAGGAGTGAGGCCGCCATGAAGAACCCCACGGAGCCACCGATCCATCGATGAGCATGTCGCATGTTCGCGCAGCCTTTCCGCGGCGAATTCTCGGCGACTCCCGCTCATCCACTCGAGTCCGGAACGCACGGCCTCGGCGTGCGTCCTGGACTCACGGCAAGTCGTCCTCGGTGCGAGCAGGCTGTCAACGGCGCACGGCGATCTCTATGACGGGTGCGCCATCCGCGTTCACTTCGACGTCCAGAACGCCGCGGCCGATCGCGAGCTGGCTCGCGACGACCCGGTACCGACCCTCGGGAAGACCGGCCGCGTGCAAGACGCCGAGCGCATTCGTCGACCCGCGAATCGCGCCCCCGCGATTGCCCGTCGCCGTCACGAGCGCGCCCGGAACGACATGGCCCTCACCATCCACGACGCGTACGTCTACCGATCGGAGCGGAGGCAAAACCTCGACATCGAGCGTTCGATTCGGTCCGCGGAACTCGACGGGGCGCGGCCGAGTCACCGGGCTCGCGGGATCTCCGTACACGAGCACGTACGACCCGTCGAGGAGGCCGTCGAACTGAAAACTCCCGTTCGCAGCAGTGGAAGTGCTGAAGCGGTGCCCATCGGGAACGGTGTCGAGCGTCACGAAGTAGTCCTCGAGGGGCGCGCCGGTGTGCGTCTCGACGCGACCCGCGAGCGAACCGCTCGCTTGGAGTTTCCACTTCAACAGGAATGGAGGGCCCGCTTCGCGCGGCACGTCGATCGTCACGAACTCCGCGGCGAAGTCCGCTGTTCGCGGCGCGAGCGACCAACGGCCCGGCAGGAGGTCGAACCCCACCGTCGATCGACGCGCTTCGAATGGGCGCACCTCGACATGTCCGCGGCCGTCGATGAGTGTCAGGGACCACGCCTCGTCGAAAGGCTCGCCGTTCGGCGCTTCCACGGCGGCCGTCACGGTCGGTAGCGGCGGAACAGCTACGCGTTTCTTCACCGCTGCGAGTTTCAGCGCCACTGCGCGTTCCAGCACCACTGCGGGTTCCTGCGTCACTGCGGGTTCCTGCGTCAGCTCGGCGCTCACTCGGCGCGACTCAGGTTCGATCGTGCCCGGTGCTCTGGAATTGCGCGCTGTTGCGAACTCGATCGAGTTGGCCGCGCACGCACTATCCCCGACCTCTTTGTACAAAGCATCGCTCGCCGGCGAATGCGGCCAGCCCGCGAGCAGGGCCCAGGTGAGGGCACTCACGACGACCAGTGCGATAAGGGGGACTTGCTTCGAGTGCATGGCCGAGCGACGGGTGAACTGCCGCCACGAGGAACAGCAAAAAACATGCTCCGAGGATCCGCCTCTTGCCGGTGGTGCTGTCCGCGGGAGGAACACTTGTTGCGAGCAGGAGCCCGCGATCGTCCTCGCCTTGGCTTGCAACCGAGACCTCACGGCCGCTTCCAGCTCGACACCCCAGCACACTTGAGTTCGATCATGAAGCACCAAGACTTGTGGGTCTACGGATCCTGCCTCGCCCTCGTATTTCTCTCCGGCTGCTCGGATTCGAACGACAACGACAACGATGACTCCGGTACGGGGTCAGACGGTCCGGGCATCACCCTCAATCCGAATCCTCACCTGACCGGCAACGTAGAAGCCGGTCGCGATGTCTTCCGCTTCGAGACCTTCGGCAACGAGGGCTACTGGACCGACGCCGTGAGACTTCCGCAGGGCATCGTGGCGGCGGGCGTGACGCCGATCGACGCTCTGGAGCTCGGGCTCATCGTCGACATCGAGGCCTTGCCCGTCGCGACTCAAGCACTGATCGCCCTGGAACTCCTGACCGACTTGAGCCCGGCCAACGCTCCGCTCTTGAACAGCGTCGACACGACGGTCGCGCTCGTCAACGCGAACGCCGTGGTCGGATTCGCCGCCAAGGACTCCAATGGCGACGGCACGATCGACGTGGCGAACGGCGACAGGGTCGGCGCGACGTGCGCTCTGTGCCACACGATCTCGGACGCCTCCATCTTCCAGCTCCCGAACGGCGGCTCGATCGGTAGGCGTCTCGACGGACGCGCGAACCATGCGCTCGACTTCGGCCGGATCCTCTCCGTGGCCCAGAACTCGCGCGCTCTCTATCCCATGTTGCAGCTCGCCTTGGACGCGAACGGCGGCGCTTCGCTGGGCCGCGCGCCGACCGGGCTCACCGAGAATTCGACCGAAGCGGAAGTGGACGCGTATCTCGCCAATCCGGCCTTCTACCCGGTCGGAATGTTCGACGACTCGCTCGACGGCAACGGCGATCCGATGCACAACACGCCGCTTTTCCGCACGGATCTCGCGGCACCGTGGGGGAGCGAGGGCTCGATCAGCCGCCTCGACAACTTCAGCAACCTCGTCTACACGGCCCTCTTCGACCCCACGACGATCACGACGCCCAACGGTCGCGCATTCATCGTGAAGCTCGGTGGTGAAGTGGCTGGCAACGAGATCGTCGACGATTTCATCGCAGTGCTGGCCGCGACCGGCGTGATGAACTACCCGTACGTGGTCACCGAACCGCATCCGGCCCCAGGCAGCGAGGACGCGCCCCTCGGCGTGCGGGTGGACGAGGACAAGTTGCTGGACCTGAACGGCTACCTGAACAGTTTGCAGGCTCCGCGCGGGATCGAGACCGACGCGCCCGCCATCGCGCGCGGACTCGATCTTTTCCGACAGAACTGCACCAGTTGTCACAACAGCAACCAAACCACGTTCGTCCCTCCGTTCATCGTGAACATGGAGACGATCTGGCCCGGCGACGATCCGAAGGCGCTCTTGGAACGCGACTTCCCGCTCAACCCGATCCTCGACTCGCCGGGTTTCTTCGACGACAAGATGGCCGTAGTCAACGCGAGCATCCGCGGGCTCGAGCGTGGTACCGCGCTGCCGCTGCTCCTCGATCTCGAGCGCAAGCCGGTCTTCTTGCACGACAACTCCGTGGGTAGCCTCGCCGATCTCTTGGATCCGGCTCGAGGAGTCGGTGCACCCCACCCGTTCTACTTGTCCACGGGCGACCAACGGCAGGACATGGTGAAGTTCCTGGAGAGCCTCGACACGACGAATTGATCGAGGCTTGGGCCTGACCTCGCACGCACGGCTCGGGACCCGGCCAGGGTTCACGGCCGTGCGTGCGACTTCGTACTTGGAGGACCGCTCAGCATTGTGGTTCGCGCTCGATCTGTCGAACTGCGAACTCGCCCTGCTCGCCGCGTGCGACACGAACGTCGGTATCACAGCGGCCGCTCGCGGCGTCGCGTCCTGCAGCGCGCGCTGCACATGACCGGCGCGCGCCGTTCGATCGCGACCTCGTGGAAAGTGCCGGACGCAGCGACGCACGAGTTCGTGCTGGAGTTCTACCGGCGCATCGGGGTCCTCGAGGAGCCGAAGCACGCCGCACTCTGGGCGGCGAAGACGAACCTGCGCAACGACAAGGACGAGCGCGGGAACCCGCGCTACGGCCCGCGCGACTGGGCTGCCTGGGTCCAGTCGGGCGAACCGGACCGAGGGCCCGAGCGACGATTCCGAGCGCCGGAAGTCGCGGGGCAGACGAGGCTGGATCGCGCCCACGACACCGTCCTTGCTCGCGGGCCGGGTCCACCGCTACCTTGTCGCGCTTCTCGCGCCACCTCCCGGCGCCCCGGTCACCCATTTCGGGCCGCCGCGGATCCCCCGACCTCTAGAAAAGACTCCCACGTTCATGGCGCCCGCCTGGACCCGCATCAAGCAATTCGAGATCGACCCGGCTGAGCTGGAATCGAAGATCCTGTCCGCTCTCGGCGGCATCACCACCGAGAACTTCGAGGAGCAACTCAAGACCTCGATCAAGGACATCAGGCCTGGATCGATCGTGATCGCCACCGTCGACTCGGTCGATGAACGCACCGGCACCGTCGTCATGGACGTCGGTGGCAAGTCCGAGGGGCAGATCCCGATCTCCGAGTTCGGCGAGATCCTCCCGAAGATGGGGGAGACCTACGAGGTCTTCTACGAGGGGCTCGACGACTCCGACACCGCGATGCTCTCGAAGCGTCGCGCCGATCGACTGCGCGCGTGGGAGCGCGTCTCGACGAAGTACAACGAAGGCGACGAGATCCAGGGCATCTGCACGCGCAAGATCAAGGGCGGTCTGCTCGTCGACGTCGAAGGCGTCAACGTGTTCTTGCCCGCGAGCCAGGTCAACCTGCGCCGTCAGCACGACATCGGCGACTTCCTGGGCGAGCCGGTGCGCGCGCGCATCATCAAGATCGACACGGAGCGCATGAACATCGTCGTGTCGCGCCGCAAGCTCCTCGAGGAGGAGCGTCAGAAGCAGAAGGAATTCCTGCTCAACGACATCCAGGACGGCCAAGTGCGCAAGGGCATCGTCAAGAACATCGCCGACTTCGGCGTGTTCGTCGATCTCGGCGGCATCGACGGTCTGCTGCACATCACGGACATGTCGTGGGGCCGCATCAACCATCCGAGCGAGATGGTCAAGATCGACCAGGAGATCGAAGTCGTCGTCCTGCGCGTGGATCAAGATCGCGAGCGCATCGCGCTCGGCCTCAAGCAGCGCACGGCCAGCCCGTGGGAAGGCATCGAGGCGCGCTACCCCGTCAACAGCAAGCACAACGGGGAAGTCGTGAACATCATGTCCTACGGCGCGTTCGTGAAGCTCGAGGACGGCGTCGAAGGCCTCGTCCACATCTCCGAGATGTCCTGGACGAAGCGCATCAATCACCCGAGCGAGATCGTCAAGGTCGGCGACAAGGCTCACGTCGTCGTGCTCGAGTTCAACCACGCGAAGCAGGAAATCAGCCTCGGCATGAAGCAAGCCGAGATGAACCCCTGGGATCTCGTCGAGAACCACTACCCGATCGGTACGGTCATCGAGGGCACCGTTCGCAACCTCACCAGCTACGGCGCGTTCGTCGAGATCGAAGAAGGCATCGACGGCCTGCTGCACGTTTCGGACATGAGCTGGACCAAGAAGGTCACGCACCCGAGCGAGATGGTGAAGAAGGGCGACAAGCTCCAGTGCGTCGTCCTCTCGGTCGACCGCGAGAAGAAGCGGATCGCGCTCGGCAAGAAGCAACTGCATGCCGACCCGTGGCTCGAGACGATCCCCGCGAACTACCACGTCGGCGATCTCCTGTCGGGCTACGTGACGAAGATCACCAACTTCGGCGCGTTCGTGAAGCTCGAGGACGACCTCGAAGGTCTGCTGCACATCTCCGAACTGTCGGACTCGAAGGTCACGAACGTCGAGGACGTGCTCAAGATCGGGATGAAGGTCGAAGTGCGCGTGATCCGCGTCGACGTCGAGGAGCGCAAGATCGGTCTCTCGTTCGTCCACTCGGACTTCGAGGAGAACGAGAACATCCTGAAGCTCGCGGCCGAAGCGCCGCCGGTGCCGGTCGAGGGCGCGGAAGCGCCGGTCGAGCCGAAGCCGAAGAAGGAGAAGAAGCCGAAGCCCGAGGTGGCGAAGGCCGAGACTCCTTCTGCAGAACCCGCTCCCGTGGAAGAGCCGACCTGATGAACGAGGTCCTGCGCGCCTCGGTGCGTGGGTCCGCGGACGGCGCGGCGCGGGTTCGTCCCGCGCCGCGCCGTCCGTTCGTTCCGGGTCTCTTCGTGGCGGCGGCACTCGCGGGGCTGGCGTTCGTCGGTTGCGCCAGCGCGGAGGACGGAGAGCGCGAGGCCGCTGTCGCGCGGGCGATCGAGCGACTCGACGCGGCGTTGCGCGACGGTGACGAGGCCGTGGCACGCGCGGCCGCGGCGGAGATCCGCGAGCTCGGCGCGCGCGGCTCGGCGCGTGACCAGGCGGACGAGGCGACACTCCTCCTCGACACCCGGGTGGAGCCGCGACTCGAGCCGGCGCTGCTCGCCCTGGGTGCCGCGCTCGCCGATGACGACGTGATGCTCGCCCGTGCGGTGCTCGCGCGACTCTTCTCCCTGGAACCCACCGGAGCGGCACTCGACCTCGCGCGGGCGTACGAGCGGATCATCGGTGGCCGCGAGGCGCTGCAGGGACTCGATCTGCGGATGGAGTGCGTCTGGTCCCCCGATCCAGCTCGACCCGGCGCGGGAACGTGCCTCGTCCGCTTGGCGGCGCGCTCGAAGGACGGGATCGCGCGCCAACTCGTGCCGGGGCCCGCGACCGTGGCATTCACGGCCCTGACGATCGATGCGCGCGGATTGTCGAGTCAAGGAGCGGAAACGCGCTCGTTCGACGACCTCGCGCAGGTCGAGATCCCGGCCGAGGGGACCGGCATCGTCGAGCTCGCGGCCGTTCCGCTCGAATTGCCCTTGGATGCACGCGCGCTGCGACTCACGGCCGAGCTGCGGCTGCGATCGGGTTCCGTGCGCGTCGGTGAGCGCGCGTTGCCCGCGCAGCGCATCGACGTCCGTGACGGCGAACTCGTGCTGCTGACCGGGCGACTGCTGGGCCTCGGTCCGGCGGCACCGGGGGAAATGCAGGCCGCGGCGTTCGATCCGGATGCGCGGCCGGAAGACTTGCTCGAGATCGCGCTGCGCGTGCGGCGCGAGGACCGCGAGGCCGTGCTCGACGACTTGGCGCCCCTCGCCACGGACCTGAATCAGGCTGAGCGCGCCGAGAAGCTCGCGTCGGCGCTGCGCTGGCTCGCACCCGACGCGCACGGCGGGGGAGACGGCGCGACGTGGTCAGCCTGGCTCGAGGCGCGTGCGCAGGATCGACGTGAAAGCCGTCGTCGCAGCGAGCCGGTCCTGCCGCGCAGCTTGCGCCCGAACCTCGCCGGGCCTTGATCGCGGCCGAGCCTCGATCACTGCCGACCCTTGATCACTGCCGAGCCTTGATCGCTGCCGAGCCTTGATCGCTGCCGGGCCTTGATCGCGGCCGAGCCTTGATCGCTGCCGAGCCTTGATCGCGCGCCGTCGCGCGCGACACTCGCGCCACCCATGGAAACCAAGGACACGAATCCGCGCGTTGCGCACGAACTCTCGGTTTTCCGCCGCGGTGTCGTCGACCTGATCGATGCCGAGGAACTCGAGGCGCGCATTCTCGCGAGTCACACGAGCGGTCGCCCGCTGCGCGTGAAGTTCGGCATGGACCCGACGAGCGCCGACCTCCACGTCGGTCACGCGGTGCAGCTCATGAAGCTGCGCGCGATCCAGGAACTGGGTCACACGATCGTCTTGATCGTGGGCGATGCGACGGCGATGGTCGGCGATCCCTCGGGGCGCAACAAACTGCGCCCGCCGCTGTCGCGTGCCGACATCGACAAGAATCTCGCGACGTACGTCGATCAAGCCGGCAAGGTGCTCGACATGTCTGCCACCGAAGTGCGACGCAACTCGGAGTGGTTCGATTCGATGCGCTTCGAGGACGTGCTGCGACTGCTCGGCCGCGCGACGGTCGCGCGCATGCTCGAGCGCGACACGTTCGAAAAGCGGATGTCGGAGGGTGAGCCGATCGGTTGTCACGAACTGCTCTATCCGCTCATGCAGGGTTGGGACAGCGTCATGATCCGCTGCGATCTCGAACTCGGCGGGACGGATCAGCTCTTCAACTTGCTGCGCGGGCGCGATCTGCAAGCGCAAGAAGGCCAGGTCGGGCAGATCTGCTTCACGATGCCGCTCGTGAACGGCGCCGACGGCCGCAAGATGAGCAAGAGCTACGGCAACGCGATCGGTTTCCTCGAGCCGGCGTTCGACATGTTCCAGAAGGTCGTGAAGACGGTGCCGGACACGGCGCTCGGCGACTGGTACAGGCTGCTCACGCTCGTGCCGGACACCGAAGTCGCCACGCTGCTCGCGGGCGATCACCGGGATGCGCAACTTCGGCTCGCGACGGAGATCACATGCTTCTTCCACGGAGCGGGCGCGGCAAAGTCGGCGCGCGACGAGTACGAGCGCCGTGCGCGCGGCGAGGGACCGGGCGACGTCGAGGAGCGACGCTGGCCCAGCGAACACGCGGGGAAATCGTTGCCGCTCGCGAACCTGCTGGCAGCCGTGAAGCTCGCGAGCACGAACTCGGAAGCGCGGCGATTGGTCCAGCAGAACGCGGTGAAAGTGAACGGGGCGGTCGTCGCGGATCCGATACGCGTGTACGCGGAGGGTGACCTGCCCTTGCTCGTACAGACGGGCAAAACGCGCTTCGCGAAGATCGTGCGCTGATCGATCCGCAGGATCCGGCTCGCTACGCGTCTCGACCTCCAGCCGGTGATCGATCGCCGAGATCGCTACCCGGCCCTCAGAGCCTGTGAAGGATTCACGGGCGATCCGCCGCGGAAGCGGCGCCAACAGCATCTGAGAGCGTGTAGGCTCGATTTCTTCTCACGCTCTCAGCGCGGCGGCGCCGCGTACGGCACTTCGATGAAGGGCAGCGACGGGTCGTCGAGCTCCACGATGAAGCGTCCGGAGAACGCCTCGCGCGGCAGCTCGCCCTCCGCGCGGATCACGAGTCGCCACCGCGACGCTCGCCCGTCCGCGTCGGGAGCATCCGCTTCATGGTCCGCGCGCAGGATCGTCGACGCCCCGCCTTCGAATCTCACGCCCCGCACGCCGACCTTCGCACCCGGCACGAGCGCGATGACGCTCGCCCTCACGTTCGCGCCGGCCTCGCGCGAGATCGAGAGCACGCGGGGATCGATCACGCAGTCCTCGACGACGATCGCGCGCACCAAGACTTCGAAGTTCTGACCCACACCTGTCCCGTCGTCCGTCGTCGTGCCCAGCACGACCTTGCCCGAGTGGGGCCCGAGGTTCGAACCCGGATCGGCGCTCACGATGAGCACCCACAGGTTCTCCGAGCCAGCCGTCGTCTCGGTGAGCTCGGCGTGGAACGGACCCTCGACGACCTCGATACCGCGGATCCTCGAGTCGTCGCTGGCGATCTCCGTGGTGACGTCGAGACGCACGCTCTTCCCCGCGGATTGGGGCACGTCCTTGAGCACGCCTTCGGTCGGCGCGGCACGGAACGCGCGCTTCACGAGCACGTGCAGTTCGAAGGTCAGATACGGCGTGACGTCGGAATCGCAGCGCATCCGCACTTGCGCGAGCTTGTGCTGGTTCGGTCGTTCGACGCGCGTCGTGTCGAGAGCGATGCGGACTTCGAGCGTCGCTCCATCGGGGATCGCGAGGCCCATCGAGCGCGTCTCGAATCCGCCCTCGACGCGCGACCCATCCGCCAGGACGACCGCAGCCTGCGGTTGCGTGCAACCGCAGTCGGGGAGCAGATCCTGCAGGACGATCGTGCGTCCTTCGCGGTTCACGAGGCGGTAGGTGTGCTCGATCCGTTCCCCCCACAAGCGATCACCGAAGTCGTGGAAGTAGGGGCGCGCCGCGTCGGCATTCTCGAACACGAGGCCGGGTCCGCTCGAGCGGGGTGTGGTCGCGCTCGAGTCCGAACCGCAGCTCGCGAGGATCGACGCGGTGAGAACGAGGAGGACGCGCAGGTGGGAGAGGATGGGGTTCACTCGAAAGGGGCCGGAAGAGCGTGTTCCGACTGCGAACAACGTGCCCGTCGGCGGCGACCGCGGCAAGCACCGGGCGCGAGAACGGTCGTGCGATCCTGCACGCGCCGTGTGCGCTACGGGTATGCTCGGACGCAGTTGGAAGTTCCGCGTTGAAGTTCGCACCTGCGCGCCTCCTGATGTCGTTCCCGGCCGCGATCACGGTGTTTCTCGCGCTCTCGGCGTGCAGGGAGGCGCCACCGCTCGCGCATCCGAACGTCGTCGTGATCCTGGCCGACGACCTGGGCGTGGGCGACGTGGGTTGGAGCGGGCTCGCCACGAGTCCGATCGCGACGCCGAACCTCGATCGTCTCGCGGCGCGCGGGCTCGTGCTCGAGCAGTTCCGCACCGCGCCGCTGTGCACGCCCGCGCGCGCGGCGCTGTTGACGGGGCGCGCGCCGGCGCGGCTCGGCCTGCTGCGCAACATCTCGCAGAAGGACGTCGGCGGACTCGGACTCGACGCGCCGACGTTGGCCGAGACGCTCGGCGCGGCGGGCTACGCGACGGAACTCGTCGGGAAATGGCACCTCGGTCACGCGAGCGAACCCTTGCGGCCGATGCAGCGCGGCTTCCAGAAGTTCGTCGGCGTGCTCGGCGGATGGATCGACTACGAGACTCACGCGCGCGGCAAGAACGCGGATTGGTGGCGCGATGGATCTCCGGCCGTCGACGAGGGGCACGCGACGCGGCTCCTCGCCACCGAAGCCGCGCGCGCGATACGTGAGCGCGATCCGGCGAAGCCGTTGTACTTGCACGTCGCGTTCACGGCACCGCACGCGCCGACATCGGTGCCGCCAGGTCGCAGGCTCGACGAGGTCGCCGGTGACGATCCGGTGCGTCGAGCTTACGCGTTGCTCGTCGACGAACTCGACCGCGGTGTCGGCGTCGTGCTCGACGCGCTCGAGCAAGAGGGGATCCGCGGTCGGACGCTGGTGCTCTTCGCGAGCGACAACGGAGCGCCTCTCGGCTACGGCGGGTCGAACGGATTGCTGCGCGGCGCGAAGGGCTCGGTGTACGACGGCGCGTTGCGCGTGCCGGCGATCCTCTCGTTCGAGGGGACCATTCGGCCGGGCCGATCGAGTGTCGCAGTGAACGCAGTCGACATCGTGCCGACCGTGTGCGAGGCGTTGAGCGTCGCGCTCGCGCCGGACGAGCAGCGCGACGGAGTCAGCGTGTGGGCCGCGCTCGTCCACGGTGCGCCGTCACCGGTTCGCACAGGCGTGTTCGGCGTCGAGCGCGCCGACGGCACGAGTTGGACCGTGTTCGACGGTCGGTGGAAGTACGTCGACGATCCCGACACAGCACGTTCAGCGCTCTACGACGTGCTCCAAGATCCGGCGGAAACACGCGACCAAAGTGCCAGCGAGCCCGAGGTTCGCAGCCGGCTCGCAGCCGAGCTCGCGCCGTGGCGCGCGCTGCCGCACATGCCGTTCGTGCCGGATGAGTCGCCTCAGCGCGGGACGAGCGGCGACGCGAGCAAGTAGTCGGCGATCGTCCTTGCGATGAGTTCCGAGCCGCTGTCGTTCGGGTGGACTTCCTGGAAAAAGAGCAAGTCGCGACGACCGGGACGACGCCATTCGGCTTCGATGTCGGCGCGCGCTCGGCCCGGGTTCAGAGCGAGCGTGTCCTCGATCTTCGCGCGCACCTCGGACTCGAGCACGGCTTCCACCTGCGCTCCGGACTCGACCAGCGGAACGTCGAGCTCGCGCGAGAGCGCACGCTGGATCTCGAGGACGTGCTCGAAGCCCGCGAGTTGATCGCCCGCCGACGCACGGCCGCCGAGGTGCCAACGCGGAAGGGCTTGCGTCGCGAAGAGGACCTGCGCGCCTCGCGCTCGGCACAGAGCGACGATCCCCGTCAGATTCCTGCGCGTGTTCGCGAAGCCCAACTGCGGCACGGGGTCGGGCGCGTGCAGGTACGGATCGAGATCGCCGAAGTCGGTCTTGTAGTTCTTGATGCCGTAGAAACCGAGGTCGACGCGCTCCGCCGCGTAGTTCGTGAACCAGCGGCGCGCGACGAGATACGTTCGACTCGCCGCGAGCGTGCGCTCGATGCGGCTGGGCCGATCCAGCGGCCACGCCTGCCGCCACTGGGTGTTGTCATGCTGCACGGGGCCGCCCGGTGTGTAGAGCGCGCAGCGCATGTCGTTGATCGCCTCGTAGACGATCACGAGATCCGGCGCGAGGTCGAGACCGCGCAGCGACAGGTTGATCAGCATCTCGTGCGTCGACCAACCCATGACGCCCAAGTTCACGACTTCGACGCGGAAACCGGGCCGTTCGGCCTGCAGCATCTCCTCGAGCTTCTGCGACCACACGGCGGCGTCGCTCGACTCGCTCATGCCGTACACGCTCGAACCGCCGGTCGTGACGATGCGGTAGACGCCTGCGGGTTTCTCAAAGGTCGTCTCCCGGCCGCGGAAACCGAGGGCGTTGTGCGCGACTTGCTGCGCGGCCGTCGGCGCGGACCGATAGTTCGGGACCAGCGCGTAACCGAGGTAGGGATGCGGTTCCGAGCGCGCTCCGGACTGCTCGAGCCCGCGCTTTGGACTGCCGTATTCGAGCGTCGGATACGCGAGCCGGTCAAACACGTCGAAATCCTTCGTCTCGAGCGGCGGCTTGTAGCCCGGCTCGGTACCACGGTTCAGGAGCACGCGATCCGCACCGCGCGAAGCGATCTCGACTCCGACGACGATCACGACCAACGTGAGCATCAGGACGCCGAGGACCTTCTTCCAGATCGATCGGCGGGGGCGGGCGGTGTCCGTCATGCACGGGCGCAGGCGACGCCCGCTGCAGTTTGCCCCGCGCGGCGCACGAGGTCCAGGTGCAGCGCTGGTTCGGAGCGCGTGCGGACCCTACGTTGCGCGACTGCGATGCACCGATCTCTCGAACTCTCGCTGTCCCCGCCGCCGCGATCTCCGCGAGTCCGGTGAAGAAAACCCTCCGATCCGGCGGATCGCGCGGGTTCGTGCGCTCGATGCACCGCGGCCTCATCGCGGCCGAGGCGGTGCTCGTCCTCGGAGTCGCGAAGGACTGGCTGTGGCGACAAGTCCTCTCGTCCTCGTTCTCGAATTGGACCAAGGTCGGGTTGGCGATGGCGACCACCGTCGGGATGTTCGGCGGGTTCTACCTCGTCGCGCAAAGGCTCATGGCCCGCAGCGTCTCGAAGACGCATCAAGCGGCCGGCTCACTGCCTGTCTTCTTGCCGACATTGCTCGTGCACGGCGCCTTGCTGTTCGTCTTGTTCCTGCTCTACGCGCGCATGCTCGGGCTCCACGTGTGGTGAACGGAGAGGAGGGGATCGGATGAGCACGCAGGACGATCTCGTCGCGAAGCGGATCGCGTACATCGAGCGCATGAAGCGCTCGAAGCCCGGGACGTTGGACGTGCGCTTCGAGGGCCGCACGCCCGACGGATCGGGCCCCAAGAATCGTCACGGAATGCCGCAACTTCCACCCGGTCAGCGCCCGGTGAAGAACTGGCCCGTGCTCGATCTCGGCGACGTTCCAGAGATCGACCGCGCGTCGTGGAGACTCGAGATCGGCGGCGCGTGCGCGAACCCGTTCACGCTCTCGTGGGAACAGTTCCGCGCGCTGCCGCAACAGGACGACATCTCCGACTTCCACTGCGTGACGACGTGGAGTCGCATGGACAATCGTTGGCGCGGAGTTTCGTTCCAGACGATCGCCGAGCTGGCGATCCCGTCACAGGGCGCGAAGTTCGTCGCCACGACGGGGTACGACCACATGCCCGGCACGACGATTCCGTACACGACGAACTTGACGCTGGAGCGCGCGCTCGACCCCGACGTGATGCTCGTGCACACGTGGGAAGGCGAGCCGCTGCCGGTCGAGCACGGCGGCCCGTGTCGGATGATCACGCCGCGTCTCTACGCCTGGAAGGGCGCGAAGTGGATCCGACGGATCGAGTTCCTCGAGCTGGATCGTCCGGGGTTCTGGGAGGAGCGCGGCTACTCGAACACGGCCGAGCCGTGGTTCGACGACCGGTACAGCAGCTGACCTCAGAGGCCGTGAAGAGTTCACGGCCTCTCGCGCTGCGGAGCGGCGCCAATCGAGTGGTCTCGATCGCTTTCAGGTGCGTGGGATGGAGAAGGTCCTGTGCGTACCACTGTGGTCGGCGATCGCCTTCAACGCGATGCGCTGGGTCGCCGTGGGCGTTCTGCAACGCAGATCGGGGCGGTGGCTGATCGCAGTGGTGCCCGAAGCGCCACGAGCACCCGAAAACGGTGCGGAATCAAACTTCGGCTGGTCGGCGAAAGGAGCTTCCGACCGGCGACATCCGGGCTCGGCCACAGGCGGCCGACCCGGGTCTCGCCGTCGCGGTCGATTCCTTCACGGACTCCGAGAGCGCGTGGACTCGATTTCTTCACGGGCTCTCAGAGCGAGTGAAGAAATCACACGCTCTCGCGACGCGAAGCGTCGCCACATGAATCTGAGAGCCCGTAGACTCGATTTCTTCACGGGTTCTCAGAGCGTGTGAAGTAATCACACGCTCTCGCGACGCGAAGCGTCGCCACATGAATCTGAGAGCCCGTAGACTCGATTTCTTCACGGGTTCTCAGCGCGCGCATCGGATCAGGGCTCGCGCACGATGAGTGTGCGCACCGCGAACCCGGCCGAGCGCAGTCGCGCGGCGGTCGTCGCGGCATCGATACCCGGCACGAGATCGTCGAGCTCGAGCGGTGTGCCGGCACGGCGCGTCGCGACGATGACTTCGAGCCGCTCCGCGCCGATCGGCACGAGGAAGCCGCGCTGGTATTCGACATACACGCCGCGCGGACCCTCGACGAGACGGAAACTCGGTGCCGGGAGCACGTGATCGCCTGCGCCGAGTAGCGCGGCCGCACCCTGCTCGTCCTCCGGTGTCGGCCAGTAGCGCAGCGGAGCTCCGTCGATCGGGAAGCCGAGAACGAGGACCTGGGTCGGCTCCGGTAAACGCACGGAGAGCGAGAAGAACGCAGCGGTCGTCTCCGCCGCGGGCTCGGCGTCGAACTCGCGCCGTTCAGCGCGATGCGCCGCCTGCACGAACGCGCGCGGATCAGCGTTCACGACTTCGCTCTCGCCGCGCAGCTCGTCGAGACCGGGAGGATGCTGGGCCGCGAGTTCGGGCACGCGCGCGACCCACTCCGCCGCTGACTCGAAGCTCTCCGCAATCGCGACCTCGGTCTCGGCCGTGAGCGCGCGCTCCTGGTCGTCGCGCAAGAGCGCGCGGACGCCGACGATCGCGAGGATCGTCGCGGCCGCGGCGAGAAGGGCCGGCCACAGACGCAAGTTCGGTCGTGGGCGCGACGGAGCACCCGCCGGTACCCGAGCATCGCGCGTCGAAGAGTCGCGCGCACTGCGCGCATGACGGCGCACGAGTTCGTCCGTGCTCATCAGGCGTTCGACGTGCTGCGCGAGGTCCGGTTCGACCGAGAGCCGCAGCTCGAAGCGCGTGCGCTCGGCTCCCGCCATCTCGCCGTCGACGAATGCGCCGGCGAGCTCCAGGTCCTCGTCACGGATCGGAATCATGGCGCGTCCTCGGGTGCGATGCCTTTCCTGACCAAGCATTCACGCAGGGCCGCGATCGCGCGAAACGTCCTCACGTGGATCGCATTGCGCGTCACGCCGAACCTCGCGGCGATCGCGGCTGCGTCGAGATCGCCCTCGTAGCGCAGCGACAGGAGAACGCGCGCGTCCTCGGCCAGCCGAGAGCGACAGTCGGCGAGCGCCGCGCGCACCTGCTCGGCCGCCGCGGCCGCAACGGGGCCCGCGCTCTCGGTCGCGGGTTCGGGCATGATTTCGGGGTAGGTCTCCATGGCGCGGGAGCGGCGGCGCTTCCGGTGGTCCGAGAGGACGCCCAGCGTCCGCCATTTCAGGAATCCTCGGATCTCTCGCGGAACCTCCTCCGGGCCGCCCAAGTAAACGAGGAACGAGCGGACCGTTTCCTGGACCAAATCTTCCACGTCGTGCGCCGGAACCCGCCGCAGGGCGAGTTCGCGAGCCGCGATGGCGCGCGCGAGTTGCGCGAGTTCGTCGCGCGCACCCAGATCGCCACGGCGTGCCGCTTCCCACGCGCTCGCCGGAGAAGGGGTGGTCTCCACTCGACGACGAGCATCCGGCATTCTCGCGACGGATACCATGAGCGCATGATTCTCGCCGGGATCCTCTGCGCGTTCTCGGCCGCGGAAGAGCCCACGCCCATCCGCGTGGTCGAAGAGTTCTCGATCGACGTCTCCGGTGGCGAGTTCGACGTCGTCCGGAGAGCGAGTGGGGGCGGCTTGCTTCGAGCCTGGGTCGAGAGCGATGCCTTCGACGCGCGGCTCGTCGCCGAGGACGAGTCGGGGATGCGGATCGCCGAGGACGACGACTCCGGTGGGCGACCGAGCCCGTGGATCGACGTTCCCTGCGCGGCGGGTCGCTCGGTGCGTTTCGTCGTCGGCGCGAAGAACGGGACCGGCGCCGGTCGCCTCGTCATCCTCGAAACCGCGGAGAGTGCGGCCGCGCTGGCGGACGCCGACCGTGCGCGCGCCGAGCTCGACCGAGCCGTCCTCGGACTCGGAACCGACGCCGTGATCGAGCACCGCTCGTCCCTGGCAGAGCTCGGTCGACGCATCGGGGATCATCCGGATCTCTCCACGAGCGAGGCCGTGCAGTCGGTTCTGTTCGACATCGCCCAAGCCTTGGATCGGGCCGGCGATCACCCGGCGGCACTCGCGGCCGCCCAGCTCGTCGTCGCCGCACAGCGCGACCGATCTCCTCCCGAAAGCAAACCCGCTCTGCGAGCGCGATTGCTCGCTTGCACCTTGATGGGTCAGGTCGGTCGGGCAGCCGAGGCGATCCCGGAAATGCGCGCGGCGGTCGCCGCGTGTCAGCGCACGCTCGAGTCCACGGATCGTGGGCTCGCCTCGGCGGAGGCCGGGTTGGGCATCTTGCTCGCCGGCATCGGTGACATGGCCGGCGCGATGGAGATCTGGGAGATCGTCGCGGCGCGACTCGAGCGGATCGAGCCCGTCGTCGAGCGCGATCGGACGCAGATGCAGGCGAACCTGGCCGTCGGCGCGTTCTACTTGGGCGACCTGCCGCGCGCGCGTAGGCACGCCGAAGCCGCGCGCGAAGGGGCCTCGTCCCTCCTCCTCGGCTCGGCGCTCGACCTCCAGATCCGGACTGCGTACGGCTCCATCGTCACCGAGCAGGGCGACCACGCGACCGGACGCGTCCTGGCCGAGGAGACGCTCGCCTCGGCGCGCGCGAGTTACCCGCCGGGCCACGTCGCCGTCGCGATGGCGGAGCTCAACGTCGCACTGGCGCAAGTGCGCGCGGGCGAGGATCAAACCGCACGCACGGTGATGCAACGCATCCTCGCGGAACCACCCGCAGGCATCGCCCCCGATCACCAGATCTTCGTCCAGACGCGCTTCAACTTGGCGGCGGTGAACCTGCGCCTCGGGGCGGTCGTCGAGGCCGAACGCGAGCTCGCACGCTTGATGGAGCAGTTCATGGGGGAGCTGTCGGGAACCCACGCTTTGTTGCGCGGGATCCTGCGCAATCGAGCGCTCGCGCTGCGGACGCTCGGTCGCTACGACGAAACGGCGCAGGTCGAAGCCGAACTGCTGCCGATGGTCCGCGAATCGTTGCCCCCCGATCACATCGATCGATTGCAGGTCGAACTGCAATGCGCCGAAACGGACGGCCTGCGCTTGCGTTCGACCGAAGCGCGGCAGGCGGTCGATGCGGTGGCGCAGGATCTGCTCGCGATGCTCGCGGCGCGTGCACTCATCTTGTCTCCGCACGAAGCCGAGGCGAGCGCGCGCAGTTCTCGGATGATCGTGGACAACGTGCAAACGCTCCTGCTCGATCCGTCCCTCTCGGCCGTGCACGCCGGCGGCACGGCCCTGGCTTTCGAGGTCGGCGAGACGGCCCGCGCGATGGGCATCGCCGCGGCGCGCTCGTTGCGCGCGACGCAAGCCGGCGGCGTGGAGGTCGTGAACCTGCGCGAGTCCGCGCGCCGTGCCCAGGTCGACGTGGTGCGTGCGGCTCGCGCGTCCGCTTCCCAGTCGTTGCGCGAGGCCCTCGAGCGACGGGACGTGGCGCAGCGCGCTCTGCGAACGCACCTCGCCGCTCGGAGCGCCGTGCCGCGCGCGATCTCCGTGGCCGCGCTCGCCGACGGCCTCGCGCCCGATGAAGCTGCGGTGAGCTGGCGCGTGCGCACACGAGGCTGCGACGACCATGAGTTCGACACAGCCACCGAGGAATCGCTGCTCGGCTTCGTGGTGCGTCCGGACGCCACCGTGGATTGGGTCGACCTGGGACAAGTCGACGAGATCGCGGTCGCGTGCCGAGCGTGGCGCGCCGAACTCGTGAGCGTTCCCTTCGATCCCGCGGCACTGCGGGCCGCGGGTGAGCGAGTCCGTCGCCTCGTGGTCGACCCGTTGCGCGCGCTCATTCCCGATGCGCGTCGTTGGCGCGTGGCCACGGATGGTCCGCTGTTCACCGTGCCGCTCGATGCCTTGCCGGATCCGGGCGAGCGCGGCGACGAACTGCTCGGCGATCATCTGCGTCTCGTCACCGTCTGGTCGTTCGAGACCGAGACCGAGACCACGCGTGCGCGAGAAAAAGGGGAAGGGGTGCTCGTCCTCGTGGGAGATCCCGATTTCGGCACCCCCGCCGACGGCAGCGCGCCGCGTTGGTCCTCGCTCACCGCGACCGGGGGCGAGATCGAATCGGTGGCCCAGATTCGCCGGACCGCCGCCGGAGAAGGCGCGGTCGTCGAGCTCCTCCGCGGTACCGAAGCCAGCGCGCGACGACTCACGGAACGCGCCGGCGTGGCGCGCTGGCTCCACGTCGCCACGCACGGAGCCTTCGACGAGGACGATGCGCCGGGAAGTCTCCTCACCGCCGGGAGCGACGAACTCGCCGCCGAACACGGACGCTCGTTGCGCGCGCTCGTGCCGATGGTGCGTTGCGAGCTCGTCCTGGCCGGCGCGAACGTGGATCGTGACGCGACGTTGACCGCTGAGGAACTCGGCGCGCTCGACTTGTCGGGCTGCGAGCTCGCGGTCCTCTCGGCCTGCGACACGGCGCGCGGCGAGGTCATCGCCGGTCAGGGCGCGGCGTCGTTCCAACGCGGTCTGTTGGGAGCGGGCGCGCGCGCTTCTGTGACCGCTCTGTGGCGCGTTCCGGACGAGGCGACGCGCGAGCTGATGACCCATTTCTACCGCGGCGTGTGGCGGGACGGACTGGCGCCGGACGTCGCCCTCTGGCGCGCGAAATGCGCCCTGCGCGAGCGCCGAGCTCCACCGCGCTCCTGGGCGGCGTGGGTGCTCTCGACATCGTTCTCCGAGTGACGGCGGGACGTTTCGCGCGCGAAGTCTCTGAGCCGGCTTCGCGGTGCACGACGCGCGATCGATCCCGCTCAGAACTTCGCGATTCTTCGAAAGCGGAGGACGGACCGCGCCTCTTTGGCCTCCGCCGGCGCCCGAGCGTCGGCCGAATCCCATCCCGAGCCGACTGCCGGAGCACGCGCTCCTTCCAGGTCCCCATGTCCTCCCTCGCGCATCGATCGCCTTGGTTCTGCGTGGCCCTGATCTCCTGCCTCCCGGGCATCGCACGCGGGAGTTCGGCCTCGCAGGCCGAGAAGATCCCGCGCGCGATCGCGATCGCGGAGGACGTCAAGACGCCCGCTCCGATCTCGACCGCGGGTCCGAGTCGGATCCCGTCCGAGAGCGCGGCGCGGAGTGCCGCGCCGCAGAATGCCGTGCCGAATGCCGCGCCGAATGCCGCGCGGAATGCCGCGCCGAATGCCGCGCAGAATGCCGCGCAGAATCCCGTTGGCGCGAAGCCTCGGGCTGCACCTCCGGTTCCCGCTCGTGATCGGCGCTTCGAACGCGTGCACGTCGCCGACCACGGTGACGGCGAGATCTGGGTCCGCGGCCGCGATTACAAAGCCAGCTTCTCCGCGGAAGGCGTCACGTTCGTGCCGTTCTTCGGATCGAGCGCCGAGAAGAACCACCCGGTGCGTTTCGCGCTCGACAGGGCCAGTGTCGGCGCGGGCGAACTCGAGGTCGACAAGACCGCGGTGCCCGTCTTCACCGCGGACCGCGTCGAGTTCCAGCGCGGCGCTTTCGTCGAGCGCTGGAATCTCACGGTCGATTCGATCGAGCAGCAATTCGTGATCGAAGCGCTCGCGCCCGCGGGCGACCTCGTCGTGCAGGTCGCTGTCGTCACGGACTTGACGTCGCGGTCGATGGACGGCGCACACTCGTTCGGTTGCGCGCTCGGCAGCGTCGAGTACGGAGCCGCGACCGCGATCGATGCTCTCGGTCGGAGATTCCCGCTCAAAAGCACTTGGACCGGCAGCACGATCGAACTGAGGCTCGATCGCGTCGCGCTCGAGAGCGCGCAGTTTCCGCTCGTGGTCGATCCCGTGGTGTCCACGACGACATTCAATTCGTCTTTGGCCGACGACCACGCGCCCGACACGTCCTACGAAGCCGCGACCAACACCTATCTCGTCGTGTACGAGGAGGACTACTCCGCCGCGGATCACGACGTGTACGCGCTCCACCTGGATGCGAACGGGACGCCGCTCTTCGGCGGTTACATCGACTACACGACCGACGACTGGCGCCGCCCCAAGGTCGCGAGCAACGCGCTGGCGCAGAACTTCTTGTGCGTGGCTGCCGTGACGCCGGTCGCCGGAGGCCTGCGTCGGATCCGCGGCGCGACGTTCGCTGCGGCGACGAGCACGCCGGGCGCGCAGTTCACGATCAGTGGCACGGAGTCGGGCGACAAGCTCTACGCCGACGTCGGTGGCGATCCGCTGCTCATCGGGCCGACCTACTACTTCGTCGTGTGGCAACGCAGGTACTCCGCGAGCGACGAGGACATCCACGCGCGGCTCGTGAACGCGAACGGCACCACCGCTTCGGGTGTCGTCTTCGTGGACAACTCGACGGCTACGATCGACACGTGGCCCGCGATCTCGAAGTCGGACGGTGGCCCGCCCTTCCAAACGCAGAACTGGACGATCGCGTGGCAGCGCCTCGACACCTTCGCGGGTGAGCAACGCATCTTCGGCGCGCAGTACCTGTGGGACGGATCGGTGACCCACGCCACCTTCCCCATCGACCAAGGCGACGATTGCTTCGCGCCCAGCGTCTCGTCCTTGCTCGACTTCGGCGGCTTCGAGCGCGCGTACATGGTCGCGTTCCAAGTGCGCGGGCAGCAGCAGGCCGATTGGGACATCATCGGTGCGGTCTTCGAGGGCACGCAGTTCGTGACGGGCACCGATATCGGCAACTACGTCAACCCGGCCACGAACTCGAGCGAACAGATCCGTCCCCGCGTCGATTCGGATGGCTGGCACTTCTCGGTGACCTGGGCGCAGGAGCACGCCGGCGGGTTCGCCGACTGGGACATCTTCGTCGCCGATATGGTCTACGCCGCCGGGTATCCCTTCGTCGCGTCGTGGGACACGTTCGCGTACACGTCGACGCAAGATCTCGCTCCGGCGATCACTTCGAAGTACAGCGGTGGCGGCGCGCGTCGACGCTATCTCGCAGCTTGGGACGTTTTGGACCAGTTCACGCCGGGTGCTGTGCGCGAAGTCTGGACCGGACTGTGGGACGGCGGCGAAGGCGGCTTCGCCGACCCGTTCTGCTCGGGCGACGGAAGCGGGAATGCCTGTCCGTGCGCGAACTACGGATCAGCGGGCAACGGCTGCGCGAACTCCGTGAACTCGGGCGGCGCGAACCTCGCGTACTCGGGTAATCCGTGGGTCGGCAACGACTCGTTCACGTTGCTCGGCAGCGGGATGCCGGACACCGCCACGCTGTACTTCCAAGGCACGGGGCCGGCCGGAATGTGGAGCGGAGTGGTCTTCGGCGACGGCTTGCGGTGCGTCACCGGTTTCACGATACGCCTCGGGACGAAACTGAACGTCGGTGGGGCCTCGCAGATTCCCGAAGCCGGAGACCCGACGATCTCCTCGCACTTGATCATGCTCTCCTCGGGCGTCCAGTACTTCTACCAGGCGTGGTATCGCAACGCGGCCGCGTACTGCACGACCTCGACGTTCAACTTGACGAATGGGCTGCGCGCGATCTGGGCGCCGTGATCGCGAGGGTCGTGGATTCAGATGGCGACCCGATCGGGCACGCTCTCGCGATGGAACAGAGAGAAGGACGCCGCGCCGTCCATCCCGAGATAGCGTTCCAAGAGCCGCGTGTCCGCCTCGAGGAGATCGACGACGATGAGCGCGTCGAGTGCGTCTTGGAAGTCCGCGTCGACGTTCAGTGCGATGAGCTTCCCCCCGAGCTTCAGGTACTCGCGCAGGAGCACAGGGATGCCTTTCTCGTCGCGCTCGATCCGGGGGACCAACTGCGCCAGGTCCACGCTGCCTTCGACGAGCACACGCGTCAGAAAGACGTCGACGTCGCTGGATCCGGCGCACAGGCCGTGGAGGCGCGCGAGCTCGGTCAAGGCGAGCGCCCGTTCGAGTGGGGCCAAGACTGCGCGCGAGAGCCCCGCGCGGCGGAGATCGATCCGGAAGGGAAGGCTCGGTCGCTCGCTCGTCCTGTGCATCACGTCTCCGGTGGTCCTGTGCACACCTGCCGCGGAACGCTCCGCTAGGCGGGTGGAGGAGGTGATCGCCTGTCGAGGTCAGCGCGGAACCAAGTGCCTGTCAAGAGCGGGTAGAACCGCTGCGCACGGCCGCGGGTGAGCGGTAGGATCTTCGCCCGCGCGCAGTCTCGGACCCCTCCGAGGCCCGCGCCCTCCGCCCCAACCGCCGCGGCTCACGCGCGTAACACGGTCCGATGATCCAAATCGCATTCCTCGCCCTCGCCTCCGTCGGAGTTCCGGAACGGTTCCTGGAGCCGATCCCCATCGAGCGCGTGAAGCTCAGTCACGAGTTCTTCGTCACGCGCCTCCAGGCGAATACACGAGTCACGATTCCGCTCTGCCTCGCGCGCTGCGAATCGACGGGACTGGTCGCGAATTTCCGCATCGCCTCCGGGGCGGAGAAGGGCGAGCGGAAGGGCAGCGCGTCGGACGATGCCAACGTCTACAAGACGCTCGAAGCGATCGGTTGGACGCTCGTCTCGATCGAAGAACCGGCGCTCGAGGCCCAGGCCGATGCCCTCATCGAGACCATCGCGGCCGCGCAGAAGCCCGACGGATACCTGAACACGCGCGTCCAGGCCGCCTCGGGTCAGGCGCCGTGGGCGGACATGGCGAACGGGTACGAGCTGTACTGCGCGGGCCATCTCATCGAAGCCGGCATCGCGTACGCCCGCGGCACGGGCAAGACGAAGCTCCTCGACGTCGGTCTGCGCTTCGCGAACCTCGTCGAAAAGACTTTCGGGCCGGCGAAACGCGCGGATGTTTGCGGGCATCCCGAGATCGAGCTCGCGCTGGCGAAACTGCACGAGCACACGGGCGAAGCGCGTTGGCTCGCGCTGGCCAAGTTCTTCGTCGATCAGCGTGGGCATGCCGCGCGAACCGCGCGCCATGGCGAAATCGCGCAGGATCACGTGCCGATTCGCGAGCAGAAGTCCGTCGTCGGCCTTGCCGAAGGCGCGGCGACATTGTTCGCCGGTGCCGCCGATGTGTCGATGCTCGCGGCCGACACGACGCTCGTCGAGCCTTTGAAAGCCCTGTGGGCCGACGCGTGGGACACGAAGACCTACTTGACGGGCGGGTTCGGCGGATCCGCGCAGGGCGTCGGGATCGCGCCCTCTTTCGAGCTTCCGAACGCAAGTGCGCGCTGCGAGACGTGCGCCGGCCTCGCGCTCGCGACGTGGAGCCAGCGCATGCTGATCCTCACCGGTGACGCGAAGTACGCCGACGCGATCGAGCGCATCCTCTACAACCACGCGGCCGCGGCGACGAACCTCACGGGCGAGTTGTTCTTCGAGGCCATTCCGCTGGAGAGCGACGGCACGCAACGACGCCAGGAATGGCACGAATCCGCGTGTTGCGCGCCGAACATCGCGCGTTTCTGGCCCCAGGTGCCGGGAATGATCTTCGCGCAGAAGGGGAACACGCTGTACCAGGCGCAGCTCGCGTCGGCCGAGGTCGAGGTCGGCCTCATGGATTCGAAAGTGCAGGTGCGGATGAAGTCCGACTTCCCGAACTCCGGGCGGACGGAAGCCGTGGTGTCGGCCGACAAGCCGGGCACGTGGAACGTGAAGCTGCGCAAGCCGTCGTGGAACGGAGCGGCGAAGGTCAAGCACGACATGAAGGAGCCGGAGCACGACCTCTACGACAACGAACACGCGGGTGGCTGGGTGCCGTTCGAGCGCGGCTACGAAACGACCGACGGGTTCATGATCCACTTTCTCGCGCCCGTGCGGCGTGTGAAGGCCGACGACCGCGTCGAAGCCGACCGGGGTCGTGTCGCGCTGATGCGTGGGCCGCTCGTCTATTGCCTCGAGGGCGTCGATCATGCGGGAGCTGCGCGCTCGATGGTGCTCACGACCGACATGGAGCTGAAGGTCGAGAACGTGGGGACGATCCTGGGCGGCACGCGCGTGATCCGCGCGCGGGCGAAGCGTGTGGTCGGTGGGACGACCGCCGCGCCCGAGACGAAGGTCGCGACGCTGACGGCGATTCCCTACTGGATGTGGGACAACCGCGAGGCCGGCGACATGACGGTGTGGATCTCGGAGACGCTCGAAGGGGCACGTTTGCCGGGCGATTCCGCGGCGAAGTAGGTCGGGGAGATCGGGTCGGGCCCCGTGACACCCAACAGGAATCGTCAGCTCTGAACGCTCGTACCACCATCCCCGTCAAAGCGTCGCTGCCACTCCTCGTGCTCGCGGCGTGCAGTACGCCGCGGAGCCAGATCCCGCTCGAGGAAGTCGCGCGTTTCGAGCCCGCCGTCCTACTCGAGGCCGCGGGACTGGCGATCGACGTCACCGAGCTCCACGGATATCCCAGCCCGGCGGTCGTCGACCACGACGGTGACGGCCGGCTCGACCTCTTGGTCGGCAGCTTCGACGGCAAGATCCTGTTGCACGAGAACGTCGGCAGTCGGGCCGAACCGGTCTTTTCGAGGGCTGAGTTCCTGCGTGCAGGGGGCGAGGACATCCGCATCTCCAACTGGTGATGCATCGGTATCCGTCCGCAGTTCGCGGACTTCGACGGTGACGGTGAACTCGACTTCGTCACGGGCAGCTACGACGGTCGCGTCTACTTCGTGCAGGCCTGTGCGAGCGGGTACCTCACGCCGGTGGCGTTGCTGAATCGGTCGGGTCGCGAACTCGTCCTCGGCATGTACTGGGACTTCGCAGCGAAGCAGTGGCGGAATCCGGAGGGCGTGGAGTTCGGTGCGCTGCACGCCGTGTCGATCGCTGTCGTGGACTGGGATGATGACGGGGACACAGACCTCGTCGCTGGGACGGCGGATGGGGAGGTTTGGCGCTGGACGAACTGGGGTACGTCGAAAAAGCCGGCCTTCGCCGAGCGCGCGGAGGAGTTGGTGGTGGGCGGCGAGCGGCTCGCGATCCGCTCGGGGCACGCGATGCCTGTCATCGCCGACTGGGACCAAGATGGGCGCTTCGACATCGTCCTCGGTGGGGACGATGGGGAGGTGTCGTGGGCGCGCAACGTGGGCCGCGCGGGACGACCGGAGTTTGCGCCGCTCTCGGTGTTGATCGCGAGCGCGGACGGAGAGCGTGGGCGGTCGCGTCGCAACGCGTCGGTCGAGGTGGCCGATCTGAATGGCGACGGGCGTGTGGATCTCTTGGTCGGCGACCAGGATCACGAGGAGGTCGTGGAGGGGCGGACGGCGGAGCAGGACGCACGGTATGCGGAGCTACGGAATCGGTTCGAGACGTGGGCGGAGGTGCGCCGGGTGCTCGCGAGTGGGGACGAGCCGGCGAAGGGGGCGCTCGGGGATGCGCGGGTGGGGGAGTACCGCGCGTATCTCGAGGAGCTGCGCGGGTTGACTCCGAAACGGCGGTCGCTCAACGGGGTTTGGTTTTATGCGCGGGAGTTGGCGGCGGGGCGCTGAACGGCGGGGTGCGTGGGGTGCGTCGGGTGCGTCGGGTGCGTCGGACTTCCGATCTGGACGCGCGCGTTACTTGTGGCCCGCCGCGCAAGCGCGGCGGGCTGGCCTAAGCATGCACCCCCGGCGCCTCATGCCCGGTGCGATCGACCCACTCCGAATACGAACTGTGGAACACGAGCGGCGACCGTCCCCCGTTCCCCGACAGATCGAGCACGCGCGTCGCGAGTCCCTTCAAGAACGTGCGGTCGTGGGACACGAAGAGCATCGTGCCCTCGAACTCGTGCAGCGTCTTCACGAGCATCTCCTTCGTGGCCATGTCGAGGTGGTTCGTCGGTTCGTCGAGCACCAGGAAGTTCGGCGGATCGAAGAGCATTTGCGCCAGCACGAGGCGTGATCGTTCCCCGCCGGACAACATCGACACGCGCTTCGTGATGTCGTCTTCGCCGAACTGGAACGCGCCCAAAAGATTCCGTTTCGTGGCGATCGAAGCGAGCGGAAAGCGACCGTCGATGTCCTCCCACACGGTCTTCTTCGCATCGAGGATCTCCAGCGCCGACTGCGAGAAATAGCCCAATTTCAAGCTCGCGCCGAGTCGAAGTTCACCCGAGTCCACGGCCAGGATCCCAGCCACCATCTTGAGCAACGTCGTCTTGCCCGCGCCATTGACGCCCATGACGCACCAGCGCTCTTGGCGCTTGATCTCGAAGTCGAAGCGATCGTAGAGCACGTGATCGCCGTACTTCTTCGACACTCCCGAAAGCGTCGCGACGTCGTTGCCGGATCTGGGCGGCGAGCGGAACTCGAACGGTACGAGGATGCGTTTCTTCGGCGGTTCGAGCTTCTCGATCTTGTCGAGCTTCTTGACGCGCGACTGCACCTGCGCAGCCTTCGCGGCGTGCTTTTCGAAGCGCTCGATGAAGCGCTCTTCCTTTTTCAGCATCGCTTTCTGGCGCGTGTAGGCCGCCTCGTCGCGCGCCGCACGGACGGCGCGCTCGCGCTCGTAGTACTCGTAGTTCCCGGTGTACGAGACGAGGTCGCCCTCGTCGATGTCAACGAGTCGCGTCACGACGCGATTCATGAAGTCGCGGTCGTGGCACGTCATGAGGATCGCAGCTTCGCTGTCCCTCAAAAAATGCTCGAGCCACAGGATCGACTCGATGTCGAGGTGGTTCGTGGGCTCGTCGAGCAGCAGCACGTCGGCCGCGCCGATGAGCACCTTCGCCATCGCGACGCGCATCTTCCATCCGCCGGACAGTGCGCCGACGTCGGCGTCGACCTGATCGGGTCGGAATCCGAGGCCGTCGAGCACCGTGCGCGCGCGTGCTTCGAGCTCGTACCCGCCGAGCGCTTGGTACTCCTCCTGGACAGCGCCGAAGCGTTGCAGGATCGCGTCCATCTCGTGCACTCGCTCCGGATCCGCGAGCGCGTGCTCGAGTTCCATGAGCTCGTGGTGCAACGCACCCGCTCGGCCCGACCCGGCAATGGCTTCGTCGAGGACGGATCGTCCCGAGACGTCGGCCGCATCCTGCTTGAACCAGCCGATGCGCAGGTTCTTCGGGACCGAGATCTGTCCGTCGTCCGGGTCTTCTTCACCCGCGATCATGCGGAAGAGCGTGCTCTTCCCGGATCCGTTGGGCCCGACGAGGCCCACCTTCTCGCCGGGGTCGAGTTGGAGCGACGCCTCGACGAGGAGGAGCTGGCGGCCGTAGTGCTTCGAGACGTTCGAGAGGGCGATCATGAAGCAAGGCACGATACGGCGTGCGTCGCGACGTCGCATCGGTCGGCGCGCATTCTCGGGCGGATCCGCGCCCGAAACACCTTCGGCGCGCGGGTCGTTCGCCAGCCCGCGCTTCACACAGGGGTTCGAGCGCTCGACGGCCGTCCGCTCGGGCGCGACGTCCAACCGGACCGACGGCATGGCCGCGTGCTGGCCGGCAGCAGGTGGTGAAAGTCCTCGGCTGCGCAACATCACTATCGACGGAACGTCAGATTCGCGCGACGCTCCTCGACCGAGTCATCGTCCCCGCAACTGCGCGAGCCCACCGTCGATGCCGATCACGGTGCCGGTGATCCACGAATTCGCGGGATCGAGGAGGAACGCAGCCGCTCGCGCGACCTCGTCCGCTTCGCCGATGCGCCCGAGCGGGTGCATGGCGGTCGATGCGGCGAGCGCGGGCGCGCTCTGCGTGATGCGCGCGGACATCGCTGTGCGAACGAGCCCCGGAGCGACGACGTTCACGCGGATGTGTTTCGCGGCGTAGGTCGCAGCGGTCGAGCGGGCGAGCCCGACCACGGCGGACTTCGCGGCGGAGATCGCCTCGTGGTTCGGGAGCCCGACTTCGCTCGCGGCGGACGCGAAGAGCACGATCGAGCCGCCGCTCTCCTGCATCGCCCGCACCGCAGCGCGAGTCGCGTGGAAGGCCGGCAGCACGTTCTGTTCGAGCGTGCGGCGGAACTCTTCGTCGCTCGTCAAGTGCAGCGGCTTCAAGAGAATCGAGCCGACGCAGACCGCGACGCCATCGACGCGTCCGTGAGTCGCGATCGTGTGCGCGAAGAGTGCATCGACTTCACCCGACACCAAAGCGTCGGTCGGCACGGCGTCAGCACTCAGTGGAGCGGCGACGTCGTGCAGTCGCTGCGCGTCACGGGCTGCGAGCACGAGCCGGGCACCAGTCTGATGCAATGTGCGCGCGAGCGCCGCGCCGATCCCGCCGCTGGCGCCGAGGATCACGTGGACCGGACCGTTGTTCATGACGGAGAGTTCGTCGCCGCTCGATCCACGGATGCGGAGAACCGATTGTGCGCTCGGATCGATTCGAGTGACTTCCGTGGCTCGGACGTGCCGACCGATGGCGGTGTGCCCGCCTCCAGGGCTTGCTCGAGCGTCATCCGTGGGGCGGCGCCCTGTTTTCGCACTCCGAGCTCGCCACGATCCGCTAAGCCCCGAGGAGCCGTGACGACGACGCGCGGCGATACGGCGAGTGCGTCGCGGTCCAAGTCTCAGCACGGAGCGCGGCCGACAGCCGCACTCCCGCCTCGTTCGTGCAAGCGGGTCGGCGCGACGCTCCGGCGTCCCTCTGCCCAACCGAGCTCCTCGACGCCATTTCGTGAAGTGGGAGGACGGACCGACGTCAGTACCGCGCTATTCCTCCACGGACGGATGTAAGCTCCTCGGACGCGCCAAGGGTCGTACTCGAAGAGACGATGGACGCTCAACTGCGCGCTGTCGTCGAGTTGCTTAGAAATGCCTCCGAGTGATCTCCAACGTTCTCGTGGACGCGTAGCGGTCCGAAGGTCGTCGTCGCACGTGCGGGGAGGTGAGTGCCCGGCCGATCGGCACGCGGTCCCCACGCGAGCGCACGCCCGCGCCGAGACTTTCTGGCAACTAGCGAGCTTCCTTCTCTTCTCGTGTCTGTGGAGTTGTCGCGCGACCGAAGGGCTGCTCACGACGACCTCCACGGGCAAGCCGCTCGCGAGACGGCTCGTGGGGTTCGAGAGCGTCGCGCAGATCGAGGTGTTCCTCTATCGAGGATCGCAACTTGACGCGTCCGGGCTCCGCGAGCTGCACGAGCGCGGGATCAAGACGGTCATCTCTCTGCGCAGTCACCACGCGGAGCGCGAGGAAGTCGAGGCGGCCGGCATGACCGCTGTGCACATTCCGATGCAGGCTGACCTGCTCGGCAGCGAGCCTCCGACGGACGAGCAGATCCGGTCGTTTTTCAGAACGGTGCTCGACCCTGAACGGCAGCCCGTGTTCTTCCACTGCGCGCACGGAAAAGACCGGACGGGGACACTCGCGGCACTCTGGCGCATCGAAATGAACGGTTGGACGCCGAGCGAAGCGATCGAGGAGATGCAGGCGTTCGGATATCACGACTTCTTCGAAGACCTGATCGAGTTCGTCAGGAACTACAAGCCGCGAGGGTTCGATCTTCGCGCGCTGCCGGCGCCCTGACTGCACGAGCCTGGACGAGCTGCGGCGCGGAGCGTGCGTGCGCACCCTGTTCACGATGACTCGCTCCGTCGCGAGCAAGGGCTCGATCCATCCCGGGTTCACCCGGGTCCACCGCGTCCACCCGCGTCCACCGCGTTCACCCGCGTCCACCGCGTTCATCGCGTTCACCGCGTCCACCGCGTTCACCCGCGTCAGCCCGCGTTCACCCGCGTTCACCCGCGTCCACCGCGTTCATCGCGTTCACCGCGTTCACCGCGTCCACCGCGTTCACCCGCGTCAGCCCGCGTTCACCCGCGTCCACCGCATCAACCCGCGTCAGCCCGCGTTCACCCGCGTTCACCCGCGTTCACCGCGCCTCTACGCGGCCCAGTGGATCGTCACACCGTTCGTGAGGTTGAACGTCGCGGGCAAACAGTAAGCCGCCGCATTGCGGTACCACACTTGGTAGGTGCGC
>Ga0209591_10000849_pt1 | contig 39166 bp, 26 predicted proteins | sample MAT01_FD_187207 | JGI IMG/M metagenome (GOLD analysis project Ga0209591, IMG submission 187207) | Freshwater microbial communities from Lake Fryxell liftoff mats and glacier meltwater in Antarctica - MAT-01 (SPAdes) (version 2) | ecosystem: Environmental > Aquatic > Freshwater > Ice > Liftoff... | reverse complement strand
GGTTTCATGAAACACGCTGCATCCGCCCTTATTCTTCTGCTTATTTCAGGATCAATTCTGGGCACATAAGGTCAGGAAAAATCATTCCCCCCCAGCCTGCCACAGCGTTTGGAGTTCAGTTGGGAACTCGGCTCTGCACTCGTCCTGAAGGTGATCAACTGCGGTGAAGATATGAGTAAGTTCGTTATCAAATCAAGTGGAAAGACCGTGATGTTACTGCTCCCAATCAAGATGCTCTCACCGATTTTAAAGCAGGAGAGACCATCCATTTCATCATTGAGAAACAAACATTAGGCAGGCATCAATATAACATCGGATTCCTATTCCCAGGCTCAACGCCTACCCCGCAAATTAATAAAGTAATTTTGATATCAGGACACTAGGTAGGCGACATCACCCTCAAAGCTCAGGGGGTTGATTGTTTCACATCCCCCGGATGAGGCCATCGCGACACAAGGTCGCTCCTACAGTTCTCCGGCGCAGGAGCGGCCTTGTGTCGTGATGGGTGGATGTTTTATTGCCCAGTCATTCCATTTTGGCACCAGGCCCGGGTGAACAATAATGAAATATTCCTACGGGGATTTGCGCTAAAATCACCCTTCAGCTGGAAGGCCAAGCTCCTTGCGGCACTGGACAAGGAGTTGATCCAGTTCTGCTTCCACTTTGAAACCCGGCAGCCGTGCAATCCTCCGGGCCTCCTTTCAGTCCATGGGAGATTCAACTAACATTCCTTACGCAACCAAAGGCTTCGCTGCCTGTGCCTGCTCTTTATTGGGTTGAGGATAGATACCGTAGAGTAACCGCTGGGAAATCTCTTCCCCGGGGGCCTCCATTAAAAGAGAACCCTCTACAGTTTGAATCCTCACAAAACGGTTCGAATAAAGTTCCGCCCCCCCAGGTCCATATCACCGATTGCATAAAGACCTTGAGTATAGAATTCGACCGTAGCTCCACCGTATTGGTTGAGCTGAAACCCTTCTTTACGGAAGGCTTCACTGACCCGGACTGCGGTTTCAGCCCTTTTCTGTTGTTCGGCGGAAAGGTTGTCCGTATTCACCATAAAGTGCTTTGAGGGCGGCTTTTTTGGCTTTGGATTTGCCAATCTGCTGATCAAGCGGGCTTCTTTGTACAAATCCAATCCTCCGGGCCACCTCATGACGGGCTTCCCGCAATTTGTCCCACTCAGCCAAAGTAAAAACCCGCTCCATACAATCACCATGCTTGGCCATGAGCATGAAGCAAGGCAGTTGCATGTTTTCCCGCTTTCCGGTTAACTGGTTTTAATGTTACCCGTTCTGGAAAGTCTCCTCGTTTTACAAGACCGCGACATCAAACTGCGCCAAACCCTGAAAGATCTGCAACTTATACCTCAGGAAGAAAAATCCATCAGCGATAAACTCGCATTTCAAATGTCGGAATTCGAGGCCCTGAAACTCCGCACCAATCAGATCGAGAGCGAACGCAAAAACCTGGACAACGAGGTTCTGAGCAAAAAGACCAATATCTCCAAATACAAAACGCAGCAGTTTGAAACGCGCAATAACGAACAGTTCCAGGCACTCAACACCGAAATCGAACGCGCCGAAAAAGCCATCGTCGAAATCGAAGACAAAGAACTGGAATTGATGGAAAAGTATGAAACGGCCCAGAAAGCCGTGGCGGTGGAATCACTCAGGGTCAAAGAGTTTGAAAAAGCCGCCCAAAACCGCAAGAACGATCTGGCAGCCAAAAAACTGGCCCTGGAAGAATCCAAAAAACGACTGGAAGTCGATGTGGTGGATATAGCGGCCAAAATTGACCCTGTTGAACTGGGCCGCTACCGCCGTCTGCTGCAAAGCAAAGGAGACATTGCCATTGTTCCCGTCGAACATGGAACCAACTGCGGCGGCTGCCACATGAAGCTGACCCAGCAGACCATTCTTAATGCCAGGTCCGGCCAACGCCCTGCGACCTGCGAGGACTGTGGACGAATGCTTTACTGGATACCTGCCTAAGCCCAATTCTTTTATCGATAAAGCATTACTTCCAGGATAAAATATCCCTTCTTTCCCTTGTTTTCAGGAAAACCAGACCGTTAAGCTGCCGAAAAAGGGGCTCTCGAAACCCTGATACCTTCAAAGAGGGCAATCGACCTCTTGCCAAGCTGAAAAAAGGCGTGCTACAAACGTCGATGCCAGTCACCTTGCAAACCACCCTAGAGCGCGAAGCCACGATCATGGGCTCCGCCCTCCATACCGGGAATACGGTCAAACTGACCATTCTACCCGCCCCTGCCGATACTGGCTTTGTTTTCCGACGCACCGATTTGCCGGATGAACCGACCGTCCATGCCCTGGCCGACAATGTCAAGCAGGTGGAGCGCGCCACGACCATTTCCGAAGGTTCGGTCAAAATTCACACCATTGAACATCTTCTTTCTGCCCTCCGCGGACTCGACATCGACAACGCCTATGTTTCCATGGATGCCAACGAGCCGCCCATCGGGGATGGCAGTGCCGAGCCCTATGTCCAGTTGGTCGAAAGCGCAGGATGGAAGGAACAGGATGTTCCCCGCTCGTATTTTGAAATAAAGGAACCCATCAGCATCGAAGGCAAAGACGGGTCGTTCATGATTGCCCTGCCGGATGACAGCTTCAAAATCAGCTGCACCAACGCCAATCATACCGGATTCCATACCCAGTATTTCAGCCAGGAGATCAACCCCGAAGTTTACAAACGGGATATCGCCAAGGCCCGCACCTTTGTCTTTTACGAAGAAGTCCAACCCCTGCTGGACAAGGGCCTGATCAAAGGTGGCAGCCTGGAAAATGCCATCGTCATCCGCGGCGAAAGCGTCCTGAGTAAAGAGCCCATGCGCTTCACGGATGAATTTGTCCGGCACAAAGTCCTGGATATCATCGGTGACCTCGCCCTTTTCCCTTTCCGGCTCAAAGCCCATATCATCACCTCCAAACCCAGCCACGCCCTGAACACGGAATTTGCCAAGGCCCTCTCCCGGAATTATCGTAAATACCTGAACCAGCTGATGCCGGTGGAAAATATCCCGGTCGGCGAAGGTGCCCTGGATGTCAATCAGGTCATGCGTATCCTGCCCCACCGCTATCCCTTCCTCATGGTGGATCGTATTCTCAAGTTTGAAGGTGAAACCAAAGCCACCGGCGCCAAATCCGTCACCATCAACGAACCCTATTTCCAGGGCCATTTCCCCGGCCACCCGGTCATGCCCGGCGTTCTGCAGATTGAAGCCATGGCCCAGGTCGCCAGCATCCTTCTGCTGCGCAAAGCGGAAAACGCCGGACGTCTCGGCTTTTTCATGAGTGCCGACAACATCAAATTCCGTCGCCCCGTCATGCCCGGAGACACCCTCATCATCCAGGTCGAACTGGTCAAATCCCGGGGCAAGATCGGCAAAGCCGTGGGCCAATGCACCGTCAACGGGGAAGTGGTTTCCCAGGGTGAGATGACCTTCGCCATCCAGTAGCCGAATGATTCATCATACCGCCATCATTTCACCGACCGCCCGCCTGCCCCAAGAGATCGAGATCGGCCCCTTCTGCGTCATCGGCAGCGATGTCACTTTGGGAGAAGGCTGCGTTCTCACCAACCACGTTAATCTACAGGGACCTTCCACTTTCGGGAAAAAAAACCTCTTCCACCCTTTTTGTTCCATTGGAGGCAAAACCCAGGACCTCAAATACAGCGGGGAACCCACCCTGCTGGAAGTGGGGGATCATAACGAATTCCGCGAATTTGTCAGCGTCAACCGCGGGACAGGCCCCGGGGAAAAAACCGTCATTGGCTCCCACAATCTTTTTCTGACCTACAGCCATATCGCGCACAACTGTGTGGTCGGCAACCACTGCATTTTCTCGAACAACGGCACCCTGGCCGGCCATGTCATCGTGGAAGACCACGCCATCATCAGCGGCCTGGCTGCCGTGCACCAGTTCTGCCGCATCGGCCAACACTCCCTCATCGGCGGCTGCTCCAAAATTGTCAAGGATGTCCCCCCCTTCTTTATCGCCGACGGCAATCCGGCAGAAGTCACTGCGGTCAATCTGGTGGGATTACAAAGAAGGAATTTCTCCGAGGATGCTATTTCCACCATCCGCAAAGCTTACAAATGTTTCTACGATTCAACGTTGAACACCTCCCAGGCGATTCAGGCACTGGAGCAGGAATTTCCCGATTCCACCCATGTTAAAACTTTGATTGATTTCGTGAAAAACAGCCAACGCGGCGTGATCCGGTAGTTTTTATTGTGCTTTGGAGGCACCGTTAAAAACGACGAAAACGGATCCATCCACTGCTTTGGAAAAACCCACCCCCATCAGGGTAATTTTGTCCTCCAACAGGTTCCGCTTGTGGTTGGTGCTGTTCATCCAGCTCTGAACCACTTTGGCCGGATCAAATTCACTGAGGTTCATGTGCAGGTTTTCATTCATGAACCTGTAATCGTATTTTTCACACAATTCCAAGAGGTTCCTGCGGTGCGTCATTCTGCGCTCTTGGGCTATACGGTAGGACCACTCCCATGCCACACCCATCAGTTCCGGAGACTCTTTCAGGGCGATTTTACCCTGGGCCACCCGCTCCTGATTGATTAATTCCAGAAGTTTTTTCAGGCTTTCATCCTCCGTCGCCGGAAGCTGGGCCAGACCGAGAAACAGGGCCATCCATAGGCAGAAAAAGATCTTCATGAAAACAGGCTAGCTTAGATAAAAACCACGTCCACAGGTTGGGGCAAAATTCCCGCTTCATGGCCCCGCTTCAGGAATTCACGCACTGCGCTCCGTCCGCGCTCCCCGTAATCAAGCGTCAATTCGTTGACATACATGCCAATAAAACGATCCGCCATGGCATGATCCAATCCGCGACCCAAAGGCAGTGCGTGTTCCACCCCCGCTTTGCGGTGTTCCAGCCCGTAGCGGATACTGTCCTCCGTGATCCGGGTGATTTCCGCCATGGCCTTTTCCCCGAGAGAACGTCGTATGACATTCCCACCCAGAGGCAAAGGCATGCCCCCCGTGTCACGGAACCACCATTTGCCCAGATCTTCGCAAAGAACAAAACCTTCGCTTTGATACGTGAGCTGTCCTTCATGAATCAAGAGCCCCACCTCCGCCCGTCCCTGTTTCAAAGCATCAAATATTTCATCGAAAGGAACCACCACCACATCCAATTCGGCGATCTTTTTTCCCAAGTACAACTGAAGGGCCAGGCTTGCGCTGGTCAACAAACCGGGTACGGCGATCTTTTTTCCGGCCAATTCATCCCGTCCATAAAACTTGTCCGACACCAGCATGGGTCCGTAATTGTCTCCCATGCTCGCACCGCAATGCATCAGGGCATAATCAGAGGTCAAATAGGCGTAGGCATGAATGGACACCGCAGTGACGTCCAACTCTTTGCGCCGGGCCCGTTCATTCAGTGTCTGGATGTCCTGCAAAATGTGCTCAAACTCGTATGTGCCCATGGGAATCCGCTTGGAAGCCATGGCATAAAACATAAAGGCATCATCCGGATCAGGACTGTGTCCTAGAGTAATTTTTTGCATAAAAGAATTTTCAATCTACAACCGAATGCTCAAAACAAAAAACAGATTTGTGAATTCCCGTTTCCGGAGATGGCCCTTACCCTGCGCGGATCTAGGCGTAATCCTCTTTCTCAATCGAAAGCGGTTGGCGGGTGGACAAAGCCTGCGCCTGGCAGCAAACAGATTCCACACGGGCGTCAAACCGGTAAGCATTGCAATTGGGACAGGTTGAGGCCTTCCTCGCCACGACAGATCCACAGCTTTCGCATATTTTATACTTGGCGGGTTCGGCCATGATTTTGGCTGCTGCTTCAAGTCGGGCTGGATCAGATTCTGGCATGTCTTCAGTAATCACTCTACGCCGAAAAAGGCTTCGGGCAAAATCAATTTTTCCTTTGCTGAAATGTTGTGAAGATCCGTCTAAACAGGCTTGCCGCCCTGCTCCGCACTGACCTAGCCTAGTTGTGCAGGTCTTAACCCACTCCCTCTATGCTGCTTAAATTAAACCCCTATCGCATTGCAATCAACCCCTCCATTTTGCACACCACCATCGAGGAAATCCTTTCCAAGGCGGATAAACTGGAAAACCTGAAGGAGCATCTGGGCTGGGATCCCACCCCGGACATTCTCACCCACGGCTTCGCCCCGATGAAAGACAGCAAAAAACTCCTGAGCTTCCTCAACGAAAACAATTCACGTCGCTCCCTTAAAGAGAAACGGGTGGCCCGGGGCTACAAAGACCTGGTCACTCCCCGCAAAGGACTGAAAGGATGGTTTCAAAAAACATTTTCTGACGGCAAGGAACAGAACCTCCCAACAGCCTACGACGCTCTGGCCTGGCTCAGGCAATCCCACCGCTACCTGCTCTTGGTCTCCCTCCATGATACTTTGGTCGGCTACGCCTCCACCTCCGAGCCCCGCAGGATCGACCTGAAAGAAAGCACCATGTATTACAGCCCCATTGTTCAGGCCCTCTACCGCAATGACTCTGCGGCTTTGGAAAAAATACGCGCAGCCCTGGCTGCTCCCCTGAACAAAGTGGTGCCGGATACCCTCATCGAATACTTTACCGGATACGTGCTGCACTATGACCGTAAAAAATCATCCGCCTTCTACCTTGGCTAACGAATCTTCCTCCACCCACCACAGCGCCTATAACAGTATGACCACCACTCATCCCTCCAAAAAAAATACCGTCCTGATCGTTGGAGCCGGCCCTGCAGGTCTCACTTCAGGAGCCGAACTCGTGGAGAACGGTTTCAAGGTCGATATCCTGGAGAAAGACCCCGAGTTCGTGGGCGGTATTTCGCGGACTGCGCGTTACAAAGGCTATCGTTTTGATATCGGAGGCCACCGTTTTTTCAGTAAAAGCGCGGAGATCACCGAATGGTGGCGTAAAAGATTGCCGAACGATTTTATCCAGGTCCGGCGGATGTCACGCATCTTTTATGGCGGCAAATTTTATGACTACCCACTAAGAGCTATGAATGCCCTTGGAAATCTGGGTGTCTGGGCCAGCGGCCTCTGCATGTTGAGTTATCTCAAAGCCCGGATTTTCCCCATCCACCCGGAGAAATCCTTCCAGGATTGGGTCACCAACCGCTTCGGCTCCCGGCTTTTTAATATCTTCTTCAAAACCTACACCGAAAAAGTCTGGGGTATGCCCTGTCATGAAATCAGTGCCGACTGGGCTGCCCAACGGATCAAGGGCCTTTCCCTGATCAAAGCCGTTTGGTACGCTCTTCTCCCGCAAAAAAAGAAAAGTGGCAGCGGCGTGGTCAAAACACTCATCGATCAATTCGAATATCCCCGTCTGGGGCCCGGTATGATGTGGGAAAAAACACGGGACGACCTCCTGAAAGGCGGAGCCGGTATTCACATGGGATTGACGGCCATCAAAATTAAACGTGAGGGCTCACAGGTCATTTCCATTGTTTCGGAAGACCCATCCGGAGCCGTGAAAGAATGGTTCGCCGATTCCTTTATCATTTCGATGCCCCTCCAGGAAACCGTTCTCAAATTCGAGCCGCCTTTGGCCGAAACCGCCGTTGCCGCAGCCAAACGTCTCCGCTACCGCGACTTCCTTACCGTAGCCCTGATGATCCGCCAGACCGCTCTTTTCCCTGACAACTGGATCTATGTCCATGATCCGGGGGTCAAACTCGGCCGGATCCAGAACTTCAACAACTGGAGCCCCGAAATGGTGCCCGTCCCCGATACCACCTGCCTCGGCCTGGAGTATTTTTGTTTTGAGGGTGACGGATTGTGGAACATGTCCGATACGGAACTCATCGAGTTGGGTAAAAAAGAACTGGGCCAACTGGGTATTGTCCGGCCCGAAGCCGTTTTCGACGGATGTGTTGTCCGCATGCCGAAATCTTATCCGGTTTACGGACCTGATTATCAGGAAGACGTCAACGCCATCCGCAGAGAACTTGAAAAACTGGGAAATCTTCAGGCAGTCGGACGCAACGGTCTGCACAAGTACAACAACCAGGATCACTCCATGATGACCGCCCTGCTGGCGGCCAGGAACCTGAGTGGTGCCAACTACAATGTATGGCAAGTCAATACCGACGCGGAATACCACGAAGAAGGGGAGGATTCCGGAAAAAAAACAGGCCGCCTCGTCCCGGAAAAAATCAGCAACTGACGCTCAACTGCGGGGTGAGGTCGTTGTAACCGAGCCGTAGTCGCGTTTGGGTTCAGCCGGTGCCTCTGGTTGTTCCAGGTCCTCCTCTGTCACAGGAATAAACTGTTCCAGCCCGACCTTACCCTCACTAACCGCCAGAAAACTTTGTCCTTCTTTCACCATGAGGGCATAGAACGTTCCGCGGGGCTTGATTGTTCCCTGCGGTGTTTTAATTTTTAAATCAAAAACCTGGTTCTGTTTTTCTGGCAACAGAACCACCACGCGCCCTTCCATCACTTCAATCACCGCCTGCCGTTGAATCACGCCGTCGGAGCGCACGCTTTCACTGGCCTCCACAATTTTGAGATGCGTAACATCTTTTAGAGTCAGAGCCAGGCCGGGGGAAATACCAAGACTTGCCTCCGCATTGGCGTTGCTGAAAAGCTCGGCACCGGCCGGAACAAGTGTTCCGCTGGAAATATCCATGCGGGTTGTTGTTCCAGAGCGTTGGAGCTTTACGTTGCCGGAAACCGAAACGACAACGGCACTCAAGGGCTTGCTCTGCGCCATGAGGGGTTGTTCTGCCCCCACAATAAATACAAATACTGCTAGTGGTCCAAGCGCCAAGGTATGATGGGTTGGCCGACAGGAGTTTGGGCGGGTGACGAGGCGCGAGCGCGGGCCCCTATCTGAACTGATACGGGTCAAGCGAGCCACGCGGCCAGCAGCCCAAAGAACGGCGGCCCGGAAGGTTGCTCGAACCACTAATCCCGAAAGAGGCAGTGCTTTCATTATTTTACTCCTTAATAGCTGACGACAATTCCCAGGTGAAGGCGAGAGTTAAAGCGGTTGTTGAAGGTGCTGTCCAAAAGCTGGAACCCGTAATCGGCCCGCAGAGTGAAATAACGATCCACATAGTAACGGAGTCCAAAGCCAGCCGAGGACAATTCAGCATTGGGATTTTCAGCCGGAAGCAGCACACGATTCCCCACCTGGCCATAATCCCAGAATCCCAGGAACTGAAGGCCGTCTTTGAAGGAGGGATGCCCGAACAACTCGCCCAGACTCACGGACGGCGTCCTCAATTCGATATTAGTGAAATAACCTTCATCACCACGCACCTCGTTTTCCGTGTAGCCACGAACAGTGTTGTAACCCCCGAGGTTCATCTGTTCGTTGCTGAGCAGGTTGCTATCGGAACGCTGGCCGGTAAAGGCTGTGACCAATGAAAAATCAAAAGGAAGCCGGGTTTGCCGCCTGGCCTCAAGTTTGTAGATGGTATAACGCGCATCGGCGAACCTCCGGCTGTTTTCATAAGCGGCATCATCGTTTCTTCCGGTGATACCCCCCGGACTGCCCACCATTTCCAGTTTGAGCTGGGTCACGCCCCATGCATCGTTTATTGCAAGGTCATAAGCGACGGCCCATTGGAAAGTATCCGTCAGCTCCTGTGTAACCGGTATGTTTCCCAGTAATAAATCGCTGGCGGAACGGCGGGCATCAAATCGTGTTGTGATGTTGTTACTGAATACTTTGTCGATACCCGGAAGGGGCATCCGGTAGGAATAGCCTGCCAGATAGTTCTCAGCTTCCTGAAAAGTGTTGTTGACCAGCGGAACCGTAACCGTGGAAACCTCAGACATGGCCGCGTAAAAGGTCATCTGATCATCGCGAAAAAAAGGAAGGGAATAAGTCAGGGAATGGGCAGTCAAAGTATGGAAATCCGGGCTACTGGTGAACTGATAGCTGAGCAGATGATCCGCAAAAAAAGCATTACCCCAGTTGAAACCAGCCAGGAGCCGCTCTTCCCCCGTAATATCGTTTCCGGTATCATCATAGCCGGTATAAAAACGGACCGGAAAACGATCCTTGGTTTTAAGAATCACATCGGTTTCCCCCTCCATGGCTCCCGGAGTAAAGGCCACGTCCACTTCGCGGAAGGTGTTGGTATTGAGTAGTTCAATGTCCTTGATCAAACGGGAGGCCCTGATCCGATCCCCGTGTTGTAATCGAATTTTGGAAGTCAGTATCTTCGAATCGAACCATTGGCTCCCTTCTGCTTTGACCAGACCCACTTTTCCTTCAACCACCAGAATCTGCACCACACCGGAGGTGATTTCCTGCTCCGGAATGATAACATCCACCACGGGTTGGTCTTTCCCACGGTAAAATTCCACCAGTTCGCGCACCATTTCCTTCAATGTCTTTATACTGACCGGTTTGTTAAGATACTTGTCCATAAGGGCCTGAAATTCAGGATTCTTGAGAGCTTCAACATCCTCCACCCGGATACCCTTCACATCCTTTCGGCCTTTGACCTCTATCTTTTCTTTGCTGGAAGTGAAATAAAACCCGTCCACCGACTCAATCAGCACTTCATCTTCCCCGGGTGCTTCCTTGGGCTTTTCCGGAAGTTGCACCGGCTTTTCTTCCGGTTCTGGGGTTTTTGGAGCGATACTTTCAAAGCGCGGAATTACATCGGCTCCGCTTTGTGTGGCCTGGCCGGGGAGCGATGGGAGAAGTGCGAATGCCAACAAAACAAAAACTATTGATTGTACGGATCTTGTTAACATCCGATTGCAGATGCCAACAATAAACGGTTCTGTGGTAACACCTTCTTCCATGGCAGTGAGTGCGACGAGCTTTGCGGTCAGGAGTGTCACTGTCAAAACAGATTTAGGGTTGTCCCAGTCCGGCCAGCAGGGAACTCAGGCGTGCACGTTCCTGGTCATTCAGGAGCGGTGCCAGGGAATCCATCAGCTGGCTGGGGAGAATAACCACGGCCCGCCCTTTAGAGTCCTGCAGATAAACCAATCCCGCCGGCAGAATGGACTCACGCGGATCAAACCCTTCGCCCTGCATCGACTGCCAGGCAGCCATCAACTCATCCCGGGCCTCCTTGGAAATATCCTTCTCCAGAACTTTCATGATGTCTTCCAGACTCAATCCCCCCAGTGATCCCTCCCCATTGGCGCCGATCACCGAAAGTCGTTCAAAGCCACCTGCTCCAAAGCGGCCTAAACGTGACGCGTTAAAATCCAACTCGATGGAACGCAGCCCGAAATCCCCCACGTTCGTATTAACGCTTCCTCCTACGGGGTTGCTCGGATTCAGCACCACCACAGGCCCAAAGCCCAGTATTTCGCGGAGAAGCAATCCGTTACCGGAACCAAGGCCGGGCTGGGCATAGGGGGATCCAAATTGAGTGTAGGTTGCGGAGATCGAACCCAGTGTTGTCAGGGCTTCTGTGCCGCTATAAATGAGGAAGCGGTTTGCCGCTCCGAGAAGAAGGGGATTCGTAACACTCTGATTAAGGAACTGCCCGCTCCGACTTGCCAGAATGAGTTCGCTTGTTCCGCCATCAACGCGAATTTGGGTGCCATTCTGAATTGTCATATTGCTCTGGGTCACGATCTCGATTTCAGATGTGATGTCCCCGGTGTTCATCAGTCCGGTTATGACCAAAGCTGTGCTGTTGAAGAACTGGAAAAAACCACCACGGGCAACATCGCCCAGAACAGCAACCTCATTGGTGAAATTATTCAACAAAATCGTGCCGCCTGAACTGAGACGAAGACTGCTGGCCCTGATCGCGGCAAGAGCGACCTGCGAGATGGAGCCGGCGGAGGTGATATCCAAAAGACCAGCTACTTGAATCTGATCAAGAAGAGTGGAGTTTGATTCATTCAAGACAAGACTTGCGGCATTGATGCGAACCAGACCAAATTGGTTGCCCGCCCGGTCCAGAACTACGGATTGTCCCACTGCGTTCACCGTAAACAAACCGCCGACATTCACGGAAGTTCCCGCAATCTGCGAAATTGATCCTCCTGCCGTCATGGTGAAGTTACCTCCCACCGTAAGATTACCAAGCGCAGCAAGGTTGCTGAAACTGACACCGCTTGCCGCATTGATGGTCAGATTATTGAAAATAATCGAACCCGGCGCTTCCATATTCAGAAAATTAGCCGTGATGGTGGGAGTGCCAACGGTCACCCCTTCGATATTGTTGCCCAAAGTCTCCAGACTAATACTGCCGGTGGTGCTGATGTTGCCGCCAACCGTTAGCGTATCACTGGAAATAATGCGGATATTTCCGGAAACACTGCTTCCAGTGATCGTAACCATGTTGGCTTCACGGATCTGCACCTGTCCGTTTCCCGTGGCAGTAAATTGAACCGTGCCAGCATTGATGCGCAGGGGATTCGTCAGGGTTCCGATGTCTCCGTTGGCCCCTCCTGACTGCAACGCCAACACATCGGCGGAGACTACTGCGGCAGGATTGGTGATCACAATCGAGCCGTTGACAGCGGATAGAAGCAGATCGTCCGTTGTATTCCCGAAGGACTGGGTAATCGCAAAAGAAGCCCCGCCCGCAATCAGGCGAACCGACTGTTTACTGGCATCCGTTGTCACCAGCAGTCGCGAGGCGGAGGTCGAAAGTGCGTTGGCTTCTACCAAATTAATATCGCCTGCAGCACCAATACCTGATGTGGCAAGAGTGACCAGACCGGTGGTGCTGGTATCAAAAGCCTCTAAAAGGGTCCCGATACCCCCGGCTGAAACCAGTGTTGCGTTGATTGAGTTGAGAACCCCTACGCTTTGCCGGATCGAGCCTCCGGACGTGGTCAGAACCGCATCTCCCGTCACATCCAAAGACTCTGTTTGCGTCATGTCACCTGCACTGACAAGGAGATCCAAAAATCCCGCATCCGCACCCACATTGATTCCGCTCAGAGTGATTCCATTGACCTCTTGGATGAAAGCATTTCCCGATGACTTGCCCAGGAGCAGAGAATTGACTGAAGTCTGTAGACGTGTCAGGCCTCCGGCTGAAACATTGCCCACACCCTGTAAGGTGAGGTTGTCCGCCGTCAGCAGTCCCGTTCCAATCACTGAACCGGTGTAGCTTTGATTACCGCTCGTTGTGACAATCTGAAGATTACTGGTCGTGGCCGTAGCTGTCAGGGAGCTTAGATCGATGGCAGCACCACTGATCGTCAGGATTCCCGTCCCCGCATTCAAAATCAGGCTGTTGGCATTTCCGTCCAACGCCGTCATTAATAGGGTGGAACCGTTGGAAGTAATGCTGCTATTGCCGCCCAAGGAAAGCCCGCCATTCAATATCAACCCGTCGAAGCCGCTGAAGGCCGTCCCGCCGGCTGCAGTGAAAGTAACCAACCCGGCAAAGTTGGAACCAGTGCTGCCATCACCCAGGGTTACATTCCCTCCAAAATTCACATTGCCGGCCCCCGACCCGTCAATCCCTCCCACTGTGCTGATCACGGAGCTACTGAAGGTAGTCAACCCAATACCCTGCAAACTCAAAGCCGGACCGGCGGCAGCACTCAACAGGGTGACAGCACCCGAAATTGTTTTGGTTCCCGTTCCGCTCGAAAAACCCAGACTAAAGCCGTTCCCGTTCACAGCACTCACTTGGATCATTCCATTTGCAGCAGATGTATTAAGAACGACATTCGAGGCAAGCAGGACATTCACCAATTGGATTCGAGCGGCCACAACTGCACCGGAAAGAGTCGTTTCGGAATTCAGGTCGGATAAATTGCCACTGAGCGCACCAGCACCGGAAAAAGTGAAGCTGTCTGTCTGGGTTCCGCCAGTCAGATTTTCAAAGCTGCTGAAGCTGAAAGCCATTCCACCGACTGTTCCAGTGTTGGTTCCATTGATCACCCAACTTTGTCCAATAACATTGGCCCCCGTCAGTTGATCAGCCGCATTGGATCCCCCTGTGATGTTCTCTATACTGGTAAATCCTGATGCAGCCCCTAACAGTATGTCGGTGGCAGAAGCCAAAGCCAGATTCACCGTCACGAGCGAACTTCTACCTGCATAACTGATATTGTCCGTTCCGTTTCCTCCCGTCAGCGTTCCCGTAATGCTTCCACCGCTACCCATATTCAGAGTGTCGTCATCGTCACCCATATCAACATTGCCTCCGGTCACACCTGCGGCTCCAAGGTTGATGAGATCATTTCCAGCACCCGCATTCAAAGAACCAGCGAGAGAGCCGATGCCGCTGAAGGTGAAAGTATCAGCCTGCGAGCCACCGTTGACATTTTCAAAGGAAGCAAAAGTCACCGTTCCACCAATGTTGCCACTGCCCACTCCATTGATCGTCCATGTCTGCACCGCATTGACTCCGGTCAGGCTGTCTCCCGTATTGCTGCCGCCCACAAATTCACCAATAGTGCTGAAGCTTCCAGCAATGTCCGTTGCCACCACGGACTGCAGGTTTACGTTCACCGCAGCCGCACGTCCCGCATAAGTCAACGTATTCGCACCTGCTGCTCCATTGATATTTCCGCTCAGGCTGCCACCCGTCTGTAACTGGAACACATCCGCCGCCGCATTACCTGTCAGGTTCCCGAAATTGCTGAAAGCGACCCCGTCCACCGTTCCACTGTCCATCCCGGTCACCGCAAAGGTGTTGGCCACGTTGCGTCCGATCAGGGTATTAATTCCGCCCACTCCGTCCAATGTCTGCACCGAACTGTAAACCAACTGCCCGCTGTTCACGTTCCCCGCATTGGCCGCTGTGATTTGCACACTGTCGTTGCCCGCATTCAGGGCCAGCGAGGTTGAGGTATTACCTGTCAACACTCCGATATTGCTGTAGGCCGTCACACCTGTGCCACTGCCAGATCCTCCGAAAAAACTCACGCTCACCACACCTGTTCGGGTGCTGTAATCCAAGGCGTCCGATCCCGAACCTCCATTAATGGAGGCCATCACCCCACTATTCGCCACGATGAACGTATCTGCCAGATTGCCTCCCACCAGACTTTGAATGAAAGCAAATGATCCCACCAATACACTAACAGATCCTGTGGAGTTCCCGTTGATGATCCAACTCCGGTTGGCATCGTCACCTTGGAGGGCATTTGTCCCGCCAGCACCATCGATTGCACCGCTTAAGATTCCTCCCACCTGGAACTGGAACTGGTCCGCCACTGCATTGCCTGTCAGATTCCCGAAATTGCTGAAAGCCACTGCATCCACCGTTCCACTGTCGGTTCCGGTCACCGCAAAGGTGTTGGCTACGTTGCGCCCGATCAAAGTATTGCTTCCTCCAGCTCCATCCAATGTCTGCACCGAACTGTAAGTCAACTGTCCACTGTTCACGTTCCCGGCATTGGCCGTTGTGATCTGCACACTGTCGTTGCCCGCGTTCAGCGTCAGAGAGGTCGCTGCATTACCCAACAACGTATTGATCCCGCTGAAGTTCGTGATTCCCGTCGCTACTCCTGTTCCAAAGTTAACGCTCACCGCCCCGGTCCGTGCACTGTAGTCCAAGCTGTTGGTTGTTCCTCCTCCACCGGCGATGCTTCCGATCGAGCCGCCGTCCGCCATCGCAAAGACATCGTTCAGATTCCCACCGGTCAGTCCTTCAAATCCCGTAAAGGTCAGCGTCCCTCCGATGTTGCCGCTGTTCAACCCGTCAATCGTCCAAGTCTGTGTCACATCCGCTCCGGTCAAACTGTCCGCTGTATTATTACCTCCCACAAAATCACCAATATTACTGAAAGTTCCGCCGATGCTTGTCGCCACCCCGGTCTGCAGATTCACGCTCACTGACGCTGACCGGCCCGAATAACTTAAGGTGTTTCCGCCGGAACCGCCGTTCAACGAACCGGTCAACGACCCTGCTGTCTCAAAATTGAAGGTATCCGCCGCGCTGCCACCCGTGATGTTTTCAAATCCATTGTAGTTGATGCCTGCCACCGTGAAGGCATTGAGCCCGGTTACATCCCAGGTCGTGTCCACATTCTGTCCGTTCACCAAGTTGGCTGTGGAGGCCGAACCGGTTATGGACTCAATACTGGAAAACGCGGAGGCCCCCATCAACATTGTCAGATCCCCCGCGATCAGCGAAAACGGTCCTGCCAACAGGGAATAATCGGCTGTGTCACTTCCCAGTCCGCCATTAATCGAAGTATAGGACGCTGGGCTAGAAAACTGAAAATTGTCTGTCGCGCTTCCGCCAACCAGTGACTCAAAACCGCTAAAGCTCACGCCTCCCACACTTCCCGATCCGGGTCCGGTCAGACTCCAGCTATTGGTTAAATCCGCCCCGGTGAGCGTGTCCGATACCGTTCCTCCAATTAAACTTCCGATATTACTGAATCCTCCCGTAGCGGTCGCCGTCAGGCTTTGCAGGTTCACACTGACTGCTGTTGAATAAGCACTGTAATCCAGAGTGTTAATTCCCCCGCCTCCATCGGTCGTTCCACTCACGCCGATCCCATCTGAAAAGACGAAACTGTCATTGCCACTTCCTCCCGTCAGATTTTCAAATGAACTGAAATTCACGCTTCCCGCAGATCCGGAGTTGTTTGAAGTGATGGCCCAGGTCGTTGCTGGATCTGCTCCCGTCAAGGTATCCGAAGCCGTCCCTCCCATGAAGCTTCCGATGTTACTGAAGCCTCCCGTCCCCGTGGCAGATCCTGTCTGCAGATTCACAATGATCGCGATCGTGTAAGTGCCGTAGTCCAAGTTGTTGCCTCCGCCGCCCCCATCTATCGTTCCAGATAAGGCCGCTCCATTGCTGAACACAAACGAATCATTGTTCGATCCTCCCGCCAGATTTTCAATCGCAGACCAGGTTCCCCCGATCAATCCGGCCAGCGTTCCCTCATTAATGCCAGTGATGGAAAAATTTCTGGCTATATCATCCCCGGCTAACGTGTCGCTTCCACCGGCTCCGTCCAGCGCAGTCAACTCCCCTGCCCCTCCAAATGCAAAACTGTCCACGGCTGCCCCTCCCACCAGATTCCCGATACCGCTCCAGCCACCAGTAATCTTACCCGTCAGGGTTCCACTATTAACACCCGTTATCGTGAAGGCATTACCGTCCGCATCTCCCGTCAGGGTATTGGTTCCTCCTCCACCATCCAGTGATCCCGATAGGCTTCCTGCATTGGTAAAGCTAAACCCGTCCGTTCCACTGCCACCCGTCAGGTTTTCAAAAAAGGTAAATGTCGTTGCTCCCGCAGACCCTCCATTGGCCACGTTGATCATCCAAGCCAAACCCGCATCCTCACCAATCAACGTATCCCCGCTGTCGCTACTTCCTATAAACACCGATATTCCATCAAACTCCCCATTGAGCGCCGTCGCCGTCAAATCCTCCAGATTCACCGTGACTGCTCCTCCCGTGTAGCCCGAGTAACTCAGGGTATCGGACCCGTCTCCACGCAGATTCCCGAAGCCCGTGTAGGAAAGAATGCCTGTAATTGAACCTTCATCCGTATCCGCGATGGCAAACACCTGGCTGGCTCCCGTGTCGTTCACCAGTTCGTCACTACCCCCATTTCCATCCACCAGGGTCACCCCGTCAAATTCAAGATTCCCGTCCACATCCCCTGTTCCACTACCCGTGAGAGTTACTATTTCGTCTGAACTCGTCAGGATCAAGGTTGTATCCAATCCATTTCCTGACAAGGCTGTAACGCCGGATGTATTGATCGTGATCGAACCGTGGGTCCCATCGCCGCTGTCCAGATCGAAGGTCACCCCCAAGGTATTGCCTGAATAGTCCAGCCTTGTATTGCCTCCGTTGCCCGTGATGGAAGCAAAGTCCGCTGCCTCACCAATCACGAAGAGATCCTCGTCATTCCCCGCCACCAGATCTTCAAATCCGTCGAAATTTACACTATCAACCGTGCCTCTACCAACACCGGTCAATGTCCAGGTGTTGACCAGATCCGCCCCGGCCAGGCTGTCTCCCGCCACGCCGCTTCCAATGAAACTCACGATATTGGCAAAGCCTCCCGCAATGTCCGTGGCCGACTCCTGCTCGAGATCCACCGCTACCGAAGCCGTCCTGGAAACGTAACTCAGCGTGTTGCTTCCCCCCGCACCATCAATGGCCCCGCTAAGACTGCCGCCATCTGCCAAAACAAAACTGTCGTTGGACCCGCTTCCGGTCAGGGTGCCAAAGTCATTGAAGTCAATCAGTCCTGTCATTTCCCCCAGATCACCCCCATTCACCCTATAAGTAACACCCCCGGAAGTCCCATTGACCAATTCATTCACTCCCCCGTTGCCATCCAGATCAGTCACTCCATCGAACGTAAACGTTCCATCCACATCCCCGGCGCCAGCGGACGAAATCGTGACGACCTCATCATTGGAAGTCAGGAATAGCGTTGTGGCCGTTCCGTTGCCACTCAGGGCCTCCATGTTGCTAAAGCTGATCGTGGTGGAATGATGAGTCGCTCCGCCCGAATCCAGATCCACCGTCACCGCGAAAGTGTTGGAACTGTAATCCAGGGTATCCTCGCCATTCCCGCCGTCCAGCGCCCCGGTTAGGGTTCCTGTGTTGGAGACGATGAAAATATCATTATCATCGCCGCCCGTGATCGCATCAAATGAGCTGAAAGTAATGCCCCCCGCCCCCGTGTCCCCGCCGTCCACCTGATCAATCGTCACCGTCACACCCCCGTTCTGCAGCGTCAGACTGTTACTCCTGCCGGTTTCCCCGTCGATCTGTTCGATGTTGCTAAAAGTAAAACTGGAACTGTCAGTCAAGTTGGTCACCGTTCCGGCCCGTGCGGAACTCAACAGCACATCGATGGGGTTTCCCGATCCCAGGTAGCTGATTGTATCCGCACCGTTCCCGCCATCAATCGATCCGGACAAAACACCCGGGCCGCTCAAGGTAAAGCTGTCGGCCAGCACGTTGCCAGTCAAATTTTCAATACTGGAAAAAACAACGCTATTAAGAGAACCCGCATCTGAACCGGTCAACAACCAGCTATTGGCGGTTGAATTGCCGGTTAAAGTATCGCTTCCACCTCCGCCCGCCAAAGTTCCACTGAGCGAACCTGTTCCGGCGAAGGAAAAGAAGTCAACATCGGCACCTCCAGTGATATTTTCAAATGAACCAAAGCCAAATCCACCGATTGTTCCCGCGTCTGCTGCCGTGATCACCCAGGTTTGACCCGTCGTAGTGCCAGTCAAACTATCGATACCATCGCCGCCATTGATCGAGGCGAAACCGCTGAAATCCGTATTGGTCGCAACCCCGTTTAACTGACTAATGGAACCTGTTCCTGTAGTGTTGGCCAGCATAACAAAGTCGGCACCCGAACTCAGGGTCAGGCTTTTGCCCATTCCACTGGTCGAAAGCGAAATAACCCCGCTGGAGCTGGTGATGGCCCCACCCAACATAAGGCTTTCCGTGGTCTCCAGAGTGATATTCCCGGTCGTGGCCAGAATTCCCGTGCTGAATCCATTATCATCACGGAAAGTAATGGATCCCGTGTCACCGGCTAGATTAGTAACGTTGTTGTTTTGGGTGTTTAGAGTGAAGGTTCCCCCTGTTCCGTTCAAAGTCAGCATGGAAGCCGTAAGAACCCCGCTCTGCGTGACCGTCCCCGCGTTGGATTGGAAAGTCAGGTTGTTGCTTCCCGCATTCACCGCTGCCAGACCCATGTTACCGCCCGCGAAGGTCACGGAATCGGTGAAGGTGGACGAATTGACGGTCACTGCGCCCGTTCCTGAGACAACATCACCAAAAGTAATGGAAGCAAATCCATCGAGAATCTTTCCCAACTCTGTTGTGCTGATGCTCAGGGTTCCGACTCCGCCCGCGACTCCGATGCTTGTTGCTGCACTATCCGCCTTGATGACAAGATTGCCGCTGGATTGGAGTGTGGCATTGGTCACGTTGTAATTGTTGGTGGTGATCGTGATGTTGCCCGAAGCACTGAGGCCTCCGATGACGTTTGCATCGGCCACGGAAAGGACCCCATCACTCCCCCCGGCATTCCCTATGCCCGTCAAGGCGATCGTGGAAGCTCCTGTCGAAGTAATCGATGAACCGCCCAGAATCTGGATGGCATGGCTATTCCCATTTGTTCCGGCTGCCGTGCCGGAGAGATTGATAGCCCCACTCACGCTGCTGATAGTAGCACCATCCAGACGGATCGCCCGGCTGTTAATGCCACTTGAACCAATCGAGGCGACCGTAATGTTTCCTGAGCTGGTCACGAGCTGGGAACCGGTATTCATCAGAAAGGCGTCAATATTATCGGCTGTAGCAGTTCCACCAGTATTGGCGTCGATCACAATAGTGCCCGTGCCCAGGGAAATGCTCACACCTGCCGCCAGTTCGATCTGCTGCGCCTGCAGGGTCAGAGAAAACCCTGACGTCGAAACCACCGACCCGTTCACCGTGATTTTAATATTGGCCTGGAGCTGTGTGTTAGCCGTGGCCAAAGAGGCCACCAGTGCCGTATTGGAAATGGTAAAGGTTCCCGTCCCGTCACCAAAGAAAATCTGCTGATCCGACAACTCGCCGTCGTCTACGGAAGAAGCGGCATTGGCAATGATGATGTTATCAGGATCCAAAAGCAGGGTTCCGGTCCTTCCATAGGCCGCCCTCAAGTCCACTGCGCCATCAAAGGAAAGGCTGCGCTTCCCCGAAACTTCCACAAAACCCCCATTTCCAGCCAGTTCACCACCCCGTGCTTCGACATAACCATAAAACTTCGTCCAGTCGTCCGCCCAGAAAATAACTTTACCCCCGTCACCGTTCTCCAGAGCATTGGCATAAATGGTCACGCCTTCACCCACAAAAACTTTCTGTGCGTTATAGATGTCGGGATTCTTTCCCTGGTAATCACCCCCCACCAAAACAGTTCCGCCATTCTTGCCGGAGACCGTGATGGCAGCCCCTTTTGTCAGCGCAATCTGGTCGCCCAGGATCTCCACCCTCCCACCAGCCAGCAGTGAATTACCTTTCGCTTCGATTGTTCCGGAAACAAGAACCGTGGAAACATCGTTTTGCGGCTTGCCCATCAGTTTGACATAACCACCGGAACCGTCCTTGTTCGTGGCGTAGATGCTGCCACTGTGCTGCAGCGTTCCACCCTTCGAAACCAGAAAAACCCTGCCTTCCCGCTGAACACTACCCGTGGCACGTATGACCCCTTCATTGTTGATGGCCAGGGCAAAGGGGTTCCTGCCCGCTGCCTCGAACTCCACCTGGATTGCTTCCGCCGAACCAGTGTTCCAGATACTGCTCCCACCCTGTCCCTGACTGGGCTGAACATAAATACGACGGGCCGCGTCTTCCGCGCGCGAAACCAAAACCTCCACCCCTGCCCCCAACGCGACCACGCCGTCCGGAGCACTGAGTCTTCCGTGATTCTCCACTTGGCGGGCGATCATGATCACATCACCGGCCCGGGCCCGGATCTGACCGTTGTTGATGATTGATGCTTCCGAATTTCCACTGAAACGCCAATCCTGGCCGTTGAAAAAAGAGCCGTTCGGCATGTCCAATGTCGAAGCCAGAAAGCCTCCCGTATCCACCTTGCCACCGGATCCCACCATGACACCGTTGGGGTTGATGAGAATGATCTGCCCGTTTCCTATCAGATTGCCATAGATCGCGGAAGGATTGCCCGTCACCACCCGGTTGACCGCCACCGAACTGCTGCCGGGCTGGATAAACTGCGTCGTCTCGTTCTGGCCTACGGAAAAGTCCTGCCAGTTGATGATTACCTGATTGCTAGTAGTGATGTTCAATCGATCTGCGGAACGGTCAAAGGTTGCCGAACCTGCCACAACCTGTTCACCCTGGGGATTGGCTTTCAAGGCGAAGGGAGCATTGACCATACAGGCAAACAAGAGCGCGACAGTCGCACGCAACAATCTTTCTCCTGTTCTGTTTGCTTTTTTCATAGGACTAAGGGGAAGCTTCGCTGCCTTTGTTGATCCACAAAAAAGCACGTCCCTGAAGTTTCTATTTCCTCTGAAATTAGAACTTTTGTCGAGGTGATAAGAGAAGCTTTTATTCTCAAAAATGATCCCATTCGCCCGATCTCCACAAAAGTCCTTTCCTTTAAGAGTTTATTACCTATTTTTATGTAAAATACTCTCTTTTCTTACCTGTCTTTTGCATGTCCGGCGTGGTCTTGTGCTTGATTATCTGAGAGCCTATGAGTAACTCAGGGGTGTATGGAGTTGAATCGAGTCTGGAAATACCTAAAGAAAAACAGCTACGGGCTGTTGGCTCCTCTCGCCGCTCTCTCGCTTTACGCCCTTTTTTACGAGCAGGCCTTCATTGCACGGCTCGAGAATATCACCGTCGATTGGCGTTTTGACAACCGCCCCGCCTTGGGAAGCAAAGTCGATCCTTCCCTCCTTCTGGTCAACATCGACCAAGCCTCCCTCGACCGTTTCGGCGGCTGGCCCTGGCCCCGCAATTACCATGGCGACCTGCTTTACCTTTTGGATCCAGAACAACCTTCTGTGGTCGCCTTCGACATCCTCTTCACAGACCGCCGCGAAGAAAAACGTGACCGCTTCCTGGCCGCGAGCGTGAGGGAGGAGCAGGCCAACAAATTCTTCGCGGAAAGCCTCCGTAAAAACGGAAAGGTTGTCCTCTCTGCCTTTGCCCAAAGCGGACAGTCACCGCAAAACCGGCCGGGCACGATCGATTTTGGAAAAACGCAGCCTCTTCCCCAAGTTAAAGGAAACCCCGAGCTTGTTCCAGGTATTGAGGACAGTAATCTAGCCCTTACCCCCGTGGCCCTACTTAGATACGAGTCCTTTTTCGGCTTTACCGATACAGTTTCGGTAGGATCTGACTCCATTCGCCGAAAAATGCCCCTAATCATCCGGGTTGGCCGTGATATTTACCCCTCTTTTGTCACCCAAATCCTGCTCCGTTATCTCAAGATAGATCCTTCTGCTGTTCGTGTTGAACTGGGGAAAGCCCTGATTCTTCCTACGGAAAAGAAGGAGATCCGCATTCCGATCAATGAACGTGGCGAACTCCTTCTGAATTATCGTCCCAACCTCGAATTCCCCTCCTTCTCCTTCGCCTCAACTCTTCAGGCCCTTTACGAAAAGCAGCAACAAAACAAGGAACTCCCGCCCGAGTTCCCTTTGATCAAAGACCGCATTCTTCTTGTGGGGGCCACTGTCTCCGGACTGATGGAATTGGCCTCCACCCCCATCAGTTCCTCCTCCCCGCCTGTCTTCACACATTTCTTTGCCCTGAACAATATCCTCCAGAATGACTTCCTGCACGTTGCTCCCGTAGGCGCAACGGCCTTGGGCTTTCTGCTGCTTTGCTGGATCACCCTGATCGGCCTCCATAAAAAGAACATCCGTATCACCCTGGCGGTTCCCTTCATAACCTTGGGCCTCTATTTCGGCTTCTGCCTTTACGCCTTCAACTACCACAACCTCCTAACCCCTCTCGTCTGGCCCTCCCTCGGATTCCTCATCCTCCACCTCGGCTCCTTCTTCATCAGCTGGATCGATGAACTCCGCTCCAAACAGCAGATCAAAAGCGTCTTCGCCTCCTACATCGCCCCCAGCGTCATGAACCAGCTCCTCAACAGCGAGGAAAACATCAAGCTCGGCGGCGTCCGCAAACCCGTCACCATCCTCTTCTCCGACATCCGCGGCTTCACCTCCATCAGCGAAGCCCTCGGCGAAGAAGAACTGGTTGTCCAGCTCAATGAATACTTCGAACAAATGGTCGAATGCGTTAACCGCTATCAGGGCACCCTCCATAAATACATCGGCGACGCCGTCATGGCAGTTTGGGGCGACGTCGTTTCCAGCTCCCCGCGCGACGACGCCCGCAACGCCGTGCGCTGTTCCCTCGCCATGCGCGAGCAACTTGCCCTTCTTAATGAACGCTGGAAGTCGGAAAACCGCCCCGCCTTCAATATCGGCATCGGTCTCAACCACGGTAACGTCCTCGTTGGTAACATCGGCGCCAGCCAACGCCGCGAATTCACCGTCATCGGCGACGCCGTCAACCTCGCGTCCCGCCTCGAAGGCGTAACCAAACAATTCCACACCGATTTTGTGGTGGGCGAAACCCTACAGCAATTCCTCAAAGGCGAGTTTCTGATCCGTTCCGTTGGTGTGCTCGTAGTGAAAGGCAAAACCAAACCGGTCCGCGCCTACGAAGTCCTCGAAGCCTTCGACAACCCTGTTCGCCAGTGGGAAGATAGCTGGGTCAGCGGCTATGAAGAAGCCTTCGACGCCTTTCTCCTGCGGGATTTTGACAAAGCCACCAGACTGTGGGAACAATGCGCCGCCGCCAGACCAGAAGATTTCTGCACACTGGAATACCTTTCCGAATCCCGTGGCTTTCAGCAAAATCCCCCCCCTGTGGATTGGGATGGCGTTATGACCTTGAATACCAAATAGGTGCATGCCACACCCTCATTCCGGCTGGAACCTTATCTGTGAGCAAGAAATCGCCCAAAATCGCCGGACTGATCCGGAACCTTCAACGCCCGGGCCTGGATCCCCACTACCTCGGCTATTTTGAATGTTTCAACCGCCAGGACTACTACGAAGCCCACGATGTTTTGGAGGAACTTTGGTTGGCCGAGGGCAAACAAGGCCCCAACTACTCTTTTTATAAAGGTCTGATCCAGGGAGCAGGAGCTTTCGTCCACCTTAAACTCCATCACCAATTCCCCACCCACCGCGTCCATGGCGCACGCCTCGCCCCCGCCGGACGACTGCTCCAACTTGCCCTGAACAATCTTTCCCCTTACGCAAGCCCCCACCTCCAACTAGACCTGAATCCAGTCCGCAATCTCTGGAAAAACACAGTGCTGTCCCTGGAAAAATCAGCCTTTCAACAAAACCCTTGGCACCCCGGCCAGGCCCCACAGATCTTATTTTAGCCAAAAACCCGAAACGCTGAACCCATAACTGTCACCACCCTTCACACATTTCTGACTTGGTTCACACACGGCCTTCGTTAAGCTGACCCCATGCTGTTCAAAGTCTTTCCCCTCATCCTACTTACCACCGTCAGCAGCATCCAGCGCCCCGTCATTGATTTCGATCTGGTGATCGAAACCCTCAAACCCTCGGGGACATGGGAATCCATCGGCGGGGAAAGTTACGCCTTTCGCCCCGTTTCCACTTCTCCCCAATGGCGACCCTTGCGCGAAGGCCGCTGGTTATACACCGACTACGGATGGACTTGGGAAGGGCGCAACCCCGGATCCTGGGCCACCGACCATTATGGAACCTGGAGCAAAAAAAACACTGCAGGCTGGGTCTGGATACCTGAACGTCTATGGCTTCCTGCCTCGGTCGAATGGCTGCAAAGCGGCACTTATCTCGGCTGGCGCCCCAGCAAACTCGATCGCTTCAGCAATCTTCTGGAATCCGAGACCGATCGCCGCAGTGATCCCTCCGAATGGAATTTTGTGCCCCTGACCAAAATCAAAGATGCGCTCAAACCGGAAGATTTCGCCGACAATGCCACCACGGAAACGCTGCTGAAAAATGCCGTCCCTGTCGATCATGTCTACGTTGCTTACCGGGAAATACCCCGCCCGGGGCCTTCCCAGGATCTTCTAAAATCCGAATCTGGCGAAGTCTCCCAGCCTCCCGTCATCCGGGAACTGCAGGATCCACTACGCCCGCCGGAGAAAACCGGTCCCGGCGATTTTTATGTCTACCGCCCCACGTTCCACCAGGACAACGACGGCCTGATGCGCCGCGTCCATCTCTTCCTCAATCCCCGCGCCCAGAAGGAAAACGAAGGTAAAATCAAGGAAACCGTCGGTGACCGCCGCAGCGAAGCGGAAAAAAGGAAGGATATGAGAAAAATCGAGGATGCCCTCGAACAAGAACGTAAAAAAATGGAAAGCCTTTACCGCTGAGACTTTTTGAGAAATGGGGATCACCCATTATCTGACATTATCCATCGCGCAGCTCACCCGCAATCAAACCATCGAGGATCTCTCTCGCCGACATCGTCTTCCTAACGGCCCGCAGCTCCTCCAAACGTTCCGCGATCTTACGGAACGGACGCGTGTAAGGATAGCGACTGAGCAGATGCCGCAGCGCAGTGTGACAGCGCACGAGGGAACTAACGCGCTCGTAGTTGCCGGGAATCTCTCCTGACACCGGGGGCGCTGTTCCTCCTTTCTGAAAAACCACCGTGATATTGCCGCCATCGGCGGAGACCGAACTGCTGACCACGTTGTAGCCCACCTTCCTCCCGAGCATATCGATGGCAGCCGGACTAAAATTATAGAGATGTGCCCGATGAAACCGGCTGCGGGGCCACTGGCAAACCGCCTCGACATTGGGCACGTCCACCATCACCTGACCGCCGGGCCGCAACCACTGGCTCATGTGCCTCAGTGCATCGTAGGGGCTTTCCAAGTGCTCCAGGACATGGAAGGCCGTGATGAAGTCTTGTGACTCTGGCTCAATACGGGCCTCTTGGTAGAAGTTGTGAGTAACGGGCAGACCAAGAACTTCAGATGCGAATTGGGCATAACCGCCATTGGGCTCGAAACCAGAAGCCTCATAGCCCATCGCCCGCAACACGAAAACGACTTCGCCGCTGCCCGCGCCAAAGTCCAACACACGATTTCCCTGCTTGAGAAACGGCGCTAGTCTGCGGAACCTGGCCAAGGCAACCTTGCCCGCCCGATAAACGTGCTTCGGCTTCGGCTGGAAGGTGGCCTTGTAATCCATGCGGTAACTATGCTGATAGTAATCGCGAACCTCTTCCGGACCCGGACGCGGGTAGGAATAGACCAAACCGCAGCGGCGGCAAATCATCGTGCGTAGATAGTTACCGCCGCGGTCTGTCAGGCTAAGCTCGTCTTCGTCTGTGGAACCACACAGGTCACAAGGAATCGAGGGGGGGAAGACAGCACTCACTGCTGGAGGGAACCTTGCGCAATCTTGGTCAAATCAAACGGAGAAAGTGACCGCGAGCGGGCTTGGATTTGTGGCAGGAGAGTTTGCCCTAACCCCTGAGCTTGGCCAAGCAAGCCTTGAAAAGTGGTGCGAAGCTGATCAAGCGGTAATTTCCTGCCCTGACCATAATAGAGATCCGCCAACTTCCCCATGGCGTAAGTTGTGCCAAAGGTCATGGCAGGCCCGGTGGCTCCTGAGACCATGCCGCCGAGTAACGAGCCCCCCGCCTTCTTGGCCAGCCCACCCAGAAATTTGCGGGCCAGACCTTCCAGGGCTTGAGAGGCCAACCCCAGGCCGCCCACGGCGAGAAATTCTTTTACGTGACTTCCATCCAACGAATAGCCGTAATGTTTTCCGACGCGATAAACCAAATGGGTCTGCACGGGCAGGATCGCCAGCGTGGCCATCGATTGCGGCAGCAGCTCTAAAGCTCCGGCTAAAATTGCAGTGTTACGAATCGAGCTTTCCGGCATCGCCGCGACTCCGAGCGATTGGGCCACCCCGGGAGAAGGAACTGCCTCGGATCTCGTGGCACTGAGGGAGGAATCCCCGCCACCTGACACAGGCTGGTGGTTAGCTTGCGGCAATGGGGCCGCCGTTGCCAGGGCATCGCCTTGAGCCAGGACGGGATTAACCACAGATTCTCCTAGTTTTAACCGACTACTAAGGGCACTGAGAAACTTCGATTCCTCCTGATTGCGCAATCCATCGGCTTCGCAAACGCAGACCGCCAGCTCAAAGGCCAATTGCCGCGACTCTGCGGTGGTCAGATAATCGGCGGCACTTTCCCAAGTCAGCTTTTTGTATAGCACCTGCTGGGTCAACCCGGAGGCGGAAGGAAGATCGAGGTTTTCAAAGATTTGTCTTACTTCGGCCCGTTCCGCTTCGGACTTACTGCCATCAATCAAAGCCGCCGAGAGAGCAATAACAGCGAGGGATTCTTGTTCATTTTTAGTCATGGGTGGAAATTATAATCTATCTTAGCCAACCCGCAAGACGAAGAAAACGCTAAACCAAAGGATATACTAATAGATCCGTGGGATGGACTACAGTCGTTGAGTCTGTGGAAGTCGCAGGCAAGGCGCGGCGAAGGAGCATGTCCACCGGACCTGTGACTGGGAAGCAACGCAGCATGAGGGTTCCACAGGCTCAACCCGTAGGGCGGGGGAGCTTTTGCCCCTGGCCGGTGTTGCTCCCCGCTCACAGCCCCCTGCGGGGATGCCCGCTGCCCGCGCCTTGGCCAGAAACAAAATCTCCCGCCGCGACTGTAGTCGATCCCACGAACCTAGTATTAAGGCAAAGAGTGAGCGTTTGAGGGGATTATTCGACCAAGATTTAAAATTTTTCCGGGGGTGCTGGAGGGCCGTCTTTAACATTTAACGACGCTGTGCCGTCGTCCGGGGCTTCACGATCTTCGGAATCATCATCATCATCAAAATCCGGTCGCCAGGCCCGCGATATATACGGCCTGACAAATCCATAAATCAAATAGCCGGTAAAACAGATGGCCAGGCTGTAGCGGTAGAACACCAGCACCACACAGGCAAAGAAAATAAACAACAACAACTTGGGAATCGGGCGCTGCGCGCGGAAATCCAGGGCTTTGAAACTGGGATACTTGAATTTGCTGAACATCATGAAGCTCAGGAAAACCATCAACACCGCCAGCACATACTTCCAGGGACCTATCTCACGCTCCGCCTCATACACATCCAAAAGCAACATGGTAATGGAAGCAATCAGTCCCGCCGCAGCCGGAATCGGAAACCCGGTAAATTCCTTCAGGGCATTTTTATTGGGCAAAGCCGCCAGCACATTAAACCGGGCCAGTCTCAACGCTCCACAGGCCAGATAAATCGCGGCAATCACCCAGCCCACACGGTTCGGCAACTCAAACAACACAATCTTGAACACCAGCAGTGCCGGTGCCACGCCGAAGGACACAATGTCGGCCAAGGAATCAAATTCTCGCCCGAAGGGACTTTCCTGACCTCCAAGCCTCGCCACACGCCCGTCCAGCATATCAAAAATAAAAGCCCCCAGGATAAAAAAGAGGCTCATCTCATAGTGATGCCACCAACCCTCGGCAAAATTGACCCGCTGGATCGTCCCTTCAAAAATTTTCAAAATGGCCATGAACCCGCAGATCAGGTTCCCCGCCGTCATCAGATTCGGCAGCACATAGACCAATTTCGGTTCCTGCTCTTTCATACGATTATACGCCGGTTTGGGGCCACTTCGCAATGACCGAGGCCCCGCCTTCCACGCGCTGCCCCAGCTTCACCAAGACCTCACAATTCAGGGGAAGATAAACATCCGTTCTGGACCCGAAACGGATCATGCCAAAACGATGCCCCTTGGCCAACACATCCCCCTCTTTCGACCACCCCACAATACGCCGTGCAATCAATCCCGCAATCTGCCTCACAATGACCTGTCCCCGGGAGGTCTCAAGCAGCCAGTTCATGGCCTCATTCCTGACATCAATTTCTGGATTTCGCGCATCCAGAAACTCGCCCGCCTGGTGATGCACCTTCAGGACTTTCCCCTCCACCGGACTGCGGTTTACATGCACATCAAAAACGGAAAGAAACACGGCCACCCGCTTCATTTTCTGCCGGGAGAAGTGGTTTTCCTCAATCTCATCCACCGCGATCACTTTCCCGTCCGCAGGACTCACGATATCCAAAGGATCGGAAGAGACGACACGCTCGGGATCACGGAAAAAATAGAGCACATAGACAAATAACAGGGCCGGCAGCAGGGCCAGCCACCAGAAAAGGATGGCGGCAATCAGGGTCACAACCCCCAGGATGATGAGAAAAGGGCGGGCTTCTTTTTGGGCGGAATTCATAAAAAGGCTTAAAGTCTCCTAAGCAACTAGCGTTTGATCTTACAATTGAAAAGACTTAACCTTCAACACCCCTCTACTTCATGATCAGGCCCCTCAGCTACTCCCGCTCCATCACCCTGACCTTGACCCATGACTGTCCATGGCACTGCGCCTACTGCGGCTTTCGCACGGAGCGCGAAGGACTGCTGTCCGAGGAATCCCTCCACCACCTTCTCTCCCAGGCCCGCACCCAGGGTGCCCGGGAAGCACTGCTCATCTCGGGCGAAAACCCTGAACAGTTGCCCCACATCCGTGAAGAACTCAGAAAACGTGGCCATGATGACTTTCTCGGCTTTGCCATCCATGTGGCCCAGGCAGCCCTGAACGCCGGACTCCTGCCCCACGGCAATTACGGTGCACTCAACCGGAATCAACTCGAACGTCTCCGTCCCTTCCACGTCTCCATGGGTGTCATGCTGGAAAATATCGACGACCTGCCCGACATCGCCCCCGAAAAAAGAAGCCAGGGCCGCCTCAAAACCTTGGAAGCCGCCGGCCATGCCCGGGTCGCCTTCACCTCCGGCATCCTCATCGGCCTGGGCGAAACCAGGGAAAGCCGCATCCGTTCCCTGGATGCCCTGGCCGAAAGCCATCAACGCCACGGCCAGCTTCAGGAAATTCTCATCCAGAACTACATTCCTAACAATGCATCAAGAGAACGTCTTCCTTTCCCGACTATCTGCCTGGACGACTACCTTGAACTCATCTCTCATTGGAGAAAGATCGGGGCCGGTGTTCCGATTCAAATTCCCCCCAACCTGAACCCCTTTTGGCAGGAACTCCTGCCCCATATCGATGATCTCGGTGGTATTTCGCTCAACCGGGACGAAGTCAATCCTCTCAATCCGTGGTCTACCGTCTCTGACTATGAAAACTCTGCCCTCGCCGTTGGCCGTGTCCTTTCTGAACGCCTCGCCATTTACCCAAGTCACATCAGTCCCGAATGGGTGGATAAAAACCTCCTCCACCTTGTGAGATACTAATAGATCCGCGGGATAGACTACAGTCGCGGCGGGAGATTTTGTTTCTGGCCAAGGCGCGGGGAGCGAGGAGCAACACCGGCCAGGGGCAAAAGCTCCCCCGCCCTACGGGTTGAGCCTGTGGAACCCTCATGCTGCGTTGCTTCCCAGTCACAGGTCCGCCGGACATGCTCCTTCGTCGCGCCTTGCCTGCTACTTCCACAGACTCAACGACTGTAGTCTATCCCACGGATCTATTAGTAAGTCTGCCTGCCTGGAATATTTCACCCAACGCGGAGAATATCCTCGTTGGAAAAAGCCAGCTTCCCAGCGGCAACGGCCTGACTGTCCTAATTGTGGATGATGAACCCCGCTATCACATCATCGGATTTACTAACTTCACATATTTCTTGGAGCTTTGGCCGTCCCCCTCTGAACTATCGCCTGATTCACGCTGCAATTTCTGCACGGTGACTCAACTCACATCCTGCAACTTGCAACATTATCCGGACCTACTTCGATAACCACCAACTGGATGGCACGGGCTCCGTTAAGAAAGGAAGACCCGGGTTTGATTGGACTAGGCTTCTTTGATGTTGTAGGATAACAATTGTTCCAAACGATTTTCAAATCGAACAAATTTATGTCCCTTCGTTCTACCATCGTGTTGATTTTCCTCTTCGGACTGGCTTCGGCCAGAGCCAACCTCATTGTCAACGGTGGCTTCGAAACAACCGTTACCGGAACCGTCTCAGGCAACAACGTGGGAACCATCCCCCCCAATTGGACAGTCGTGCTGGGGTCAGCCTACTCCAATCTCCAGATAAACAGTGCGTCTGGCGTGGGCGGCTTTACCCTTCTGCCCCACAGCGGGAGCCAATTTTTTGACGGAACCGGAATAGGTTCTTTTCCCAATCCACCCGTCCTTGCCTTTCAGGATTTTACCACCACCGTGGGAGGTTTTTTTGAAATCAGCGTGGCCTGGGGCGGCCGCGACACCGGATCTAACACCACGCCGAGTAACTTTGCCATTCTGAATACAAGCAACACCGTTCTTTACACCGGTGCGAACGTGACTGTCATGCCCGAAAACTGGGTGGTGCAGAACGACACCACCTCCATTTATTTCGGGCCCGGAACCTATCGTTTTCAAATCAACCTCTCCGATCCCATCAACGTCGACGATGTTTCTTTGATCGTCGTGCCCGAGCCCTCAACCTATGCCGCCGCCTTCCTTTTGCTTGGGCTGACTTTTTGGCATTGGATCAAACGCCGCCGCCGCAAAACGGATCCGGCCTTTGACGCCGGCCTCTGACCTTGTGCAGGAATCTGCTCCCCAACCCTGGATGCTTTCAAGGAAAGCCGTTGCTTGGCTGATTGTTGTAGTCCTGGCGGTTTTTCTCCTGTCGGAAGCCTCATCCTTATATCACTTCGCTCGCTCCCGGATTTTTCTGGTCCGCGCAGAGAACGCACCCGCCAACACACTGGCCATGTTCTGGGCCCTTGAAGCCTACCGCTCCGATCCCGATTATTTTCCGGCCGCTGAACTCCTGGCTGATTTGAATGAAACCGCCGGCAATCCCCAGACCCTGGCCTGGCGCCTGCGGGCCGCGCAGTTGAGGCCTGACAAAACAGAAACCCAACTGAAGTGGGCCAAGGCCGCTCTTGTTTCCGGAAATTCCGACATGGCCTCCTACGCCCTTGGGCAAATTCCGGAAAAAGACCGTAATAACGCTGCCTACCACTCCCTCATGGCGGGCATTGCCGCAAAAACAGGGCAACGGAAAAAGGCCGAACTGCATTTTACCGAAGCCCTCCGGCTCGACCCCACGAATACCCTGTATTCCATCAATGCCTCCGTCTTTGCCCTTGGCTCCCCGGATCCCGCAGCGCGCAAAGCCGCGCGTCAAAACCTGCAGACGCTTGAAGAATCAACGCTCTATGGGATTGATGCCAGTCGCGCACTGGTGGAGGATTCCCTACATCATGGCGAATGGAATGAGGCCTGGCAGAGGTCTCTCCGCATCTGCCGTAATGAGGCTGCGGGTATCGACGACTGGCTGCGGCAGTTGAACGCGTCCGGCCGGCTTGGACCGCAACCATTTCAGGAAAGCCTCGTGAAAACCAAAGAGTGGCTGAAGAACCATCCCCGGGATATCGCCATCTGGATGAACTGGATGCGTCAAAGAGGAAAAGGTGCGGAGTCTCTCGTATGGGTCCAGACCCTTCCGGCAAAAGAACAGGACATCCTCCCCATCCGCATGGCCACTGCTGACATCCGTGTAGATAATGCCCAATGGGAAATCCTGACGAAGGAACTGGATAAGTCGGACTGGAAAGATTTTGATTTTGCCCGCCGTCTTTTTCTCGTCCGCTCTCTGCGGGAACGCCAAAGTCCTGAATCGTCTGCGGCATGGGATGCGGCCTGGATCAAATTCAGGGACAATCCACTTGATCTTATTATGGCTGCCCAACTGCTGAACCAGTGGCAATGGCAGGATGAAGTGGAACAGGTCTGGTGGCGCCTTTCCGAGATTTCCATTTCTTACCGGCAAATGGCCTGGGATCAACTGATGAAACGCTTCCACCGTGAGGGAAACACGCAGGGACTGCTCCTCCTTGCCTTCAAAAAGCTACAGGCCATGCCGGAAGATCCGGTTGCCAAAAACAACTACGCCTTCCTGGCTCTTCTTCTGCGTCAGGACAGCAAACGGGCCGGAGACCTCGCCCTTCAGGTTTATCAAAGCTATCCCCATCACCCGGCATCCGTCTCCACCTACGCCTTTTTCCTCTATCAGGAGGGCCGGATCAAAGAGGGATTACAGGTGATCGGCAGACTGACAATCGAGCAGCGCAACGATCCCGGAGTCGCCCTTTACGAAGGCCTGCTCCTGAAAGCCGATCAAAAACCTTCCGAAGCACAAGCCTGTTTTGCCAAGGCCTCTGCGGGCAACCTGCTCCCGGAAGAACGGCAATGGCTGAACAGCGGCCTGGAAAACACCGCAAGATAATGTCTATGCCTTCCTTCGAAACCAGGCGGTTTGGCCCTTGACTTTGAAGTCCTCGAATTGTTCCATGCCAAGCATGTTCCTTTCTACAATTGCAGAGAGCTTCCCCCCCAAATGATTTGCTGGCTTGCCTCCTATCCCAGATCCGGATGCGACGTCCTCCGCATTATCCTTCGCGCGGCTTTTGATCTGAGAACCTTCAATCTTCATGAACCGGATGGGGTCGCCCTGGGCCAAGGGATCCGGAACGCCCAAAAAAAGGCCTTCATGGGACAAGAAGCCATCCCCGGACCCTGGGTGAACTTTTATGCCAAGGCCATGGCCTCCCCCTCCCTCACGCTGATCAAAACCCATGGTCTTCCTCTGGATTCTTCCCCATGCATCCATATCATCCGCGACGGACGTTCCTGCCTGAGCAGTTTTACGGACTATACACGCAGTTATTATCCCAACGACGTCCCGGCGTTGAAGTCGTTGATTCAGGGCGAACACGCCATCGGTTCATGGCAGGAACATTACTTCGCGTGGAAATCCCGTCCCGAAGCACCCCGGCTTCTCATGCGTTATGAAGAACTTTTGAATGGTTCCAACGAACTAGTAGAGAAACTGGCCTGTTTCCTGAACCTTCCGCAGCCACTCACCAAAGATTGGACAGAAATTCACGTTGACATTATGGCCGCATGTCCTGCTTTTGAGCAGAATCGCATGCCGGTCTGGCAAAGACCTCTGACCTGGACAGATGAAGATGAAGTGCTGTTCTGGCTGCATCATTCCCGGGCCATGGAGGATATGGGATATGGCATGAGGAAGAACCCCGGACTTATTTGAGCAGCAGGCAATGGATGCCCCCTTCACTGCTCGGATAACTGATCACAGGAATGACATTGATGCCGTTCTCGCGGTAGATAAGAGCCTGGGCATCAAAGATAGGATTCGCACTCGACTCCACTTTTCCAAGCTCCTTCCAGACAGCCTCCATTGCCTTTTCCAACCCGCTCCAGTTCACGTCCGATGGCTCCTTCCTCCAGAGTTCGAGGGCATCCTCCATTCCGTAAATGATCTGCTGAAGCCCGGACTGCACGGAAGGCTTATTTTTTTCAGTAGAATAGTGATAGGGGAATTTGGCAAGGAAAATGGTCGGCTTTCCGGTAACTGGATCCGTAAATTTCCCCACATTGACCGGGTTGCGGATGGGGTGATCCCTGAAGGGTAGTCTGACAATGTTGTACCCGCTTTGTTTGAGATCCTGGGCCACCTCGTCATAAAAACGCTGGGCGCGCCTGACGATATCCGCACCCAAAGGCAGCTCGGTGTAGGCATCCACGGGATCTTTTTCATAAGAAGGGACAAACCCGGTCACTCCATTCTTCCCCCGGAGGATATTGACGACCATATCAATATGAAAAACCTCGGTGGAAATATATCGGGGATCCTCCAGTTCCTTCCTTCCCAAAACCTGGACCGGCAATCCGAAAAAACCGTCCCCAAACCCTTTGAGGGCTTCACTGATCCACTCCGGAGGAATTTTCCGTCCCTGAAGAACAAGATTTTTCTTATTTTGCAGATAACGCCTCAGACGGTTCTGCCCGACCATCAAGCCGATCGTGCCATCCGGGCGCCAGACAATCTCCATATCACCACCTTCCGTGTTGAGTTTGGGAATTTCATGAACCTGGAAATCCTGTGGAAAATCCTGGGCCAGCTTCATGGCCGCCTGCTTGTAGACTGCTGGCCCGTCCTCCCCTACCCCCAGAACCAGCCTTCCCTTGTCATCACGGCCCAGAATTTCCGCCATGTCCTGTGGGAAAAGAAGGACTTCAGGAACTTCAAAAAACGACACCCGCTTCTTGATCTGATCCTCACTCCATCCAGCATGGGTTTTGAGATAGGTCGTGAACAATTCGGCCTCGTTGGCACGCGACTCCACCACAAACTCCGGATCTGGAACCGCCACAAAAAGTCTGGTGTGCCCGGGAAGCACCTTCAACAGGTTTCCATGCACCAGCTCAAACTGGATCATGTACAACTCCCGCCTCAATCGCCGGATCCGCTCCTTGTTCTCAGGAGTCGAAGCCCCCGCACCCGGCACCATATAGGCTTTGGTCGAATTGGCCTCCAGTCCGACAACCAGACGGTGCAGGGAACGCTCCGATTCCGGGATCAGACGAAAGGTCTGACCTGGGACTTCCAGGGGCTGAAAAGATTTTCCTGGCAGCAGTTGAAGGAAGCTTGCCGTGAAAACAACAAAGAAAATGACACTTTTTTTACCCATGGGTTCCGTGATCTAAAAGGATTCTGCGTCCGTCCACAATCTCTTTGGTGCAGGATATCAACAGTCCCCCTGCAGGGCACGGCACGGCACGGCATTTGATTTTGTACAGCTCTGCCTTCTAATTGACACATTCAGAAAACAACTTATGAAAAACAGATCTTTAATCTGTACAAAAACGCGAATACGAGTATCTCTTGGATGCCGGTCAACTTTTGGAGGAAAGAAACGATTATCATGATTCAAGCCGCCACTCCCGTCAAACGCCGTAAACTCAAAACCAAGATCAATACCAGGATCAAACAATACGTCCTCGACACCAACGTCCTCATCCACGATCCCCGATCCATCTTTGAATTTGAAGAAAACACCGTCTGGCTGCCGGTGGAAGTTCTGGAAGAGTTGGATCGTTTCAAGGGGGAATCAACCACCCGGGGGGCCAACGCCCGGGAAGTCCACCGCAGCCTTTCTGAAATTTTTAAAAGTGCCAAAGAAATGCAGACCGGTGTCGCCCTGCCCAACGGGGGCCGCATCCAGGTCGCCATCAACCGGGCCCTCCGCTTCGAAAACGGCCACTGGTTCACCACCTCCGACTCCCCCCGTTTTCAAAAACTCCGCAATCTATTCCGGGATTTCGAACTGGCAGACAACCGCATCCTGGCCACCGCCGCCTACGTGGCGGACACCCAGACGCCTCCCACCATCCTGGTCACCAAAGACCTCAACATGCAGCTCAAGGCCAAGGCTCTGGGTCTGGACGCGCAGGACTACCGCACAGATTACGTCGAAGATTCCGATATCCGCCGCACCCAGAAAAAGGCCCAGTCGGAAGAATACGAGTGCCTCGACATTATTGGACACAAAATCCAGGCCTTTGCCAGCAGCGGAACAATCGTTTTACCTGAAGGCAAAAAATTCCATCCCAACCAATACGTCCTTCTTCGCAACAAAGAAGACCTGAGCCACGGGATTCCCGCCCGTCATGAAGCCGACGGCATTTTCGTGCGGTTGCGCCAGGAAGTCGTCAACATCCGCGGCGGACGCAGCTTCAAGGCAGCCAACCTGGGCCAGCGCTTTCTCCTCGATGCTCTCTACGACCCCAACATCTGCCTGATTACGGTTTACGGAAAAGCCGGAACCGGCAAAACACTCCTCAGCGTGGGAGGCGGCCTGCAACAGGTGCAAAACGGCGACTACGACAAGCTCCTCATTACGCGCGTCATCATGCCCACCGGTCGGGATATCGGATTCCTGCCCGGTTCCAAGGAGGAAAAAATGCAGCCTTGGGTTCAGCCCGCCTACGACGCCTTGGAACTCCTCCTGGCCAAACCAAAAAAACCCGAGCAATTCGATGGAAAACGCCAAAGCGGCCGCAAAGCCGATCTCTTGTTGAACGGAAACGGCCATCACAGCGACAACGGCCACGCTCTCAACCACGGCAGCGGGAAAGCCCTCCGCCCCTACGAGCCCCTGCTGGCCAATGGAACCCTGGAAATCGAAGCCATCGCCCACATTCGTGGACGCTCCATCCCGAACTCAGTCTTCATCGTGGACGAAGCCCAGCAATTGACACCCCACGAGGCCAAAACCCTGGTCACCCGCATGAGTAAAGGAAGCAAACTCATCCTCATCGGGGATCTGGCCCAAATCGATAATCCCTACGTTGACGCCAACACCAACGGGCTGGTCTACACCCGCAGCAAACTGCAGGGACAACATTTCATGGCCCATATCAATCTCTTCAAAGGCGAACGCAGCGAAATGGCCGATGTCGCCGCGAACCTGATGTAAGCCAAGAATGTTGGCCGCAACGTGGGCTCAGGCAATTAGGCGCCGATTAAAAGAACGCACAAAGTGAAATCAAAACACACTTGTTGGTTCTACTGTCCCAAGTTTTATTTTTTAAAATTCGCGCCTTAAACCCTTTGCGTCTTTGCGTTATTTTCTTAAACTCTCCCCATGTTCGGCCAGCTGTCTTTCCTTTTCCAGAAACCGGAACCCCCGGTCAAACCTCTGGACTGGGTTGAAGTCGGTTCCAAACGCCTTCCAGTCCATATCCGCCGTAATCCCCGCGCACGCCGTTATCTGCTTTACGTCCGTTCCGACCGCAGCATCTCCCTGACCCTGCCCCGCCGCGGCAATCTGGGCGATGCCATGGAGTTCGCCCGCAGCCGCAGCACCTGGATCGAACGCCAACTCCGGCGGATGGACGCCGTGGTGGTTCCCCAACGCAGTTGGTCGCCCGGAACAGAAGTTCTTCTTCGCGGCGAGAGCCACGTTCTGGGAGCAGAATGCGACGGCACCCGCCAGTTTGTGCTCTTGGGAAACCAGCGCATTCCCGTCAAGGATATGTCGGGAAATTTACGGCCCCTGGTTCAGGCTTGGCTCCAGAAAATAGCCAAACTGGAACTCCCACCTCGTGTCGGGGAATTGGCAGCGGAACACGGCCTGCAGTTTCTCCGGGTAACAGTCCGCAACCAGAGCAGCCGCTGGGGATCCTGCTCCACCCGGGGCAATATCTCCCTGAACTGGCGCCTCATCCAAACCCCTGTAAGCGTCCGGGACTACATCATCCTGCACGAACTCATGCACCTTAAAGAAATGAACCATTCCTCACGCTTTTGGGCCTTGGTTGAAAAAGTCTGCCCCCGCTATCGCGAGTCGGAATCCTGGCTGAAGGTGAATGGACCCAAGCTGGGACTTTAAAAATCTCCTGGCCCGCGAAACACGCGAAAGGGCAGTAATCCGGAATTCTTTTCATAGAAGCTGTGAGTGAAATCCTTCTTTTCCCTGTTCGCGAATTTTCACATCGTCCAGGGCAACATTTCTGAGTTTTTTAGACAAAAAGATCCACCACAACCCAGACCATCATCACGGCAGCGGCACCTATCTTGAAAATTCCGGAGGCAACAATCCCTGCCGCCACCCCCACCATCGCTTTTCCCGCTTCACGTTTCTTTTTCTTTCCAATCAACCATTCAAAGAGAAAAGCCCCCAGCAAAGGCCCGATCAACAGCCCTGGCAATCCAAAGAAAAGCCCGATCAACCCACCTGCCACCGCCCCCCACATCCCCCACTTCCCCGAGCCGAAAGCCCTCGCTCCCCAAATCCCGCTGAACCACTCCACC
>Ga0209591_10000848_pt1 | contig 39183 bp, 34 predicted proteins | sample MAT01_FD_187207 | JGI IMG/M metagenome (GOLD analysis project Ga0209591, IMG submission 187207) | Freshwater microbial communities from Lake Fryxell liftoff mats and glacier meltwater in Antarctica - MAT-01 (SPAdes) (version 2) | ecosystem: Environmental > Aquatic > Freshwater > Ice > Liftoff... | reverse complement strand
AGTGCACGGCAAGCTGGTCGCGTCGCAAGGTCAGGGGCAGAAATGGGAAGTGGTCGCGGAGAAATTCACCGTCCTCGGCGAAGCCGACGCCACTTACCCGCTCCAGAAAAAAGGCCACACCCTGGAGTTTCTCCGCGAGATCGCGCACCTGCGGCCGCGCTCAAATCTTTTTGGCGCCGTCTTCCGCGTGCGCAGCCGCCTCGCGTATGCAGTGCATCAGTTTTTTCAGGAGAAAGGATTTTATTACGTCCACACCCCGATCATCACCGCCAGCGACGCCGAGGGCGCGGGCGACATGTTCCGGGTGACGACACTCGACGTTGGCAATCCGCCGAAAACCGAGGACGGCACCGTCGACAGCGCCAAGGATTTCTTCGGCAAGAAAACTTTTCTCACCGTCTCCGGCCAACTCGAAGGTGAGATCTTCGCCACCGCCCTCTCGAACATCTACACCTTCGGCCCGACGTTCCGCGCCGAAAATTCCCACACCTCGCGCCACGCCGCCGAATTCTGGATGATCGAACCCGAAGTCGCGTTCTGTGACCTGCAAGGCGACATGGCTCTCGCCGAAGAATTCGTGAAATACCTCATTCGCGACGCCAAGGAACATTGCGCCGCCGACCTCGAATTTTTCGGCAAGTTCGTCGACAAGGAACTGCTCGCCCGACTCGACTTCGTCTTGGAAAAACCGTTTGTGCGTTGCAGCTACACCGAAGCCGTCGAGATTCTCAACGCCAGCGGCAAGACTTGGGAGCATCCCGTCGCGTGGGGCGACAACCTCCAGTCCGAACACGAACGCTACCTCACCGAGGAACACTTCAAGTGTCCCGTCACCGTCTATAATTATCCGCGCGCGATCAAAGCGTTCTATATGCGAGTGAACGACGGTTGCGCGCCTGATCGCCAGACTGTCGCGGCAATGGATTTGCTCGTGCCCGGCATCGGCGAAATCATCGGCGGCAGCCAACGCGAGGAGCGGCTTGATCTCCTCAAGGAAGGCATGGCGTTGCACCACCTCGACGAGAAAGCTTATTGGTGGTACCTCGATCTGCGTCGCTACGGTACGGTGCCGCACGCCGGCTTCGGACTAGGTTTCGAGCGCATGCTCATGTTCGTGACGGGCGTCGCCAACATCCGCGACGTCATCCCCTTCGCCCGCACCCCGGGCACGGCGGAATTTTGAGAAAGAAATTCAACTACCCTACCGAACGAAGCGACAACGCGAATGGATCTGATGGAGGCGGGGTGCCCTCACCCCGCATGTCTGCACGACGAAACCTGAAACCAGCGCGGTGAGGGGCACCCCGCCTCCAATTTCCAGAGGGAAGCCGAATTTCGATCCACTCCGTGATCTCCGGTTTTACTCGGCCTTTTCTCTGTGCCGCATTTCTTGCCATGTACAACACCAGCCAACTTTTTCTTGCGGTAATACCGTCTCCGGTATTACCTGCCGCCATGCTCATCACCAGCAAAGGTCAGGTCACGATTCCCCAGCGCATCCGTGATCGCTATGGCCTGAAACCGGGCACGTCCGTGGAGTTCATCACGGAGCGGAACAAAGTGCAGCTTCGCCCCAAGAAGAGCGCGAAAACTCCCGTAGACGACTGGCTGCAGCACGCTACCGGTGCCCGCAAAGGCAAGGCCACCACCGCGCAGCTCCTGAAACTCACGCGAGGCGAAGACTGATGAGCCGGATGCTCGATACGAACGTCCTGCTAGACATTCTCACGGCGGACCCGCGCTGGCTGACTTGGTCCACGCAACAATTCCGCCTTGCCGTGGCCACCGGCCCCATCCCGATCAATCCGATCATTTATGCCGAGCTGGCGACGGGCTTCGATTCCCGCGCCGATCTCGACCACTGGTTGCGACCGGCCCTCTTCAAGCGCCTGCCCCTGCCCTACGAAGCGGGCTTTCGCGCCAGCCGGGCCTTCGTGGAATATCGAAAATCTGGCGGTCAAAGAAAAGCACCGCTGCCGGACTTTTTTATCGGAGCGCACGCCGAACTCGCGGGGCTCACTCTCGTGACCCGCGACACCGTGCGCTACCGCACCTATTTCCCGAAATTGAAACTCATCACGCCGGAAGGATAGTCCAGCAATCAACCATCCCCTTCGCCCGCACGCCGGGCATAGCGGAGTTTTGAGACAATCCCAGTAGCCCATCGAAGATCGCGCCATAAACTGACGCGCCGAGGGCGACGCGTCTCCAACCAGATAAACCCAGTCCGAAGTGTAATGGAGCCGCGACGCCCTCGCCGCATTTGCATTACTTCGTCCGACCAATAGGCGAACTTCAATGATCCAACGAATCCTCACCGATCCGATGAAAGCACGTAACCATCTACTCGCCCTCCTCCATTCCTTACTGGTCATGGTCTCTACAAACATCGTTCCCTGGCGTGCAAGCCACGCGCCCTACAACCTACATCTGCCTCCGAGGCGGTGTCGGAATCGTGTGAGCGTGCCCCCTTCGCGCATTCCGGTACGGCCACATCGGACTTCGCCAAGGCTGCGGCACGGCCACAAGAGCCGGCCCTACGTCGAATTCAGTCTGCATTTGGTCTTAACTCAACAGACGTGGACCGGAGACTGGGTTCCCCCATTGAAAGCTGCCGCGAACGCGGCCCGACTCTCATCCCACCGCTCAATGCCCGCCGTCGAGCTCGCCCGGGAGAATCATCCGGGCGAAGAGGGATTTGTTGGCGGCTTTCATGTACGCTTCTTTCGGCTCAATGGTTTTATCGTTCACGCGCGCCATCAGACTGTTGTCCATGGTGATCATGCCCTCGTGCGCGCCGCTCTCGATGATGGCGCGAATGTTTGCGATCTGACCGGTCCGGATCGTATTGGGCAACGCCTCATGCGTGAGCAAAATTTCATGCACGGCGCAGCGGCCTTTCGGGATGCGTTTGCAGAGCAACTGGGAAACCACCCCGGCGAGACAGCTCGAGAGCATCACACGGACCTGGTTCTGCTCCTCGGCAGGAAAGGTATTGATGATGCGATCCACGGTCTTCGCCGCGTTATTGGTGTGCAGCGTCCCAAACACCAGCATGCCCATCGAGGCGCAACCCAGGGCGAGCTGGATCGTCTCCATTTCACGCATTTCTCCGAGCAGCAAAATATCCGGATCGTGTCGCATCGCTCCTTTAAGCGCGGTGGCAAACGACTCGGTGTGCTCGCCAACCTCGCGATGCACGATCACGCATTTCTTCATCGGATGCACAAACTCAATGGGATCCTCGATCGTGATGATGTGCTTGGAAAAGTTCGTGTTGATGTAGTCGATCATCGCCGCGAGCGTCGTGGATTTGCCGGAGCCCGTGGGCCCGGTGACGACGACGAGGCCTTCATTAAGATGACAGAGTTTCTTCAGCGCCTCGGGCAACTTGAGTTCCTCGAACGAGAGAATCTTGGCCGGAATCTGGCGGAAAACCGCGGCCTGCCCCCAGTAATTATAGAGAAAATTTGCCCGGAAACGGGCGACCCCGGGAATTTCGTGCGCGAGATCGAGATCCTTGCGTTCGAGAAAGTCGGCCCAACGCTTGGCCGGACAAATTCCTTTGAGCAACGCTTCCATCGTCTTCGCATCAATGAGGGTGTCATTGAGCGGGACCAACGAACCCGAGGCGCGGATCTTCGGGGGCAGACCGACGGTGAGGTGCAGGTCGGAGCCGCCTTTTTCGAGCATCTGGCGCAGGAGAGTATCGAGAGCGGACATCATCAGGTGATTTTCGCCCGCAGGACGCGATTGGAAATGGTGGATAGAGCCGTCTCCGCAGTGATCTTGCGCTCCTGGTAGAGCTGAAAAACCACATTATCCATCAGACACATGCCATCCTTGAGCCCGGTCTCCATCGTGTTGCGCAAGCCCGTGGTTTTGCCCTCGCGGATGAGATTTTGAATGGCGCTATTGCTGACGAGAATTTCGCAGGCAAGCGTCAGCTCTTCCTCGATATTCGGGAGTAGCCGTTGGCAAACGATGCCGCGCAAACTCTCGGACACGCTGGCCCGGATCTGCGATTGTTGGGACGGAGGGAAAACATCGAGCAGCCGATTGAGCGTGGTGGCGGCATCGCTCGTGTGCATCGTGCCGATGACCAAGTGGCCGGTTTCGCTCGCACTGATCGCCATCTCGATGGTCTCCAAATCGCGCAGTTCGCCGATCACGATCACATCAGGATCTTCGCGCAGCGCGCCTTTGAGCGCAGTGAAAAACGACTTGGTATGCGGACCCACTTCGCGCTGGGAAACATTGCAGCCTTTCGCCGGTTGCACGACCTCGATCGGATCCTCGACGGTGATGATGTGATCGGTGCGCGTCTCATTCAGGTAATCCACCATGGACGCGAGCGTCGTGGTCTTGCCCGAGCCCACCGGACCAGTGATTAGAATCAGGCCGTTGTGGTACGAGAGGAGTTTTTTGAGCGTCTCAAGATGCGCGGTGAAGCCAAGCTCGGCCAAGGAACGCACTTTGTCCGGCACCATGCGGTAGGCCCCGGCGGGCCCGTTCTTGTGCACCATCAGATTCACGCGATACCGATCCGTATTACTGAACGACAAGGCGTAATCATAATCCTTACGGTCGGCGAAAGTCTTTTTCTGTCCCTCGGAAAGTAACGCGGTGTTCAGCCGATGCGCATCTTTGGCGGTGAGTTGATGGTCGCTCAAAAAAACAAATTTCCGATTCCTGCGAATAAAGGGAGCGGCCCCGGTGCAAAGGTGAAGATCGCTGGCTCCGGAGCGGGCACAGCTGATCAACAGAGCGCGGAGCGCCGCGCATAATTCATCATCGCCCAATGAGGCAATCCGCTCAAAGGGGAAAACGGGCAGACCTGTCGGACGACTGGCCGGTTTCTCGGCGGGAGTAGCGCGGCGCACGGGCACCGGGGTGGGCGCAGGAGCTGAAGCTGGCACGTCGACCACCGTCGGCACCTCGATCGTCCGCGTAGCCAACTTGAGCGCGGCAGGTGCGGTGGAGAAGGGATCTTTAATGGCGTCACCTGACGCCGCACGTTTCATCGCTTCATCCAAGGCATTTTCCAACGCCGTGACATCCTCGACGATTTCCCGATCAATCAACTGTTGGGCGAAGTCGACGACTTCGGCGTTTTCGCTGAGCTGGGCTGCAATCAACCTCGCTTGCGAAAGCGTGAACAGACCTTTTTCGGCCCCGATAATGGCCAAACATTGAATCTCTGCACAGAAAGCCATTAATTATTTCGTTCGTAGATTGATCGAAAACGTAGTCGGTCGAAGCCGCGCGTCGAGTCCGAAGTGATGCTTAACGAAAAGGCCCCTGCCCAGCTGGCGCGGCTCAATTGAGCCGCTAAAAACCAGCCAGCCAGGGGCGCCCCAGATCGTTAGGCAGAAAGAGACATCGCCGGCGCGGAATTCGCCTTCACTGATTTCGTCGAGGCCGCATGACGGCATTCCGTGATCGCCTGCTTCATTTCCTCAAAGGAACAGGGTTTGCCCAAAAAGGCATTGACCCCGAGTTGGCGTGCCTGCGCAGTCTGCTCCTCGCGGATAAATCCGCTTAGAAAAATCACCGGGATATGGCGGGTCGCATCGGACTGGCGGAGATTTTGCAACACCTCCAATCCGCCCATGCCGGGCATATTCACATCACAAATCACCAGATTCGGCGTGAGCGCTCGCACGAGCCGGAGGCCCTGCGCGCCTTCCGCCGCAACCGTCACCTCATAACCGCAGGATTCCAAAAGCAACTGGGTGACCTGGCCCATCGAGCCCTCATCCTCGATCAAGATTATTGAATAGGGAATCGGCGGCCGGGAAGCGGAATAAGGCGGATTGCTCCGGCGGATCGTGTCGAAGGTTACTTTTTCAATTTTTGCATTCATGGGGCTTGAGATTGGAATAAGGTGACGAAACTAAATTCAGATCCGGGCGGCTTCGCGGGTCAGACGACCTTTGCTGACAAGCGTGCGGGCCAATTCGATGCGGAGCTCGCTATCGCTGGCGGCATAAGCCGCGACGACGACCCCGATCAGATTGCGCTCATTCACCGACTCGCGATCAGCTTGATCGTTGTTCACGCCTTGGACCACATAACCGTGGGCGTCTTCACCGATGACCGAGTGGGCGACGACATGGCCATTGCGCTTCGTGTAGACGAGGGTCATGCCTTTTTTGATGTCCCGGTAAGCAATTGGGCGGACCACGATGGCCGTGTTCGGATTGTAGAGCGGCTGCATCGATTCACCGATCCCCCAGAACGTTTGGGCACCCGTCATCGCTGCGGCGGCCTGCTCGGCGATTTTCATCTGGCTGCCTTCAGCCACAATTTGGGGCGCGGGGGTCTGGGTGATGATTGCCGCGAGTTGACGATCAGACTTAATTCCCGCAGAAGCGACGGTCGTGGCAAAAATCATCCCCAAAAACACGGCCACTTGGCTGAGTTGGCGGATGGCGGGGACGTTTTGCATGGGACTACTATCCCATAAACGGCTTTTTCCGGGTATCCGGCTTCCCCCGTAACGTCGCCTACGGAATACCGCTAAGGTCATTCCACCTCGTGCCGTTGAGTGATTAACGCCCATTCACTTCAAACCGTACCAGCCCGACGCATCCCGCACCCATTCCGCAAGTTGGGCGAACACCGCAAAAAACCGCCTCCCCTCCCCCATGATTCGTGTGCTTTATGCTGAAGATGACCCCAACGTCGCCGCCGTGGTGCGAAGCTATTTCGAGCATTTCGGTAAAGAGTGCTCACTCGAAATCGTCATCACCGGCAAGGCTTGCCTCGACCGGATGGCCACAGGGACGATCGATGTCCTTTTGCTCGATCTCGTCCTGCCCGACATCGACGGTTTAAATATTCTTGGCCAACTGGCCGTGCGCCACGACCGCACTCCCGTCGTCATGATCAGCGGACACGGACAAAACGATCTCGCGGTCCGCGCGCTCCGGGCCGGAGCCGTCGATTGCGTGGATAAATCCGCCACGCAATTTCTCCAAGTCGTCGAGATCGTCAAACGCGTGCACGCCGAGCACGCCGCCTCGCGCTCTTCCCGCTCGCCGCACCCGACCCGGACCGAGCCCTACCAGATATTGTTAGTGGAAGGCTCCGCTCCCGTCGCGACGCAAATCCGCGAATACTTCCAAAAGAACGCTCCCCAATTCGCACTCATCGTCGCGGCCACGCTCGGAGAATTCGCCCGCTTTCTCCACGAAGGCGCCCACGCGCACGCGGTGGTGATCGGGCCCACGCCCGCCAACACCCGCCCACTCGATATTCTCCGCCAGCTCCGCACCGAAGCCACGTTCATTCCCGCCGTGCTCCTCTCCGCGCGCAACGACGGCGAGACCGCCATCGCCGCATTCCAACTCGGCGCGCAGGATTATATTCTCCAAAAACAGGAATACCTCACCGAACTGGTTTTCTCCCTGAACAACAATCTGCGCCGCGCGGATATCGAACGCCAAAACATCCGGCTCACCCGCGAACTCGAGGAGCTCAACCAATCGCTCGAAACGCAAGTGACCGCCCGCACCGCCGAGCTGCGCGCCCTCTCGCTCCGTCTCTTGCAGATCCAGGAAGACGAACGCCGCGCCATCGCCCGCGAACTGCACGACCAAGTCGGCCAAATGCTCACCGGCTTAAAGTTTCAACTCGAAGCCGCCACCGCCCAAGCCGGCCCGGCCGCGCAGGAAAAGTTATCCGAAGCCACGATCACCGCCACCGATCTCATGCGTCACGTCCGCGAGCTCACCCAGCTCTATCGCCCGCGCGTGCTCGACGACCTCGGCCTCCAGCCCGCGCTCGAATGGCACGCGAAACAATTCCAACGCCAGACCGGCATTACCGTTTCCCTCGATCTCGCCCTGCCAGCCGAACGGCTGCCCAGCGAACTCGAAACCGTGATCTTCCGGATCACCCAGGAAGCACTCACCAACATCGCCCGCCACTCTGGCGCCAAGACCGCCGCGATCAGCCTCAGCCACGAGGCCGAACAACTGCACGTGGAAATCTCCGACCAAGGCAAAGGATTCGAACTCGCTCCCGTGCTTGAACGCCGCGATGCCATCGGCCTCGCCGGCGTGCGCGAGCGGATCCACCTCGCCGGTGGCCGGCTCGAGATTGTCTCCCAACCCGGTCAAGGCACCAGGCTCAACGCCACCTTCCCTCTTCCCCTCCTCGCACCCGCATGATCACCGCCATCATCGCCGACGATCACGAAATTGTCCGCCGCGGACTCCGCAGTCTGTTGGAAGCCCACAACTGCAAACTCGTCGCCGAGGCCGCAGACGGCTTAGCCGCCGCTCAAGCCGTGGAGAAATTAAAGCCGCAACTGCTCTTCCTCGACTTGAACATGCCGCGCCTGCACGGCCTCGAAGTCCTCAAGCAAGCCCGCACCAGCAGTCCCCACACGAAGGTCATCGTCCTCTCCATGCACAACGACGAGCCGTACGTCATCGAGGCCCTGCGCGCCGGTGCCGCCGCTTATCTCTTGAAAGGCTCCGAGTCCGAAGACATCGCGCAAGCCCTCAAGGAAGTGATGGCCGGCCGCCGCTACCTCAGCGCCCCGCTCTCCGAATGGGCCATCAACGCCCTCGCCACGAAAGTGGCCGAGTCCACTGATCCCCTCAGCAGCCTTTCTCCTCGCGAGCGTGAAGTGCTGCAATACGCCACCGAAGGATATGGCAATCCCGAGATCGCGGAAAAATTATTCATCAGTCCGCGCACCGCCGAAACGCACCGCACCAATCTCATGCGTAAACTCGGCTTGCAGTCCCAGACCGACCTCGTCCGTTTCGCCATCCGCAAAGGCCTGCTCACGGCCTGAATCAGAGCATGAAGTGTTGAGAGACTGGAGTTGAGAGCTGAGAGCCGCTTCTCAGAGCTGATATTCGTTATTCCTGATTGTACGGAGACTCCACATTTTAGTCTGCCCTCCACGCCCGAGCGCACAACTGGGCCGGAATCATGCCGTCGAATTCGTATTTCCGAATGAGCAAAAAGAAACCGAAAGGTGGTCGCCGATTTCCCCATCGGCGATCGAGCGTCGGTGTGGAAACCGACGCCCACCCACTGCATGATCCCGGCTGCGCACCAAGGTTGATCGGAATATTATCTCAACGAAACCCCTTAAAGACTACGTGCGCTAGGCCATTCCTGTGGAGGGCCGAGGAAACGAGATGAGTCGATCACAGCGCAAACCGGATGAACTGTATCGGAGGTGGAGCGCGACCTCCGGACGCGCTGCGTGCAGTTCTGGCTGCAAAACCCGCCCGGAGGTTGGGTTCCACCACCGCAAATGCATGCGCCGTGAATTCTAAAATCCGTGCCACTTCCGCGGCAGGCCCGCCCCGGAGTAGCCGCGTTTGAGCCGCAGGCGAAAGCGCGGTGTCTTGCGGCCCCGTTTTCGGGCTGCGCCCTCAAACGAGGCTACTCGCACACGGCAAATTATCCCTCACGGGGCAGGAGACCCGTGCCACTTCCCCATCACGTTAAGTTCCGCGCTCTCCGGCCATTCGACAGGCTCAGGCCGTCCTGAGCAGTGTCGAACGGACGCGTCCTCCGCGTTAATTGTATTTTTAACCTGATTCGCGGCGAAGTTGAGCTTATTTTAATTCCTCTGAATCAGGATGTCTGAGGCTGGTCCCTGCCTGCCGAGGCTCGTGCTGAGTGATTGGTGCCGCACATGTCACGCTTCGTTGCGAGACAAGCTCGCAACCCACGCAAGCCCACAGGCACGGAGGCCTGTGGCTTCGCTAAGGCCCATTGACTCGGAATTCGGAATGTCACGGGTCAGCAGTCAATTGTTTGCTTCAATATGTCGGTCGCCAGGCCATGCGGTGACGCAGCCGGACTGACCGTTTCCTTTCTCAATGCGTTGGATTACTCGCGGGCACTTTTTGCCGAACGACCATCGGGGCGGCGCTAACCTTGCCTTCGATCCAATCCCACGCAGACTTGATATTCCGAAAGATCTTCACTTTGCCCTCTGCCGCTGGGCCGAGGACCTGTTCGTACATCCGGGTGATGCCAAAATCCGAAAGACCTGAAACCACAATCGCCGCTTTGTTTTTTCGCTTTTCTGCCCAATTCACTCTCACCAATTCTGCCAGAGCCCGGATATCAGGCGGCGTCACCGCCGAGAAGTCCGCTTCGCGCACGTCCCACAACGAATGCAGCTTCGCCTCGAACTCCGCGGAGTTGTAGACGGCCGTGAGCATGCTGGAAAAATCCTTCAGGTTGACCACGCCGGTAATCTTATGCGTCCGGATCCCCTTCACGCCATCCATGTGAGTCTCAATGTGCATCAGCTTTCATAAGTGAATGCGGGCCTCGTCAGTGAAACAAGTTTTTAAACCATTATGGGAATGTACGCTTCAAATCCAAGCGCAGTCTTCATAGGCAAAACGCAGAGAAACGGGTCACCCGGTGATTCAGTATCCTCCGGATGTGCCGTTGCCCCGGCTGGTCAGGGACGATGGCAGAAGGTCGCTCATGCTCGGTACCGCCCTACCTCAAAAAATCGAACGGCCACGGCTAAAGGTAGTCCTCAATAATTTCATCCGCCTGCGATCAGCAGGCTCCTCGGAACCACTGGACGGAGACGATCAGTCGCAGTCACACCTTCAAGGATTCATCCCTTGAGGAATCCTATTAGCGGTCAACTTCATTCCGGTTTCTCGTTCCGGCTTTTCAGTTCCAGCAATCCCCTCAACCAGGCAACAGGAACGTCTCGAATTGCTTCTTCAACTCCATCATGAAGGCTGCGGCGCCCGCGCCATTCACGACGCGGTGATCAAAGGTGAGCGAGAGGGTGACGACTTCCTGCGGATAAATGACGCCAGCGTCCTTGATCATTTTCTCGTGCGCCGCGCCGATGAAGAGCGTGCTCATGGCCGGCGGCACCACGATCGGCGTGGCATTTTCCACGCCGAACGCGCCGAGACTGGAAATATTCAAGGGCGCCTGCACCTCGGCATACTTGCCGCTGCGGGTTTCCTCGATCGCCTGTTGATACGCGACGATGAAATCAGCCCAGCCCAACCGGCTGGCTGCCGCGATAGCGGCTGTGCCCAACCGATCACCATCGAGCGCCACCGCGACGCCGAGATCAAAATCCGTTTGCTCAAAAATCGTGCCGTCTTTTCCCACTGTCCGCCGAAAACCAGCGTGATGCTCCATCGCGCGCGTCACACACCAAGCCATCATGGAGGAAGGCGAAGGGGCCGCCTTGCCTTGTTTGGTCTTGGCCTTTTCACGCGCGAGCCGCAACGGCTCCCAGCGGCAATCCATAAGGAGATTCGCCGGCACGACCGCATCGAGTCGTTTCGTGATGGCAGAGGAAAGAGCGGGCGGACGAATAGTGCCTTGCATGGGACCGGAGGGAGTTGAGTGGGAACCAGCGCCGATAACCGGCGCAGATTTTTCGGGAGCGCGGTTAGCCTCGGCGGCAGCTACACTCGGTGCGGCCACGGGAGTGTTTACGGCGCTCGCAGGTTTAACCAGCGCCCCGGTTTCGATCCGGAGACCGGCCACGCTGGCCGCATCGCCCGTGACAAGTGCGATGGGTTGGCCGATGAGCACGGTGTCATCGACCTTGATACTCCAGCTTTTGAACACGCCCGCGAATGACGCCTCGATCGGATAAACGGCTTTGTCCGTCTCCACTTCGCAGAGCACTTCGTCGTGCTTCACCGGATCACCGGGTTGCTTGTTCAACACCACCACGCGAGCGGAGCGCAGGCCTTCGCCCATGATCGGTACGTGCACGATGATGTCGTTCGTTCCGGCGACGACGGTATTTTGTGGGCCATGGGCGTTATCGGTGGCGGCGGCCGTTCCAATCACCACGGCCCCAGCCGGAGCAGCACTCGCCGACTCCTCGGTCACTTCACCCCGCACGGCGTTGATCGCCACGGTACGCCTGATTTCCTCTGCGATGCGTTTCACATCGGGCAGAGCGGCGTATTCATAAATAGGATTATTGCCGATCATCACGTCGCCCTTGGACACCAGGCGCGGGGGCGCGACGAGGCGCGTCCAAAGTTCCGCATGACTGCTGATATGCTGGATAATCATCTGTCCGACGGAGCAGGTTTCCCCGTCTTCCTGCACCACGATGAGACGGCCGGTTTTGAGCACCGAGGCCTCGACCATCGGCTTATCCCACGGCGAAATTGAGCGAAGGTCGATGAGTTCGACGCTGATCTCGTCCTTCAAGGTCGCGATCGCTTCCTGCGCCTTCTCCACGGTATTACCCCAGGCGACGATGGTCAGATCCTCGCCCGTCGTGAGTCGGCGGGCTTGGCCAAACGGGATCGGGGCAATCGGCTCGGTGACTTCGCGCTCGGCCCAAAGCATGTGCTTGGGAATGAGGAAAAGCGTGATGTCCTCGCTGTGCATCGCGGTCCACAGCAACCCGGCGGAATCCTCGGGGGTGGAGGGAATGACAACATTGATGCCGGGGAAATGCGCGAACACCGCTTCGTTAGCCTGCGAATGCCAGATGGCGCCGCCCGGCAGATACGCGCCGTAGGGAGCATAAAACACGGCGGGCACTTTCCATTCGCCGTTCGTGCGCCAGCGAATATTCGCAAGGTTTGAGACCAACTGATTAAAGCCCGGAAAAATAAAATCGATAAACTGAATCTCGAAAACCGGCCGGCGGCCATACAACGCCAGGCCGCCACCGATGCCGATGATCGTCGATTCCGCGAGCGGAGAATTGAAAACCTGCGCGGGAAAATCCGTCGAAAGTTTCTGCGTGAGTCGGAAGACGCCGCCTTTCGGATCTTCGATATCCTCGCCGAAAATCATCCGGCCGGGATCGGCATCGAGGCCGGCGCGCAACGTCCGGTTGATCAGGTCACCCATGCGATACTTGCCGGGTTTAAACAACTGGCCGCTCAACTCGGGGGCCGGTCCCGTGATTTCGATCATCAGATCCGCGTTGCGGGGGTTTTCTGCTTTCTCCGCCGCCGCGTAATCCGCCCGGACCTTTTCCTTTAACTCCTCTTCGAGCTTAGTGAATTCATCCCCAGAAATCTCGCCCGCCGCCCTCATTTTTTCCTTCAGCAAATTCAAAGGATCGGCCTGCTCGATCGCGGCGAGATCTTCCTTGGAGCGATATAGCGAATGATCATCCGAACTCGTGTGACTGGAGAGCCGCTCCATTTTGACCCAGAGAAACACCGGACCTTCGCCCGCCCGCAATGTGGCGATGGCTTGCTGAGTGACCGCGTGGACCGCCTCAACATCGGAGCCGTCGACGTGTTGCCAAATTGCAGGATTCATCGAGCCGACCGCCAGTGGGTTGGTCTTTCGCGTCGGCGTGGAAATGCCGTAAGCATTATCCTCAATGACCATCAGCACCGGCAACTTGCGCTCTAACGCGATGCTCACCGCTTCATAAAAATCGCCCTGTCGCGTCGCCGCTTCGCCCGAACAGGTGACCACGATGCTGTCTTTTCCGTCCAGTTGCATGCCCCAGGCGATGCCGCAAGCCGGGATAAGCTGCGCGCCCGTCGGCGTCGGCACGCTCACAATATTCAATTCACGAGACGAATAATGCGACGACATCATCCGGCCACGGGAGACCGAATCACGGCGTGCAAAATACTCCATGGCCAAGTGGCGGGTCGTGATGCCTCGTCCCATGCACAGACCGCGATCGCGATAATAGGGCGCCAAATAATCGCCCTGCCGTAATTGCGCACCCAAGGCACACAGCCCTTCGTGCCCCCGACCCGATACATGAAAGTGTCCCTTGCCTTGGCGATTCAGGCTCTCTTCCCGCATATCGGCCAGTCGGCTCTCCAGCATCACGCGCAGCAAGTGGCGGCGTTGCTCTTTGTTCAGGGTCGGAGATGAAGTTGGTGCCATACGGTCGGTCATGGGGTCGGTCACGAGATAGGTTTGTTAAAAACCGAGGCGCCGCAACGGATTTTTTCACCCCCTTGGCCGACCTTCAACTAGCCATCGCGTAAAAACCCGTTGGCTTTGGCGTAATGCATTAATCCGCCGCGAAATGCCGGAAACCCAATACCCACAATTAGCGCCAAATCTGCTTCAGCGGACGTCTTCACAATTCCTTCCGCCAAGGCGCATTTGGCTTCTTCAATCATCCGGTTATTCAAGTGGTTTTGGATAGCGGCGGCCTTCATCTCGAGGGCTTGGGCCGGAGCAAATTGCCCGACGAGCGGATTCACCGAATAGTTCTCCCTCCCATAAGTATAAAATCCCGAGGAATTGCCATTTTTCCGACCGTACATTCCGGCCTTACCCAATTGGTCGCAAATACGCGTCGCGGCAAAGCGCGCGGGGAAATATTTCTGCAATTCACTGAACACGGAATTCAACACATCCACCCCTACCTCGTCGATCAACCGCAACGGACCCATCGGCCAACCCCAGTCACGCATCGCCTGATCAATCACCTCTGATCGCACGCCCTGCTCCCATAAACGGCAGGCCTCATTCAAATAGCCGGCCAGCACTCGGGTGACAAACAGACCGGGCGAGGCCCGGCAGATCACGGGCGTCTTGCCCATCGCCCGGACCAGCTCGAGCGCACACGCCGCAGTAGCCCGGGATGTTTGCGCCGTCAGAGCAATCTCCACCAGCGGCATGCGACTCACTGGAGTAAAAAAATGCAGGCCGAGAATTCGACCCGGCACCGGCAGTCCTGCGGTTATTTGCTCGATGGCCAGCGCCGAAGTGTTCGAGGCGATGAGGCATTCCGGTGGGACGAACTTGCCGAGTTCAGCCATGAGCTGCTGCTTCATCGCTTCATTTTCCGTGATGGTCTCAATAATCAGATCACAAAATTCAAAGTCCTCCAGACTCGACGAGAGACCGATGCCGCCCATCGCCTTGTGCGCCGCCGCATGAGAAATCAGGCCATCATTCTCCGCTTCATGAAACAACTCACGAATTTTTTCCACGGACTGCTTGAGCGTCGCCCGGTCCGCATCGTGGAGCAACACGCCCAAACCCCGCATCGCGCACCAGTGGGCAAGGCCCGTCCCCATCACCCCGGCGCCAATGATGCCAATGTTCCTTGCCGGAGCTGGCGCTGGTGAACCCTCGGGCTCAGAGGGAAACCACGTCTCGAGATTGGTTTTTTTGGCCGCGTTCTTCAGGAAAAAGACGCGGATCAGATTTTTCGCCACTTCACTGGTCGCCACCTCGCTAAATTTTTCCACTTCGAGGGCCATCGCCTGTTCGAATGGCAGGGCCGCACCCTGCTCGATCACCTCAAGTGCCGCCAACTGGGCCCGTTGACTCGCTCCGTGCGCGATGGCTTTTTTCCGGAACTCAGAAAAAACATCCTGCATAGGAATAGGACTGGCCGACCCCAACGGGTGCGGTGCGGTTGATCCCGTCCGCGCCGGCCGGCCCGCCGCTGCGAGCCGCAACGCCACCACCTGAGCCCGAGCTTTCAAACTGGCGGCTGGCACCACTTCATCGATCAACCCAGTCCGCAACGCCTCGGCCGCTGGCAAAAGTTTCGCCTGCAAAATATGTTTCATCGCCGCCTGCGCGCCAATCAAGCGCGGTAACCGCACGCCACCACCCCACGCCGGGATGAGGCCGTAACTCACTTCGGTCAAACCGATCACCGTCGTCTGCGCATCACTGGCGATGCGCCAGTGACAGGCGAGCGCCAGTTCATAGCCGCCCCCCGCACAGGCACCATCGATCGCACACAACACCGGCACCTTGAAGTCGGCCAATTGCGCAAACAAGGCCTGTCCCTCCTTCGCCAATTGCGCCGCCGCCGCCGCGTCCGGCAGTTGTCCAAGCCATTTCAGATCCGCTCCCGCGATAAAAATATGCTCCTTCGCGCTGAGCACGACCACCACCTTGACCGGCTGTTTCCCCAAGTCCTCGACCGCGAGGCGCAAGGCTGCGAGCATGGCCGCATCCAGCACATTTGCCCGGCTGGTCGGGTCATTAAAATCAATCCAGCCGATACCATCGCGATCAACAGAGTAAGTTACGGGAAGGCTCATTAAGACAAAGTGGGCGATAGGAATTCTTGAAATTAATTCTGTAAGACTCGAATCAACGCCCGACAATGCTAAAGCCCGAGGATAAGCGACATTGTTCGCTCACTGAGAATACTTCCCCAGATATTTCAACGCCACGGCGAGATCTTTTTGCAGCGGTGCGGCAATCGTCATCCGCTCCCGCGACTCGGGATGAATGAACGTCACCCGGCTCGCATGCAACGCCAGCCGGCCGATCAACGGCTTCTCCGCTTCCCGTCCTTTGTAGCCGCGCTTGAACTCCGACAGCAGCAGCCGGGTCTCATCGCCATAAACCGGATCGTTCAACACCGGAGTGCCGCTGGCGGAGAGATGAATCCGCACCTGATGTTTGCGCGCCGTCACCAACCGGCACTCCAGATGAGTGAACCGGCCATAACGGGCCCGAACCTGGCATTCCGTCAGCGCCGCCTTCCCATGTTTTTTCACCACGCACATCCGGTCCGGCGCGGCTTCGTCTTCCTTCAACACAAAATCCACCTCGTAGGTATCGGCCACCGGCGAACCGACCACGATCACCTCATAAATATTTTCCACGGTCTTGGATTGAAACTGCCCGCTGACAAAATCCAACGCTTGCTTGGTTTTCGTGCACAACACCAGCCCGCTCGCCTCCGCGTCGACCCGATGCACGTTGGCCACGCCCGCACCCCTTTTTTCCTGAATGAGCCCCAGCAAGCAAACCTGCCCTCGCGCCCGCGGATCGGGCGAAACCAGCAACCCGCTCGGCTTGTCGAAGGCGATCAGCCAATCATCTTCGAAAATAATCGGCGGGAGTGACGACATGTCCGGCTGTTCTGCGCAAACCCCACCCACGCGCAAACCAATACGCTGGCGGCGCTGCACAAAAAATCCCGCGCGCTTGCTTCCTGAAACGAACGACTGGAGGCGTTCGCCTCTATCAGCCCACTATTTGCCCCTGTTTTCCTCGCGGCTTTACGGTTTTTTCAGCTCAAAATATTATTGGAGAGTGGCGATCTTCCGCACTATTCCTTTTGCTCCAACCTAAAGATGACCCTGGCTCCCCGCATACTTGTCAATTTTCTCGCCGGACTTCGCACGGCCCGCTTTGCCAAAAAACTCCAGCAGACCGGCGACGGCTTGGCCGCGCAGAAAATAATTTTCACCAACCTCCTCGCCTCCCTCAGTCGCAGCCAGCTCGGACAGCGACAAGGCCTGCACCCCGGTTTTGATTACGATAGTTTTCGCCAAAGCCAGCCACTCGTCGAACACGCCCACTACGAACCCTTCATCGCTGCGATGGCCGGTGGAGAAACCGATGTGCTCTGGCCGGGCCGCTGCTCCTTCTTTGTCAAAACCGCCGGCACCACCACGGGGACTCCGCGCTTGCTTCCCATCACGAGCGAACTGCTGGCAAATTATCACGCCGGGATTTCCGCAGCCACTTTCATTCACGCCAGGGATGCAGGGCACGCCGGGGTCTTCCTCGGTCGGCATCTCCAAATCGGTGCCAGCACCAAACTCGATGAAGCCACCGGCAGCTACACCGGGAATTTTGAGGCGCTGACCCATCTCGCGCTCTCCCCGTGGGTCGAGGCCAATCTGTATTCCCCACCGAGCAAACTCGCCCAGCTCCCCGATGGTCCGGCTCGTACTGCGGCCATCGCCGATGCGATGCTATCCCACGATGTCACTTTGGTTGGAGGCAAACCTACCGCGCTCCGCCTGTTCACCGATACCATCCGCACCCGGGGCACTCGCGGCAAAGCCCGCCTCACCACCCTCCAATCTCTCTGGCCCAATCTGGAATGCTATCTGCACACCGGCGCTCCACTCGGTTTGCTCGCGCACGAATTACCAGGTCTGGTCGGGCACCATGTCACGTTCCGGGAAGTTTATGCCGCCGCGGAAGGCTGGTTTGCGGTGCAAGATGGCCAGCCGGCCGACGGCCTCCGCCTCCTCACCGATGCCGGAATCTTTTTTGAGTTTTTGCCCATGGCAGATTACGACGACACTCTGCCCGCTCATCTCGGACGCGCCTGCCTGCCCTTAGCGCAAGTCAAGATCGGCGTCGACTACGCCCTCGTGATCACCACGCCGGCAGGGCTTTGCCGCTACGTCGTGGGCGACATTGTGCGCTTTGTTTCGCTCGAGATTCCCCATCTCCACTTTGTCGGTCGCATCCGGCTCCAGCTCGCCTCCTTTGATGAACAGGTCAGTGAGCGCGAACTCAACGATTCCCTCCTCGAGGTCTGCGCGAAACACGATTGGGTGCCGGTCAACTTCCATGTTGCCCCGTATTTATTACGCGCCGGCCCCAACTCTCGCGGTGGCCACGAATGGTGGGTCGAGCTCCGCCCCGGCACCGTCAAAACGCCCACCGGTCCGCTGCTCGCCGACGAGCTCGACACCGTCCTCGCCCGCCTTAATCCCCTCTATCGCCAGTTGCGGGAAACCGGCGGGATCGAACCTCCCCTCGTACGCCTCGTCATGCCCGGCGTCTTCGAGCAATGGGCCAGAAAACATCCGATCCAATCCGGCGGTGGCCTGCCTTGCTGCCGCCCGGATCGGTTGATCGCCGACCAGCTCACGATTCTCACCCGCTTCCACGCCGGCGAAGCCATCATCGGTTGAGCGGAGAAACTGCCTGAGGTCCGGCGCGTCGATATTCACGACGGGCTCAGCGGTCCCGCCCTACCGAATAACACAAGCGGATTAAACTGACTGAATCGTTCCATGGTAGGTTCCGCGCTTGTCGCGCTACGTTGCGAGGCAAGCTCGCAACCTACGGAACAAGCCCACGAGCCCACCGACACTGATGCCGGTGGCTACTCCAAGGCACTTGATTCGCTAGATCAGCGGCGTTTTAGGGGTGCTTCACCGCGCAGGCATCTGCCGAGGTGGAACCCGACCTCCGGGCGGGTTTTGCCGCGAGCGGGTTTTGCCGCGAGAGCCGGCCAGAAGCGCGCCCGGAGGTCGCGCTCCACCTCCGATTCAGATCATCCGGTGTGCGCCGTGACTGGCTCAGCTCGTTTCCTCGTCCCTCCTCTCTCCACGGGAAGGGATCAGGATGACGTCACCGACCGGTGCGCTGCCAGCGACAAGGCGACTTGGGCGCGGTAACCCCGACAAAGTCGGCCCACAGGGGGCATCCGTCACCCATCAGGATTCAGGTACCAAGCCGATTGCGCAGCGCTTCACGCAGGACGTCAGGGGCGAAAGGTTTTTGCAGCACGACGGCGCCACCCGCAGCTAATTCGGGCGTCAACTCGTGCGGCGCATCATGGACACTCGTGAAGAGCGGACGGATCGTCGGCTGCAACCGCCGCACTTCCTGGACGAGATCCGTGCCCGACACCTCGCCGCGCAAATCCAAATCAGTCACGAACACATCCACCTCTTCCCGCCGCAATATTTCGCGGGTGGCACCGAGCTCCATGCTTTTCAGCACGCGATACTCCCGGCCGAGAATCAGGCTGATGGAACTGGCGACGCCGGAATCGTTGTCGTGGACCAGCACCGTCGGTCGCACCGTTTCGCCAAAGGGGCCACTGCGCCGCAACGCCGCTGCGAGCATCGTTTCCGAAGTGGAGCCGTCACGCCGCAACTCCGCCACGCCGACTCGCAAGGTGCCGACATCGCCAAGAAGGCCCTGCCATTGCCTGAGTCTATGCCGGGCCGCCGAGCCGCCCATCCCGGCCATCACAATCCCGATGCGATTGGCATCGTAGGGTCCCACGACTTCATTGCCCGCCAGCGCCTGACGGAGCGCCGGCAGTTGGCGCAGCACGCCTTCACACACTTGGGGTGACTCGACCAGCGCGAAGCTCACCGGGTGTTCCTCAACCAATCCACGGAAAGTCTCACGTTGCAGCGCTTCAATCAGCCTGACCTGACCGGGCGTGAGATCGTGCAACGCGATCACCCAAACGCCATCAGGCGCGCGCCGGGCCTCGCCGAAAATAAGTTTTCCGGCCGCCCGCAGATGAAAATTTCCGTGGCCCGATTCTATTTCCAAAAAGGGCGGCCCTGCCTCCCCGAGCCAATCGCGCCCCAGATCATTGGCCACGAGCAAGCGCCGCTCGGGCGTGTAAGCCGCCAGACCGATCGGCGCCTGGTTGAGCAAAAAGCGCAGCAACTCCTGGCTGCGTTGCGCCTCCTGCCTGCGCACCGCTTGATCAAGCACCGCCGAAAGAAAATCGGCGAGACCGGCGAGCAAATGCAGATCCTCCGCGGCGAATTGACGATTCTCACTGCGAGGCGCGGCTTGCAAGAAACCATGGGGCAACCCACCACCCACCAGCGGCACACTCAGTGAGCCCGCCACCAAGGGCACCTTTCCCGCATGCACCGCGCGATCAAGCAAGATGGCCGTGTGCTCAAACGCTGCGGACTGGGCGAGTGCCGTCTGCAAGCCAGCGACAAATCGATCAAATTCTCCGAAATCGGAAAACGCCTTGGCGAGCGCCCGCAGTGCGGCCGGCCCGGGCAAAGCTATTTTGGGCTGCGTCAGGTTCATTCCAGAATTGGCAGATGCACGCGGAAGGTGGTGCCGCGCCCCACCGCACTGTCGACGTGAATATCGCCGTGATGATGTTGCACGATGCGCTTCACGATGGCGAGTCCGAGCCCCATGCCTTCCTTGCCGAGACGTTGCCCCGTGGCCTTGGTGGTGGCGAAGGGTTCGAAGATTTGTGGCAGCACCACCGGATCAATGCCGGGACCATTATCGGCCACGCTCACGAAGAGCAACGGCTGGGGCACATCGATGACACGCGTTTCCAATTTAAAGACGATGCGGCCATCCGGCCGGCCCGCGAGTGCCTGAATCGCATTCTGGGTGAGATTGAGGAAAACCTGCAGCAACTGGCTGTGATTTCCGCGCACCGGCGGCACTGTTCCAGAAGGAATTTCGATCGTGACGCCCGTGCGCACCAGTTCGGGATGCACAATCGCCGACATCGTCGTGAGCAACTCGGGCAGATTCACCGCCTCCATGACGACTTGGTTGCTTTCAGCAAACGCCGCCACGTTGTCGATGATGTTGGCGATCCGATTCACATCCCGTTCGACCACCGCCCCGAATTCCTGCAGCATTTCAGGATCAGGCAGACGCTCCTTGAGCAAAGCGGTGAAGGTTTGCACCGACGTGAGCGGATTGCGCAACTCGTGGGCGAGTCCGGCCGCCAGCGTGCCGAGCGAGATAAGTTTCTCCGTCTGGCTGGCGCGGCGTTCCAACTGGCGCGCACGCAGCGTGACCGCCACCTGCAAACAGGTCGATTCAAGCAGAGCCAGTTCGGCCTCCGTATAACGCTCGCCGCTCTGGCGCGCACCGAGCAGCAAGATGCCGGAAACGAAATCGTCACTCGCGATAGGGAAGACCGCCTCCATGGGCAGCTTCATGCGCAACCGCTCCAAATCAGCCAGCATACCGCCATTAAATTCCATCTCGGAACCGTCGATCAAGACCGGTCCGACATGGCCGTGCATCATGTGCGTCAGCACGCTATCGATCGGTACTTCCGCCGGACATTCCAGCCAGCCATGCGCCGCGCGCAGTTGGTAATCCCGGTCAAACTCCGTCCGCGAATAAGCGGCGGCGGCCTGCAAATCGAAAACCCGCGCAATCTCACTCACCGTGCTTTCAAAAATTTCCTGCTCCGTGCCCAGCCGAACAATGCGATGGCCCAAGGCCTTCAACTGTAACAACTGGTTTTTGCGGTGCCGCAGATAGGTCTGGGCCATGACCCGATCCGCCGTGCGATGCATTTGTGGCACCGCCCAGAGAAAAAACAAACTGCTCGCGATGGAAATAAGAAAACCGTTCAACAACCATTCAGCCGTCACCGCGATCCCCAGCGCCGGAGCCACAATCAACCCCGCCAATAAAATCACACAGGAAAAAGTAACCGCCATCCCCACATAGATGGCCGCGTACGCAAAATCATGAGTGACCAGCGGCAGTTGATAACGCGAAACGGCGTGCGCCACCATCACGAGATAGAGACAAACCAAGGCGTTGCCAATCGGCGGCACCGGCAGATCAAGCCAGAGGGGAAAATTCGTCGCCCCACCGGCAAAGCCCAGCACAGTGCCCATGAAAATCATCCGCAGTTGACTGGAGCGCGGGCCGCTGGAATGGCGCGCATGGTGCTGGAGTTGCCAGAGCGCAATGATCATCAGGATCCCAAACCAAACCAGATAAAAAACAAAGGCACTGCCCGCCCGCGGCCAAAAAGGCATCCCCATCGCCGGGGACACTTCTCTGACCATCAATGACGTGAAACTGAGCGCGCAAAAAACGCAGGCCGAGGCATAACCCAGCCGCATCACCCAGGCCATCCGGTGCTCGTTACACAAGCGCGTGACGAAATGCAGATAAGTGATCGGCACGAAGTAGGCCGGAAACATCAGCAACCGCGTGAAAAAAAGCGCCCGCTCGGGATCATTGGTATTCTGCCAGAGGAGATAGCCCGCCGACCAGAGCGCGACGAAGAAAGCAAAAATGCCAAACTGCAAATTCAGCCGGTTATTCCGGCTGCGCAACCCCACGGCAAACGCCAAGAGCATCGCGACGAGAAAATTCGCGTAGGATGAGATGATCAGGTAAGTGGTCATTTGCTGGCCTTTACCACGACTGCTTGGTCGCCGAGGGACAACTGCGTATCGCGCAATTTTAAACCCGCATCGAGCACGAGACCCGCCAGCTCCGTCTGCGAAAAGAAAGCATAGTGCCCGATCTCCTCCCGTAATTTGATCTGACCGGCCGCGCGCAACAGATCCCGTCCGGCCTCCAACTCGTCCGCCGTCAGTTGCTGCGTAAGGGAATCGTGATAGATCACGGAAAGATCGCAATGCGGCTTCAGACTCGACGCCACAAAAATACCACCGGGCTTCAACACGCGGCGCAGTTCGCGCAACAAAGCTTCCGGGCGCTTCAAATAGGACAGCACCAAACTGCAGCAGATCAGATCAAAGGTGTCGTCAGCAAAAGGCAATTGCCCGGCCAGGCCTCCCTGGTCCAACAGATCAAAATCAATCATCGAATATTGCACGCCCGGCAGGGATTCCTGCGCCGCTGCTCGTCGCTCCTCGATGTGCTTGGTCATCGCATCGGTCAGACCGCGCTGGGTCAGATCCAACCCGACATAAACCAGCGGCAGCGCCGAAGCGTCCCGCCCCTGGCGCAGTCTGGCCTCGCGCAACACCCAAAGCCCAAACATCCCGTTGCCGCAGCCCGCATCCAACACCAGCGCGCCCGGCGGCAACGGCCGGCCGAACTGGGCGAGCAGTTGGAGATAGTCCTGATAATCGGCCGAACGCTCGAGGATCGGATATTTTTTTAAATACGCCGACCAAAACTCCTGCTCCGATTCCGCCGGCATTGCCGAGCGTCGCATCCGCTCCCGTTCACCGCGATTTTGCGCCAACATCAATTTCTTGTCCGGGGCGCTCAACCCCGCGCTCACCTCCAACGGACACGGTCCGTCATGGAGGCAGGACCAAATGACTTCGCGAAAAAGTTGCTCAGCCGCCCGGGGATTTTCCCGTACTTCATGCATCGCCGCCGGCACCAAAATAATTTGGGCCGCAGGATTGGCCGCGACGACCTGCTGCACTTCTTCCCGGCGCACCCACAGATCTCGTTCCGCAAAAAAACATATCAGCGGCACCCGCAGTTTCGCCGCATCGGCCAACGTGCCCGTCAAGTCATGGAGCTGGTCCGTGATGGCGGACTCAAGAAACCGATCGCCCTGTACCTCGAGGCCAAGAAAATTGGTCACACCCCAACGCCGCCCGGCGCGATACTGGCTGAAAATATCCTCCCGGTAGATCTCGGACATCGTGGCGAGCAGGTTGACCACACCGGCGACACTGATGAATTTCACGATCCGCTCGTCATTCGCCGCCGCGCGCAACGCGCACCGCGCCGAAAGACTGTTGGCGATGATGATGACGCGCCTCACCTCATAAGTGTCCGTAAGAAAATCGAGACAGGCCGTGATATCAGCCACGGCACCGGGCAACCTGAAATCCAACGACTCCCCTTCGCTCTCCCCCACATGATTCGTGTGGTCAAAACGCAGGACATTCAGCCCATTCGCCGCCAAATGATAGCCGAGCTGCAGGTTGCTCTTCTTCGTTTCCCCATATTTTGGCGCGATCAAAACCCAAGGCCGGGAACGTGATTCGCCGACAGCATCAACGCAGGCCGCTAGCTTTAAGCCGGCTTGGTTGGTAAATTGAACAAATTCGGTGCGAATTTGTCCGGTTTTGACGTGATATTGGTCGGCAATCATCCTGATCGGCTAGCCAGTTGTGAAAAAGCGGATTTTTACAACGATAGCAATGAGCAAGTCCCGAACAGAAGCAGTTTTCTGAGGTTACTCACACCAATTCACGCTTGATAATGGCAATAAGCCCTAGAATGTTACGGGAAACCACACGGAAGTGACCCGGCTCCTGCTCATAACTGACGAACCCCAAACGTTGAACCAGTTTTCAACGCTAGCGTCCGCCGCCGACTTTCAAGTCCAGCATCGGGCGAAGGTTGCCGATGCCCGAGGCCCACTCTTGGCCGGCGTTTTTGATATCTGTGTCTTTGCCCCCACTCGTCCGGGCCTTGACCTTTACCAAGAGCTCGCAGCCACTCGCACACTCGTCGCCAATTTGCAATTAGTGGTAATACTTCCCGTCGGCGAGAACAGCGAGACTCAGCAAAAATTATTAGCCGCCGGAGCCAACCTCGTTCTTTTCCAACCGGTCGAGCAGGGTTCGCTCATCGCCGTGCTGGAACGATTGACCGGCACCGGCCCCACTCCTCCGGGCCATTCCCAATCCATCCCCAATGCGATGCCCAGCCGGGCCGCCGCCCTGTCCTCGGCGCTGGAAGTCCTCCGCGATTTCACCCAGGTGCTCGGCTACTCCCTCGATTACCGCCAGCTCACGCAGCACTTCATTTTGAAACTGCGCGAAGTGGTCGGCCTGTCTCGCATCGCCATCTTTCTCGAGCCCGGAAAAACCAACAGCCTGCCCACCCTCGCCGCCCCGGAATCGCACACGCTGCCTTGCGTCGCCGCCGTCGGGCTCACCGCTGATCTCACGGATTGTTTTTCTCTTTCGCGCAAGAGCGGCCTCGGCCGCCAACTGACCCTGCATCCGCAGATTCTCCGCGCCCCCGTCGGCAGCAAACCCACGTTTCTCGATCCGAAAATCATCCGCGAATTCGAGGTGCTCGGCGGCCTCGTCGCCATCCCGATCAACGACCGCGAGCGCACCCTCGGCGTCGCCGTGCTGGGCGACCGCATCACCGGCGGCGAATTTTCCGACGAGGAATTGCTGCTCGTTTATCACCTGCTCGAGGAACTTGGTCTCGCCGTTAAAAATAGCTGGCTCCACACGCAGCTCGTCGGCAATCACCGCATTTTCAGCAGCGTGCTCAATAGCCTGACCGTCGGTGCGCTCGTGCTCGATTCCACCCAGCAGATCATCTACACGAACAGCGCCATCACCCGTTTTCTGCGCGGACCGAAAGCCCTCGGCATCGAGCTGGCCGATGTCCCGGCCCCGATTCTCACCAAGCTCCTCGAGGTCGTCCAACTCGACGCCACCGTCGAACCGTTTTTCCATGTGACGGGTGACGCCGCTGGCACCGTCTTCCGCGCCACGGTGATTCCCCTCCGCAATCCCGGCGATCGACTCCCGCAAACGGCGATGCTGCTGCTCGAAGACTTCACGCAGATCCGCTCCGCCCAGCGCGCCGAGATCGAATCGTCGAACCTGAAACTCATCAGTCTGATCGCCCGGCGTTTTGCGCACGAAATCCGCAATTCCCTCGTCCCACTCACCACGCACGCCCAACTCTTCGACGTCGAGATCAACAACGCCGAATTCCGCGACTCGCTCAAAAGCGCCCTCACCCGCGAAACGCAACGCATCCAACGCTTCACCGATCAGATGCTGCTTCTCGCCCGCGCCGATCAGCCCAACACCGAGCTCGCACCGCTCGACGATATTTTGCAGACCAGCTTCGCGAAGTCCCGCGCATTCGCCGGCGGTAATGCGAATTTGGAAATCAAAACCGAGTTACCGCCCGTCACGCTCCGCTGCAGCCGCGCCAACCTCGCTCACGCATTCCAGGAAATTTTCCTCAATGGCATCCAGTCCACGGGCGAAAACCGCCAGGTCCACGTCACCCTGAATGCTGCCGCCACCGCCGAGGGCGCCGCCGAGTTGGTCATTCAAGTCCGCGATAATGGCAGCGGCTTTGCCCCTGAATCCGTGTCGCGCGCTACCGAGCCGTTTTTCACCACGCGCAACACCGGCGTCGGTCTCGGCCTCACGATCGCCCGCCGGATCATCGAGGCCCATCAGGGCCGTCTCGAACTGCACACCCGCGTTTCCCCGGGAGATCCTGATCTCACCGTCCATTTACCCCTGCCGACTTAACCCGATGTTGCCCGCAACGATCACCTTTTCCCTTGGGGTTTCCCACACCTACGTCTGTTTCCCTGACGCCTCCTCCCTTGCATTGAGCCTGCTTTTTTGAAAACTTCCACCCCACCCCGCGCCATGCCGACCGTCACCGTCACCGCTCCCGCGCCCGCTGTCGTCGCCCTCCCCACGCTGCTCATCGTCGATGACGAAGAGGGCCCGCGCCATTCACTGCGTATGGTTTTCCGCCAGGATTTTAATGTACAGGCCGTCGACAACGGCGACAAAGCGCTCGAATACGCCCGCACGCATCCCGTGCAACTCGCCATTCTCGATATCCGCATGTCCGGCAAGACCGGCATCGATGTGCTCCGCGGCCTCAAGGCCATCGATCCGCATATCGAGATCATCATGCTCACGGCCTACGAGACGATCGAGACCGCGCGCCAATCTCTCCGCCTCGGTGCCTGCGATTATCTCAGCAAGCCTTTCGATCTCGCCACCATTCGCGAAGCCGTCAGCCGCGCCCTGCACCTGCGCCGCATTTCCGAAACCGTTTCCTCCACCTCCAAGCGCCTGAAGGCGCTGAACGAGCAGCTCAACGACACCACGCTCAAGGAGGAAATGGCCCGCACCACCACCGAAATTTATGCCGGCGCTCTGCACGACATCAATAATCCGCTCACCGTCATCCTCGGCTACGTCGAGTTGCTCAAGCACCGCTTGGAAGGCATCGGCTCGCTCAGCGGCGCCAACCTCGATGCCGTGCGTGCCGATGTCGATCTGCTCTCCAAACAAGTCGGCACCTGCTCCGCCATCACCCGCCGTTATCTTCGTTTCGTCAACAAGCGCACCTCGTACGCTCCCGAAGTTTCCATCAACCAAGTGCTCGAGGACGTCCAGACGCTCATGCGCAATCATCCGAGTCTGCGCGGCAGCAAGCTCGCCGTGAAGCAACTCGACATCGATACCGCCGGCCAGATCGGCGGCACCGAGTTGATCCAGATTTTGCTCAATCTCACGGTGAACGCCTTCCAAAGTTCCAGCACGCCGCAAACCGTTTGGATCACCGCCGAGCGCTACGATCAACCGGTTCCGCTCGAGACTTTCAAAGACACTCCGGAAGAACGCTTCATCGGCCTCGAGTCCCTCGCCAACGTCGCCCCCCTCATCGCCCTCTCCGTCATCGATCAAGGCCCCGGCATCCCGCGCGACGTGCTCTCCCGGATCTTTGAACCGTATTTCACCACCAAAGAACAGACTGGCACCGGCCTCGGCCTCGCCATCGTCTGCCGCCTCGTGAAACACCATCACGGCATGACGCAAGTGAAGACCAAACTCGGCGAAGGCACCCGCTTCACGATCTATCTTCCCGCCAAAGAACCCAGCGCCTCCGGCGATCCCTTCCACGCGTTGCCCGTCTCGAACAAGCTCTCGTAAGGAGGGTAGGTGGCGCGCTTGTCGCGCTACGTTGCGCCAAGTTTTGCAGCCGTGTTTGAGCCAAAGGCGAAAACGCGGTCCGTCACGTTGCCGCGCTCCCACCGCGCTCCCAACCGCGCTGTCGCTGCGCTCCAACGCGGCTACTTAAGCCAACTCCCCCACAATCCCCACTTGCCCGCGCCGCCGTTGTCCGCTTCGCTCCGCCCGTGACCGAAATGCTCATCGCGATCCTCTCCGCCGCTCTCGCCGGCACCCTCGGCTGGTTCATCGCCTACTCCCGTTCCGCCGCTGTAACCGAACGCGCGAAACTCCTCGCCGCCGATCTCGAAACGACTCGCGCCCGCCTCGCTGAACTCTCAACGCTCAACTCTCAGCTCTCCGCTTCCCTCGCCTCCGAACGCGCCTCTGCCACCGAACGCATCGCCGCCCTCACCGACGCCCACGAACGCCTCACCAATTCCTTCAAGGCGCTTTCCGCCGATGCCCTCCGCTCCAACAACCAGTCCTTCCTCGAACTCGCCCGCGAAAGTTTTTCCAAACTCCACCAACAATCCGCCGACGAACTCGGCAAGCGCCAGCAAGCCATCGACTCGATGGTGAAGCCGCTCAAGGAATCGCTGGAGAAAGTGGATACCAAGATCGGCGAGATGGAAAAATCCCGCGCCTCCGCCTACGGCCAGCTCTCCGAGCAATTGAAATCCCTCGGCACCGCGCAAACTTCCCTTCAAGCCGAGGCCGCCAAACTTTCCACCGCACTCCGCTCCACCACCACCGCCGGCACTTGGGGCGAACTCCAACTCCGCCGCGTCGTCGAGATGTCAGGCATGAGTTCCTACTGCGACTTCACCGAGCAACAAAGTGGCGGCTCACTCCGCGCCGATCTCGTCGTCCGTCTGCCCGGCGGCCAGCAAATCGTCGTCGACGCCAAGGCACCCAACGACGCCTACCGCGAAGCCGCCAACGCGTCCGACGACGCCGTGCGTTCCGCCAAGCTCGCCGAGCACGCCAGCAAAGTCCGCAACCACATCGACGCCCTCGGCGGCAAAGATTACTGGGCGCAATTCCAACCCTCACCCGAATTCGTCGTCCTCTTTCTCCCCGGCGATCAATTCCTCTCCGGCGCGTTGCAAGCCGACCCGAACCTCATCGACCGCGCCATCGCCAAAAAAGTTCTGCTCGCCACTCCCGCCACGCTCATCGCGCTCCTCAAAGCCGCCGCGTACGGCTGGCGCCAGGAAGATGTTTCGAAAAACGCGCAAGTCATCGCCGACCTCGGCCGCGCACTCTACGACCGCATCTCCAATTTCGCCGACAACCTCGACAAAGTCGGTCGCGGCCTCGAGACCGCCAGCAAAGCCTACAACTCCGCCGTCGGTTCCTTCGAGAGCACCCTCCTCCCCGGCGCGAGAAAGTTCGAAGAACTCGGAGCCAAAGGAACCAAAGAACTCACCGCCCCCGCCCCCACGGAAACCGCCCCGCGCGATGTGCTGAAACGAGCCTGAACATGGAACCATTATCTAGGAAAACGCATTAAGCTACAAATTGCGATCGATACGGAGATTTCTCTGGAGAGCTAATGGGAACTCGCGATGGTTTACTCCATCTTCGCTCACAAATCGATGAAGCCCTTGAAAAAGGAAGCGTAGAAATCAGCAAAGATGTAGATTTTGATTTCGCAAAAATATCAGTTCAAGACGTCCATCCACGAGACGTAGTCAAACCAGCCAAGTCTAGTGATCGTTACCTCAAATACGGATGCTTGGGCACTCTCGTCGTGTTGCTGTATTTAATTGGTGTCGGGGCCTACCATGTAATCAAAGCACTCGTCCAATAGAAAAACCAATGAGCCCCCCCCCTCCCTCGAAGGCATCTGGCAGCCCGTCTACGCGGAACTCGACGGCGCGGAGGCACCGGTCGCGGTGCCGCATATCCCCGCTTGTCATCACGCACACCAAAGCTAAATTCCACCTCATGCCACTCACGCTCCAATTGAAGAAGATGTCCCGCACCGACAAGCTCCGGACGATGGAGGCGCTTTGGACCGACCTGACCAAAAACGAAACCCGATTTGAATCCCCGGCGTGGCATGGCGAGGCTTTGCAGGAAGCCCAGCGGCTCGTCAAAGCAGGCAAAGCCAAGTTCTCCGACTGGGATGAAGCGAAGGCACGGTTGCGCCGCAAGGCGGCCAAAGTTGCGTGAAACTACGGATTCTAGATCTGGCCGAGGCCGATCTGCTCAACGGCTATCAGTTTTATGAAAGTCAATCAGTGGGTATTGGCTGGTACTTTCTTGAAACGCTTTCCTCTGAGATCGAATCCCTGCGACTCTATGCGGGCATCCACCGGCAGGTGTTTGGCTTTCATCGCCTGCTCTCCCGGCGGTTCCCGTATGCCGGGTATTATGCAATCTCTGCGGACGAAATTAAGGTCTGGCGCGTGCTTGATTGTCGAAGAAACCCCAACTGGATTAGCGATCAACTCCACAAGAGCCGTCAACGTCGCAACTGATCCACGCTCTCCGCATGAACATCGCACCCACCCTCGAAGGCATCGGGCAGCCCGTCTACGTCGAACCTGACGGTGAAGTGGCATGGGTCTCCCTACCCATGATTTTATTTTTCACAGGTCGGAGACCAGTGCCACGCCAGCCTTGCATCGCCTGCAAGCAACCTCCCGCACTCCAGACAGGACCTCACCTACCCACCACTTGACACCCTCTGCCGTTTTGAACATTTTCCCGACATGGCATCCATTCCATTTCGGACGCGGATAGATCGTACTTTGAAGAAGGAGAGCGACGCGGTCCTCAAAGCCTTGGGACTGGACGCCGGTTCGTTCGTTTCCATGGCGCTGGCTCAACTCGTCAATCGGCGCGGGCTCCCTTTCGCCGTCACCGAGTCTGATGCGAACTACTTCGTCTCCGAATACGGGCTTACCCGGCAACAAAGCATCAAGACGGGCACCGCGATGCGCCGGAAAACGGCCCGCGCCCGTCGCACGGACAAATTGCGCGAGGTGTCCGGTCTCTCCGATCTCGTTCCGCGAAACTACTGGCGACGCCGCGCTTTCTCAAAAGCATTGAACCTGCACGCCGGGCAGAAATTTTGGCGGCCATGAAGGCTGCGGGCACCGCCTACGGCCAACCCCACCTGCATGCCGGGCTGGGACTGAGACGCATCCAGCCCTTCATGGAATGTCACTGCGGACTGGACTTGCGGCTGATTTTTCAACGCGAGGGACAAGCGCTCGTCTTCCACCTCTGCGGCACGTATGATGAAGTCGAAGCCTTCCTGAAAAACCAACGATGACACCCCGCAATATTGAGACCATTACTCGATCAGCAGGATGTTTCGCCATCTCGTATTTTTGTTTCGGGTCTTTTCTAATTTATCGTGGACAAATAATCCGATGAACCCCCTCGAAGGCCTCTGGCAACCCGTCTACGCGGAACTCGACGGCGAGGAGGCACCCCTCGAGGTGCTCCAGCAAACCGTGGTCGAATTTTCCCTCGGCGAATATTTCGTCAGCTTCGGCGGGCAGATCTCCGACCAAGGCTCCTACACCGTCGAAGCCGCGACGCTCTCGCTCTCCGGTCTCGATGGACCCAATGCCGGCCGCGTCATCCCGTGCATTTTCAAATTCGCCGGCGAAACCCTTTCAATCTGCTACGGCCTCGGTGGCGTCCGCCCCAAGAAATTCGCTACCGCTACCGGCGCGCAGCTCTACCTCGTCAATTACCAGCGGAAGATCGGGACGTAGCCGCGCTGGAGCGCAGCGACAGCGTGGTCCGAACCACGCTTTCGCCCAGCTCAAGCGCGGCTACCCGAGACCCAAAGCCCACGAACCCAGACCCAATTTCTCCTCCATGCCACCCATCCGCGTCACCGGTCTTTTCATCTACCCCGTGAAATCCCTGCGTGGCTACTCCGTTGCATCAGCCGAACTTGATCCGTTCGGCTTCGTCGGTGATCGTCGTTTTCTCATCGTCGATCCCACCGGAAAATTTCTGACACAGCGCGCCCTGCCGCGCATGGCCCTGATCAACGCGCGACTTTCACCCGGCACACTCACGATCTCCGCCATCGGCGCCGGCAGCATCTCCATCCCCACCGCTTCCGATCCCGCCGCCCCACTCCGCGCCGTGAGCGTCTGGAAAAGCGAAGGTCTACAGGCCGAGGATTGCGGCATTGCAGCCTCCGCGTGGCTCAGCACTTTTCTCGGACTCACGTGCCACCTCGTCCGCATCGGCGAAAAATTCTCACGCGCGAATCTGAAATCCGCCGCCCGCACCGGCGACAACGTTTCCTTCGCCGATGCCTGTCCCTTTCTTCTGATCAGCGCAGCCTCGCTCGCCAATCTCAACGACCGCATTCAGGAAAATCACGGCGAGCCTGTCCCGATGAACCGCTTCCGGCCCAACCTCATCGTCGAAGGCTGCGCCGCCTTCGCCGAGGACACGTGGACGCGCATTCGCATTGGCCCGGCTGCCACTGGGGGTGCGGCGCCCTCGCCGCGCTCCTCCCGCGCCGAGGGCGGCGCGGCTCCAGATGACGGGATCATTTTCCGCAGCGCCGGGAAATCCGATCGCTGCATCATAACCACCACCGACCAGCTCACCGGCGAACGCGGCAAGGAGCCGCTAAAAACCCTCGCCACCTTCCGCCGCGGCGAGCCCGACCCCACCGCAGTCTTTTTCGGAGTGAACCTCATCCACGAAACCAAGACCGGCACACTCCAGCTCGGCGACACGCTCGATTTGCTTTAGTCCACCTATTCGAATCAATAAAGACGCGGCGCCCTCGCCGCGTTGCCTCGGTTTTCCGCGCCGAGGTCAGCCCTGTCCACTCAAGCAAATCCGTCCGGAGGCCTGGCTCCACCTATGACTTTCGTGAATTACGAGTGAGCAGGAATTCCACCTGCATGGCTTCGCCTGTCCGTTCAGCGCCAGCCACGCGAACCCAGCACTCAGCGCGAATTCCGCTTGGCCGTGATCGCCCGCAGTTCCTTGGCAGTCAATAGATCCTTCTCCCGGCCCATTGCTTCCTTCGCCGTGATCAAATCCGCGAGTGAGATGACACGAAAACGACTCCATCGACTTCCAATTCTTCGGCCTGCTGCTTGAGTCGTTTGAAATCTCCCACCCCAAGCACCGAGCTGATCACATCAAGTACTCCTCGGGCGGTTTGCAGATAGTGATTATTCAAAGGCAGATCAACCGGCGGGTAGAGCAGAAAGGAAAGCTTTTGCGGGGTCATCCGATGCTTGGGATTCCATTCGGCCAAGGCCTGCCGGAGCTTCGCCACATTCTCTGTCGTCAACATCGCGCAGATGTCCAGGACCCGCGTCAGGTAGGACGATCCGTGGCTGATGGCCGCAAAGCCACCCACGAACACAAAATCCAATCCTGCCTCAGACAGCCGCTGGAGTAGTTGACTGAAGTTTGGCATCCCGGGCTTTTCCTGCCGCCTCTAGCTTTAAGGCGAGTTCCATGGCAGCGTCATGCTGTTGCCATCGTTCTTTAACCGATAGTTCCAAATTCGTATCCAACAAATCCAAGTCGATCCCCGCCCGGCGGGCGGCTTCGAGAGCCTCGATTTGTTCGACGTGATTCATGCGCGCCACTACTCGCGAATCACCTCGCTCCGCAAAGGATTTTTTCACCAGCCGTCCCCGTATCCGACTGGAACGAAAGCCCACGCTCGACTTCCTCCGACGGTCATCAACGGGCAAGTGCGGCCATGGGCGAATTTGACCGGCCTGTTTTTTAAGTTAACCGTAGTGTCATGACCGCCACGGGCATGCTTGAACTAAAGCAAAACCTGACCCGGCTCTCCGAAACCGAGCGTCGGGAAGCGGCCCTTTTTCTGCAGCGCTTGCGACTGGAGTCACCCGCCTCGAAACGCGAACTGTCCCGCCGAATGAAAGAGATGGATGCAGGCAAAAAAGTATCCCTCGCGGATTTGAAGAAACAACTCGGCCATGCCTAAACCCGCCGGATACGACGCGGCGCTCTCGCTGAAGGCATCGGCGTATCTCGCAACCCTGACTCGTCGCAAACCGCGGGTCGTCATTGAACACATCACGCGCCTCACCGCGACCCCGGACAAATCGGTGATTATGCCGTGCGCGATTCTACCGGCCGACCAATGGAAAATATTTTGCTCGGCGAGTGGCATCTTACTTTTTGGTCTGACCATGCCGTGCGCGAACTCAGGATTGTCGATATAGTCTAAACGTAAGCGCAAACCAGCCACCATCTAATCCTCAAATCCCCCGCTGCGCTTCGCCTTGATCTTCGCGCGGTGCTTCTTGGTTTGAATCATCTTTATCTTCTGCCCGCGCGATTTCTTTGAATTCTGCCGGCGCTTCAGTTCCCGCGCGGCTTGCGCCTGATTCTTCGCTTCCTGCTTCCGCCATTCCAGCTTGTCGGCCAACTCCTCCCACGCCAGCAGCCGGTTCAACGTCTGGCTGCGTTCGCGCTGACACCGCACTTCCACTCCCGTGGGTCCGTGCTGGAGCCAGACCGTCGACGAGGTTTTGTTGATTTTCTGGCCGCCCGCCCCCGTCCCGCGCACAAACCGCTCCTCCACCTCCCCGGGCTTTACACCCAAGGAGACAAATCGCGCCCGCAGTGACGCTCCGACAATGTCTGGAAAATCCGCCATAATTTAATCACCCGCATGCAACCTCCCGTCCCTGTCATAGTCAAACCCCCGCTCGTCTCAGCCCTTGCCCTGCGCCGTTCTCCTGATCTTTATTATCAATCGTCCACCCACCACCACTTCAGCTTTTCAGCCCTTTAGTCATTCAGCCCTTTTATCCCATGCTCAACGGTCCCGCTTGGTCCCTAAAACTCCGCACTGAAATCAGTAAAGCCGTCATCGGCCAGGAAGTCGTCGTCGAACGCCTCCTCGTTGCCTTACTTGCCAACGGCCACGTCCTCCTCGAAGGTATGCCCGGTCTGGCGAAAACTTTGCTCATCCGCTCGCTCGGCACCGCCCTCGGCATCCAATTCGAACGCGTGCAATTCACGCCCGATCTTCTCCCGAGCGACGTGGTCGGCACGATGATCTTTTCCCCGAAGGACAGCGCCTTTGCCACGCACAAGGGCCCGATCTTCGCCAACCTCGTGCTCGCCGACGAAATCAACCGCGCTCCCGCCAAGGTTCAGTCCGCCCTCCTCGAAGCGATGCAGGAACGCCAGGTCACCATCGGTGGCACTTCGCACAAATTGCCCAAGCCATTTTTCGTCATGGCGACGCAAAACCCCGTCGAGCAGGAAGGCACCTACCCGTTGCCCGAGGCGCAGACGGATCGCTTTCTTTTCAAACTGATCGTCGATTATCCGTCCGCCTCCGAGGAAGCACAGATGATGGAAATGTGGGGTCAAGTCACCAAGGCACCGGAACTCCAACCCGTTTCGAGCGGCCAAGAATTGCTCGATCTTCGCACGCAGGTCGACGCGATCCACGTCTCCGCCGGCGTGCAGGCGTACATTCTCGCACTCGTGCGCGGCACCCGCGATCTCGCCTCCACCGCCGAGGGCGGCACCACCAAACGTCTCCTCAAGTTCGGGGCATCGCCCCGCGCCTCGCTCGCGCTTTTCCAAGCCGGCCGAGCCCTCGCGTGGTTGCGCGGCGCGGATTATGTCTCGCCCGCACTCATCCAGGATATTTTCCACGACGCTCTCCGCCATCGCATCGGCCTGACCTATGAAGCCGAGGCCGAGGAACTTTCCTCCGACAAAATTCTTTCCCAAGTCCTCCAGCGCACGCCGGTGCCGCACGATAAAGGCTAAATGCTCGAAAGGCTAAAAAGCTGAATCTTGCGCCGCGAACGATCCATTCCCGTACGGTCTTCACGCAATAGCTAGCGCGAGGGTTTTCTCAGCCCTTCAGCCTTTCAGTCCTTCCGTCATTTCCCAACCATGCCCTCCCCCCTCCAAGAGCACACCTCGCTCGTCACTTCCCAGCTCGCGCTGCTGCGCCAGCTCGAGTGGCGCGTGCGTCATGCGGTGGAGAATGTCCTCAGCGGCGAATATCGCTCCGCCTTCCGCGGCCGTGGCATGGAGTTCGACCAAGTCGTCAAATACACCTACGGCGACGATATCCGCGACATCGACTGGAACGTCACCGCCCGTCTCGGCGAACCCTACCGCAAGAAATTCATCGAGGAACGCGAGGTCACGCTGCTGCTCGTGTTCGACGACAGCGTGAGTTTGCAATTCGGTTCCGGCGCGCAATCCAAGCGCGAAGCCCTGCTCGAACTCGCAGGCATCCTGATGATGCTCGGAGCCGTCAATCGCGATCGCGTCGGCTTTCTCCACGCCTCGCCGGAGGGATATTTCCTCAAGGAACCTGTGCGCGGTCGCGGCCAGATCATGCACGCCGCCGCCCAACTCCTCGGAAAACCAGCGCCCTCTCTCGACGCCCAGCTCCCAGTTCCCAGCTCCCAGAGCCAAACAACCTCCATCCCTTGGAGGTTGTTAGCTCACGCCGCGCCGCGCCACAGCATCATGATTTGGCTCGGCGATTTTCCGCCCAGCGCTCAACCGGTCGAAGGGCGCGTCGGTCCCGAGGGCTGGAGCGTGTTGAGCCGGCGATATCAGACGATGGGTTTTCGTGTCGACGATCCGTGGGAACGCGAACTCCCCGACACCCCTGTCTTCACCGCGTACGATCCCGTCTCCGGCCGGCTCGTGAATCTCAACGGCGCATCCTCCGCCCAACGCGCCGCGCACGCCGAGTGGGTCGCGCAACGCGACGCCAGTTTCCGCGCGCTTTTTCCGAACCCACTCAGCCGCCTCACCGTCCGCACCGACGAGCCGCGCCTGGAATCACTCGTCCGCTTTTTCCAAGCGCGCATGGCCTCGGGCCGCCGCTAACACGCCAGCCAAAATCCAAAGCACAATGCCCAAACGCCAAAACAATCGAAGAAATCAAAAGCGCCGATCGGTCAGCTTCGTCTCTGCTTTCATCTTTGGATTCTGGCCTTTGGCGTTTGAAATTTTTCTGCCGTGATGCCGATCACCAATTACACGCTCCACGATCCCTGGTGGCTGCTCGCGCTGCTCGCGTTGCCGCTCATCATGTGGGTGCGCGGACGTCGTGGTGCGCCGGTGTTAATTGTTCCGTTTGCCGCCGCGTGGCACAAACCGTCCCTCATCCCGACTTCCCGCTGGGCTGTTTCCTTCGCGCTCGTCGGTCTCGTGCTGCTCATCGTCGCGCTCGCGCGTCCGCAGATCGTCGAGGACAAACGCGAAGTGAAACAGCAGGGTTACGATCTGATGCTCGCCATCGATCTTTCCGGCTCAATGTACGCCGAGGATTACGAACGCGATGGGGAAACCATCAACCGCCTCCAGGCGATTAAGCCCGTCATTCAAGCATTCATCCACCGTCGCACCAGCGACCGCATCGGCCTCGTGATTTTTGCCGGCCGCGCGTACACGCTCGCGCCGCTCACCTTCGATCACGACTGGTTGGCCAAACAAATCGAGCGACTGAAAATCAATATGATCCCGGAAAACGGCACCGCCATCGGGGACGGTCTGGGTGTCGCCCTTACGCGTCTTGCCCAAGCCGGCCGCGAAGAAGCCAACCAGCGCAAAGGCGCTTTTGTCATTTTGCTCACCGATGGATCCAACAACGCCGGCCTGCTCTCACCCCAACAAGCGACCGAAATCGCCAAGTCGCGCGGCCTGCCCGTCTACACGATTGGCGTCGGTCGCGAAGGCCTGGTGCGCATGCCGGTCTTCGATGAGAACGGCCGCAAACTGGGTTACAACCATCAGCCCTCCGATCTCGACGAAGGCACGTTGCGCGCCATCGCCGACGCCACCGGGGCCAAATTTTTCCGCGCGATGGATTCGGATACGATCGAGAAAACGTTCGCCGCCATCGACGCCGCGCAGAAAATCGAATTCCAAGCCAAGTCCTATCTCTTAAGCACGGAGATCTTCCTCTGGTTCGCCGCGCCCGGCGCCGTGTTGCTTTTCCTCGGCGCGCTCTTCGCGTTGCCGCCGCAATTGCCTTTTGGTAGGGCGCGACTGCGGGGCGCGCCGCGAGTTGACGGCCGGCCCGGCGGTCCGGCCCGGCCCCCGAAACACGCATGAGCTTCCACTCGCCGCATCTTCTCTGGCTGCTCGTGCCGCTCGTACTCCTCTTCTCGTGGGAACTCGCGCGCCACACCTCCCGCACCGGCACCGCGTGGCCCAAAATCTCCCGCGCTTGGGCGGGTGCCTTTCAAGTTTCTCTCGGCTCTGCGCACACGACCGCAGAAACCCGCCCACGACTTTGGCTCTGGTTCGGCCTCGCGTTGTGCCTCATCGCTCTCGCCCGTCCCCAATGGGGCACGGTTGAGGAAAAAGTTTTCGATCAATCCCGCGAAGTCCTCCTCGCCCTCGATCTTTCCCGCTCGATGTTGACCCAAGACGTCAAACCGTCGCGCCTCGACCGCAGCAAACTGCTCATCTCTTCCCTGCTCGATGGGCTGAAGGGCGAGCGCGTGGGCCTCGTGCTGTTCGCCGGCACTTCGTTTTTGCAAAGTCCGCTCAGCTCCGACTACGAAGTTCTGCGGGAATTTTTGCCCGCCCTGAAACCGGAATATCTCCCCGAAGGCGGATCGAATTATAAAGCCATGCTCGAGGCGGCCATTCAATCCTTCGGCACCTCCACGGCGGATCGCTACCTGATAATTCTCAGCGATGGCGAAAGCACTGACGAAAACTGGAAGGAGATGAGCGATACGCTCAAAACCAAGGGCATTCGCGTGATCGGTCTTGGCGTGGGCACCACGCAAGGCGGCTTCATCCCCGACGGCAGCGGTGGTTTCGTGAAAGACGAGCGCGGTGCCGTCGTCCTCTCGCGACTCAACAGCTCCACTTTGCAAGAACTCGCGCAGCTCAGCGGCGGTTCCTACGCTGATGCGAGTTCGTGGATTGATCTCTCCGCCTTGCTCAAGCAGACCGTCGATGCCGGCAAGAAAGGCGAGTTCTCCGAGAAAAGCACCGCGCGCCTCTTGGAGCGTTTTCAATGGTTCCTCGCTCCCGGTCTTTTCATACTCCTCATCAGTTTCTGGGCGGAGTTCCCCGTGCGTCCGCGCGAGCGCGCGTTGCCGCTGGCAGGCAGCGCAAAGCTGAAAGCGGTAAACCCTAAGCTCCAATCCGTGGGAATTTCTGCAGCTTGCCTCCTGTGCATGCTCTCAACTCTCAACTCTCAGCTCTCAGCTCAGAGCGCTGAAAGCGCCCAAACCTCCCTCGCCGGCCCACTCACCACCACCGTCACCCGACTCGTCGCACAGGACACGCTGAACCC
>Ga0209591_10000847_pt1 | contig 39196 bp, 25 predicted proteins | sample MAT01_FD_187207 | JGI IMG/M metagenome (GOLD analysis project Ga0209591, IMG submission 187207) | Freshwater microbial communities from Lake Fryxell liftoff mats and glacier meltwater in Antarctica - MAT-01 (SPAdes) (version 2) | ecosystem: Environmental > Aquatic > Freshwater > Ice > Liftoff... | reverse complement strand
CGAACGCGCGGCCGTCGATGTCATCGTAGGCCGTGCCGTTCGCGTTGCAGACGCGCAACAGGTCGCCAAGGCAGAGGCGTCCGCTCGGGATGCAGATCCCGCAATCCTGGGGGCAGGTCGCGAGCTCACCGGCGCCGCAGTTGTGGTCTCCGCAGACGCAGCAATCCTCGGGGCAGGCGGTGCTCTCGCCGTTCTCGCAGACGCGATTGCCGCAGACCGCGGCGCAGTCGCTGGCGCAGCTCGCGTCTTCGCCGGACTCGCACAGACCGTTGCCGCAGACGCCGGCCGGCTTGCACTCGCCGCGCGCACACACGAGGCCCTGGTCGGCGCAGTCGACGGTCGTCTCCTCGTCGCCCGTGCCGTCGCAGGTGACGAGGTTGTTGCCCTGGCAGGCGACGCTGTTGGGAACGCAGTTGCTGCCGCAGTCCTGGGCGCAACTGGCCGGGGTCTCGTTGGCCTCGCAGGCGCCATTGCCGCAGGCGCCATTGCCGCAGGCGCCGGGCACGACGCACTTGCCATCACCGCAGATGAGCCCGCTGTCCGCGCAGTCGAACTCGCTGTACTGCGAGCCGTCGGCCGCGCACTTCTTGACGATGGTGCCAAGGCACAGGGTCTCGTGCGCGCGTCGAGGTCGAAGCTGAAGTCGTCGTCATGGCCAGCGAAGGCGATAGCGCACCACGCGGCCCGGTTGCCCTTCAAGCTGGTGGGGTCACGAGGCCCCACGCACACAAGATCTGGGAGCTGGAACCCAGAAACGGTGCGGTGCTTGGGGTCAGACGACCCCAGGCGCCCAGCGCTGGTTCACCTGAGATCGGGGGGTTGGATGGCAGCCCCTGATGGCACGGCACTTGCCATTGCATCGGCCCAGCATTTCTTGCTCTCCGGGCCCGCACCCGGCTGGAAGCAAGCCCCGAGGACGCGTAGAGGAGTGACGGCCTACACGCGTCCTCACCTTTTTAAGCCTCCGGGGCTGAGCGCTTGGCGACGGGCCGCCTTCGGTCGGGATGCCGCGACGACCTGGAGCTCGCCCTTGTGCCCCATGCTCTCCGCAAGGGTCGCGCGACCGGGAGGAGCGGCGCCCGACCAAGGCGGACCGGAGCGTCTGCGGCCAGAACACGAGCGAACACGAGCGCCGACCCTTGCGCCGGAAGCGCCTCCCATGGAGGATGCGCGACCGGAGGTGTTCATGCCGCAGATGGTGCACGGTGGTCGGCTGATTGCGAAGACCTTGGCGCGTGAGGGGATCGACGCGCTGTTCACGTTGTGCGGTGGGCACATCGCGGCCATCTACGATGGCTGCCTCGACGAAGGTATCCGCGTCGTCGACGTGCGCCACGAGCAGACGGCGGGGCATGCGGCCGACGGCTGGGCGCGCCTCACGGGCAAGCCGGGGGTGGTCGCGGTGACGGCGGGCCCGGGGCTGACCGATGCCGTGACCGCGGTCGCGACCGCGCGCCGCTCGGGGGTGCCGATGGTCGTTCTGGGCGGGGCCGGGCCGCGGGTGTTCCGCGACATGGGCTCGCTCCAGGACATGGATCACGTCGAGCTGATGCGCCCCATCTGCAAGTGGGCGACGACCGTGACCGAGACGCGGCGGCTGGGTGAGTACATCACGATCGCTCTCAGGAAGGCCCAGAGCGGGGTGCCGGGGCCGGTGTTCCTGGAGCTGCCGCTCGATGTGCTGATGGAGATGGTCGACCTCGAGAAGGTCGCGATGCCGGTGAGCTACCGAACGAAGGCGCGGATGGCACCCGACCCGGTGGAGCTGGCGCGTGCGTTGGAGCTGGTCGCAAAGGCGGAGCGGCCGGTGGCGGTCGTCGGTTCGCAGGTGCGCTGGTCCAAGGACCCGGTCGAGACGGTGGCGGCGTTCATGACCGCGACCGGGATCCCGACGTTCGTCAACGGCATGGCGCGTGGGCTCATCGATTCGGAGGGGCCGCACTTCCTCAATCGCTCGCGCAAGTACGCGCTCAAGAACGCGGACCTGGTGCTCGTCTTCGGCACGCCGTTCGACTTCCGCATGAGCTACGGCCAGTCCGAGAAGATCGTCGCCGGCTCGCAGTCGGGCACCGCTGGCACATTGATGTTGAACCTCGCGGCACCGGTCATCCACAAGGACGCCAAGATCGTGCAGGTCGATCTCGACGGCGACGAGATCGGGCGCAATCGAACGCGCGGCGTCGAGGTCGGGCTGGTGTCGGACTCGGGCCTCGTGCTGGAGGCGCTGACGACGCTCGGCGGGGGCGCGGCGAGGGCCGCCTGGAACGAGGCGGTACGGAAAGACGAGGCCGCCAAGTGGGCCAAGATGACGGTTGAAATCGACGACGGCGCGGGGCCGGACGATCCGCCCAATCCGCTGCGCGTGTGTGCTGAGGTCGATCGCTTCGTGCGCCCGGGCGACATCGTCATCGGCGACGGCGGCGACTTCGTCGGGACCGCGGCCTATGTAATGAAGCCGTTCGGGGTGTCGACCTGGATGGACCCGGGCCCGCTCGGCACGCTGGGCGTCGGGCCCGGCTACGCGCTGGCGGCGAAGGTCGCGCGGCCGGGGGCGCGGGTCATCGTCATGTTCGGGGATGGGTCATTTGGGCTACACGCGATGGAGCTCGAGGCGATGCAACGGCAGGGCCTGCCGATCGTCGCGATCATCGGCAACGATGCCGGCTGGACCCAGATCCTGCGCGGCCAGCGCGACTTCTATGGCGACAAGCGGCTCGTCGCGACCAAGCTCGACTACACGCGCTATGAGAAGATCAGCGAGTGCTACGGCGGTCACGGTGAGTGGGTCGATACGACCAGCGGGCTCGTGCCGGCGCTAGAACGCGCGTTCGCCGCGGCCGATGGGGGCAAGGTCTCGGTGGTGAACGTCAAGCTGTCCAAGAGTGCCTTTCGCTCGCAGTCGATCAGCGTATGAGCGGCGCATCCGGCAGATTCACCTGGGCGTGGCCGTGTCGCATGCGCTTCGCCGCGCTCGGGCTCATGGCCGCGGGAATTGTGGGATGTGCCGGCGGGCCAGCGGTCGACCCGGCGAAGTGCCGCTATGTGCGTCACGAGGCGATGTGCGAGGCGACGGTGACGCTCGATCCGCGCGAGAACGAGAGCCCGGACGAGGCGACGATGCTCGAGATCCGGTGGACCTGGCTCGGCAAGGATGTGGTCGCTGTGCCCGACCGGGTGACGCGCACCCATCTCACCGCGACCGAGGCGCGCTCGCTGGCCGAGGCGGTCGACGCCATGGGCAAGAGCCGCTGTGTGGTCGAACAGGCGATCGAGCCGAGCGAGTGCGTAGGACTTTCTCGTATCGTCGAGGTCGAAGCCGAACCCTGATCCGGACCGCTGAACAGGCGCGGAAGGTTGACTTGGGAGGCGCGGCGGGGTTACGCCAAAAGCGTCGCGCTCGCGACTCCCACCCGTCGCACCAGCGACTGCCCTGAACCCACAGGTCCCCAACATCATGCATCGCCTCCCGATGCGGTCCACTCTACAGCGCGTCTGTCCCCAGTGTGGCAGCGTGGGCACGGGGCTTCTGTGCCCGGTAGACAGCTTTGCGACTGTGCCGATGGAGGCGAAAGAGCTCGTGGACCTCGCACCGGGTACGACGTTGCTCGGGCGGTTCGTGCTCGGCGCGACGAGCGAGCACGATGGCGCGGTCACGTACTATCAGGGTCGGGCCGGAGAGACCGCGGTGCGGATAGCCGTGGTGCCCTTGGCTGCGGGCGGAACAGACGCAACGAGCGATGGCGTGCGCATGTTGGCGACGGCTCAGGCGCTCGGCCGGATCCACCATCCGAACATCGCAAGAATCGTCGCCTGCGGCCTCACCGAGGGCGGCGCCCTGGCGATCGTCAGCGAGCATGTCGCAGGCCTCACGCTTGAAGATGTGATTGCCAAGGGGCCTGTCGCGAGTGAACGCGCGATGGAGATCGGGCTGGCACTGCTCGCGGCGCTCGAGGCCGCCCATGCACGGGGCGCGGTGCATCACGATCTGGCGCCGGCGCGGGTGAGGTTTGCGGCTGACGGGCGCGTGGTCGTGACGGACACGGGGCTCGCGGACTTGTTGCGCGGGCCGGATGCGCAGTTCGATGAAGGCCTGATGCTGGCGCGCGGTGCGGCCTATCGCGCCCCGGAACAGGCGCGGGCACGGGCCGTGACGCGGCACGCGGACATCTACTCGGTCGGCGCGATCCTGTTCGAGACCCTTACCGGCAAGACCCTTGGTGCCGCCAACGCGGCCTGGCAGGCGAACGCGGGGGCGATGCGGAGCGCGGTGCCGGTGGCGGTGAGCTCACCGTTGCCGTTCGTCGTCGACAAAAAGTTCGAGGCGGCCGCGAGCCCGATCGCGCTGCCGGCAAGTGACCAGCGTGGTGAACCGGGGTCGGCCCCGATGGCGTTGCCGACGTCGGGCGGCAGTGGGCTGCACCTCTTGAAGGCGAGTATCGCCGAGCCGCCGCTGGCGGAGTTTGTCGCCCGCTGCCTCGAGAAGAAACCATGGAATCGGTACGACACGGCGACCTTGGCACGCGAGGCGCTCGAAGCGGCACGGGAGGCGATCGAGAAGGCAAGCCCGATCGGGCAGACCCGGCTAGGCAACCTCGAATGGGACGCGCCTCAGTCAGAGTCGCCAACGCGCGAATCCGCCCGCCCCGATCCGGCCTTGAGCGGACTCCTGGATGTGGGGACGTGGCCCGCCACCCAGAAGGACGCGACGCGGCCGACGTTGGCGATCCAGGACATCGAGCCCGTGGCGCCGATCGCGCGCCCGGTGGTGCGCTATGTGCGACCGCGGCGACAAGGTTGGTGGCTCGTCGCGGGCGCGCTGGCCCTCGTCGCGAGCGCTGTCGGCGTCACGATGTGGGTGATGTCGGATGAGGGCGGCAGGCGCGAGTCGGTCGGGCTCGAACAGAGGGCGGTGCAGACGCGTGAGGACGTGGACCGGGCGGCGGCGGAACGCGCGGTGGCTGACGAGCAGGCCCGGCATGATGCGGAGATCGCGCTGAAGGCGGCGGCCAAGGCGCGCGCAGACGAGCTGGCGCGGGCCGAGGCGAGCCGTATTGCGCGCGAAGCCGAGGAGGCGGCGAAGGCGGCCGCGCTGGCCAAGGCGGTCGCGGAAGCGCCATTGACGCTCGATGCGGTCGGGCCCGAGGACGGTGACGGCAAGCTCGCGGTGGCCAGGACGCCGGCCGAGATCAAGGCCGCCGGGGCCAAGGCGTTGGCCGCTGCGAAGGCTGCTGAAGCCAAGGCGCGGGCCGATGCGAAGGCGCTGGCGCTGAAAGCCCAGGCCGACGCGCAGGCGGCCGAGGCGAGGGTCAGAGCCGACCAGATTGCAGATCGCAAGGCGAAGCGTGAGGCCGAGGCGAACGCGAAGCGCGAGGCCGAGGCGCGGGCCCGTGAGGTGGAGGCCAGGCGTGTGGCGGACGCCAAGGCCAAACGCGTGGCCGCGGCGCAGGCCCGGGTCGAGGCGGACACGAAGGCTCGGGTCGATGCTGAGACCAAGGCGGTGAAGGCGCCGGTCGAGGCGAGCAAGACGGAGCCGAGACAGCAGAAGACGTGGTCCGAAAAGCGGGCCGAAGAGGTCGCAGCGGCCGAGGCGCAGGTCCGGATCAAAGCCGAGGCGGGGGCAAAGGCGCGGGTCGAGCGCGAGCGCAAAGAGGCCGAGGCGAAGAAGGCCGAGGCCGAGGCGCGTGCGGCGCGCGACGCAGCTTGGAAGAAAAAGGTCGAGGCGGTCGAGCGCGAGCAAAAGCTTCTCGCGGACAAGAAGACGGCCGAAATCGAGGCGCGCAAAGCGGCGCGACTCGCGGCCGAGGCGAAGAAGGTCGAGGCCGAGAAGCTCGCAAAAGCGGCGAAGACGGCGAAGGCCGACCAGCCGGGCGAGGGCAATGCGCCGGACGATCCGTCGCTCTACCGCGCACTGTTGTCGACCGTACCGGCGGGCGCGTCGGTGCTTGTCGATGGCGCGCTCGTCGGTAGGACGCCGCTCACGCTGACGTGGAAGCCGGGCGCGGTGAAGCATGTGTGGGTGATGCTCGAGGGGCACACGCCCACCGGATTCGATGTCGGAGACGCGCAGCACACGAAGATGCTGCGGCTCGAGCTGGTTCCGAGCACGCCCGAGAAACCCGTGCAGGATGACCCGCCCTCGGAAGATCCGTAGGTCTTGTCGGCCGAGAAAGCTTGGCCGCTAAGAGGGCAAGCAGTAGGGATGTCTAGAAGAGGGTCGCGAGGGAGACGCCGAGCCTGAGCTTCGGGGACCACGCTTCGAGGCTGGTGTTGGAGGCCGAGGCGCTGACGACCGCGAGCCCGAGCGAGAGCGAGACGTCCTCGAACAGGACGAGCCCGAGCTCGCCTCCCAACGATGCGGTAAGACCCTGGTCGGTGAGCACGAAGTCGGAGCCGACGAGCTCGCTGAAGTGCCAGCCGAGCGAGAGCGAGAGCGCGACGCGGAGGGCGGGTGGATCTGGCAGGCGCGGCTCGTCGACCCACGACCAGGTCAGGTCCGAGAGGACCTCGTAGTGCTCGGCGTGCGGGTCGGAGATCGCCGCGCGTAGCACGAAACCGGCGCGCAGATCGGGCGCGACGTAGACCCCAGCGGCGACGCCGAAGAGGGCGGTGGGGGTCAGGTCCGCGAAGCTGTCGTCGGCGTCGTAGAGCGGGAACGAGAGTTCGACCCCGAGCTCGATGCGCGGTGGTTCGCGGTCGTAGAGGCGGGCGTGTGCAACGGGTGTGGCGAGGACGCCGAAGAGGGACGCGGAGGCGACCTCGAGGAGGCGGGCGAGCGCGGGGCCGGGCGCGGTCTTCGACATCAGCAGGGCTACAAGACCACGAGCCGATACGGCGCACAATCGAAGTGGAAGTGGTTGGCGTGACCCGGATAGGCCGGACCGAGCATCACCCGGAAGATGTCGGGGCGCGCTTCGAGCGCCTCGGTCAGCTCGTGCAGGAAGCGGCTGTGCAGGGCGCGGGCGGTGCCTTCTTTGGCGCTGCTGTTCCAATGGTCGAGGACCGTGACCTTGAAGGCGCGCTTGAGCGCGGCGGGCAGTGGGCTCGCCTTTGCGTCGGTGCGAGCGAGTGCTGGGAACTCGAAGCCCGCGACGTCGACTGCGTTGCCGAGGCCGTGCTCGGAGAGGAGATCCGGGTAGCGGCGGATGCGCCGGCAGTTGAAGCTGCCGAGGTGGGTGATGCGGCTAGGAGCGCGCCCATAGACGCGCGCCGCGACCGTCACGACAACCGCCTCAAAGGCCATGAGCCGGGCTGCGAACGCGGGGTGCACCTTGAGTGGGGTCTTCCAGCGCACGGCCTCCCCCGCGTGGGGTTCGAGCGGCACGACCGGGCAACGCATCGGACCCGTGACCTCGACCTGCCGACCGAGGTCGTCGAGTGGATAGGGCTCGAGTGGGACGTCTTGTGCACGTCCCGGTGAGGCCTGTGCGAGCGCGATGAAAGCCAGCAATGAAGCGACGACGACGGTGATTGCGTGCGGGACCATGCGGGGCGAACGGGCCGCTCGCGCGAGGCATTCCGACGCGTGCCGCAACCCGCGGTCAGGTCGCGAGGTAGCCCCCGTCGACCGGGAAGGTCGCGCCGGTGATGTACGCTGACTCGTCCGAGGCGAGGAAGACCGCGAGCGGGGCGACATCGTCGGGCTTGCCAATGCGGCGTAGTCCGGTGCGTTCGAGGAACATCTTCTGGATCGGCTCGCTGCCGGTGATGGCGGCGGCGAGCTTGGTATCGATGAGGCCGGGGGCGATCGCGTTGACGCGGATGCCGGCCGTGCCAAGCTCGATGGCGAGCGTCTGGGTCATCGAGATGAGCGCCGCCTTGGTCATGGCGTAGGCGCCCTGGAGCGGGGCGGCGCGCTGGCCGAGCACGCTCGCGACGTTGATGATGGCGCCTGGGCGCTTCTCGGCCATGAGCTTCTTCGCGACCGCCACCGACAGGCGCCAGGCGCCCTTCAGGTTGACCTCGAAGGTCTTGTCGAAGGCGGCTTCGGAGATCTGGAGGAACGGCCCGAAGAATGGGTTGGTGCCGGCGTTGTTGACGAGCACGTCGATCACCCCGAGCTCGGCCTCGGTGACGCTCACGAGCGCGGCGCACGCGGCCGCTTCGCCGATGTGGGCAGGTCGGCCTCGCAGACGCCCCCAACCGCCGCCTTCGGGCCGCTCGGCCTCGAGCTCTCGCACGGCGGCGGCGACACCGTCGGGCTTACGCGAGGCGATCATCACGTCCGCCCCCTGAGCCAGCATCGCCCGCGCCATCGCGAGGCCGATGCCGCGTGTACCGCCCGAGATCAACGCCACCTTGCCTTCGAGTCGCTTGCCCAGATCGCCCATGCCCATGCCCCTTGCCGTGCGAACGGCTTCATGGTCCCCTTTGGGCCTTCGTGTGGTCGGGCGCGCTGCGTGTGCGCCGGACAACCCACGAGGCGTTCGCGGAGGTCCTGTGAGTCACGTCATTCCCACGCCTGAAGCGCTCGCTCAAGCCCTCGTCGAGCTTTCCGATTGGCGCCACGAAGGTGGCAAGCTGCATAAGGAATTCGTCTTCGCCGACTTTGTCGAGGCGTTCGGCTGGATGACGCGGGTGGCGCTCGAGGCCGAGAAGCTAGGCCACCATCCGGAGTGGTTCAACGTCTACAAGACCGTGCGCGTAGCCCTCCAGACCCACGACGTGAAGCCACCGCAGGTCACCGCCACCGACCTCGGGCTCGCCCGCAAGATGGACGCGCTTGCCGGTGGGTAGACGGCTAGCGATCGTCATTGCGTGCGTGCTGCAGGCGAGCGCGGCGACCGCGGCCGAACCGATGCGGCCCGACGACGCGCGGGTGCGCGAGGAGGTCGAAGAGGTCCTGTCGGACCCGCGTTTCCAGCGCACCCGGCCCGACGGATCGCTGCCCATCGAGAAGCCCCAGCAGGAGCCGTTCGAGCTCCCGGACTTCAGCCCGAGCGACTTCAAGCCGAGCGCGGCGTCGGGCGTGTCCGAAGCGCTCCTATGGGTGCTGCTCGGGGTCTTTGGCGCGGCCGTGCTTGCGGTGGCAGTGCGCGAAGGCATGCGTTACGCGAGCCAGCGGCGACGACGGCCAAAGAAGAAGAAGGCCGCAGCTCCTGGCGACGCAGCGTTCGACCTCGGCCAGATAGCTCTCGAGCGGCTGCCGGCAAGCCTCGCCCGGGCCCGACAACTCGCGGCCGAAGGTCGCTTCGAAGAGGCGGTTCACGTCCTGCTCGAGGGCGCGCTCGGGTATCTGCACGCGCTCGCGAACTTCAGCCTCGAGCCAGCGTTCACGAGCCGCGAGGTGCTGACGCGTGCGCCGCTCACGTCCGAGACGCGGCGTGCGTTCAAAGATCTCGTGATGACGGTCGAGGTGTCGTTGTTCGGCGGGTTGGCGGTCGACCAAGGCGACTTCTCGCGCTGCGAGTCGTCCTTCGTCACGTTGCACCAACGACTGGGTGGTGCGCTTGACGACTAGCCCGACCACCGCGCGCGTGCCCACCGGGGCGCCCATTCGGCCAGCAGGTCCGGAACAGCCCGAGCGACTGAGTGAAGCGACCGGGCGTACGTTCACGCCGCGCGCGGTGCGCTGGATTGTGGGTATCGGCATCCTGTCGCTGCTGGCGACGCTGCTCCTGTCGGTGATCACGGCCCGCACGGAGCCGACGCAGGAGACGGCCGACCCGAACGCGTTCTCGTATTCGGCGGTTGGGCATCGCGCCTACGTCGCGATCCTGCAGCGCCTCGGCGTCGATGTCGCAGTGAGCCGCCACCGTTCGGCCGAGAAGGCGAGCCCCGAGCGGCCCCTGCTGGTGCTCGAGCCGACCGACACGAGCGAAGACCTCGGGCACCTGCGATCGATCACGCGAACCGTCGTCGAGGACGAGGTCCCGATGATCGTCGCCCTACCGAAGTGGACCGTGGTCGAGCGCAACGACGATGATCGTTGGGCCAATCGCATCGAGCTCCTGTCGGCCTATCGCGTGACCGAGTCGCTCAGCGCGGTGAGCGGCGGGCTCGTCGAGGCCGAGGCGGTAGTCTACCTTGGCGCGCTGTCGATCGCCCGCGGCGACACAGAGGCCGGCACCGTCTCCGTGCGCGGCCGCGAGAGCGGCTGGCACCTGGCACTCAGCCCGTATCAGCTGCTGCCCGACCACGACGACCTCGAGCCGATCATCACTGTCGATGGCATCGTCGAAGGTTCGCGGACATTGCTCGCGCGCGTGCGCGGCACCAACGTCTATCTCTTGAGTGACCCCGATATCGTCAACACGATGGGCATCGGCCTGGGTGACCACGCCGCGATAGCGGTCGCGATCGTGAGCGAGGTGCTCGGCGCCGACGAGGTCGTGCTGGACGAGGTCAACCACGGCTTCGAGAAGGCCGAGACCATCTGGCAGGAGCTGTTCGGGTTCCCGTTGGTGCTCTTGACGTTGCACCTCGCGGGGCTCCTGGCGTTGGCGCTGTGGGCGGCGATGGCCCGCTTCGGCAAGCCCGAGGCGCGCCCGCCGCGGGTGCCTTCGGGCAAGCAGACGCTGCTCGACAACACGGCGACGTTGCTTGCGCTCGGGCGTCACGCGGGCTACGGCGCCAAGCGCTACTTCGAGACGACGCTGCGCGCGCTGTCGCGCACCTATGGGATCCCGCCCGAGGCGTCAGAGTCTGCGCGCATCGAACAGCTCGCGACGCTCGCCTTGCGCCGTGGCAACAAGACCGACCTGCGCGTCCTGGCACGCGATGTCGCGGCGCTGGCCGATCGCGGCGGCGCCCGTGACGAGCATCGCGCGCGCGAGCTGGCGCGCCGAATCTTCTCCTTCAGGAAAGAGCTAACCGATGGACATGGACATCTCGGCGATTCGTGATCTCGTGGCAGGGCTCAAGGCGCAGATCGCGCGCGTCGTGGTCGGCCAGGACGAGGTCGTCGACGCGCTCTTCGTGGCGCTCCTGTCGGAGGGACACATCCTCCTCGAAGGCCCGCCCGGCACGGCCAAGACGTTGCTCGCGCGCGCCTTCGCGGCGTCGCTCGATCTGCAGTTCAACCGGGTGCAGTTCACGCCGGATCTGATGCCGGGCGACGTGCTCGGGACCAACCTCTACAACTTCCAGACGAACGCGTTCAGCCTCACGAAGGGGCCTATCTTCACGGACTTCCTGCTGGCCGATGAGATCAACCGGACCCCGCCGAAGACGCAGTCGGCGCTCCTGCAGGCGATGCAGGAGCGCGCCGTGACACTCGACGGCACGACCCACACGCTGTCGTCGGGCTTCATGGTCGTCGCGACCCAGAACCCGATCGAACAGGAGGGCACCTATCCGCTGCCCGAGGCGCAGCTCGATCGCTTTCTCCTGAAGGTCATCGTGCCGTGGCCGACCCGCGAGGAGGAGCGGCGCATCGTGCGCCTGCACGGCAACCGCTCCGCGATGCCGAAGCTCGACCAGTTCGGGCTCGAGAAGCTGACGAACCTCGAGACGCTCGCGGCCGTGCGCAAGACCGTCTCGGCGCTGCAGCTGGCCGACGAGGTCGCGGACTACATCGTCGACCTCGTGCGCGAGACACGCCAGCATCCGGCGCTATTGCATGGCGCCTCGCCGCGCGCGGCGGCGATGTTGGCGACCGCGTCACGCGCGTTGGCGGTCTTGCGCGGCCGCGCGTTCGTCATCCCTGATGACGTGAAGGAGCTGTTCCAACCGGCCATGCGCCATCGCGTGGTGCTCGCCCCGGGCGCCGAGGTCGAAGGGCTCACGACCCACGGCGTGCTCGAACAGGTGCTCACACGCGTGCCAGCGCCGCGTTGAACCACGTCTGAGTGTGCGACTTCGTTCAGATTGACCCGCAATTGACCCAAAGTTGCTAGGTTCGCAGGGATGCGCGGGCTAGGAAGAGGCCTCGCTGTCGCGGGTGCAGGTCCTTGACCCCGGGCCGACCGCGAATGCCAGCTTATCGCCACGGAAGGGCTCGAAATGCTGCGCTACAAAGCCGATCGTCGCACTCTCGCGTTCGTGGCGGCCTACTTCGCCCTGGTCGCGCTCCTCTGGCTGTGGGACCCGGGCCAGTGGTACGTCGCGGCCCCGCTCATCGTCGTGCTCTCGAGCCTGTCGTGGCTCTGCGCGGTCATCACCCACAACACGATCCACTGCGCGATCTTCAAGAGCCGCGGGCTCAACAAGGTCTTCCAGGTCGTGCTGACGCAGACCTACGGGCACCCGGTGTCGAGCTACGTCTCGGGCCACAACCTGTCGCACCACATGTACATGCAGCAGGACCGCGACGTGATGCGCACGACCAAGGTCGCCTACCGCTGGAACCTGATGAACCTGCTGGCGTTCGTGCCAACGGTCGGCGGCGCCGTGACCAAGGGCGACTTCGCGTTCGCCAAGGTCATGCGCAAGCAGCGGCCGCGTTGGTTCCGGCAGTTCGCGGTCGAGGCGGTGACGCTCATCGCCGTGACGGTCACGCTGTTCCTCCTCGATTGGAGAAAGGCCCTGCTCTACTGGTACGTGCCGCACCTCTGGGCTGCCTGGGGCATCATCGCCATCAACTTCCTCCAGCATGACGGCAGCGACGAGACCTCGCCCTGGAACCACTCACGCAACTTCGTCGGTCGCTTCTTCGGCTGGCTCACGTTCAACAACGGCTTTCACGGCATCCATCACATGCACCCGAACCTGCACTGGAGCCTGCTCCGCGAAGCCCACAACAAAGAGCTCGCACCGAACATCCACCCAAACCTCGACCAGCCCTCGATCGCCCTCTACGCGTGGCGCGCCTTCATCTCGCCCGGCAAGCGCGTGCGCTACGACGGCACGCCCTACGTTGCACCGGCCCCGATGCCCGACCAGTCGTGGCTCCCCACCGCACGCGTCGAGGAGCTCCCTGAGAACGCGTTGGGAGCCGAGAGTTGAACCCTCCGACGTCATTCACCCGTTAGAATCGACCACTCGGTGCCGGGTGGCCCGGTGAGGCACTGACCTTCGATCGGTAGCCCGCAGAAGCCGTTGGGCAGGCAGGTCTCGCGCCCGACGCAGACCTCGGCTTTGGTCGCCTCGGTGCATGGGCGCGCGCAGAAGCTCGGCAGGGGACCGCTCGGCTTCCAGGTGCCGTCGCCATCGACATCGAGCAGGATCGCGTTGGTCGCCGCCATCGGGAACACCGGGAAGAAGTCCGGCACCGCCGGCGTCGGCGTCAGCAGCAACGCAAAGGCGGGGATCGACCCGAACGCGAGCGACGCCACGCGCGGCAGCTGCAGCTCGCCGAAGGGCACGTCGAAGAGCACCTTGCGCATGAGGTTGTCCTCGCGCGTGCCGAGCGCAATCACCGACACGAAGCTGTCCTCGGCCGGCACGGGCAGCGACACCACGCCGTCGAAGTCCCGTACGACCTCGGGCCCGTGCGTCAGCTCGATGACCTTCTCGAGCAGGCCAGCGACATAGATTTCGATCCGGTCGACGCCAAACCAGCTCGCCGTTCGCACATCGAGCTTCAGGTCGAACATCGCGCCCGACACTGTCGCGACCTGCCCGGGCTCCTTGCCAGCGACCGTCGCCTCGACGAACGGGCCATAGCTCGCGAGCGCACGATGGTCACGCACGGCGCGCGCCGCTTCGCCGACGTCGATATGCCCGGCCTCCTTGTCCTGACGCACCCAGGTGCGCGGCGCGCCCGGCTCGCGATCGCTGCCATGCGAGTCGGAGGCGCCGGTGATGGTGACGTTGAGCCCCTTCGACAACCAGCGCATCCAATCGTCGTACGTTCCGGGATGATCGACGCACGGCAGCGAGGCGATCGCGGCCGGGATCGCGTCGGGGTAGTCGGCCGGCGTGCAGAAGTCGCCGTCGTCGCTGGTCGGGGTGTGGTCCCAGATCGCGAGCTGCTCCTCCGGCGTGCGGATGAGGATGTCGCGCGCCGAAAGGAACGCCAGCCGCCGGCGATGACGCTGCTTGCACTCCGAGAGGCGCTCGCCCGCGGGGCAGGTCGCCAACGCGGAGCCGGGCGAGAGCTCGGGACAGGCTGCATCCAGCCCGTTCGCGTCGGTCGCCGCGTCGATGCGCCCGTAGCAACGGTTGTAGACGATCACCTCCGAGTTCGTAGGCGAGCGGATGAGGTCGAAGCGCTTCGAGTTGAAGACCTCCATCGCGTCGATATCGCAGCTCGTCTCCGCGAGGAGCACGTTCGATGCTTCGAGGAGCGACAAGGCACGACCCTCGGCGACGCCATCGAGGCCAATCTGCGAGATGTGCCCGATGAAGCCGTCGCGCGGGTGGGCCATGATGCGAACGCCCCCTTTCGGATCCGCGATCATGTCCGACAGGAGCGACATGATCCGCGGCCCATCGAGGCAGGTCCAGTCGGGCGCGCCATGGTCGGGGATGATCGACTGGTCGAACGCCAGCGGGAACGCGATGAAGTGCCCGAGCTCGAGGGTCGACAGCTCGACCCCGATGCCGGTCGTGAGCCGGTTCTGCGCCCCGAGGTTGCGCAGCGCCGGGCCGTAGTCGGCGATGATATCGTGGTCGGTCGCGACCGCGAGGTCGACGCCTTCGATCAAGATGCGCCGGATCCGCTCCTCGAAGACCATGCCCGAGTCGAAGCTCGCCTCGGCGTGCAGATGGAAGTCACCCGAGATCCAGCCGGTCGTGTCGACCTCGTGCTCGAGCATCAGCGACAGTGGAATCGACTGCCCGCTAGCGACGGTGATCTCCTTCTCGGCGATAGACCACTCCGGGCCGTGGCTCGCGACGACCGCGTACCGCCCCGGCTCGAGCTCGGTCTCGAGCTCCTGGGAGATCACCACCGCGAAGTGCTTCACGCCATTGCCGAGGCGCCCCTCGCCAAGCCACGGACGCCGCAGGCCGTCGTTGTCGACGCGCGTGCCATCGGCCAGGATCGGCACGAACGACACCTTCGCATCCATCAGCGCATTGCCCTGATCGACCACGCGCAGCCGCACCTTCGCCGGCTGCGGCACAATTGGCGCAAGCACGACCGTCTCACCCGCGACGAGCTTCACGCGCTGCATCACCCCGGTCGCCGTGCGCGCCGGGTTCTGCGCGAAGACGAGGTAGTCGCCGGGCGGCAAGGTCGCCTCGAAGTCGCCGTCCTCGATCGGGTCGAGACCGACATCGGCCGCAATCTGGCTCATCAAACCGGGCTGACCGAGCGGGCTGCGCAGGTTCGCCTCGGCGACCGCGTCGATGTCAGTCCAGGTCTGGTTCGGGTCGGGGTCACGCATCACCGACACCGTCGCGTTCGCGAGCGGACCGCCCTGCGCATCGCGCACCACGCCACGCAGCGTGCCGGTCGCGAGGCCGCGCGCCTTGAAAACCTCGTCCGCGACCGAGGCGATGTCGCCCTTGCCGACGACGAAGTAGCGCTCCCAGGTCCAGGCCGCGAAGCGGTCGCAGGTGGCGTCGTCCTCGGGCCCGGTCGAGCAGTTGTTGGCCGAGGTCACAAAGCCCGTCGATGAGCTCGTGATGATCGGCACGAGCACCTTCGCGTCGCCCTGTCCTTCGGTTTTAGTGTTGAAATATCCATAGGATACGTCGCCACCCGCGGCCGCCATGTAGTCGAACGTCAGCGGGTATGTGAACGTGTCGCGTCCCTCGAAGAGGGCGTCGAAGATCGGCTTCTCCTCGTCGAAGCCCATGCCGGGCGCGAAGATGTCGTTCTTCGCGCCGAAGAACAGGAAGTCGCCAGCCATCACGCCAGGCTTCAGGTTCAGGGCTTGGTCCCCGAGGATCGCCGTGAAGATCGCGACCGTCGCATCGACCGACGGCAGCTCGAGCGCCTCGCCCGTCGGGGCCGGCACGTCCTCGCCGATGCGATAGGCGGTGCTCTTGATGCGCACGTATGGCTTGCCGGGTTCCAAGATGTAGTCGGTCTCGATCCGGAAGTCGAAGTCGACCCCGGGGAACAGGCGCGCCAGCAGATCTGACCGCAGGATCGACAGCGCTTCGAGGAACACGCCGGCGTCGCCCGCGACCCGGACGATCGCCGCATTGCCGTCAGACCCGTCGTTGATGATCGTAACCTCGCCTTCGCCCGGCCGCGGCCACAGGAGGTTCACGACCGGGATCACCTCGGCCAGCTGGTCCCTGCCGACACCGTTGCGGAATTGTGCTTGTGGGCGCTGCAGGTCGGCATCGACGAGCGTGCCGCCGAAGACACCCGGCGCAGGCGAGCTCTCCTTGTCGAGCACGGCGACCCGGATGCGGTCGTTTTCGAGGATGAAGTCGCCGACCCGCGCCATCGCGACATCGCCACCGATCAGCTGGTCGGGCGAGGTGGCGCGGAACGCGCGCGCGAACGGCTCGGCGTCCTGGCAGCCGAAGCCTGAAGCCATGAGCACTGCGACCAGGGCGGGGCCGATCACCACCAGGCGAGCCTGCAGATGAGTGCTCATAGCTCGAACTGCACCTGGAGCAGGAGCGAGTCGTTGTCGAGCGCCACCCCTTCGAGCTCCAAACGATGCGTGTATTCGAGCTGGGCCTTGAGGTGCTGGCGATGCAGGTAGTACTGCAGGCCGCCGGTGACGGCGATCTGGTCACCGTTGTTGTCAGCCGCGGTGTTGTCGTCGAGCAGCTCGAAGCGGGCTGTGATGCCGAGCTCTTCGCCGATGAGCAGGTAGCCGGCCTCGGCTATGAACGCCATGCGGTCGATTGCGGTCGGCACGACCGGGTCGGTCGTCGGTTGGTCGCTCGGCTCAGCCGAGTCGCTCAGGAATTCGGCGGCAAAGTGGAAGCCGCTCGACTTGATGATGAGGTCGATCTCGTAGCCGAGCGTCTCGACCGTCTTGCCGGGATCATAGTAGACGCTGCCGCCGACGCCCAGGCGAAAGCCGCCGCGCGCGAAGTCGGGCATGCCGTCCCCCACCGGGCCGAGCGGTGCCAGCTCGGCACGCCCGACATAGGCGAGGCGCGTGAAGCGGTTGCCTTCGAGCGCGGTCGTCTCGCGATAGCCTTCGTTGAAGCTCTGCGAGCGCGAGAAGCCGTTGTACGCGCCGAGCGCCCAACGCAGGATGCCGTTGCCGACGTCGCCTTCGATCGTCAGGCCCACCTGCCGGAACGGTGCCAGCGCCCGCACCCCGAGCGGCCGGTCGGCCAGTGCGCCATCGCCCGCGCCCATCAGCGCGAAGCGCGAGAACGGCACCTTGCGTGCACCGACGATGAAGCTGATGCCGGTGAGCCCGCGATAGCCGACCCACGCATCGAGGATGTCCGTGCCGCCCGTGGCCGCTTGCAGCGACAGCTCGAAGTCGACCTCACCCCAGGCCCAGCCCTTTACGCCAAAGCGTGCCCGCCGGATGCGTGCACCCGCCGTGTCGGCCTGGTCACCGCTCACGATGAGCGCGTCGTCGCCCTGCCACGGCACGATCTGCGTCTGGAGTAGACCGATGAGGCTCACCTGAGCGAAGCCCCCATCGAGCACGACCAGGTCCCCGTCGTCGTTGTCATCCGCGTGTGCCACATCGGGCATCACGAAGCCGGTCAGGATCGCGACAGAGACGATGGCCTTCGCAAGGATGGCGAAGCCTGGACTGATGGCCTTCGCAAGGATGGCGAAGCCTGGACTGATGGCCTTCGCAAGGATGGCGAAGCCTGGACTGATGGCCTTCGCGAAGGCAGCCGAAGGCGATACTGAGGCCGCCTTGGCCAAGGCAGCCGAAGGCGATACTGAGGCCGCTGGGCCGGTCGAGAAAAGGCGGTTTGTGCGCATGCGTCCCTCGGAGATAACGGGTGCGAGTCGCCTCTCTCTTAGCCTGCGGGCGCGTCGCTGCCAAGCGCCCCTGCCCGCCAGGCTTGCCACTCGGGCGCGAGGATCGCGTGGCGCACCATGTCGTGCCAGACGTCGGCGTGGAAATACTCGTCGCGCAGCACGCCCTCCTGCACGAACCCGAGCTTGGCCGCGATATGGCGCATGCGTGCGTTGTCCGCGTAGTGCACGAGCCAGAGCTTGTGCAGCCCGAGGCGCTCGAAGCCGTACGCCATCAGGAGCCGCATCGCCTCCTGACCGATGCCTTGCCCCTGCACCGCGCGCTTGCCGATCATCAGACCGAGGCGACCGTTCTTCGCCGGCCAGTAGATGCGATGTAGACCCGCCGTGCCGATGAGCTCGCCTGGCTGGTCGACGAGCTCGACCGCGAACAGCCGGTCGTTTCGCGACGCGCGCATCTCGTTGACAAACACCAGCTCCTGGGGGCGCGTCACCGGTTCACTGAACGCCGCGAAGTTACGCGTGATCTCGGGATCGTTGATCCACCTCATGATTGCGTCGACATCACGTTCGGCGATCGGCCGCAAGCAGGTGCGCGACCCCGGCAGCGCAAACACTGCGTCGGTCTCTTCGGCTCCTGACTCACCCATCTCGGCTCCCGCATTCCTCGAAAAAACGAAAGGGCGGCGACCCTCGCGAGTCACCGCCCTGCTACCCTCCGTCAGCCCCGCCCACCGCCTGAAGCGCAGTACGCGATTGGACTAATCGTCGAAGTCCTTGCGATCGCGACGGCCACCGCTGCCCCGCCCGCCACCGCCGCGCCCACCGTCACGGCCGCCACCACCGCCGCCATCACGGCCGCCGCCAGCACCAGGGCCAGGACCGGGACCGGGACCGGGACCGGGACCGCCGGGCCCAGCCGGACGACCGCGGAATCCACCGCCAGCGCCGCCGTCGCCCCCGTAGCCAGCGCCGCCGCCGCCGCCAGCATAGCCGCCGCCGCCGCCACCACGATCGCCGTAGCCGCCGCCGCCACCACCGCCAAAGCCACCGCCGCCGCCACCGCGCGGACGGTCACCGGGGGCGCGCTCCTGCGCTTCGTTGATGCGGATGGTGCGACCGTCGAGGTCTTTGCCGTCGAGTTCGGAGATCGCCGCCTGCGCGTGCTCCGATTCTGCGTACGTCACGAATCCGAAGCCGCGTGAGCGGCCGGTTTCGCGATCGAGCACGACCTTTGCTTCGGTCACGGGGCCGAAGCGTTCGAACGCCTGCCTGAGGATGGCATCAGTGGTGTTCCAGCTGAGCCCACCGACAAAAAGTTTCTTCGACATGATGACTCTCGAAATCCCACTGGCGGGGTCTGCCCGCACGCGCGCTTGTCTACGGAGGTCCGAGGCTCCAGTTCACGTTGGCCACGCGGCCACCCCGCCTCGGGCTGCGGGTCCAGACAGGACCGTTGCCATCGGACGAAGGCCCGTTCTCGGCGACATAACGGGCGAACGATTCCTGGGTTAGCATAGGGCCAATGGCCACGCTAGCCGTTGGCAAGATCTCTTTTTCGGTTTTTCGACGATGCCAACTAACCCATTGTAATCGAAATCTTATAGGCCCTGGCAGAAAGCAGGCTGAGGTGTTTGGCAGGAACCGCCCACGCTCATGTGACACTCACGAACGGCTCATCACTGGCGACGATCAGTCCGCCGCGGACGCCGAGCGCGCTTGCGCTGCGGGTCCCTTTCAGCTTCACTCGCGCCAGTGCATCCGTCCCGCAAGACGCTCATCCTCGTCGCCGTCGGCATCGCGCTCGCGGTCGTGCCGGTGCTTGTCGCGAGTGACCTCTGGGTCGTCTGGCTCGGCGCCTGGGCGCTCCTGTTGTTGGCGCTGGTCGTCGACTTCATGGGCCTCGCGCGGCTGAGCGATCTGCGCCTGAGTCTGGTAGCACCGGATACGCTGTACATGGGCGAGACGTCGGACCTCGGGCTCGATTTCGTGTGGGACGATCTGCCGCTCGGGCGCCCGGTCGAGACCGAGATCAAGCTCGACCTGTCGCCGACCCTGGCGCCTGCCCTGCCGCAACGCGCGCAGCTCACGGGCAGCACGACGCGCGTGACGATCCCGTTGCGCCCGCTGCGGCGCGGCACAGCGATCATCGAGTCGGCCTGGCTACGCTGGTCGGGACCGCTCGGGCTCCTGCAGCGCACGGCCCCGGTGGCGCTCGACCGCCCGATCGACGCGACCCCGAACCTGCGCGCAGTGCGCCAACTCGCGGCGCGCTTCGCGTCACAGGAACAGCGCAGTGGGCTCCGCATCGAGCGCTACATGGGCGATGGCAGCGAGTTCGATTCGCTGCGCGAGTTCATGCCCGGCTTCGATCGACGGTCGATCGATTGGAAAGCATCGGCCCGCCACACAAAGCTCCTGGCGCGCGACTTCCGGGCGGAGCGCGACCGGCAGATCGTCGTCGTCGTCGACACCGGCCACCTGATGGCCGAGCCGCTCGAAGGGTTGCCACGCCTCGACCATGCGATCCATGCGGCGCTGCTGCTCGCGTTCTTCTCGGCACGGGCGGGCGATCGGGTCGGGCTCTTCGCGTTCGACGAACGTCCGGGTGCGTTCTCGGCGCCGCGGGCGGGCACGGCCGCGTTCCGGACGCTGCTCAAGGTGTCGGCGGGACTGCGTTACTCGGACTCGGAGACGAACTTCACGCTCGGACTGACCGCGCTCATGCAAAAGCTCACACGTCGTTCATTGGTCGTCGTGATGACCGACTTCACCGACTCGGTAACGGCCGAGCTGATGATGGACAACCTGTCTCGATTGGCGGCGCGTCACCTGGTCGTGTTCGTGTCGCTGCGCGATCCGCTGCTCGGCCATGTGACAGCCGCCCCGCCGGAAAGCCTGGTCGCCTTGCAGCGGGCGGTCGTCGCCGATTCGTTGATGCGCGAGCGCGAGGCGGTGCTGGGGCGGTTGCGACGACGCGGGATCCTGTGCATCGACGCGAACCCGAACGAGGTCGGCATGCAGCTCCTCAATCGCTATCTCGAGATCAAGCGCCGTGAGATGGTCTGAGCGCATGGCGACCGAATACCGACTGAGATCCTACGAGTTCCGACGCGAGCGTGAAGCCGGCTGGCAGGAGCTCGAGGTGCTCGTGAAGCGGGTCGAGAAGAAGGGCATCACCTCGCTCGACGCGGCCGAGCTGCAGCGCCTGCCGACCCTCTATCGGAGCGTGCTCTCGTCGCTGTCAGTGGCGCGCGCTATCTCGCTCGACAAGAACGTCATCCAATACCTCGAAGGCCTCTCGGCGCGCGCGTACTTCGCGATCTATTGCAGGAAGCGCTTCCTTGGAAAGACGCTCCTGCACTTCTTCCGGCAGACCTTTCCCCGCTCGGTGCGGCGGATCCGCTGGGCCGTCACGCTGGCGTTGGCGGTGATGGTGCTCGGTGTGCTGGCCGGGTTCGTGCTCACGAAGAACGATCCGAGCCGCTTCTTCAGCTTCGTCGACGCCGATCTCGCGGGCAATCGCACGCCCGACGCATCGGTCGAGGAGCTGCAGAAGACCCTCTACACGCCGGAGGAGTCGGGCACCGGGCTGGCGCGCTTCGCGACGTTCCTGTTCACCCACAACGCGCGCATCGGGCTCTTGTGCTTCGCGCTGGGCTTCGTCGCGGGCGTGCCGGTGCTGCTCGTGTTGTTCGCGAACGGCGCGATGCTCGGCGCGATGTGGGCGGTCTACGCGGCCAAAGGGCTCGGCTACGACTTCTTCGCGTGGGTGATGCCGCATGGCGTGACCGAGCTCCTGGCGGTCGTCCTGTGCGGCGCGGCCGGCTTGTCACTCGGCTACGGGCTGGTGTTCCCGGGGCGCTTCCGGCGACTCGACAACCTGGCGCTGCGCGGGCGGCACGCGGGCTCGCTGGCGGTCGGCGCGGTGCTCTTGTTCTTTGTGGCGGCGCTGATCGAAGGCCTCTTCCGTCAGCTCGTGCAGGACGTCGACACGCGCACGGCGGTGCTGGTCGGCACGGCACTCATGTGGCTTGGGTACTTCACGTTGGTCGGGCGCAAGCGTGCTGGCGGCGAGCCGGGCGATGTCGACGAGGCGGAGCACCTGTTCGACGCAGCCAAGGTGCCGAGGGCCGCCCCATGAGTGTTGGCGCCTCCGTCGACGGCCGTGGGCAGCCCTCTGGGCCTTCGGTCGACGGCCGTGGGCAGCCCTCTGGGCCTTCGGTCGACGGCCGTGGGCAGCCCTCTGGGCCTTCGGTCGACGGCCGTGGGCAGCCCTCTGGGCCTTCGGTCGACGGCCGTGGGCAGCCCTCTGGGCCTTCGGTCGACGGCCGTGGGCAGCCCTCTGGGCCTTCGGTCGACGGCCAACGACTGTCGCTGATGACACCTGAAGAGGTGCCGCTGGTGTTCGAGCTGGCGCCGGTCGGGAGCCGCGCGCTCGCGTTCGTGACCGACTTCGCGATCATCGCAGCGACGGTCTTATTGATCGTCGTGATCGCGTGGGAAGCATTGAAGGGCGCATACAGCGAGCTCGACCTCGACCGCGCGAACATCATCGGGGCGGTCGTCGATCTCTCTATCTTCCTCGTCTGGAACTTCTACTTCATCATCACCGAGCTGCGCTGGCAGGGACGCACCATCGGCAAGCGGCTCGCTGGCATCCGGGTCATCGCGCGCGATGGCGGGCCGCTCTCGGCCGACCTCGTGTTCGCGCGCAACCTGACGCGCGACCTCGAGATGTTGATTCCGCTCATGGCGATCATTCAGCCGCGCGTGATTGGCCTGGAAGACCCGGTGCTCTTGGCGGTGTGCTGGTTGTGGCTCGGCATTCTCGCGCTGATGCCGCTCATGAATCGTTATCGCGCGCGCATCGGCGACCTCGTCGCAGGCACGCTCGTGGTCACGGCACCGGCCGAACGGCTGCTGCCGGACCTCGTCGAGAAAGAGGACCCGGCCAGCGACATTGGCAGCGGGGACCCGCGCTACCCGTTCACGAGCGAGCAGCTCGAGACGTATGGCATCCGTGAGCTGCAGATCCTCGAGGACGTGCTGCGCCGCTACCCCGACCAGATCGATCCCGAGCTGCTCGCGACCATCGCCGACAAGATCCAGACGAAGATCGCCTGGCAGTCGCCTGACGGTCGCAGCCCCGAGCCTTACCCGTTCTTGCGTGCGTTCTATTCGGCACAGCGCGCACGCCTCGAGCACAAGCTGCTGTTCGGCCAGAGGCGCGAACAAAAGGTCCGATAATCAGGGCATTTGAAGTGCATCTGGGTCGGCCCGAAGTTCGTGCTCAAGATTGTCCCGGGCTGCGCCGATGAGACCCCTTGAGACGCTTCGGGGGAAGCACTTGAGGACCACTCCCGCTCCGTCGCTTCGGCGGCGGGGCGGGACCTCGAGCTTCACGTGGGCGTTGTGCGGGAGATCGAGCGGACAACTTCGAGCCGGCGGCGCCAGGAGCAAGGCATGTCCATGCAGTTGGAAGTCCCGGCGAATGTGGTGCTCGCTACTGCCGTGAGCGCCCAGCGGCCGCGCACCAACGCACGCCTGCGGCCGATCTCGGCGCGTATCGTGCCCCGTTCGGGCACGGGGAGTGGCGTCGAGCCGGAGGGACCGCAGTTCCCGATCGAGCCGGTGCTCGCGTGGCTCCTGGCGGGCGTGGCGGTGTACCTCGCGGTGCTGATCGCCGGAACGTGAGCGCACGCTCGTGTGGGGCTCAGTGCGAGCGGCCCCGCTCGTGGATGAGCCGCAGACCTTCGAGCGTGAGGAACGGCTCGACGGTCTCGATGAACGTCGACTCCTGGCCGATGAGGCCGGCCAGACCGCCGGTCGCGACGACCTTGAACGCGATGCCGGGGTGGGCGTCGAGGATGCGGCGCACGATGCCGTCGACGAGGCCGATGTAGCCATAGACGGCGCCAGACTGGATGGCGGCGACCGTGTTGGTGCCCATGATCGAGTCGGGCTTTCTGATCTCGACCTTCGGCAGCTTGGCGGCGCGCGCGATGAGCGCGTCGAGGCTCACGCCGAGGCCCGGTGAGATGACGCCGCCGATGTAGGTCCCGCTCGCGTCGACGACGTCGAACGTCGTCGCGGTCCCGAAGTCGATGATGATGCAGGGCTGCTTCCAGCGCGTGTAGGCCGCGACCGCGTTGACGAGGCGGTCGGCGCCGACCTCGAGCGGGTTGTCGTAGCGGACGCCGATGCCGATGTCGCTGTGCGGTCCGACGAACTCGGCTTCGACCCCGAAGTAGCGGCGACAGGCGCGCCGGACCGCGTGGTCGATCGGCGGTACAACCGACGACACGATGGCGGCGCCGACCGTCTCGGAGCTGATCCCCTGCGCCGCGAAGAGCGCGCGATAGAGGACGCCGAGCTCGTCGGTGGTCGTCTGTGGGCTCGTCGCGACGCGCCAGTGCTCGTCGAGGTGGGTGCCTTCATAGAGGCCGAGCACGGTGTTGGTGTTGCCGACGTCGATCACGAGCAGCTTCGAACGGGTCATCAGCCGGGCTCCACAAGGTGTTCGAGCTCGCCGGCGACGAAGCGTTCCGGGGCCGCGTCGCCATCCCAGTGCACGAGCAGGGCGCCGTCCGCGGCGACGCCGGTCACGCGGCCTTCGCGCACCGCGGCGAGGATGGCGGAGCCTGGACTGAAGGCTGCGGGGTCGGCCAAGACCTGGCGCACACGCCTGCCGAGGCTGACGCTGCGGGCTTGCCAGGCGCCGATGTCGGGGGCTGCGCGATCATCATAAGCGGAGCAGGCGCGGCGGATGGCACGCACGAGGTCGATGGTGAGCGTCTCGAGGTCGAGCTCGACGTCGTCGGGGAGCGATGCCCCGAGCGTCGTCGCCTGCGCGAGCTCAGGCGGCAGCACGACCGCTTGCACGTTCAGGCCGAGGCCGACGATGACACTCGGCCCGGTCTGTGTGTCGACGAGCTCGCACAAGATCCCGCCGACCTTCTTGCCGTCGAGCTGGATGTCGTTGGGCCACTTGAGCGTCGCGTGAAGCCCTAGCACATCGACCACGGCGGCCACGGCGACGCCGATATCCAGTGTCAATCCGGATAGTTGTGACGCCTGCAAACGGGACCGATGCAGCACCGACACAAGCACGTGTCGGCCCGGCAGCGTCTGCCAATCGCGACCGCGGCGACCGCGGCCAGCGCTCTGCCGACGAACGGAGAGTGCCGTCCCCGTAACCGCGCCCGCGGCCGCGAGTGCCATCAGCTCGTCGTTGCTGGAGGCGACCTCCTCGAGATGCAGGAGCGGGGGTTCACTGGGTGCGTGCATGGGCGTCTCGCGCGGCTCAGAAGTCGAAGGAGATGTCGGCGGACGCGGCCGAGTGGGTCAGGCCACCGACCGAGATGAAGTCGACGCCGGTGAGTGCTACCTCGCGTGCCCGCGTGAGGGTGAGCCCGCCTGAGGCCTCGATGAGGATCGGGCGGCTGGCGGCGCGGATGCGCTGCACGGACGCTACCAGGAGGTCGGTCGCCATGTTGTCGAGCATGATGATGTCGGCGCCGGACGCAATTGCCTCGTCGACCATCGGCAGGTCGACGGCCTCGACCTCGACCTTGAGCACGTGCGGGGCGAGTCGTCGGCAGCGGTGCACGGCCTCGGTGAGGCTGCCGCAGGCGGCGATGTGGTTGTCCTTGATGAGCACACCGGAGTCGAGGCCGAAGCGGTGGTTCGCGCCGCCCGCGACGGCCACCGCGTACTTCTGCATGGTGCGCATGCCGGGCGACGTCTTGCGCGTGTCGCAGACCTTGGCGTTGGTGCCGGCGAGCGCCTCGACCCAGCGGCGCGTCAGGGTCGCCGTACCGCACAGGCGCTGGAGCACGTTGAGCGCCGTGCGCTCACCGATGAGGAGGCTGCGCGAGGGACCGCGCACCTCGGCCACCACCGTGCCCGACGGGATCAGCAAGCCATCGGGGAAAAGCGGCGTCACCTCGACGCGCGGGTCGAGTAGCGCAAAGACCCGCTCGAAGAACGGCACACCCGCGAGCACCAGCTGCTCCTTCGCGAGGAGTCGCCCGACCGATTGCGCATCGGCCGGGATGCAGGCGGTCGTCGTGACGTCACCAGTGCCGACGTCCTCCGCCAGCGCGAGCCGTAGGAGGTGATCGACCTGGGCGGGCATCGGATTCAGGTTCATCATCGGGGCTCCAGTTCCACGCGGGCCATGCAGCGGGTTCGCGACGCCGCGTCACTGCTCGTTGTCGTCTTCGAGGTCGCCCATGCTGATGCCGAGTGCGCGCGCCGTCGCAACGAGCGGGGTGGTGGCGGGAATGACGAAGTGGGGTGCGAGCGAGGCGGCGAGCGACACCTCGACCGGGCCGTCGTTCTTCCAAGCTGCCACCGAACCGAAGCGCTTCTGGGCGGCGAGGTCCACCGCGAACGCGCCGCAGGCGGTCGCGACGATGCGGTCCTCGGCGAGCGGGGTGCCGCCGCGCTGGATGTGACCGAGCACGACCACGCGGACTTCGGGGGCATCGGGCGGGTAGCCACCGGCGGCCGTGACGGCTTCGGCCTCGGCGCGGTAGAGGCTTTCGATCTCGTGGCGCAGGCGTTGCCCGGCACCGCCGAGCACGACGTGGGCCTGCGGGTGCTCGCGCTCTTCGGCGACGGCATAGCCACCGTCGACCGGGCACGCGCCCTCGGAGATGACGACCAGGCTGAACTTGCGCTGGCGCCGGAAGCGCGCGGTGATGCGCTTCCAGACGGCGCGCGCGGAGTACGGCAGCTCGGGCAGGAGGATCGCGTGGGCGCCGCCGGCGATGCCAGCATGCAGTGCAATCCAGCCGGCGTAGCGACCCATGACTTCCATGATGAGCACGCGGTCGTGCGAGTCGGCGGTCGTGCGCAGGCGGTCGAGCGCGTCGGAGGCGACCTGTACGGCCGTCTTGAAGCCGAACGTCGCCTCGGTGGCGGCGAGGTCGAAGTCGATCGTCTTGGGGATGCCGACGACCGGCACGCCGTGCCGCTCGAACATCTGCTGTGCGAGCGTGAGCGTGCCGTCGCCACCGATACAGAGGAGCGCATCGAAACCGCGGTCGGCGATGCGTTGCGCGGCTTCGGCGCTGCGGTCGCGGGTCAGCACCTTGCCGGCTTCGTCGCGCAGCGGGCGCCCTTTCTCGTCGCGCAGGATCATCTCGAAGGGGTTGCCCTTGTTGGCCGACCCGAGGATCGTCCCGCCGTGCGCATGGATGTCCTGCACCTCGGCTTCACCAAGGCGCATGAAGGCCGCGCCGGTGGGCGAGCCGCTCTCGCCGAAGAGGGCGTTGAAGCCGTCGATGAGGCCGATGACCTCGGCCCCGTACTTGCGGATGGCCGTCAGGGTCGCGCCGCGGATGGCTGCGTTGAGACCGGGGGAGTCGCCGCCGCCGGTGAGGATGCCGATTCGCTTCACGAGCGCTCCTGATGGGTCTGCGAGCAGGGCCGTACCGGCCGTCGCGAGCGGTAATCGCTGTCCGCGGCCTTGTCCCGTGATTCAGGGCTCGCGTCAACCGCCTGTCACGGGCGGGACGGGCGGGCACAGACAGACGCAGGCCGGGGCCGCACCCCGGCAAGGCGTTGCTGGCAACGGCCGGGCTTGATACGTTCGCGCCATGGCCAATCCCCGCTGGAGCGAGCGCGCGCTGACCGTGTCCGAGGTCACGCGGCGGCTACAAGGCGTCATCGAGCCGGGGTTCCGCAACATCGAGGTGCGCGGCGAAGTGGTCGGCGCGCGTCCGACCGGTGCCGGCCACATCTACTTCACGTTGAAGGATGCTGGTGCGCAGCTCCCGTGCGTGTTCTGGCGCACGGCCCTGGCCCGCCACCCGGGCCGGGTCGAGGACGGCATGCAGGTCGTGCTGTTGGGTGACCTGCAGGTCTATGCGGCGCATGGGCGCTATCAGCTGGTCGTGCAGCGGCTCGCCGACATCGGCCTCGGCGACATGCTCGCACGCCTCGAAGAGCTCAAGCGCAAGCTGCATGCCGAGGGTCTGTTCGATGTCGCGAAGAAGCGACCGCTGCCTTTTTTGCCGCGCCGCGTGGGGCTCGTCACAGCCGCCACTGGTGCGGCATTGCACGACTTCGTGGTCACCGCGACGCGACGCTACCCGCTGCCGATCGTGTTGTGCGCGTGTCGCGTGCAGGGGGATTTGGCAGCCCCATCGATCGCCGGGGCGATTCGCGTGCTGGCGCGGCGGCCGGGCATCGATGTGATTGTCGTGGCGCGTGGCGGTGGCTCGGCCCTGGATCTGCTGGCCTTCTCGGACGAGCGGGTGGTGCGCGCCATCGCGGCCTGCCCGATCCCGGTGGTGTCGGCGGTCGGTCATGAGATCGATACGACGCTGGCCGATCTGGCCGCCGATCGGCGCTGCGCGACGCCGACCGCGGCCGCCGAGCTGGTCGTGCCAAACCAGCAGGAGCTCCTGCGGGAGCTCGGGCGCCGGCGCACGCATCTGTCGGCGGCCGCCGAGCGCCTCTTCGCGGAGCGGCGGCAGGATCTCGATGAGCGGCTCCTGAGATTGCAGAGCGCGTTGTTGCGGCGTTTGGAGCGGACGAAGAAGCGTCTTGCGGCCCAGCGCGACCGACTCCAGGCCCAACATCCGCGGGCCCGGATGATGAAGCTCGAGGTGCGCCAGCTGACGTCGGAGGCCCGCCTGCGCGAGGCGGCGCGCGCTTTTTTGGTCAAGCGCAAGCAGCGGGCGCGGATCCAGGCCGAGCGGCTGCGCCTCCTGTCGCCGCTGGCGAGCCTGGACCGCGGGTGGGCACTCGTGCGAAGACAGTCCGGCTCCGTTGTCCGGCAGGTGACCGAGGTCGCCGCGAACGAGGAGGTCTCGATCCTGATGCGGGACGGCACGCTCGCTGCGCGCATCGTGAGCATCGCCCCGCTCCCCCCGACGGGCCCGGCCCCGAAACGAGAGAACCCATGAGCCCCACCCCACGCCTCCTGGTCGTCGATGACGAGCCGAACATGCGCACGGTCCTGCAGGGACTGCTTGCGCGCGAGGGCTACGTGGTCGACACGGCTCCCGATGGGCAGGCCGCGCTCGACTATCTCGAGAAGAACGGCGCCGCGGTGCAAGCGGTGCTGACCGACCTGCGTATGCCGGGTATCGACGGCATGCAGCTCCTGGCGGAGATCACCAAGCGTTACCCGGGGCGTCCGGTCGTAATGCTGACGGCCCACGGCACCGTCGACACCGCGGTCGAGGCGATGAAGGTCGGCGCCTTCGACTTCGTGACCAAGCCGTTCAACGCGGACGAGCTGCGCGCTGTGATGCGCAAGGCCGTCAACACCGCGATGGCCGAGCTCGACCTGGTCGACAGCGACGACGACAAGAGCGACACGGAGATTGGGCGCTACGGGATGATCGGCCGCTCGAAGGCGATGCACGACATCTACCAGGTGCTCGACAAGGTGGCCGACACGCCGACGACGGTGCTCGTCACGGGCGAGTCGGGCACCGGCAAGGAGCTCGTCGCGCAGGCGCTGCACGAGAGCTCGAGCCGCAAGGGGCGCCCGTTCATCCGCGTGAACTGCGCGGCAATCCCCGAGACGCTCATCGAGTCGGAGCTGTTCGGGCACGAGAAGGGCGCCTTCACGGGCGCCATCGCGTCGAAGCCGGGGCGCTTCGAGCTGGCCGACAAGGGCACGTTGTTCCTGGACGAGATCGCCGAGATCCCGCCTGAGATGCAGGTGAAGCTCTTGCGCGCAATCCAGGAGTCGTCGTTCGAGCGCGTCGGTGGCTTGAAGACGATGAAGGTCGACGTGCGGTTGGTCGCGGCGACGAACCGCAACCTGCAGGTCGAAGTCGAGGAGAACCGCTTCCGCGAGGACCTCTTCTATCGGCTCAATGTGGTGCCAATCCACCTGCCGCCGCTGCGCGACCGCCCCGGCGACATCCCGTTGCTCGTCGAGCACATGCTGACGCGCTTCAACGGGCGCCTGAAGAAGTCGGTCAAGCGCCTCACGCCCGAGGCCGAGGCGGCCTTCAAGGGCTACTCATGGCCGGGCAACGTGCGCGAGATGGAGAACGTGCTCGAGCGCCTGGTGCTGTTCTGCGAGGGTGAGGAGATCGGCGTCGACTTGCTGCCCGAGGAGCTCAAGTCAGGCGGCAACATGCGCGAGGGCGTGTCTCCGACGCCGCGCCTCGACCGTGACCTGACGGGCCGCGTGTCGATGAAGGAGCTCGTGCGCGAGACGACCGCGCAGCTCGAGAAGGAGCTGATCATCCAGGCGCTCGATCAGACCCACGGCAACGTCACGCGGGCGGCGCAGCTCCTGATGATTTCGCGCAAGTCCCTGCAGAACAAGATGAAGGAGTTCAACCTCCGCGAGGAGGGCTGAGCCATGGGGTCAGGACTACCCGATAGTCACCAAACTGCCTGAAAGTATTGAAGGGACGTCCCTACCAAGGGTCAGAACTACTCGATAGGCACCTAACCACCTGAAAGCATTGCGATGCTTATACAATCAACCAGTTAGGTCTAATTCGGGTAGTCCTGACCCCCTCGATTGCGACCCTGAAACAACGAAGGGGACGAGCATCGCCCGTCCCCCTCGCGTCAGCATCCGCTGAAGCTCGTCAGCGCTTCGCTCAGACTGAGCGGCGCCGGCGTAGCGCGACCAGCCCGAGACCCAACAACCCGAGCGCCAGGCCCGCGGCACCGTTCGCGCCCGAGCAACCGCCGCCCTCGGCGATGAAGCCGACGCTGGTCACAGTGTCGTCGACCCCGATGTTCGGGTCGATCTCACCGGGGTCCTGGTACCCGTTGAAGTTCAGGTCCTCGTCGCCATCCTGCACGCCGCCGTCATCGGTGTCGGTGTCGCGCGGGTCGGTCGTCGACGTCGGGTCGAGGTCCGGCTGGAACTTCGCGATGTCGGTGCCCGTGCCCTGCGGCGTCGTCAGCCCGAGCTCGGTGCCATCCTGGATCCCGTCACCATCGGTGTCGGGGTTGGCCGCGTCGGTCTCACCCGTGCCTTCGGTTCCGGTCACGCCGATTTCGCCGTCCTTCTTGCCGTTGCCGTTGGTGTCCTCGTTGCCGTCGGTGAGGCCGTCGTCGTCGGTGTCGTCGTCGACCGGGTCGGTCGTGACCGTCGGGTCGGCGTCGGGGATCCACACGTCACGGTCGGTGCCCTCGAACGGCACACCGTTGTCGGTGACGCCACCCGGCACCGGCACGACCACGCCGACCTCGACGCCGTCGCCCACGCCGTCGCCGTCCGTGTCCGGATTCAACGGGTCGAGCGGCACCTCGAGCGGCCCATCGCCGCGCACCTCACTGCCGTCCGAGAGACCGTCGTCGTCGGTGTCGCTGTCGAGCGGGTTCGTGTCGATGTCGGGTTCATAACGGATCGGGTCGTCACCACCGGCGACCTCCTCCCCGTCCGACAGACCGTCGTCGTCGCTGTCAGCGTCGTCGGGATCGGTCTCCGTCACGGTCACCTCGTGCCCGTCGCCGAGACCGTCGCGGTCACGGTCACCGATGACGAGGTCGACGAACGCCGTGTCGAAGCCGCCACGCCCATCGCTGATCGTATAGCTGAAGCGGTCCGGCCCGATGTAGTCCGGGTCCGGCGTGAGGATCAGCGTGCCATCCGCCCCGATGGCGACAACCCCGTGCTGCGGCTGCACGACATCCACGATCGTGAGCGGGTCACCATCCGGGTCTACGTCGTTGGAGAGCACGCGAAGCACCGTGTCGACGTCGCTCGGTGCGTCATAGCTATCGTCCTTCGCGTCCGGCGGACGGTTGTTTGCCGGCGTCACGATGACCAACACCCCCTGGGTCGAAGTGCCACCGTTGCCATCACTGATCGTGACCGTGAAGTAGTCGGGCCCGTTGTAGCCCGGGTCCGGCGTGTAGGTCAGCGTGCCGTCCGGATTGATCGTCACCGACCCGTGCTCGGGCTGGGTCACTGTGGTCACGGTCAGCGTGTCGTCATCGAAGTCGATGTCGTTGTCGGTCGAGTCGAACGTGATCGGCGCATTCTCGGGGGTCTGGATCGTGTCGTCCACCGCTGTCGGCGGCGTGTTCACGTCGCCCGGCGTGACCTCGACGATGATGAAGGCCGTCGAGCACGCGTTGTTTCCGTCGCACACCGTGTAGAAGAAGATGTCGGTGCCGACGAAGTCCAGGTCGGGCGTGTAGACGACCTCGTTGTCCTCGATGGTCGCCGTGCCGTGGGCCGGATCCTCGACCTGGGTGATGGTGAGGTCGTCACCGTCTGGATCGGTGTCGTTGACCAGCACGTCGACCGTCACCGGCTCGTCACCGGTCGTCTGCGCCTCGTCGTCTTCCGCCTCCGGATTGCGGTTGTTGCCACCGATCACCACGGTGACCTTGGCCGTATCGCAGAGGCTGCCCGTGTCGCACACCTCGTACACGAACGTATCGGTGCCCGAGCTGCCGGGGTTCGGCACGTAGCTCACCGAGCCGTCCGTGTTGACGACCGCCACGCCCTTGCCGGCCGGCGTCACGATGCGCGTCGCCGATAGCTCATCGAGCTCGGGGTCGCTGTCATTCAACACGACGTCGAGGATCGACGTCTTGTCAGCGGGTACCGCATACGAATCATCGTTGGCGCGCGGCCCGTCGTTGACCGGCGTGACCGTCACCGACACCACCGCGGTGTCGCAACCGCCCTGGCTGTCGCAGATGCGGTAGGTGAACACGTCAGGTCCGACGTAGTCCGCGTCCGGCACGTAGAGCACGCCGCCACCGTCATCGATGACTGCCGTTCCGTGGCGCGGGTCGATCTCGATGCTCGTAACCTCGAGCGGATCGCCGTCGGGATCGCTGTCATTCGCCAACACGACGATCAAGATGCCAGTGTCCTCCGGCGTGACGACCGTCTCGCCCACAGCGACCGGCGAGCCGTTGTCGCTCGGGAAGGTCAACGTCACCGTCGCCTCGTCCTCGCCGCCGCGACCATCGCTGATCGTGTAGGTGAAGGTGTCGGTGCCGGCGGCGCCTGGGTTCGGGGTGTAGACGAGGCGCGTCACGCCGCTCACGACGATGATCGACACGACGCCCTGCTGGCCCTGGACCACGTCCACGATGACGATCGTGTCGCCATTGGGATCGCTGTCGTTGCCGAGCACAGTGAGCTCGGTCGGCAGGTCCGCTGGCACATTGTAGTTGTCGTCGACCGCGACCGGCGGGCGGTTTGCGTCGGACGACACCACCACTGTCACCGTCGATTCGTCGAACCCACCCTGCCCGTCGGCCACCGAGACCTCGAACGTGTCGGTGCCGACATAGCCATTGTCCGGCGTGTAGGTGACCGTGCCGTCGTTCTCGAGCCGAGCCGTGCCGTGCAGCGGCTGCGTCACGATGTCTTCCACCGCCAGCGGGTCGCCGTCGGGGTCGACGTCGTTGTCGGTCGGGTCGAGGTTCACGGCCGTGTTGGTGCGCGTGCTCACGACGTCATCGGTTGCGATCGGCGGGCGGTTCGCGCCCGGCAGCACTGTGACCGTCACAATCGCAGTGGCACACGCGCCATTGTCGTCGCACGCCGTGTAGGTGAACGTCGCGTCACCAATGAAGCCAGTCGCTGGTGTGTAGGTGACAGTGCCATTCGCGTTCTTGGAGACGGTGCCCGCCGAGGGCTGGCCGACCTGCTCGAGCGTCAGCGGATCCCCATCGGGGTCGCTGTCGTTGGCCAGCACGCTGATGGTCACCGACTGATCGAGGCCGGTCGTCGTGCGGTCGTTCACGACCAGCGGCGGCTTGTTGTTGCTGCCGACCGTGATCTTCACGTCGGCCGTGTCGCAGAGGCCATCGCCGTCGCACACCTCGTAGGTGAACGTGATGACACCCGTCGTATTGGCGGCGGGCGTGTAGGTGATGGACCCATTGGTCTCGACCTTGGTCGTGCCCGACCTGGGCGGAACGAGCACCGTGGTCACGGTCAGGTCGTCGCCGTCGACATCACTGTCGTTGGCGAGGACCGGCACGGTCACGGCCGTCGCGGTCGGCGTCGTGGTCTGGTCATCACCCGCCACCGGCGCGTCGTTGACCGGCGTCACGGTCACCAGCACGACCGCTTCGTCGCACTGACCCTGCGCATCACAGACCTCGTAGGTCAGCGCGTCGCTGCCCGTGAAGTTCGCGGTCGGCGTGTACAACACGCTGTCGTCGGGCTGGATTACTGCCGTGCCGTGGGTCGGCGGGCTCGTGATGCGGCGCACATCGAGCGTCGGGCTATCGCGGTCGCTGTCGTTCGCCAGGACCACGACCAGCACGCCGGTGTCCTCGGGCGTTGTGACGATGTCGTCACCCGCCACGGGCCGGTCGTTCACCGGCACGACCGTGATGTTCACGGTCGCGGTCGCGCACAGGTTGGTCGCGTCGCAGACCTCGTAGACCAGCGAATCGGGTCCATTGTAGTTCGGGTCCGGCGTGTAGGTCAGTGTCGTCGAGATCACCACATCACCATGCGTCGGCGGGATCACGATACGCGTGATCGTGAGTGGGCCACCGTTCGGATCGGTGTCGTTGGTGCGCGGATCGAAGGTCACATCGGTGTCCTCGTTCGTCGTCACCGTGTCGTTTTGCGGGCGCGGCTTGCCGTTGACGACGATCGTCACGTTCGCCGTATCCGCCGCCCCGTTGACGACCGCGGTCAGCGTGTACGTGAACGTTACCGTGCCGGCGAAGCCGTTGGCCGGGATGAACGTGAACGTGCCGTTGGGGCTGAGCGAGAGCGTGCCCTGGGCCGGGGTCGGCCCACTGCCCGCGGTGAGCGCGACGGTATAGGCCGAGCCCGGCGGCACCGTATCATTGCCTGCCAGGCCAGCAGGCACCGTGTTGATGCTCAGTGTCGTGCCTTCGCTCGTCGTGTACGAGTCGTCGACAGCGATGGTCGAGCCGGGGTCGACGCAGATACCGTTGCCGCAGATGCGGCCGCCCGTGCAGTCCTCGTCGGTCTCACACTCATGGCAGTTCGGCCCGCCGACGGCAACCTCGTCGCAGTAGCGCTCGGTCGCGTCGCAGCCCCAGTCGGTCAGACCCGCGCCCTTGTCGTTCTCGCACTCGACGCAGCGGTCATCGGCGAGGCCCAGGTTGCCGAGCTCGCACACCGGGTTGTTGCCGTTGCAGCCGGTGTCAATCGTGCCGGCGAGCCGATCGTCGAGGCAGATGACGCAGATGCCGGCATCAACGTCACACACCCGGCCCGCGCCGCAGTCGGCCGCGTCGTTGCACTCGACGCACTTACCGCCCGGCACGTTCTCGTTGCAGATCGGGGTGCCCGAGGTGCAGCCCTCGTCGGTCGCGGTGTCGAGGACCTTGTCGTCCTCGCAGACCACGCACGTGAGGATCGTCGCGCCGCCGCCACCCGAAATCGAACCCTGCTCGACGCACACCGGAGCCGGCGCATTGCAGCCGCTGTCGATGTTCGGGAACGACGCATCGTTGAAGCACGGCAGGCATGTACGGGTCGAGAGTTGGCAGGTCTCGCCGAGGCTACAATCGGTGTTCTTGGTGCACTCGACGCAATCATGGCCGCCGAGCACCGCTTCGTCGCACGCCGGTAGGAGCGGGGTGCAGCCGAGGTCGGTGCCGACCGGCACCGTGTCGAGGCACTCCTCGCAGGTTTCGCTGCCGGTAGCGCCGCGATCGTCGCAGATCGGGTCGATCACCGGGCAACCTTCGTCGCGACCGGCCTGCGGCGCCGTGTCCACGCAGGGCACGCAGAGGTTGCTCGTCTCGTCGCAGACCTTGCCCCTGGGCGCGCAGTCCGGGTCGCCGAGGCACTCGACACACACCTCGCCAGTTTGGCGCAGCGCGTCGCAGATCGGCGTCGCCGTCGTGCAACCCGTGTCCGTCAGCGCGACCCCCGCGTCGTCGCGGCACACCGCGCACTCCTCACCGACCTTGCCGGTCGGCTCGGTGCCGGTGGTACCCGGCGGGAGGAGGCAGATCTTCTCTTCGACATCGCAGCCGCGGTCGGTCGTCGGGTAGACCTGGGTATCCACGCACGGCACGCACGCGCCAGCGTTGCAGATGAGGTCGCCCAGGCAGTCGGCGTCCGTAAGGCAACCGAGGCAGCGCCGCTCACCGGTTTGGGCGTTGATGTCGCAGTCCGGCGCGCCGTTCGAGCAGCCGGGGTCGATGTCATTGGTCGGAGCGGTCTGCTGGCAGACCACGCACTCGGTCGGGTCACTTGCACCCGACGTCAGCTCGCACAGCGGCTTGGCCGCAGCACAGCCATCGTCGGCCAGCGGCAACGACGCAATCGGGAGGTTGTCGACGCATGGCACGCACACGCGAGCCCCTTCGTCGCAGACCTCGCCGGCAAAGCAGTCGGCATCCTGGAGGCACTCGACGCAGACCGTCGTCGTGCCCGCGCGGTCATCGCAGGCGGGCAGCGCAGCGTTGCAGCCGGTGTCCGGCACCGGGCCCGACGGGTTCGAGTCGTTGATGCACGACACGCAGTCGTTCGGGTTGAGCGACTCGTTGCAGATCGGCTCACTGATGTTGCAGCCGTCGTCGGTGCCCGCGCCACCGGCCGTGTTGAGGCAGGGCACGCAGGTGTTGTTCAGCACGTTGCCGGCGTCGATCTGGCAGACGTTGGTGCCCGCGCAGTCGTTGTCCGCGAGGCACTGGGTGAGCGTCAGCGTCAGCGTCGTCACCGAGCAGACGGCGCTGCTCGAAGCCGGCCGCTCCTCGCATATCTGCACGTAGAAGATGGGCCTGCCCGTGACCGAGCCGCCCGTGACGCTCAGGTCCGAGGTGTCGAGGCTTGGGTTCACGACACTGACCGTCGTGCCGCTGATGGTCGCGGTGTTACCAAACGGTCCACCGACCGAGCTGCCGACGCGGATCGTGCGCAGCGCGTCCGTGTCGCCGTCACTCGGATCATCGCCAAAGATGATCGCGGTGTTCACGAAGAACGGCGCGTACGTCACGGTCGCGGTATCCGTCCACGCGAGCGTCGCCGTCTGCGCCGCAAGGTTAGGCGGATCGTTATAAATGATCGTGAGCGTGTTGGCATTGTCGCACGCGGCCGGCGTGCCATTGTCACAGGCCGTGTAGTTGACCGTGTAGGTCCCCGGTGCAGACGGCGTGTTCGGACTGAACACGATATTGCCACCGTTGAAGGTCGCAGTGCCTCCCGTCGCGTTCTGGATGGTCACAACGCCAAGCGCGTTGCCGTCGGCATCGGTGAAGTTCGCGCCGGGAGAGTAGCTCGCGCTGGCGTCACCGACCGCGGCCCACTGCGTCGCGTTCGTCACGACCGGCGCGCGGTTGACGGTGATGGTGACCGTCGCCGTGTCGCAGGCGGTGAGGTCGACCGGGGTGCAGACGTTGTAGACGAACGTGTCGGTCGTGATGACTGCCGACGGCGCCGTGTAGCTCATCTGGCCAGTGCCGCTGTCGTAGGTCAGCGTGCCGCCCTGCGTCGTCGTGAGGGAGGTCGGCTGGAACGAGCTGGCCGCGAAGTTCGTATCGTTCGCCAGCAGGTTCGAGCGATTGAACGCGAGCGGGCTGGTCGCCGACGCCTGAAGCGTGTCGTTCGTCGCGTCGACGATCGGCACGCACTGGTTGGTCGCCGTGTCGCAGCGCTGCGTGGTGGTGCAGTCGGCGTTGTTCTCGCACTGCACGATCGTGAGGGTCAGCGTCGTGACCGTGCATACCGCGGTGCTGGTCGGCGGCATCTCCTCGCAGACCTGCACGTAGAAGACCGGTGTCCCGAGTGTCGAGCCCGCGACGATGTTGAGGTCCGACGTGTCGAGACCGACAGTCGCGAGACTCACGGTCGTGCCACTCAGCGTGGCGCTGTTGCCGAACGGCCCCGCGAAGGCGGTGCCGACAAGGGTCGTGCGAATGGCGTCGTCCGGCGACTCGACGTCGACCGTGTTGTCGCCATTGATGACACGGGTGTTGGCGAAGATGCTCGTGAAGCTCACGGTCGACGTATCGCCGAAGGCGAGCATGTCGGTCTGCGCGTTCAAGACCGGCGGGTCGTTGTAGGTCATCGTGAGGACGGCCGTATTGCAGGCAGTCGGGGTGCCGCTGTCGCAGAACGTGTAGTTGACGGTGTAGGCGCGCGCCGCGAGGATGTCGGTCGGCACGAACACGATGTTGCCGCCGGTGTAGCTCGCGTTGCCACCCGTTACTGGGCTTATCACGACGCTCGTCAGCGTGTGGCCGTCGGGATCGGTGAAGTTCGGGGGGCCGGGGTTGAAGCTGACGTTGGTGTCGCCGACCGCAGCGAAGGCCGTCAGTGTGGGGATGGTCGGGCGGCGGTTTACGGTGATGTTGACCGTCGCAGTATCGCAAATGGACGGGTCGACCGACGAGCAGACCGTGTAGGTGAAGCTATCACTGGCGATGACCGCGGTCGGTGCGGTGTAGGTCATGGCGCCGGTGCCACTATTGTACGTGAGCGTGCCGCCGCCGCTGGTCGTCAGCGAGCCGAGGGCGAACGACGCCGGGTTGATGCCGCCCGTGTCGTTCGCGAGGAGGCTGTCGCGGGTGAAGCTCAGCGGCGAGGACGCCGACGCGGCGAGCGCATCGTTGATCGCGTCGGGACGACCGACACAGGTATTGGTCGAGGTGTTGCAGAGCTGCTGCCCGGTGCAGTCGGCGTTGTTCAAGCACTGTACGACCGTGGTCGTGATCGTTGTGACCGCGCAGATCCCCGGCGCGCCGGCCGGAAGTTCCTCGCAGACCTGGACGTAGCAGACCGAGACGCCAAGCGTCGCGGCGGACGCGGTGAAGGTCACCGGCGAATCATCGGCCGCGGTGGCGGTGCAGGTGCTGGCGCCCGTGAGGTTGGCCGAGGTGCTGAAGGGTCCGCCGTTCGCGGCGCCCACGCGGGTCGTTGCAAGCCCATCGGTGTCGCCGTCGGTCGAGAGGTCGCCATTGAGCACGTTGGTGCTCGTGAAGAGGCTCGCGAACGGGGTCACCACCACGTCGCTGAAGGCGAGCGTCTGAGTGACGGTCTTCAAGAGCGGCGGGTCGTTATAGAAGACCGTCATCGTCGCGTTCGTGCACTGGCTCGGGGTGCCGCTGTCGCAGACCCGGAAGGACACGACGTACGGCGCGGCGGCGGTCGTCGCGGCGTTGACGTTGCTCGGCGTAAACGTGATGGTCGTGCCGTTGACGGTGGCACTATCGGAGACCACATCGGGTCCACCCGTCACACTAAGGATCGTGACCGTCGCAATGGTATCGCCCTGCTGGTCGTTGTAGCCGGTCTGGACGTTGTAGGTCTGATTGGCGGCGCCTACCGCGGCATACAGCACCGGGCTCGCGACCTCGGGCGGGGTGTTGCAGACGATGTTGTCGCACACGTCGAGGCGACCATCGTTGTTGCAGTCGTTGCCCGCGAGCTCGCAGGTGTCCGGGATGTTGTTGTCGTTGCAATCGGCCGCTTCGACGCACGCGTCGCGCACGATGCCCCTGACCGCCTCGACCAGCTCGAGCCCGGAGAACTCGCGAGCTACGGTGCCGCCGGTGCCGTTCGCCAGATTGACCGCGAGCTGTTCCATGAGCGGCGGT
>Ga0209591_10000845_pt1 | contig 39249 bp, 32 predicted proteins | sample MAT01_FD_187207 | JGI IMG/M metagenome (GOLD analysis project Ga0209591, IMG submission 187207) | Freshwater microbial communities from Lake Fryxell liftoff mats and glacier meltwater in Antarctica - MAT-01 (SPAdes) (version 2) | ecosystem: Environmental > Aquatic > Freshwater > Ice > Liftoff... | reverse complement strand
ACGCTGATTTGGTTGGAGCGCGAAATATTGCAATGAGAACGTTGCTCGTTCGGCAAGACTGGACGAGTACGGGGAGCTTGTCAGTATCCCCTGATGTGTCGCGTGATGAAACCAAAGCTGATATCCTGCTCATGTTTTCAGGATTGCGGTGGAGCGTAGACACAAGCCCCCACCAACGGGAGTACCCGTATGGTGGTGGGTAATTGACTCCGTGCTTCTTCCATCCAAGCTATATAGGAACCGTGCCAAACAAGACCGGCATAATCAGTGTGGTGAGGTTGCACTCTGACAGGATATTCAAACCAATTCTCAAATTCAGGACTTGATAAATTGTCAAGGGCGCTGGTTGGTGGTAGTTTTGGCTGGCTAGGTTTTTCTTCTGACATCTTCAAATTCCTCAGCACCTATAAATAAATTTTCCAAATTATTGAATAACATAAAAGTCTAGCAACTGCGGTTCCTGAAACTACGAAGCTTTTAGACGATGCCTTTAGCCCCAAAGCTACTGTACTTCAAATGGATGATTATACAATTGTCCATCTAGCGACTCATGCAGCCTTTGTCGTCGGTAAACCAGAAGATTCGTTTATTTGATTCGGGAATGGCGATCGCGTTAACTTTAGAAATGTCGCCACTTGGTCACTCCCCCATGTAGATTTGGTAGTGTTGAGCGCCTGTGAAACCGGCTTGGGAGGCAAGTTAGGTAACGGTGACGAAATTTTGAGCTTTGGCTATCAGATGCAACAAACAGGCGCAGAGCCGCGATCGCCTCATTGTGGTCTGTAGATGATGGTGGTACACAAGCACTGATGAGTGCTTTTTATGGTATCCTATCCACCGAAAAGCTGACTAAAACTGAAGCTTTACGCCAAGCTCAAGTCTCATTAATTACTGCGGACTCAAAGGTAAGAAGTCATAATGCCCCTGTTGCCGCAGTTAGTAATTTTAATCACCCGTACTACTGGGCATCCTTTATTTTGATTGGCAATGGACTTTAATTGTTTGGCTGAATATATCAGCTAGAAAATTCATTAAAAATTCATAATTAATAATTGATAATTCATAATTGCGTTATACAAATAGATTTAGATCCAATCACAACGGGGTTGCTTGCTTGGTAGTTGCAGGTTCTTGTAACCTGCCTTTTAATTATGAATTAGTAATTACTAATTATCTTGTGCGTTTTACCAACCTTCCAGCTAAAGGCTCAGAATTCGGCTCGTGAGGTTTTGGCAGATACAAAAAAACATGCGATGGGCCAGCCACGAGCCAATCACTTAATGGTAATGGAGAACAGGTAAGAGCGATCGCTAACTAAGCCACCATTACCAATTACCGATAATCAATTTCTAATTTGCCATCGACCTTTGGAACCTTAATACTTCTTGGCAAGAGTTTTAGAGCCTGTATCGGTTTGCATAGATTGCTTGACAAGATCAGCTAGTTCGTCAAGCTGGCTAATTGCCTCGGCACCTTCTAGCTTCATTAATTCGCGGTCATCCCGCATTTCCGTCCAAGTAATCCCGTAATCGGACACCAAAAACCGAATCAGGTGGTTATCACCCAGGCTAACCATAAACGATGCACTATTCATTTGGTCGCCACAGGTATAGCAGGACGCTAGATACCCGCGCCGCTCTAATACAACCGCCAAGGCTTGCAGGTTCATTACCAAGTCTTGGACGAATTGTCGATGTTGATGTGCTAGTCTCAGAAACACTTTTGTCCTCCAGACACCACAGTAATTTGAGTTTCTTTTATATTTTCTTTAGATTTTCTCATCCACTGGTATTGTAGACTATTCAATACAATTACCAGACAAATGATATTGAGTCGTTAATTGACTACCTTAAACAAGGTAGTAGATTAGGTTTGTGAGCGCCGTATCAAACTATTCAGTTTGCAAATTAAAAATCTCGGACAGAATTTCTAAATTTAACTATATCTTTATATACTTCTGTCAGGGTAGATTCTTACAAGAAGCGATCCGCTTTAAGAGTAACTTAAATCTAGCAGTAGTCAACTACAGAAAAGCTACATATTTCGCTTTTATTGCCGACGTGCAGCCCAAATGAGTGTTATGAGAGGCTATAACGTAGTTTTACATCCTTATACTCTCTTTTTTAGATGTTTACTCTGTTCTCTTTTTAACGTAGATTTTGGTATAGACAAGGAATTAAGTATACCAAATTTGCTTCTTTTGTATATATAAAGTTGAGCAGATAACAGTGCAAATTTGATATTCAGTACTAAAACCAGGTTAGTTATAGTTCTTTATACAACCTTTACGTAATTAATAGATAAGTCTGAGTAGAGAATCCACAATGGATAAACTCAACACTGGCAATACCTAAACTCAGCAGAGCAATGTTGCCATTTAGGCAATATTTTCAGCTATTTTGGAATTATCTTCAAAAAGTTCTACCAACCAAAGCACAGAAATTTGGAAAAGGCAAACTTCCGCCACAGTGTACTAAGCGCTGTGGCGGTTGTTGTATTTTAATTTTTATCTCGTTTAAGTAAAAGACCTTGACAGGTTTACTAAACATTACTTGTACTGCTAACAAGTAGTTTTTCCCCTTTCAACATCCGCGCCGCAGCTTCAAGTAGAGCTTCTTCGAGATAAGGCTTGGTAAAGTAGCCACTAGCACCGAGTTGAGCTGCAATTTGTCTGTGCTTGTCTGCACCCCGCGAGGTGAGCATGGCGATCGGTAAGTGGTTGAGGTTAGAGTCTTTCTGAATGCGAGAGAGTAACTCCAGACCATCGCAACGGGGCATTTCGATGTCGCAAAATACGATATCGCAAGGCAGACCAGAGCGGAGTTTATCCCAAGCTTCCTGTCCATCACGCGCCTGTTCTACACGATAACCTGCCTTATTAAAGGTTAGGGAGAGTAACTCTCGGACTGTAATCGAGTCATCGACGATTAGCACTGTCGGGTCAATCTTCGCTGGAGAGGTGTCTACAGGAATTCCTTTCTGTTGCCAAGAATTGCCACCAATTTGTGTAGAAATCCGTCCTTGGAAGATGTCAATTATTTCTAGTACGTCAGCAATGGGCATAATCCGACCATCACCCAGGACTGTAGCACCAGCTACACCAATGGGTTTAGGCGCTGGGCCTTCAAATTGCTTAATTACAATTTCTTGTTCGTTCAACACTAGGTCAATCTGTAGAGCAATCATCGTATTTGCCGATCGCACCACGACCACAGAAACCATATCATCATCTCTAGTGCCGCCATAGACATTACCGCGACTGATTTGGCGATTGAAGGTTAAAAGTTCCTTCAGGGGTCGGAATGGCAGCACTGTATCGCGCCAGGAAATAAATGATTCCCCATTGGCATCGTGTTGAATATTTTTGACTGGTATATCCAGCGTATCTTCTACACCGTCCATTGGGAAGGCAATCCTGGCTCGATCAGAGACGCAGCAGAGAGCTTTACAAATACTCAGAGTCAGTGGCAGACGGATGGTGAAGGTGGTTCCCTTCCCGATCGCAGAATCGGTAGTCACTGTCCCACGAATTTCGCTAATTTCGGAGCGTACTACATCCATACCCACACCACGACCAGAAATTTCATCTGCTTGGTCTTTGATTGTAAAACCAGACTGGAACAGCAGATCGTAGACTTCCAGGCGAGACATGGCTTTTGCCTGCGCTTCTGTAAGCATGCCAATCTTCACCGCCTTAGCCTTAACCCTTGCTGAATCGATACCTGCGCCATCATCGCCTACAGAAATGATCGTTTGGTTGCCTTGGTGGAAGGCACGGATAGTAATGATTCCTACGGGTGGTTTTCCAGCAGCGTGCCTTTCTTCTGGCGTTTCAATACCGTGAGCGATCGCATTATTCAGCATGTGAGTTAACGGATCGGTGAGATGATCTAAAATCATCTTGTCAATTAAGGTATCACCACCTTCAATTACCAACTCTACTTGTTTGCCACACTTAATGGCGTTGTCGCGCACTCCTCGCCGCCAGCGATCGATAGTTTGGGCAAAAGGCACCATTCGCGCTCTTGTTAATCCCTCTTGTAGCTGGGTGGTTACTTGGCGGAATTGCCTTGCTACTCGCTCGGTTCCTTCAGTAACAAAATCAATGTCACTTGCCGACTCACGCACTCGCACAATGCGTTCAATCATCTGCTGGGACAGGGTATGGAAGGGAGTAAAACGATCCATTTCTAACTCGCTAAAACCCCTATCGGCATTGAAATCAGGCGCTTGGAAGCCGGAGTCTTTCTTTTTGCGTCCAGCTAATAGAGAAGCTTCTAGTAGCGATCGCTCGTACAACTCCTGCATTCTTGCGCCCACATCCGAGAGTTGTTGTACCTGAATCAGCAAGTTATCTAATGACTGCCGCAGCCGTTCATGATCCTGCTCTAAGGTATTGCGATTTACCACCAACTCCCCAACTAAATTACTCATATCGTCCAGTTGCTTAACTGGAACCTTCATCGTTTCTTCAAATCTCGCAGCCCGACGAGTAGAGGGACGGGCAGTTTTGTTGGTGTTAGATTTTACTGATGGTGAATGGGATATTGTTTGATCTGCTTCTGCCAGCAACTTCTCCAAGTCACCAAATTCATCCATAGCTGGTGATGGAGTGGCATTTTTCACCAAGACTGGTTGAATGTTGAAGGGTTGGCTTTGGCGTAGCCCGTCGTAGACATCGCTATCGCTATCTGTACCTAGCAATTCTTCCAGGGCTGCAAAATCTACTTCTGGTATCTCCCTAGCTTTAGGGTTAAATGCTACTTCCTCTCCTAATAATTCTTCCAAGTCTGCAAAATCATCTTCTGGAGCAACTACTTCAACGTTTTCTGTCGTTACTAATTCTTCAGTTGAGGCAACAATAGCATTTTCGCCTTCCGACACTAGTAGACCTTCAGATGTCTCTGCTAGATCCCAGAAATCGGTTTCTACACCTTCCTGAATAACCGTTTGTGTGAAGTCATTGACATCTTGCGAATCAATTCTTATTGCACTTTCTCTTAATTCTTCCTGGTTTTCTAGTTTTGATAGAGCAGTTTCTGTAAACAATAAATCATTTGCAAAACTAAGCTCTGTACCTTCAAAATCTGTATTTTCTGGGAACTCAAAGGCAGTTTCTAAGTTATTGTTTAGCTCAGTATCTAAAACTTCTGGGCTTGTCTGGGCTAAGTCTAAACTTTCCCCAAAACTGTTATCTAGAGAATTTTCTATAGTCGATATATCCAGATTATCTGTGGTTTCCATCTGAATATAGGTGGATGTAGCCACATCCTCAAACAGCAGTTGCGGATCTTCATCGAAACCGAGCAAATCATCTGGCTGTGCTTGAAGTGATGCTATATCTGAAGTTTCCCCAAAACTGTTATCTAGAGAATTTTCTATAGTCGATATATCCAGATTATCTGTGGTTTCCATCTGAATATAGGTGGATGTAGCCACATCCTCAAACAGCAGTTGCGGATCTTCATCGAAACCGAGCAAATCATCTGGCTGTGCTTGAAGTGATGCTATATCTGAAGTTTCCCCAAAACTGTTATCTAGAGAATTTTCTATAGACGATATATCCAGATTATCTGTGGTTTCTATCTGAATATAGGTGGATGCGGCTACATCCTCAAACAGCAGTTGCGGATCTTCATCGAAAGGGTTGAATGAATCAAGTTCCAGATCAACAGCAGATATCTCTGGGGGCTGATTAGTAAACTCTGGAACAAAATCTAAAGCTTCTGGTTGTTGCGATCGCTTGATCATCTCTTCCCCTAGATCCTGCGCCAACAAAGACGTTTCAGGCGCAAAGGGCTGGATGCGATCGCTGATTGCAGGGGAAATAGTTGGGTTACTCGGTGTTAACTCATCAAATAAATCATCTCCAGAATCTGATGAGAATATCAAATCTAGCTGCTCTTGGTGCTGGAAATTGAGATCAAAATCTTCTTCTATGTCAAAACTGGCTATAGGAGAAGGTATTGGCTGCTGACTGTCGCTAAAAATGTCATTAGTTGCAGCAAACAAACTCTCCTCTAACGCCCTTTCCACATTTTGCTCAATTAACGAATCGAATTCGTCCTGCTTCTCTCTGGTTTCCTCGTTCCAGAAGTCGCTCAGATCATTTTCTGATTGAGAAAACTCAGGTGCTGTTGCTGGAGATGTATCAAATAAATCGCCGATTTCTGGTTCACTTGTAGGTAGTAGTGACTGTTCTTCCGTTTCAGCAAATAGGCTGTCTAGAGACAAGCCTGTTTCCTGGGGTAATTCTATGTAGTCACTAGGGGTAATTTCTTCTACCCAATTTGCATTTCTAGTTTCTAAGAATAAGTTATCAAAATTGTTTTTTTGGTTGCTAGATAGTTCCACAAAGGCGTTCGCCTCCGTTTCTGGTTGAGTTACTTCGCCTGTAGGTAATAGTTCAGTATCATCATCTAGTGTCAGTGTCAATAAATCTTCAAAAACATCGTTTTTGTTGACATCATGAGGCAGGTCTGTATCACTAGAAACATCAATAAATTCTTGTAAATCCTGGGAAGAAGAATCTAAATTTATATCAAGTACGTTAATATCGCTTAACTCTAAAGTCGTAGCAGATATTTGTTGATTTTGGGGTTCTGAATTCTCTTTTTCTAGGAAATTATTGCCAAATAACAGGGATAAATCTTCTGTCGTGACTGTGGTTTTTGGGTGCTGCTCGTTGCTTGTGCCCTCATCAAAGAAGAGGAAATCGGATAAATCGCTATTAGCATCCTCAGCGTCTGTGCTGCTGAAATCAATCCCAAAATCATCAGTGGCAACAATATCTAAGGTTTCTTCTTGATGCCAGCTTTCATCTAGTTCGGGAGTATCACCGTCAAATAAATCGGCAAGGGTATTTAACTCAGCTATTCCTACCTCTGGCCCATTGTGGTCAAGATTGCTACTGATTGGATGTACTTCGTCATGTGTGGTAAAACTAAGACTAGTGTGAGTAACAGCGTTTAGTGGTATCCCTTGTTGAACATAAGCGCGATCGCCCTTGACGTTAGCGTAGCCAGACGCTCGCCGATTCGCTAACGCTGTGCGATCGCTAGTATCTTCGTTTAGATTAAGTTCTTCAGTTGTCTGAGCTAGGTTAGTTATGACTAACGGCTCGGTGTTATCAGATAGAATTAGCTCTGAGGCAGTTGATGATTCTGTCAAAGCCGTAGACTGTTCGTCAAACAAATCAGTGGTAACTTCTAATAACTCAATTTCTGCAAAGTTCAAAAGCGCTTTTAGTTGCTGACTAATTGCAATTTCGGCTTCCCTACCTTGCAGGGCTAATTCTTGAGCTTGTTTGATTTCGGTAATGACAATTTTAGCTAACGTCAGATAGCTATTTTCAGGATTACCGATCGCACTGGCTGCTGCTTGACACAAACCACACCACTTGGACAAGTTCCAAGTCTCACCAAGTCTGACTAACTGGTAACAGCATTCCTGAAGGTTTTGTCGAGTTGAGGGTGTTGTTGTTTGCTTAAACAGTTGCAACATTTCCCGCAGTCTTTGCAGCACCTGGGCTTGAAATTCGCCCCAATTATTATTTTCTTTGGCACTGACTGGCGATCGTGCAGCATTTCGCACCTCTTGGGGTGCTACTGAGAATGATATTTCTGTAGATTCCTGATGAGTGTCTTCTGACAAACTGGGAATATCTCGCCGCAGGAAAAGTTCTGTAAGTGTGGAGACATTCTCTACAGAGGTTGTGTGTCGTTCTGTTGTGCTAGGTACTCCATTTTTTCCTTGTTCTACAAGTAGTTCCAGATGCTGATACAGCCATTTAAAGACTGGCTCAGTTTCTGACATCAAAGTATTAGCTGCATCTTCAGAAAGACCATAAGGCCCGCTCAACTGCTCTAACAGCGCTTTCAGGGTATCAGATACACCGAGAAATAAAGACTCTAACTTTTGGTCAATCTGAACTGGATTATCTTTGAGAACTTTAAAACAATCTTCCAGACGGTGAGAGGTATGCTGGATGCTAGTCAATCCAAGCATCGCCGCTCCTCCTTTGATGGAGTGAGCCGCCCGGAAGACTTCACTGATCATTTCCGGGTCGTTCAGTGTACCCTCTAAATTCAGCAAGCCCTGCTCAATGGTATTCAGGTGATCCCTGGCTTCTTCGATAAAGTAACCCAAAATCCGCTGTTGTTGTTCCGGCAGCATAGCAAAAGTTATGAGTTATAAGTTATGAGTTATGAATTATGAGTTATGAGTTATGAGTTGTGATTTTTATTCCTAACTCCTCACTCCTAACTTTTTTCCAAGTTATGAGTTGTGAGATGTGAGTTGTGATTTTTATTTCTAACTCCTCACTCCTAACTCCTAACTTTTTTCCAAGTTATGAGTTGTGAGATGTGAGTTGTGATTTTTATTCCTAACTCCTCACTCCTAACTCCTAACTTTTTTATCTGGTTTCCGTAGTTTCCACTCGGAAACGTTCAACGGAGGCGATCAAGTCACGGGATACACCAACTAAGTGTTGTAGCGCACCTGAAACTCGCTGTGCTTCCTGGGAAGTTTCTTGCGCGGTGAGTTCTACTGATTGCATTACATGAGCGACAGCGCGGGAGGTTTCAGTCTGTTCCACAGTGTCATTGGTAATCGAGCGCACAAGAATATCGATGCGATTTGCCACTTGAATAATGTTTTCAAGCGATCGCTTGGCTTCTTCTGCCAATTTTGTCCCTTTAATTACTTGTTGTGTGCCTTCTTCCATCGCGGTCATTACAGAACCTGTTTCGCTTTGGATTTGCATCACAATTTGTTCAATTTCCTTGAGGGATTTAGCAGATTTGTCTGCTAACTGGCGCACTTCATCTGCTACGATCGCAAACCCGCGTCCAGCTTCTCCCGCCCTTGCCGCCTCAATACTAGCATTGAGCGCTAGTAAGTTTGTTCTGGAAGCAATTTGGGAAATCAACGCCACAATTTTAGAAATTTCTTGAGAAGATTCCGCCAGCCGCTTCACTTTTCGAGTGGTTTCGGCAACGGTTTCTCGAATTTCCAAAATCCCCGCCACGGTATTTTCTACTGCTTCTCCACCTTTGAGAGCGATCGTACTAGCATCACGGGCGACGGTTTCGGCTTCCCGCGCCGCCTCTGCTACCCGCTGAATCGAGTCAGTCATTACCTGTACAGAATTCAGCGTCACTGCCAACTCTTCTGCTTGGCGCAAAGCATCACTAGATAAGGCTCTGGCAAAGGTTTCGGAATTGGTTGCACCTTTTGTCACATCCTTCGCCGCCACTTTTACCTGTTGGACAATATCCCGGAGGTTTTGAATTGTCAGGTTAAAGGCATCAGCTACCGCTCCCAATACGTCGGCTGTGACTTCAGCTTGGACTGTTAAATCGCCTCTAGCAGCTCCTTCCACATCATCCAAGAGACGAATCACTTGGCGTTGCAGGTTTTCTTTGGCTTCCTCTTGTTCATCAGCTTTCCGTTGGGCTTCACTTGTAGTCGTGAAAATTACCCGCGCCATTTCATTAAAACCAGTGGATAAATGGCCCAATTCATCTTCGGAAAACACTGTGGCTTGAGCATTCAAATTTCCTTGGCGTACAGCCTCAAACTGAGTTTGCAGATCATTGGTTGTGCGCCGAATTTGTTTGAGTGCAAGATTCCCCATGACACCTGCGGTGGTAAAACCTGCAATCCCAGCTGCGAGCGACATTGCCCAACCTGTGTTCCGCACTGATTCTCGTTGTTGGGCTGGCGAAAATGTGGTAGCGACAAAGCTAACTGTGGCTACAACCAGCGCCGAGACAATGCCCACACTTCCAGCAATTAACCATTGTTTCCGTTGGATGGAGGCATTCTCTAATGGTGCTAACCATCCTTGCTCGATGCTGACGCTGGGTTCTATTCTCGAGACATCTGTTTGGCTAAAGACTGGAACTTCTTCATGGGAACCAGTCATTGTGAATAGTTCCTCTTCGCGATCGCTAGCGGCACTACTAGAAGCCTCTACAACTTGAGAACGTCTACTGCCACTGGTTTCTGATGCAGCAGAATGCATTGCTAGATCACCGAAGTTAGAATCTCCTTCGAGCAGGTCAAACCCTGGAATGTTACCTAAATCATCAAATTCCTCAAAGTCATCTAAAAATTCTATATTGCTCTTAGAATTTTCTCCATCCAGTATATTGTTTGAGTCTTCATAAGGGCTTAACCCCTCTGAGCCAAAGGCAGACTCAAATGCTTCCATATCAAAATTATCATCGTCATCAAAGCTATTTTTACCGATGAGTTCGCCTGATTTAAACTGCTTTTCTTTTACAGGTAGATTGCTGCTAAAAGATGAAGCATCATCAGATAAATCCGGTACAAAAGCTTCTTCATCTGCAAAACTTTTTGACTTCAACCAATCGGGTGCTTCGGTTTCAGGCAAATCATATTGACTGTTGCTATTTGTTGATGAACTATTTTTAAGTTCTTCTTGAACAATAAATAAAGTTTCGTCTCCCGAACTAGATTTTGTATATTCCAAGCCCTCATTACTAAGCTCTGGGGACTTTAACTCACTCAATAAATCAGGGAAATTATTCTCGTTATTCCCAGTTTTAGAATTAGAAGATGAAGAGTTATTATTGTCAATAGCTAAATTATTGTAATCAGAATTTATTTGATTATCTGAAAACTGACTATTTACTAATGATTCTTCGTAGTTCTCTTCTGATAAATCTTCCTGCCAGAAAGCAGGCAACTCTAATTCTGTTTTATCCTCAAAATTGCTGCTATTTAATTCTTCCTGTAGTTCTTCATTGAAAGCAAAAGGATCGTCACCAAAAGTTATAGAAGAGTCTGATATTTTTCCCGTTCCAATACTATCTTCTGTTGGTATATCAAATGGACTTTTTGAAGATATTTCCTCAACGCTATTTACCGTTTCTGGATGCTCTGCAAAAAAGTTCAAATCCAGGTTATTGCTATCAAAATGCTCACTAGCGCCCAAATCTTTTAATTCTTGTTCGCTATATACCAGTGCATCAGACATCTCTGGGGAATTGATTTGCTCTTGACTATCTGATGTATCAATCTCCCCACCGAATGATTGTAAATATTGATTGATATTCTCAATTCCATTATTGGCAAAACCAATAATTTCTTGATCGCCAGTCAAGCGTAATACCTGTTGATATTCTTCTTTTGCTACATCGTACTGCTGTAAAACATAGTAGATGTGACCCCTTAACAAATGGGAGTTGGGATCATTTGGTAAATTTTGCACCACTTGGTCAACTAAAGTGGCGGCAACCTCATAATTTCTTTGAACATAGGCGTTCATCGCCTGTTGATATGTTGGCTCGTAATTATCAATACTTGCTGCCATTTCCTCCTCCAATTTCATCCTGCCCACCTAGCACTCCGTAAAATTGCCATTTGATCGAGCAGTCGCAGACACTTGTTGTTTTTAGCATCTAATAACCACTCTCCACGTAAAAAGGGAGCCATAGTATCTGGAACACTAGTCGGTGGCATGAGATTCTGGACATCCAACCAGTCCATCCCACCAATTTCCTCTACTGCTAAACCCACTATTGTGTCTTGCTCTTCAATGGCAATCACCGGAATTTCAGCTCTATCCGTGTTTAATGCACTTGCTTCCCCAAGAAATTGACCCAAATCAGCTACCCAAATAACTCGACCTCGTAAATTTAGAGTACCCAAAAGTAAAGGAGAAGCATTAGGAATCGGGGTGATTCTATCAGGACTTAGTTCAATTACCTCTCGGATACCAGTTGCTTGTAGTGCAAACTCCTGATGCGAGGGAATGTAAAACCTCAAATGTAACTCACCTTCAGGACTTTCTACTTGTAACTCAGGACGGAAATGGTCTTGACCACTGCCACTTAAAAAGTCTGGTTTGCTGACCATATTGCTTTTGTCCTTATCCTCGCAGCAGTTGTTTGACTGTTCCTACCAACTCGGTTGGTTGAAATGGTTTGGCTATGTAGGCGTCTGCACCCTGTTTCATGCCCCAATAGCGATCAAATTCTTCGCCTTTGGAAGAACACATAACCACAGGGACATTTTGGGTTTTTGGATCGGATTTTAAGCGCCGACAAACTTCGTAGCCGTTCATTCGGGGCATGACAATATCCAATACCACTAAATCGGGAGGTGCTATTTGAATTGCCTCCAATGCTTCTAATCCATCACTGGCATGGGTAACTGTTAGGCCAGTTGCTTTCAGGAGGTCTGTAATCATCTCCCTTTGCGCGATACTGTCTTCCACTATCAGAACTGTACTCATAAATGTCTATTTACCTCCTGATGTAGACGTTCCTATTTGGAACATTCTTTGATTCTCCCGCAAGTATTAACTGTATAAATTAATTGTATGTTCTCACTATTTTCCTGGATATTGACGTTTTACTGAGTTAGCTGACTCTGTGATAACATCTTTTAACTGATCTTTTAGTAGATCAACAAATCTTCGATCTCTTTATATGCTCCATACCCCCTCAATTTGCTCTCTTTGTAGCGTAAAATCTTTGGCATAGCAACTCTTAGAGACGAACTCGCGTTCGCTTAGAGCGAATCATTGAGCATTTTTTAGGCTTTAGATTGTTCAATCCAAAATCTAGAATCTAAAATTATTCTGCCCAATTCCCAAGGCCCTACTTTAATCTAAAACCTCCAGGAGACTCCCGCTACACCCGTTCGCAGAGCGTTCCGCAGGAAAGGGTTAGCGGTGAGCGAGTTGTCGTTAATAATTCGTTTGGATGAGTTATAATACTAATATGACTCAATCCATATCTGTTAAATGCAAGCTTATAGTCCCTACTAACTTCTGTGGCGAAATCAACCGCACAATGGAAGGATTTGCTGATGCTTGCAATCAGATACTGGAGGTGGCCAAGCGTGAGAATTGCTGGAATACTACCAAGCTTCACCATAAGGTTTATAAACCTGTGCGTGAGGCAACGGGACTGAAAGCTAACCATGTTTGTCAGGCTATTAGAAGAGTTATTGGTAACGCTAAAGCGGTTAAGCAAATCCATAAATTTAGACCCACCTCTATCAGCTTGGATGTTCGCACCTTTGTTTACAAGGAAGAAAGCCAGTCTGTAGGGGTGACTTTGATGTGTGGACGAGTTGAGTTTAAATTGTCCATTGGTGGCTACCAGATTGCACTGCTGAGAGGGCAAAGTCCAACTAGTGCAACACTGAATAGAACTAAGCAGGGACAATACTTTATCAACTTTGTTGTTGATATCCCGACTCAGCCCACTGGTAAAACCCCAAAAGTGATTGGGGTTGATTTGGGTCGGCGCGATATTGCCACCACGTCCACGGGTAAGTCGTGGAGTGGTAAACAGATTCAAAACACTCGTGACCGATATAGTCAGGTCAGAGCTAACGTCCAATCCAAACGCACTCGGTCGTCTAGACGACTTTTGAGAAGGCTTTCTCTCCGAGAACGGAAGTTTCAAGAATGGTTGAATCACAATATCAGTAAGCAACTTGTTCAAGATGCCAAACAAATGAATGCGGCATTGGCTTTTGAAGATTTGACTAATATTCGACAGTCCTTGAATCAATTGCCACGAGGTAAAACCGAACGTCGTAGAACCAATAATTGGGCGTTTTATCAACTGCGTTTGTTTGTTGGGTATAAGGCAAATATCGCTGGAGTGAGAGTGGTACTTGTCCCACCTGCCTATACTAGTCAAACTTGTTCGCGCTGCCATCACGTCCACCCAATCAAGGGCAAATCGTATCGCAATGGAAAGGTTTTCAAGTGTGGGCATTGTGGATTTGAGTATGATGCTGATATAAATGCGGCCAACAATATTGCCGCTCTTGGGGTGACTTTTGTAAGCTCGCCCGAAATTCCGGGGATTGCTTGTCAACTAGAGGGGCAGTTGTCTCTCTTCCCGACGGGCGAAATCTGGGATAAAGCTCCCGCTACAATCGTTACTCCGATTTAGCGGTGAGTAGTTTACTGGTTGTTGATATATTTCTCTACGAGCATAAGTAACTCAATGTCTGTAAATGGTTTTGTTAAATAATCTGTTGCCCCGACCATACTAGCTTTGACTCGATCAATAAATCCATCTTTACCAGTGAGCATGATAATCGGTGTGAGCCGAAATGCTGTTGAATGTCGCAGCATGGCGCAAACCTCGTACCCCTCTAATTCCGACATGGCAATGTCGCATAAAATCAAATCCGGTTTGAGTTGAAAAACCAGACTCAGTGCCTCCAAGGGATTGGTGAGAGCGATCGCTTCATAACCTTGTGCTTGTAAGATGGAATTTATAGTCTCACCGATGGCGATCGCATCGTCAATACATACTATCCGCCCCCTGTGTTTTCCCTTTAATTCACTGTTACCAGTGTGGTCATCTGGTTTGTTTGTGTCTGAATATACTAGTTGTAGCCAACTCTGTTGCACGTATGGATATATTGCCTTAGCGACTGTCAAAATGTCTCGGTTAAGATAGCGAGCCAGTTGACGCAAAGATGTTTTACCATCAGCCCAATGTTGTAGCTTACTTACGGTTGCTTCTGGTAGTGAGGATTGTAGCTGAACTTTGTCAGATAGCACTGGGAATTGTTCTGGAGACTGAATATGTGGATACAGCTGCTTCCACTCTTGTACCTGCTTCGTAATTTTTGTAACAAATGAAGCAATCTCAAAAGTGTTTAATTGCGGGGCAAGTGCCGCACCATGATGGAAAATGAAGTGCCCTTGGTGTAAACTCAGCAGGTCAAAGAGAGTTTCATGTACCAAGCCGCGAATGATACTACCAGCTATCTTGGGGTTGATAATATTCCGTTCCAAGAGTGCCCACACATAGGCATACTCTGGTGCGTCGGTTGATGGTAAGGAGGCAATTTGTTTGTCGGTAAGTCGCATCTCGACTCGATAATGACGTAAATAATCGCTAATTCTGGATAAACTACTCTCACCTTCTTGGCAATAGATAATTTGACCATTGAGGAAAAAGACGAACCAAGACTGTTGTTTGAGGCGATAAATGCTTGCTCCCTCTCCACCCAGTTTGTTGTTATGGTGAGAGCTAGTAGCTCTCACCCATAGTTGCCCAGTTCGTTGTCCCAACTCAATCAATTGCAGGATACTGCAAATATCAATTTCATTTAAATTTCCCTGCATTTACCTAAAAAATACTCCTTGTAATACCGTTAATATTATTTTTTAATGGGTTTGGGCTTAAGTTGACACATACAAGCAATGTTCCCTACAATCTGTTCCATCCAAACGAGAACTGCTATAGATTCAGCTATAAAGTTTAATCTTTCGTAATACACTTTGACAAAGCTAGTGTTAACACGGAAGTCATCATCACTGTCATCAGTACAAAATATAAAGGCGCGATCAACTCGCTTTTATAAATATCAAGACGTAATATCTCGCGTCTATAGTTTTGTCTGTCTTGTTCTCCTAAACTTCGGTTCAGTAAGACAAGTTAACAGAATTATTTAAGGTATATCCCAAAACATAAACTTTAAGTGCATCAATAAAGGACTAACGGTGTGCTGTATTTAGCAGAAGTACAAAAACAGAAGGGTGGTTTACTCAGTGGCGGTGGCAAAACTGAACTGAAACTACTAGCTTGTCAGCGAACTGACCAGAATTGGAGTACTGTGTCGGAAGAAGTGATTGCCGCTGAGGACGCAAGCAAATTAAATGATGGTGCTTTGGTACTGGTAGAACTGAATCCAAATCGTCAAGTGCAGCGGATTCAAGAAGCAGGGCGGCCACTAGTCAACATTTTGCAGAATTTTTCCCGCCAATTGGAGAAATTTAAGCTCAAGGAAGATGAAATTGATCAGTGGAAGCAATCGCTGACGTTTCAGGCGCAAGAGTTGAATCGCCGTGAAATGGACATGGAAGTACGCTCTGAACAGTTGCAAAATATGGAGGATGAGTTGCAACAACTGGAGCAGCAAAAACAAGTTGTTGACACATCCCGCCAGGAAATTGAACGGTTACAAACAGAAGTTGAGCGCAATCGCCTAGAATTGGAAGGCGCTTGGGAGCATTTGCGGGGTGAGCAGCGCCGCCTGGAGGAACGTCTTGCGGATTTCCAACAGGGGACGGTTTTAGATGAGCAGCAAAGTCGGGTAATGAGTGAGTTACTCGATAGGTTGTCTAGTCATGTTGCTCCCACGGAAACAGTCAAAGAAAACCTCCATCTGGCCTTTGAATTGGTCGAAAAGCAGCAAGCTACTCTTACCCCGCACTGGCAAAAATTGGAGGAGCAAAAAACTGCGATCGCACAACAGCAAGAAGAAGTCGAGCTATTGTCACAAACCTTTAGCGATCGCCAAAATGCATTGCAAGAAGCACAAAACTCTCTAATCCAGCACACAGCCCAATTACAGATAAATACAGCAGACCTTACCAGCAAGCAAGAGTATGCTCGGATAATCAAAGAGCAGTTACGAAACGCCGAAGAGTTATATCAACAGATTCACTCTTTGTCCGCAACGTCTGGTGGTGTAGTTTTCGGACAGCAAGCTGATGTGGAAGCTTTAGAGAAAATGCCTTTAGAAGAACTGCAAAAGAAAGTGCAAGATTTGCAGTATAAGTTAGAAATAGACGCTAGCTTTGTTCACGATCAAGAACAAGAATTGAAATATAAACAAGAAGCTATAGAAAAACTGCAAAATCAATTAAACCAAGCATCTAACCATGACCATATCAATTTAGAATTGGAACTAACGGATGAAAAAGACCTCTATCAGATGCTAAACTCCAGTTTGGTGGGGCAACGCCGCAATATGCTACAGCATCAGAAGTTTCTCAAGCAACATCAAGCTGTATTGCTAAGGCGGCAAGGACATACTGTTGTTGATCAAGAAGAGGGTAATAAAGTTAATTTAGAACCGATTCTGTTACAAATTGAAACCCAGCGACAACAATATTCACAGGAAATCCAAAAGCTGGAACGTGAAATTGATCAGATTCGTTCTGGTATTGATCTAAATCAGGGAATGATTGATAATCAAAGTCATGATTTGGATGAAAAGCGCCAAGAACTGAAAGCGATCGAGGAAAACTTGCTATCTCTAAGAAGAACAACTGCTGAATGCTGTGGTCGGGTGAATCTCTATCAAGAAGCGCTACAACCAATTCAGGATTGTCTGGATGGATTACGACAAAAGCTGCAAGGAATTGGAGAATCTTTGGCTCAATTCCAGGAAACTGGTGATTATCAACTCCAAGCGCTTGCTCAGTTGCGTCATACTCTCCAAAGTTTAATATCTCAGCCACAATTACTAGCGTCTTAACATCCAGGGCAAAGGCATCTAAATTACTCTTGCTCACAACCAAGGTTAATAACTAATCCTAACGCCCATAGCTGAGTTATTGTTTGTGACATACTCCTACACTGATTGCAAGTAATACAGTGTAGGCTTCTCAGCGACTCCCGGTATCCCGTCGGACATTAACTGAGCTTTAAGGACGGGATGACCCGCCGCCCTATTCAAAATATTCACGGCTGCGTTATGATCGCGGTCTAGACTACAGCCACAGGTACAGTCATGCCATCTTTCATGCAGTTTCTTAGGAACTTTTACCCCGCAATTAGAGCAATCTTGACTTGTACCAGATGGATTCACGGCAATCACCAATAACCCAGCATTTTCGGCTTTGGTTGATAGGATTGACAAGAAACTACCCCATCCAGCATCATGTACAGATTTTGCCAACATGGAACGGGAAAGACCTTTGACGGTTTAAATCTTCATGAACTACAACGTCATATTTTTTTAGTAGATTGTTAGCCGTTTTAAAGTGAAAGTATGCACGTTTATCAGCTACTTTTTTGTGTTGCTTGGCAACTTGTTTGATAGTTTTTTTGCGGCGGTTGCTTCCTTTCTTGCGGCGTGAGATACGTTTTTGAATTACGCGCAATCGTTTCTGAGATTTACGGTAATGCTGAGGAATTGGGACAACATCACCTTCAGCCGTTGTCAAAAACTCCTTTAAACCGAGGTCAATACCAGTGATTGAATCTGGGTTAAAATCGGGTTTAATCGTTGGGACTGTTGTATCTTCAAGGCTTAAAGTCAAATAGTAGCCATCAGCTTTTTTGGTGACAGATGCAGTCTTAATTTTAAATCCGTCAGGCATTGGGCGATGCAGAACAACCTTGACCATACCAAACATCGGCAAGGTGATTAGACTGCCTTGCAGACACCCATCTTTTATCTGTGGATAGGTAAAGGTGCGATAAGTCACGCGTGATTTGAATCTCGGTCTACCGCTACGTTTCCCATTGCTATCCCCTTTTAAGAATCTGTCAAAAGTTACCTTAACTCGCTTAACTATGTCCTGCAAAACTTGTGAATAAATTTCACCGTACCAAGGATGGGTTTTTTTTAGTTGCGGTAACGTTTTCTTTTGTGAGTAATAGTCTGGATTATCCCGTAATTCTGGTATGTGGCATACAATAGGACAAGCGTTAATCGGTGAACGATTCCGCTCATACCAGTCAAATCTATCAGCCAAGAAATAGTTGTATTGGGCGCAAAGCATAGATAACCATCTATCTATTTCGAGCGCTTGGATTTTTGTTGGTCGTAACTTGTACTGATATGCCGTCCTCACCTGTATATCCTCAAGCATTAAGATTATGATAGCATATTAGTGACAACAATGGGTAGACAAGCATGAAAACTACTAGATTAAATGTGAGGATGTCAGAGCGCAGATTAAACAAGCTTCGCTCTTATGCTGTGATAAAAGATAAAACAGTCACACAGATAGTAGAAGATTGGGTTGATAGATTGCCGAATACAGAGATTGTTAAAAATAATGCTGACCCCCTTCCTGTCAATCCTGCGGATTGAATTAGTCGGGGGTCGCATTGTTTTTAACCGCCTTATATCTCGCCACTGTAACGGTACTCCGTTCAGTGGGAGGTTTACGGCGAATTAGCTAACTTGCCTTCTTCCTTACCCTCTGCAAAAACTTCTTGGTAAAATCTAGTTTGCATAAATTGTATGAGGACTGGCGAAACACTCGTCCCCATTTGGTGATTGGATTATAAATAAAGCAGGATCATCCAAAACACCATCACTTTGTCAACTCTTTGCAATGAAGTATCAAGTTGGGGACGAGTTTTTACAAGAACTGCCACTAATTTTGGCGGGGCCAATTCTAAAACATACTGAACTCGACTCAGTAACGGTATGGGTGGCACTGAAACAGTCTTGTCAGGTAGAACTCAAGGTTTATAACACAACAAATGATGGTGAAGCAGTAAGAAATTGCTTATTAGAGGGGGAACACTCCACCGTTGCTTTGGGTAAGTATCTTCACATTGTTGCTATAACGGCTCGGTCTATGGAGGGGCATCGTTTAACTAATAATCGCATCTATGCATACGACCTCCAATTTACTCTCGCTGACCAAAGCCCGCAAACGCTGCAACAAGCATTATGCTCAAACTCCTCTCCTACAGTCAGCATCAGCTACTTTGAACATCAAAAACCAACCTTTGTTCTACCGCCAAACCGTCTGCAAGATTTGCAAATTATCCATGCTTCCTGCCGTAAACCTCATGGTCATGGGTTTGATGCACTGCCGATTCTCGACAGTTTGATTGAGGCAAAAGCAAATCAACCCCAACACCGTCCGCACCAGCTATTCCTCACCGGAGATCAAATTTACGGCGACGATGTAGCAGAACCATCCCTGTGGGTTGCCAGTACTCTTGGTGATGCCCTCTTGGGTTGGGAAGAAAAACTTCCTGTGAATGGAGATAGCTGCACTCCCCAGCAGCTATCTCCTGGAGAGCGGGCTGATGTTGCGACAAATCAAGCTGGGTTGACGGCAGGATTACATAATAAAGCTGAGAAAGTTAACAGTCATCTTTTCAGTCTGGGTGAATATTACGCTACTTATTTACTAGCTTGGTCGCCAGTGTGCTGGCCGGCCGCATTTCCCAAAGGACACCAAGTAAGGCGCAAGAGCAAAGCTATCAAGAACTGGAACCGACAAGTCCGGCATTTGCGACAATTTATTTATACCCTTGGGAAAGTGCGCCGCGCCCTTGCCAATATTCCCATGTACACCATCTTTGATGACCATGATGTTACTGATGACTGGAATTTGAACCAAGCTTGGTGTTTACGAGTGCTGGGGCATCCCTTGGGGCGAAGAATAGTCCAAAATGCATTGTTAGCTTACACGGTGTTTCAAGGTTGGGGCAATACGCCTGAGCAATTTGCAGAAGGTCAATCCGGTGAAAAGCTGTTGGCGGCTGCACAAGCTTGGTCAGCTTCCCTTGGGAGAGATGCAAAGGCTGATGAGGCGATCGCTCGGTATGTAGGTATGCCAGCCTACGATCCCCACACAGACTTACCTATTTTAGTCCGAGACGGTGCAGTATTCATTTTAGATCGACATTCTGAAGCAATCACTTGGAATTACATAGTCAGGAGCAATTGCCATGAAGTAATTGTGCTAGATACGCGGACTTGGCGGGGTTATCCAGCCGATCAAAAACCAATTGCACCGCCGATGCTGTTGTGTCCAAAAGCCTTTGAGCAACAACTAGTTTTACCTTTACAAGAAATAGCTGAACAAACTCAGATTCAAACTACATTTGTGATTGCACCCACAAATGTATTTGGACTACAAGTGATTGATTGGATTCACCATTGGCAGTTACAACAGGAGAAAGTTTTTTCAACGGATGTTGGAGATGCCTGGAACATTAATACTGAAGCACTGGCTAAATTTCTAACTACTTTGTTTGAAGAACGTCAACAAGTGATTATTCTATCAGGAGATATTCACTACAGTTCTGTTGCTCACTTGTCTTATGGACGCACTCATTCCAAGTTACAGTCTGTCTTGGTGCAGTTAACCGCTAGTGCATTGAAGAATGAAGAGATTTTGACGCGGCTCATTCATACACGATTGAAACATTGGCTACTACCAGAAAAGGTGCGACATTGGATAGGTTGGATTAATCCACCCAATATGGTAGAAATTTCAGAGAAACAATTACACAATAATCGGCAGTTACTGACTAACTCTGAGTGGCATTGTGTGTTGGAGTGGATACCTAGAAATAGCGTTCAGACTTCTGGCTTCAAAGCAGATATATCATCGTTGATAGCTCCCTGGAAACGAGCCGAAAATGCCAAATGGAAATGGTTACAACCCCTGATGTTTTGGAAATTTCGTTGGATTCAGGAGGGGCGAGAAGTAGTTGGATTTAATAATTTAGGTGTGGTTCACTTTGAGTTAGTAGATGGGAGTAGTTATTGCAAAGTGATTCAAGATTTATACTGGTTTTCTTCTTGGTATCCAATCCAAGTTGTTTACAGCCGTTTTGAGAGCCAGTTAACGCCTAATCAGTCATTGTTACGATGAGCGCGTAATGTGTAACTTAATATTCTGACCTCTCTCCAAACCTCTCTCCTAAAAGGAGAGAGGCTTTGAATTTTCCCTCTTCCTTGTCAAAGAAGAAGGCTGTGGATTAGGTTTGAGTGAAAGTTGCACACGGTGTATGATCAGCTTTGCTCTACGAATGGAAATTCTGGTTGTATATCTGGGAACTCTAGATTTAGGAAACTTACTGGAGAGTGATTTCTATGTCTACGACCCCAATTAGTGCAACACTGGCACAAACAGATAGAGATGCTGTGTTGCAAGCTATTACCACCATTAAAGAAAAGTTACCATTTTTAGTTGATTTGAGTGCCGACGATCGCAAGGCTTTGCCCAAGATGGGAGATAAGAGTCGGGCGTTTGTAAGCAAAGCATTAGAGGTGGCGGCGCAGAACCCGGAGTTTTTACCGCGATCGTTCGACTTAGAAGAGATGCGGAAGGATGTGCAATTATTTGAAGCGTTGTATCCGGTGTTGTTGTCGTTGAAGCAGTTACAAGAATTGGTAGATGATACATCTCTTGCAGTCGGTAGTGAAGCTTATGCAGCCGCGTTGCAGGTGTATAACTACGCCAAAGCCAGTGGACAGGGCGCGGGTTTAGATGCAGTGGTTGTGGAAATGGGAAAACGATTTGCTCGTAAACCTGAAAAATCCAAGACTCAAAAAGCAGCGTTGTAGAAAATAGCTCAGTACTTGCACTTAAAAGAGGCAACGTTGAGGCTCAGAATTTGAATGTTGGAGTTAAAAGCACGACATTTCGAGTTCTGAGCTTCATTTTTTAAGTTCAGAGGCTCAACGTTTGAGCAAAAAGGTGGAACTTCTGAGTTCAGAGGCTCAACGTTCGAGCAAAAAGGTCGGAGTTCCGAGTTCAGAGGCTCAACGTTCGAGTAAAAAGGTGGAACTTCCGAGTTCAGAGGCTCAACGTTCGAGTAAAAAGGTCGAAGTTCCGAGTTCAAAGGTTAAAAACTTGAATTTTGAGAGCGATCGCAAAAATATTTATCTTGAAAACTCGTCTCTGAAGCGGCATTCTTGAGGGTTAGTGAGGTTAATTTAGTAAAAATCTTTTCAGCTTCTTAGCAGTGAAAATACTAAATCAGTCTTATTATCAGATATCCTCTTACTCATGAAGGGATTCAAAAAACCTATAAATTACCAAATACTCAATGAAGTCGGGGATCTTGTTTCTGCACGTTTAATTGAGGATTGCTATTTTGTGCAGAGACGCAATTTTAATCGCATCTCTACAGTATCCTTCATAACTTTTATTCTGCGTTCACAAATTCCAAATACCCACTGCTAAGTTCTTTCACCGCCAAGTCATAAAATTGCTTTCCATGTTCTGGCGTTGCTAAAGCCGGATTTGATCCCATGCGTCCATCTGGATAACGCACTCGAAAGTCAGCAGCGCTATAAATCCTGTGTCCGCTTGCAACTTCTGGTGAAAGATATGCTTGCTTAATCGCATCTGGATAAACGTACTGGGTGAGGGCTACTTCACTTGGCGTTGCATGAGAACCTTCTTGATCCCCATATAATTCTTTAGCTAGCTTATATACAAAACCGCACATAAACCAGTTTGCCACTTGACATTGCACATGTTGAGCATTGGGAATCTGCAAATCTTCTAAATGCGCGTAAGTTTCTGAAAAAGCAGCTTTCAGGGTGGCGATATTACCACCGTGTCCGTTAATAAAGTAGAACTTGCTAAAACCAGCTTTGGCTAAACAAGTTACATAATCTCGCACTACTTGAATTAAAGTGCTGGGACGCAGACTGATTGAGCCAGGAAAAGCAGTATGATGTAGTGCCATGCCCACATTGATTGTAGGGCCAACGATCGCACCAGTTGCATCACCTACACCAGCTGCGATCGCTTCTGCACAAATGGCATCAGTGCCAATTAACCCCGTTGGCCCATGTTGTTCTGTGGAACCAATAGGGAAAATAATCCCTTTTGACTGCTGTAAATAAGCTTCGACTTCTTGCCAAGTACTTAAATGCAATAACATTTTTAATGATTTTCCTCAATAAAATTGCGGTGGGAGGAAACCTTTCTCTGCTAAACTCCCACTAACATGATTATGAACTCTCTAGATTTTTTGTGGTGGCGTAGCCTCTCGTAGAGAAGCGGCTTGTCGTAGACATCGCTATGATAAATTTCAATAATAAGATCCCCGACTACTTTGAGTAGTCGGGGATCTATGGCTTTCACATTTTTAGTTATCAGCTACCAAGCCCCCAAAAACTTTCTGCCAAATTTGCAGGGAGTGAGACTATTTATTTCTATGAATATTGTTTAGGGCATGGAGTCGCAACAAGTTTCGAGAGATATGGATATAAGCAATTTACTGATTCTGCCACTTTATCCTACGACAATCGCTGCGAACCCCCTTATAATTGAAATCGAAATTGAGTTATGAGATGTTGCTATTGTGGATCATCAACTAGACAACGGGGATCAATCTTTTCTGTTGACTAATCAAAGTAATAATGTTTTTTCACGTTGCTTGTAATTTCCCAGGTGCAGGACATGCCAGCAGGAAAAGTCACCAAATCGCCTTTACCCATTTGCACTGGCTGTCCACCGTCAGGAGTAACAAGAACATCACCTTCCAAAAAGTAGCAAGTTTCTTGAGAATCATAAGTCCAAGGAAATATTGAAACTTCCTTTTTCCAAATTCCCCATTTAGAGACGCCCAATTCATTGAGGCGTGATGCTCAATTTTAATTTCCATATTGTGTTTTCTCTAGCTATCTTCAGCAGTAGGATTGAATATCCTCTCCACACTCATCTACTAAATAACACAAAGCCCGAAAACGCAAGTAGACAAGTTCGTTATAAAGCGGATTAAGTTTGCACATTGGCGGAATGTGCGCTATCTTGCGACCAAAAAGCATGATATCACGCTCGAATGGACACTGGGCAGGAATCAGTTTAGCAATTAATTTAGCTAATTTACGATTCTGAATATCAATTTTATCCACCCATTGACGTAATGGTTGCAGTATATCTAATTTAGGTCTAGCAAATTGCTTTTTACTACCTGTTTGATTCTTTTTTTCTAAAGGGCTAACAAAAGCAGGCAGAAAAATACGCTGATTAATTGTTTTAAGCATAGTAGTAGGCAAGGTTTTCCTTGTGTAGATGAACTATTTGCCGATCAGGAATATTAACATGTAATCTGTTTAACCAATTTGCATTATGCTTGGAAATTAGGAAGAAAAAGAAGCACAAGGCAAATAATTTACATGCATCTTTGGGGGGAAATTGTTTAACTAATTGTTATTTAAGCCCACCAAATCAGGAAGAACTGTCCCGTTAAATACAAAATAACAAAGAAAATATAAAAATGGCATTTCTTTAACTTATGGATTGCTAATATTCGAGATAGCAATCTTATATATTAAATATAAATGCCTGGTTCTAAAACTGCCTAGTACCTATAGATGGACTTTGGTTAATAAAAGAAGAGTTTAGCTCTAACTTCATATAGACTTCGCTAGGATTAGTCTCCAATATTTAGCGATTTTAGGCTATTAAATATCTAGTAATCTGTCTGCTATGTTACACTAGCTAACCTAGATATTATCTAATAAGTAGCAATAAATCGTTTGATAAGTCAAAGCTAATATACTTAGAACTTATACCATTTACAAGAATATTTTGCAATAAATGCATTGCGTGTAAGGACGTACAGCAGTATGCCCCTACCAATATAGCGCTTCTTACTTGGGTGCAATACAGTCTGAACCTCACCCCGTATTTGAGGCGTGCAAATACTCCCCTCTTCTTGCTAAGGAGAGGGGTTGGGAGTGAGGTTTAAAAAAGTAGTTTATGCAAACGAGAACCGTTATATGTATCAGATATTTTGTGAGATGGTTTAATTACAAAAAAATGGTACAATAACAAAAATCTTATTTCTTAAAATATAAAAAGTGCTGATAGCCGTGGTAGCATCTGGCGATATTGTATTTAGGGAAGATGTAGATTGAGTTGGAACAGCGCCCAGTGTGCGGATAACTCGATAGCGATCGTTCAGCAGCTGTATTGTCATGGGAAATTATAAGCAATATTTATAAGATAGTTTTCCCTAAAACTATCTTCATTTCAAATCTAGTAATCCTTCTTCTTTCAATTTCGGATTGAAGCGAATTTGCATTTGCAAACCGCGCACTTCTAATAATTGTGTTGAAATTTCTGCTTCTACTCTCCGCGCCACATTTTCAAGAATTTTTATTTGTGCTAATTCATCATTAGCTGGATTTTGATAATTTGCCTGTTCTTCAGGTGTCATTACGACTTTGACATCAATGGGATGAGTCCATTTTTCCTTTTGATCCCCATTTCCCCAAGGGACACTGCCATTTTCAGCAATCCAAGCATTTTCAGTATTTTCTAAAATTGTGCGACTAGGGCGTTCAATAGTTTGAACCTTGACCCAATAGCATTGCTGTGGCTGACGGACTAAATGCTGTTTGAGGCTGAGGTAAACATCACGGGAATATCCTACAAATTGCAGCACTTTTTCTTGGTCAAAGATAGCATATACCCCGATTTTACCTTGAAATTGTTCGGGTAATTGGCCGCGATCGTCAATGTAAGTAATGTATTCCAGGGCTGCCAAAGAAGAAAGATTCGTTTCAAGAGCCATACATCAAATATTAAACTTACTATTTGCCTTCAGAATTGAGAGTTGCTAATTAAGGAAAAACTATCTTTAAAATTACCCTTTATCCACTTTTTGGTAAATTGCACAAAGGCGACTGGGTTTAAAAAACTTAGCACTAAACATAAAAATTGGTGGAACGTTGATAATGGCATATTCATCAGAATCATGATACTTTTCAAATTCTGCTGGCATTCCTTTCGTGGTAGTTAAGCTGTAAGGAACTGGTTGGAAAAGTAATTCTGTAAATTTAACTTGCTCAAACTGTAACTGTTGACGAATTTGGTTTAAAAAAGCCTCGCTTGTCAATAAATTGAATAAATTTTCTTGAGCTTGTGCTTCAAGAGTGAAATTGCCATCAAAGTTATGGACGATTTTAAGGGGCATTTTTTGTATAGGTAGCTATTAAAGGCTAAGTGATGATAGAGGATAGGTAACAATCCAAAACTGCTGGACAACTAAGCCTACCTTTTTGTGCAGATGAGCTTTGTGAAAAATCACCACTTTAAGATCAGCCTATTGGATTGTGTGACTTCTGTCAGCTACAGGAGGAAGCTAGCGTGATTAAGAATCGTGAAGTTTAGCAGATTTTTAGGGATAGGTGATTTTTTCTTAAGGTTGTGCTGACAAACTTCAGATATTGTACTAAAGCGATAGCTTATGGTGGGCATTCTCACACAACAAAAATGAGTAGATAATCGTGATATAAACCACAACTATCCACTCAAAGTTTAGTAAATCGGGGTCACTAGAAAAACCCAAGTAGATTATTGAAACTTGGGAAATATCAAACCAATTAACGTGACTCAGTTCCCTGATTGGGGCTACCTGCTACAGAATCATTTTCTGGTGCTTCTGGTGTAGCAGTGGGTTTAGCATCGCTCTTTTCATTATCGCCAGTTTTGCGCTTACTTTCGTCAACAGGGGTTTCGTAATTACCAGAGGAACCGGGTGTAGTTTCTTGGCTACCAGATTTTTGTGGTTCAGACATTATTACATTCCTAATAATTTTATTGTTGGTATTATCTTAAGAAGATTAGAGTCTAAGTGCATCTATCCAGATATAGTTATGGCTGATTTCTACCTCTATCGAAAGTATTGTTTAGTACTACTCATGTATACTGAGAAAAATCCAGAAATGTAGAGTTTTTAACCTTACAACGCTTTCTATGGTTAAGGGAGGTTTATTGCCGCCGACCCGTACTAGGTGAATAATATGATGTGATGATTGTGATACAAACTATCAAAGTGTAATTTAATGAATCAGAGCAATCTATCGTTACCATCGGGGTGTATGCTTCGCAAGGCAACCTCTGGGGATCAGTGGTCGATTCGATTGCTAGTGTTTTCAGCGAAACTCGACCCAACCCAATTAAATTGGCAGCAATTTTGGGTAGTTGAATGCGATACCTACGGCGGGCAAAGCCTACGCAATCTGGTAGCTTGTGGACAGCTACGTAATTTCTCAGGGGCACAAGAACTTGGTAGTTTGGTTGTTGCATCACCTTGGAGAGGTCGCGGTTTGGGTACTTTGCTAACGCAGCATTTGATTAATACAGCAACGCAACCACTTTATCTTGAATGTTTAGGTGAACGATTGGCGCAGTTTTACAGTCGCTTTGACTTTGTGCCAATATCTTTTGAAGACTTGCCAGAATTCCCCAGTACAAGAGGCAAGTCTTCGCTCAAGGGGAAATTTAGATTTTCGCAATTAGCTAAAAGGCTGTTCAGAGTTCCTGTGGTGTTTATGAAACATCAAGGTAATTCGTAATTCGTAATTCGTAATGACTAGGACTTACGCATTGACAAGAAACACCAAATATGGATTAAGATTAAAAACCATATCTTTCGTAAGGGCACAGCACTGCTGTGCCCCTACAGCATGGTATATTTACGTAGTTTACCGCCGTAGGCATCGCAGGATAATTAAGAAAAGCCTGAAAACTTACTATTTTAGGTAATTCACATCACGATGCATTTGTACAGCGCGTAAGTCCTAATGACGCTCTCTACGAGACGCTAAAAGCGTAGCTTGCAACTCTTACAGAGTAAGCGGACTCGCTAAAGCTGCGCTAACGTAATTCGTAATTAAGATACGCAGGAAAAGGTTTGATACAAAATGTTTCCAACCCTTTACTTTCGCCCATTTCCCATTCCCGACTTCTCACTTCCCACTCCCCATTTTCAAATCTGAGGTTTAGCAAAAACTGTTAGCAACACAGGCCCTAGTAAATAGTGGTGATTCAAACACAATAACCCAGCCGAGGAGCCAAGAAGTTGACGTTGATTAGGGCTGTAGAGTCTAATTCCAAGGGGAGAGACTGGCAATAATTGAGGTTCTGTCTCTTTTATGGAGGTAAAATCAACCAAGTAAAAGCGTCCATCGGGGGAAAGTACCCGTGCTATCTCAGTAACCACCTGTTTAGGTTCCAAATAGTGCAAAAAGCTGATAGTGCTGAAAACAGCATCAAATTGACCATCAGCAAAGGGAAGAGACTCAGCTTTGCCCTCGACATAAATTAAGCGTGGACGGTGGCGGTTGCTCTGTCTGGCTACCCGCAACATATTAGCAGATAAATCCAATCCGATCGCTTGCAGGTCGGGAAACTGAGTAGCAAGGCGCTCAAGTAAGCGTCCAGTACCACAGCCGATATCAAGTACATTTGCTGACTCTGGTAAATCGACGTACTCCAGCAACCGTTTGTGAACAGCTCGATAAAACACTGAAGGAAATAGCCAGTCGTAACTTGGTGCCCATCGGTCAAAAAGGAACTTTTTGTTACTAAAAAAGTCATTAGTCATTAGTTTTCGCAGTTCACCTGAAGCTGAATGCTTTTTTAGGGTAAGTAGCTGCGCCTCTAAATAAGTATAGTTTTACAGTCCAACAATATCTAGTATGCTCACCTTGGCAAATCATCCGGAATTTTGGCAATTGAATTTGTAGTTAACAGTGTGCCTAGAGACTCATTGTATCTCTGTAGAAAACCAAAGAACGAGCAATCAGTGCATAAAACTATAGAACGTAACCGTATGTATTTATAGAGGTTCAAATACAACCAACTCATCTAGGTTGAAATTATTAAGGTGAAAAATTATGATAAGTTTTATTCAAACCCGGTTACACAATGATCTACTTCATCCAGTCCGTCAGTGGTTGGAAACGATAGAAATTCATAACTCCAAATTGGCTCATTTGCTGTGCAAAGCTATTCCTGCTCAGTGTCCCTTTGAGCGAGACATCACGCTCTTTAGCCGGAAGCTATTTCACATTCCTCCGATGTGTAAATTAAATCCCCTATACGACGAAGTGGTCGGTTTGCGTTTTAAAGCGCTCTGTTATCTTGCCGATGAATGCGGTGAAGATGTCACAGCCTATTGCTAATAGCCAGTCGGATGGTTATTTGATCAAGCAGCGATCGGTAATTGTAAATTTACGGTTGTTACTTACTTAGGTTTATACTAAGCTAACGTACACCTAATTTAGATGTTTAGCTATTTAAGTAGCTGGCACCTCGCTAAAGTGTTTCCACACCGTATTTTTGCTTACCGTATCCTGCTGAAATCATTAACATTATCATGACGCACATCTTACTGATTGAAGATGAAGTCAAACTGGCACGATTTGTCGAATTGGAATTGAATTATGAAGGCTATCAAGTTAGTATTGCCTACGATGGATTAACTGCACTTACCGCAGCGCGTAAGTTAGATATAGATTTAGTAATTTTAGACTGGATGTTGCCTGGTTTATCGGGGTTAGAAATTTGCCGCCGCCTGCGAAGTATTGCTGAGAAAGTGCCGATAATCTTATTAACTGTCAAAGATGAAGTGAGCGATCGCATTGCAGGCTTAGATGCTGGTGCTGATGATTACCTCGTTAAACCCTTCAGCGTTGATGAATTATTAGCCAGAGTCGGCGCTCACTTGCGAAGAAGCCAGCAAGTAGACGGTGCAGATGTTTTAGAATTTAAAGACCTGTGTTTAAATCGTCGCACGCGCCAAGTGTACCGAGATCAGAGGTTAATTGAGTTAACTGCTAAGGAATTTGATTTACTAGAATATTTACTGGCCCATCCGCGACAGGTAATTACCTGCGATCGCATTTTAGAAGAAGTTTGGGGTTACGACTTCATCGGCGATGCCAATATCATCGAACTTCAGATGCGCTACCTACGGCTGAAACTTGAAGCCAATAACGAAAAGTGCCTCATTCAAACTGTGAGTGGTGTCGGCTACACATTGCATGATTGAATTTGGGATGGGACATTAAGTCATTCTCCCTCATATCCCTACCTTCATGTTCCCTTTCCAGTGTGAAATAACGGTAAAATCCCAAAGTTTTCTATTCTAGGAAGATTTGGGGTTTTTGGCAATCTGAGTAAAAACTCATCCAACTCCGGGTTAATTATATTAGGATGCACAAAGCTGTGATCATCTAAAATCTAAAACTGCATGACCTATCTAGAAACAGCAGCGCAATTCTACCGCGAAGTTGCCGAAACCCCGCAAGTTGGACTTTGTTGTGTGCAAAGTACACCCCTGCAACTACCAGGATTGAAAATTCCTTTGCCAATGCAGGAAATGAACTATGGTTGTGGCACAACCGTTCACCCCACCGAACTAGGAAACCAACCTAGTGTGCTGTATGTCGGTGTTGGTGGCGGCTTAGAAGCGTTGCAATTCGCTTATTTTTCCCGCTATGCAGGTGCTGTAATTGCTGTTGAACCGGTTGGAGCCATGCGGGAAGCTGCTGCACGCAATCTGGAAATTGCTGCTCAAGAAAACCCGTGGTTTGACACCAGCTTTGTAGAAATCCGCGAAGGCGATGCTTTTAACTTACCCGTTGCTGATCTTCGCGTCGATATCGTGGCGCAAAATTGCCTTTTCAACATCTTTGAACCAGAAGATTTAACCCGTGCTTTAAAAGAAGCCTATCGGGTATTAAAACCAGGCGGACGTTTGCAGATGAGCGATCCAATTGCTACTAGTCAAATTCCAGCACATCTTCAACAAGATGAACGACTCAGAGCCATGTGTTTATCAGGCGCACTCACATATCAAGAGTATACTGAAAGGATTACAAATGCTGGTTTTGGTCAAGTTGAAATTCGCGCCCGTCGTCCTTATCGTTTACTAGATTCCCAGACTTATAATTTAGAAGAACACCTACTTTTAGAAAGTCTGGATTCCGTCTCATTTAAAGTTGATATTCCAGAAGATGGTGCTTGTATCTTCACGGGAAAAACAGCAGTTTATGCTGGCTTGGAACCTTTCTTCGACGACTCAGCAGGTCATCTACTCCAGCGAGGTATTCCCGCAGCAGTGTGTGATAAAACTGCTGCTAAACTTGCGGCTATCAACCCAGCAGAAATAATTGTCACCAATTCAACCTGGTACTATAGCGGTGGTGGTTGCTGTTAATTTCTTAAAAAGAATTCAGGTGTCATAAGTCAGAATTATTCTGTACAACTGGGGAATGAATGCACAATTTGAATATTTCACTAATTGCATTCTGGATTCTGACTTCTTCTTTATAAACCCCAAAATGTTGTTAATTAGTCTATTTATCGCTACGCTTTTTTTAGCATATTCCAATGGTGCAAATGACAACTTTAAAGGAGTAGCAACGTTGTTTGGTAGTCGAACTAGCAGCTATCAAACAGCAATTTTGTTGGCAACTTTTACAACTTTAGCTGGTGCAGTAACTGCGACTTTTTTGGCAAGTACACTAATTAAAAACTTTTCTGGAAAAGGGCTAGTACCTGATGCGATCGCTAATGCACCAGAGTTTCATTTAGCAGTTGCGATCGCTGCTGGTTTAACTGTACTGATAGCCACCTTCATGGGGTTTCCCATTTCCACAACTCACAGTTTAACAGGTGCGCTGGTTGGTGCTGGATTAGTTGCGATCGGACTCAAAGTTAATTTTGCAGCTTTGGGAACTTCTTTTATTTTGCCTCTATTACTCAGTCCAATTATTGCTATTCCCTTAGCAGCAGGAATTTACAGCTTATATAACTATATAATTTCAAAATGGAATCTACCAGTCAATCAGAAAATGATTGATACTTGCCATTTTATCAGCGCTGGAATTGTCAGTTTTGCTAGAGGATTAAATGATACTCCTAAGATTTTCTCACTAATTCTAGTTATTGAGTATTTTTCGGTTCAGGGGGGAATGATCACGATTGCGATCGCAATGGCACTTGGCGGTTTACTCAACTCCCAAAAAGTTGCAGTAACTATGAGTGAAAAGATTACCTCATTGAATCATACTCAAGGCTTATCAGCAAATATAGTAACTGGAATTCTAGTCATTGCAGCTAGCCGGTTTGGGCTTCCAGTTTCCACCACTCACGTTTCAGTTGGTTCTATTTTTGGAGTAGGGTTGACTGGCAAAAAAGCCAATATGCGTGTTTTTTATCAGATACTATTATCGTGGATTTTAACTTTACCAACTGCTGCAATTATTAGTGCAATAACCTACAGATTATTGCAAGGTTAGAAAAATTGAATATATTTATACCATATTTTAGGCAGGGCTATTTCGTTCTAAACAGAAACAGCCCAGAACTGAAGTTCACAGGCTTTTAGCTAAAGTCCGTTAAAACGGACTATAACATGAGTCTCAGTCGTCTTTAGACGACTTTCGCTATTAGACTCAGAATTCATTCTGAGGCGACCTAGATGAGAATGAAATAGCCCTGTATTTTAGGAGTAGTAACAAATGCAAACTCAATCAAAAGTTACACTAAATTCAATAGTCACACCATTTAAAAATAAACTCAATCCCCCTTTAACAAAAAAGGGAATCACTGTTTTACAAATTAATCTGGGTAAGCGTTGTAACCTTGCTTGTACACACTGTCATGTCGAAGCTGGTCCAAAACGTACAGAAGAACTTTCTCCTGAAGTTTGCGAACAATTGATTTCTCTAATCCATAAATTTCCCGAAATTAAAATTGTGGATTTGACTGGTGGCGCACCAGAAATGAATTATGGATTTAAGCCATTGGTAGAAGCAGCAAGAGAAACTGGTAAGCAGGTGATTGTCCGGTCTAATTTGACCATTTATTTTGAAGATGGATTTGCTGATTTACCAGAATACTTTGCTCAACACCAAATAAGAGTTGTGGCTTCCCTACCCTGCTACCTAGCAGATAATGTTGATAAAATGCGCGGTGCTGGTGTTTTTGATAGTTCAGTTAAAGCTTTGCAGTGGCTTAACCAAGTTGGCTATGGTAAAGAGCAAAATTTAATTTTGGATTTGGTATTTAATCCCCAGTTACCCACGGATGAAAAATTTTCCTTAGCTCCCGAACAGACCAACCTAGAACGAGATTATAAAATGTTCTTGCAAGAACATTTTAATATTGTGTTTAACAACCTCTTCACCATTACCAACCTACCAGTTGGTAGAACCAAAATGCATTTAGAACGCAGAAAACTGTACACCAGCTATTTGCAGTTTTTAGAGTCGCATTTTAATCCCGACACAATTGAACATTTGATGTGCCGCGATGAATTGTCAATTGACTATCTAGGCAATGTATATGATTGTGACTTTAACCAAATGATGAATTTACCTGCGAAAAATCGCAATGGTAAAACCTTGACAGTTAGCAAACTCTTAGAAGCTGACAGTTTAGACCTGATTAGTGAGATACAAACTGCTGCTTATTGCTATGGTTGTACTGCTGGATGTGGTTCTAGTTGTGGTGGTGCTTTGCTCTAAGGTGAACTAAAAGATAAAATTAAAAGGAATCAATATCGTTTGAGTTAGCAGCCTGTATTCTGATCACACCTTACACTTGAGAGGGTCATCGCCATAAAAGTCTGTTACCAAAATTGTTACGAGTGCGTTCTTGTTGAGTAGTTACCTTATCATGAGATTTAGTTAAGCTCCTTACACCACACAGAAAACCGGGAAACATAATGTTTCCCGGTTTTTTTTCTTTGTTGCTAACCACAAATCAATAACGCGCTCTGGAATCACTTCACTACTTTACCCAGAGATTGTGCCTAAATCCAGTCTCCACTCATGTTTGAGCAATTCCTGGAAAGTCTTTTCCCGAATCAACATTTGCTCATACAGCACAAGCAAAAATTCTTGAGCTTGTTCATGGGACATCTGTTGCACGTTGTCGGCAAAGCAACGGATACTAAATTCTTGTTCTAATGATAATTTCATGGGCTGATTCATTCTCGGATATTGTATTAATTGAGGGCGAAAGCTAGGAGCTAGTACCGCAAGGCGGAAGTCAAAAGCCAAAAGTCAAAAGTCAAATTACACATAGTTATTGAAGTAGGTTGCCCAAAGAGTTCCAGTTACTCCAAAAGCGATTAAGAGGTATGTAAAAAACTTGCCTAATTCAGGTTGTTCTCCTAGCACCTTGTCCTCTTTACCAGCAGTGAAAAATAATGACCAAGCTTGATTGGCATTAATTTTCTCAAAGTTGTTAAAACTAGGTCTAAAAACGACTGTTCCAAGCAAAGTTTTGTTGGGATAATCAAAATCGGTTTTCATGATGTTCTCTTTATTGTTTTATGGATTTGACAAGGGGATTATTGTCATGTATTAACTAAATTACTTGGCAGAATTTAAGTGATAGTGATGCATTCTGCCATTAGGCATTTTGCCCCTGTTAGATTCGTCCTTAGGCAGATTCGTTTCAAATCTGCCTGAGCATATCGGCTTAAAACTTGATCGGCATCCCTATTGGCTGCCTCGCAACGAATAGCGTTGTCGCTGTATATATTTTATTATAGCTATGTTTCGGAATATTTAGTTTTATTTCAAATTATGAATAAATAGTTGACTTTTTTCATATCTACTTTTATAAGCGTATGCGTCTCGCGCCTTGTTGCCAGACATCGCAGTTTTCCCTCAGACATAGCTCTGTGTCCACCTCTTGCGCTAAAGTTGCATAAGAACGTGCATCTAAAGCCAGGAGGAAAGAGTTGTGAAAGCAGTCTTGATGACAGCAGCTGGCAGTCCCGAAGTTCTGCAAGTACAGGAAGTGCCAAACCCTGCTGTTCCTGTAGGGAATACTGAACTTTTAGTGCGTTTGGTGGCGGCTGGCATTAATCCGGTTGACACTAAACTTCGTAGCCGAGGCACTTTCTACCCCGATCGCACGCCGACTATTTTAGGATGTGATGGTGCAGGTATAGTCGAAGCGGTGGGTGCTAGCGTTCAGCGTTTTCGCCCAGGCGATGAGGTATATTTTTGTTACGGTGGATTGGGCGCACATCAAGGTAATTATGCTGAATATACCGTTGTGGATGAGCGGTTTGTGGCACGTAAACCCGCGTCTATCTCCTTTGCCGAAGCAGCAGCAGCGCCTTTAGTGTTAATCACCGCCTGGGAAGCTTTATACGAACGGGGACGATTAGAACCTGGGGAAAGAGTTTTGATTCATGCGGGTGCTGGTGGTGTCGGTCATGTAGCAATTCAATTGGCGAAACTCAAAGGTGCTACTGTTGCTACCACAGTTAGTTCTGAGGAAAAGGCTAATTTCGTCAAACAACTAGGTGCCGATTATGTAATTTTTTACAACCAAACAGACTTTGTGCAAGCAGCATTAGATTGGACTGGTGGCGAAGGCGTAGACTTGGCTTTTGATACCGTAGGCGGCGAAACCTTTCACAAAACCTTCCCCGCAGTGAGAGTATATGGTGATATTGTGACGATTCTCGAACCAGATGCCAATACTGTTTGGAAAACTGCTAGACTACGCAATCTCCGCATTGGTTTAGAATTAATGCTGACACCAGCGTTGCTAGGATTGCAAGAAAGCCTCCAGCACCATGCAGAAATTCTCGAACAATGTGCCACCTGGATCGATGAAAGCAAATTGAAAATCCATGTTAGCCACAAATTCCCTTTAAAAGAAGCAGCCAAGGCACACCATATAATTGAAAGCGGTTCAGTGACGGGTAAAATTGTTCTACTGATTAGCGACGATTGATCGAACAATTTGCATAATTTATTTTTTAAACATAGATACACCCAGAGGTTAAACGCAAAGATACCCAAAAAGCTCTCTCTGCGCTCCTCTGCGAGACGCTTTGCGATTGCGTTCCTTTGCGTTTTATCAATTCTCCTCTTCCTACCCCTACCTAGTTCCGCAGCACAGACGCAACCACAACGCACACCCTTAACCCTAGAATTATTACAAGAACGTCTACGCACACCGACACTCCGCGAAGGCAATTTGACCGTAGATTTGCAGAAAATGGTAATCGATTTGCGCCCAGAAAACACTAGCTTTCGTGATGCTTTTTACCAACTGCTGCGAAAAGAACTAGGTGCAAAACCTCTGGGTTTAGACCTCAGCTATACCCTAATTTTAGGGGATTTTGTGGGTAGCGATTTGGGTTTAAGAACACCCTTGTATGCCCAAGCGATGTCTGGCGACAAGCCGCGAGGCGTCTACGCTCCGATTTTCACCGCTACCGAACAACAAGAACTAGAGCGTTTGCGCTTCGTTTGTCTGGAGTCACTCACGAACTCCAAAGATTGCCGATCGCTTTTGGGAACACAGTCAACTCCATCCAGTGAAATCGCCGTCTTTCGTGGTGTCTTGACACTAGTGCAAACCCGTTTCAATGGCGAAATGAAGTTCTCTAATACATTTTTTCTTCAGTCTGTGGATGCCCAAGGTGCAACTTTTCTCCAATCCACTAATTGGGCTGAAACCCGATTTGGTCGTCTCGTCAGCTTTAGCGGTGCTAAATTCAAGCAACCAAGCAATTTCCAGGGCAGTATTTTTTTTGAAAAAGCTAATTTTAAACAAACCCAATTTCAGGAACTCACTGATTTTCAAGGCAGCATCTTTGAAAAAACTGCCAACTTCAACCAAGCAATTTTTAAGCAATTGGCTAAATTCAATAGTGTGCAGTGGCAAGAGAATGCTGATTTTTCTGATGTCCGGTTTGCGAATCAAGCCCAGTTTACTAAAGCAAATTTTAATCAGTTCCTCCTTTTAACAGAAGCGATTTTTGAGCAAGCTGTCATATTTCGAGAAGTGGAGTTTAATCAATCGGTGAATTTGCAAGATGCAAGCATTCTCAACCAAGCAGATTTTAGCGATGCCAGATTTTCTACAGAAGCTTGTTTAAACGTACCTGGTTTAACTTTTAACTCTAACCAAGCAAAAATTTTAGGTAATCCCGGTCAGATTGGTAAGATGTTCTGTATCCCTACATTGCAAGGTAATGAAAATATCTTGCGGAATTTGGGACAAAATTTTCGTCAGCAACAACAAGTAGCCGATGCCAATGAACTGGAATACACAAAACAACAACTGCGATTAGTAGAAATGAGTCGCCGTTTGACGGCTACAAATATTAATAGTGCCTCTGTTGCAAGTTTGATTAAACTGGGGTTTTCTACAACTCAAGCCGCAGCGATCGCCCAGCGTCGTCTGATAAAATTATTTCGCAACAGCAGTGAGTTACTCACCTTAGCAGACATCGATTTAGAAAAATACACACAACTGAGCGTAGACGTGCAACGGCTTATCGCTAGACATCGCTTAATTGTTGGGGAACCCCTTTCTATCGGTACGTGGTTACTGCAAGCTTGGAGTTGCTTGGGGTTGAGTGTACTGTTGTTGTTGAGTGGCTACGGTACAAATTTTTGGTTAGTGTTTGGTGTGGGAGGAGTTGCGATCGCTTATTTCGGCTTACTGTTTTGGCTAGTGGATCGCTATCGTCGGCTGCATCCTGTACCAATTATCCCCACATCCTACGAAACCATTTCGATATTAGTGAGTTTTAGCGTTTTAGAATTCTTAAGCTTACTAGCCATCTTTCGCAATGCTCAACAACCTTGGCTGACATTGGGGTGTCTTTTCATAATTGTTGTCCCCGTACCACTGGCTTTATTAATCCGACTTTACCAGCAAGGTCGTTATCACAACTTAATGGACGTTTCCTACTTCACAGAAGACGGCACATTCCGCCAGTTAAGATTATTGATTGGACGTTTACCAGTGATACCAAGGAATCAGACATTTCGGGAACGATATATGCCTCTCTTGTGCGATCGCCATTGGAACTGGCTCAACTACTATGATTTTAGTCTCAACAACCTAGTTAAATTAGGATTTAACGACATTCGCCTACGAGACGAACACCTACCTGGAATCATCTCTGCACTTGCTTGGTATCAATGGAGTTTGGGTTTAATTTACATCACTCTCGTTTTGTGGACACTTTCCCGCACAATTCCGGGATTGAATTTGCTGATTTATCTGAAGTAATCCTTGCACCGAACCTTTTTTCGCTGCACTTCGTAGTGGTGCTAATATGATGCAACGTATTGCAGGGTATCAGAAACCGTGCTATTTATTGTTATCAGTCTCGCGGTATTACGTCGGATAAAAGTGATAGAACCCCGGTTAAACGCAAATTAATTAAATATCTAAAGATTTGGCAAATTTATCAAAAGATTGTTCATTGCAATATAATGTTTAACCAAATATGATTTTCATTATAATATAAGTTAACTTTTTAAACCATTGTCTAAAAATATCTACAAGTTTGATAAATATATCAAAATATTTTTCATTGTCCTTCAAAATTAAATCATATAAATTGTAAGTGTAAGTAGCATTGGTTAAAAATCGATTATCTCCATTTAACAAAGATAACCAAATAATCTAATAGCTACTAACTAGTTTTGCTAATAATAAAGACAACCAACAAAGTCACAAAAAAGACTTAATCTTTGTCTATTTTATGTTGCGATGCTAGCAAGATTTTTATCAAAACGATAAGAGGATTAATTCTAATGGCAGAAAATTCAAGTAATAGTGGTAGCAGCAACTCCCCTACTAGTGGAAACAATCCGCTTAGAGATTCACCCTTCGGTCGCTTGGTTGAAGTTATCCCTGAGAAAGACCTCCCCAAGATATTCAGTGGTGTTGGTAATCAAGAAGGTGGCGGTAGCCCATTTGGTGCCCCTGGTGGTGCTGGTGGCAGTGCCGGCGGCGGTGGCAGTCAGCCTGATTTACCCTATGGTGGCAATCCTTTCGCTGGCGATAATTTCTGGAATATCTTTGCAGGGGGTGTAAACCCATCAAACCCATCCGCAGGTGGTGGTGGTAGCTCACCCGCAGGCGGCAACCCATTCGCAGGTGGTGGTAGCTCACCCGCAGGCGGCAACCCATCCGCA
>Ga0209591_10000840_pt1 | contig 39329 bp, 36 predicted proteins | sample MAT01_FD_187207 | JGI IMG/M metagenome (GOLD analysis project Ga0209591, IMG submission 187207) | Freshwater microbial communities from Lake Fryxell liftoff mats and glacier meltwater in Antarctica - MAT-01 (SPAdes) (version 2) | ecosystem: Environmental > Aquatic > Freshwater > Ice > Liftoff... | reverse complement strand
AAAAGGTAAATCGAAGGCTAGATATAGTGCATGGGAGTAGCCAAGGGAGGTGAGAGAGGCTATGCAATGAATGAGAAAAGGTAATTCGAAAGCTAGATATAGTGCATGGGAGTAGCCAAGGGAGGTGAGAGAGACTATGCAATGAGTGAGAAAAGGTAATTCGAACGCTAGATGCAATGCATGGAAGTAGCCAAGGGAGGTGAGAGAGAGTCTATGCAATGAATGAGAAAAGGTAAATCGAACGCTAGATATAGTGCATGGGAGTAGCCAAGGGAGGTGAGAGAGAGGTTATGCAATGAATGAGAAAAGGTAAATCGAACGCTAGATATAGTGCATGGGAGTAGCCAAGGGAGGTGAGAGAGAGGCTATGCAATGAATGAGAAAAGGTAATTCGAACGCTAGATGCAATGCATGGGAGTAGCCAAGGGAGGTGAGAGAGGCTATGCAATGAATGAGAAAAGGTAAATCGAACGCTAGATATATTGCAATGAGAGTAACCAAGGGAGGTAAGAGAGAATATGCAATGAATGAGAAAAGGTAAATCGAACGCTAGATGCAATGCATGGAAGTAGCCAAGGGAGGTGAGAGAGACCCTGCAATGCATTCCTTCGGAATACATCGCAGGGTGACGGTCGCGCGCGAAGTCGAGGGGGATTGTGGGCGACGAAGCTTCGCTTCCGCGCCCACAATCCCCTTTAGCCAAAAATATTCATGTAAAGAGAGACTTTATTCAGAAGGAGAGAACTGCTGGTTCGTTGAAGTGGTAAGAACGTTGGATGAGTTATTTTTCAAGAAAGAATTTTTGGCTATGGCTTATATAAAAGAACAGGGAAAGACGAAAAACCGGGAATTTAATTTTGGACCTTGTTTCGATTTTTTGGGAATAGGGTTTGTCATCTTGTTTTGCGGTATCATACTGAGTGCGTTTCTCTCTCTGTACTTTTTGATTCTTGTTCCACTTGGTATCATTGTTGTTCTCTCCATTAAAGGAATTGAATTTGATCCTAATCAAATGGGTGTTAGGGTGTATTACAATCTACTATTCGCACGCATTGGAACATGGATTCCATATTCATCCAATGATGAATTCTGGTTGTACAAGCCAAGCGATTACCATCGTCCTTCAGGCTTTCGCAGAGCTGAAGGGCTCACGGGCCCTTACACTTATCATTTCGTTGTAACCTTTGTCCGATTAGAAGGAGATAACATAGACTTCGAAGAATTCAGTGATTATTACAAAGCCCATGATTATATGCACAAACTGGTTGCATATTTTGGGATGAATTGTGCGAGTCAGTTCAAAGAAGAACTCATTGAATCGTTTAGTAAACCGCGCAGGAGTTGAGGATTAGAAGCGTTGGGTAATAGAAGTTCAAAGTATCAATAGAGTTTTAAGACTTCTTCTTTGCTCTGCACTGGCTATATAAATCTGGCATTAATTAAACCAAAAAGATCGAATTCAAGATGTCATAATTCATGCATATAACCAAGGTAGAAGATTGGAGAATGTGCAATAAATGGCAAAAATGGAGCGTCGAAAATAAGTTGAACTCAGAATCCGCATTGGAAATCTATTGCAGCACTAACCCCCTTTGATATCCTGCACTTTCTCGGTTTCTATTCTGGATGTATGAATATAAATCATCAAATCATACCAATTCTGCACAATAAATAGTCCATGCTGCATTGCGCATTGGAAGTTTTTTTGGGTAATGCGCTGCAGCATCTTGCATGCACGAAATGGTAAATGCCGTTATAGTATCTGTTGTCTCGGCCGAGCCGAGATTACAGATACATAAACCCGAATCACGCGATGGAGATATCGGAATTCATCGGTCGAACTATTACTTTGTTCCATCTTGTAGATTCGAGAATCCCGCAGCGCATTAACCTCAAGATGCTTCCAAAGCGCAATGCGGGATAAACGGTATAAAAATCTTGTGAGAGCACTTGCTATCTTTGGGGTTTATACCAATTCTGCTTATTAATGCGAAAAGGTAAATCGAACGATGGATGCATTTCATACGAGTAAATAAGGGAGGTAAAAAAAAGACCCTGCAATGCATTCCTTCGGAATACATCGCAGCGAGACGTTCGCGCGTGAAGAAGGGTGAATTAGGAGGGGGCAAGCTTCGCTTCCCCTCTCATATTTCACAAACACCAAAAAAGTTTTGGATATGCAGAATTTCACGAAGATGGCGCAGTGTCAATGTGATGATTTCATGCAACCCTGAAATTAATAATTCGAGAGAAACCTATTTGGGGAGTTCCTGTGTGTATAACCTGAGGCATAAAAAAAGGCTCCTTGTGGAGCCTTTTCAATATTTATGGTACTGTCCTGTTTTACTCGGCCAGAATGATCACTTTGTTGTTGAGTACTTCTACTGTTCCACCTTTTACTTCGAATCTGTGTTCTTTGCCTGCACCGTCTTTGATGCGCAACGTTCCCTTCTTCATGGATGAAATCAATGGTGCGTGGCGATTCAAAATACCAAGACTACCATCACTTCCAGGTAAATAAACGAAACTAGCTTCTCCTTCGAAAAGCGTCGCTTCGGGTGTGAGAATTTCAACTTTCATTTCTTCGTTGTCTTCTTATAGTTAATTAGCGCGCAGCGGCTTCGGCAAGCATTTTCTTACCTGCTTCGATCGCTTCTTCAATTGTTCCCTTCAAGTTGAAGGCCGCTTCAGGATATTCATCGCAATAACCATCCATGATCATATTAAATCCTTTGATAGTTTCTTCAATTGGAACCAAGACACCGGGAATACCCGTGAACTGCTCTGCTACGTGGAATGGCTGTGAAAGGAAACGCTGCACACGACGCGCACGGTAAACTGTTTGCTTATCTTCTTCGGAAAGCTCATCCATACCAAGAATTGCAATGATATCCTGCAACTCCTTGTAACGCTGAAGCATCAACTTCACTCTCTGAGCACAGTTGTAGTGCTCCTCACCCACCACCTGAGCTGTGAGAATTCGCGATGTAGAATCGAGTGGATCAACCGCTGGATAGATACCCAACTCGGCAATCTTGCGACTTAGTACCGTTGTTGCATCCAAGTGGGCAAATGTGGTTGCCGGAGCAGGGTCAGTCAAGTCATCTGCAGGTACGTACACGGCCTGCACCGATGTGATAGAACCTCTCTTGGTAGAAGTAATGCGCTCTTGCATCACTCCCATTTCAGATGCGAGTGTTGGCTGATAACCCACCGCCGACGGCATACGACCCAATAGTGCCGATACCTCTGATCCTGCTTGTGTGAAACGGAAAATGTTGTCGATGAAGAAAAGGATGTCACGTCCGCCCGACTTCTCATCGCCGTCGCGGAAGTATTCTGCTACAGTAAGACCAGATAGTGCCACACGTGCGCGTGCTCCGGGAGGTTCGTTCATCTGACCAAACACAAGTGTGGCCTGGCTTTTAGCAAGCTCGTCCATGTCCACTTTCGACACGTCCCAGTCGCCTTTTTCCATCCCCTTCACAAACTCTTCTCCATATTTTATTACGCCCGATTCGATCATCTCACGAAGTAGGTCATTTCCCTCACGGGTTCTTTCTCCTACACCCGCAAATACCGATAGTCCGGTGTATGCTTTTGCAATGTTGTTGATCAACTCCATGATGAGTACGGTCTTTCCCACTCCCGCACCACCAAATAATCCGATTTTTCCTCCCTTCGCATAAGGCTCAATCAAATCGATTACTTTGATACCTGTAAAAAGTACCTCAGTAGAAGTAGAAAGGTCCTCATAGCGCGGTGGCTGACGGTGGATACCGTAGCCGCCCTCATTGCTCACCGGCCCAATTCCGTCAATGGCTGTTCCAACAACGTTAAAAAGACGGCCTTTAATCTTATCGCCAGTAGGCATTGTGATTGCCTGTCCAACTGAGTGCACTTCTTCACCTCTTCTGAGGCCTTCTGTGGCATCCATTGCTATGGCGCGAATGGTGTCTTCTCCGATGTGTTGCTGACACTCCAAAATGAGGTCGTCCGCGCCTGGGCGCTTTATTACAAGTGCTTCAAGAATGTTCGGAAGTTTTTGACCTCCAGGAAATGTTACGTCCACTACCGGACCAATTACCTGTGCTACTTTACCTGTGCTTTGAGACATGAGGGAATGGTTAAAATTTTCGGGTGCAAAAGTACGTCATCTTTCAGGTGGGAAAAAGTTGTATGTACAAAAAGTTTAGACGCCTGATAATCAGTAGTCTTTGCAGGCGAAAAAATGAGTAGTTGAAGTCGAAACTCTCGTTCACTCAAAATGTAGACCCGTACGGCCAATTCGTCTGTAACAAAATGAGTATTCGTCGGTATTTCAATCTCCAAAACCTCAAAAGTCTCGAAAAAGATAGCCTTTATCATCCAAAAGGAACCTCTAAAAACCTCTTCACGTTTCGATCAAAACAAATAAGTATCACAATCATTGAATAAACCCGCATTACGCATTAGGACCATTTTTGTCTAGTGCGCGCGGGATTCCCAAATCTAAGCGATAGAAAACTGCATTCATCGGCAAAATTAGGGTGCAATTTTTCTATCGCTTGATTTGCGATAATTTTCGGGGCAAAATTCCATTTCTCAATCGCCTCACTTGTGAAAATTTTCGCATCTTTACCTCTCAACCTGAAACTTGAGGTGCCTCATGAAAAAATTTACACTCACTATTCCTCTTGTATTGACTTGTATCATTGGTGCAGCGCAAACTCCCACATGGAGCGATGATGTAGCGGCAATCATATACGAAAACTGTTCATCCTGCCACCGCGAAGGTGCCACAGCTCCATTCCCTCTGATGAGCTATGCTGATGCCGCGCCTATTTCCTGGGAAATAAAACATCAGGTCGAAGATCGCCACATGCCGCCTTGGCCCGCAGATCCCAACTATCGGCATTTTGCATACGAGCGTTTTTTGAGCGATCAAGATATCCAAACCATCGTAGACTGGGTTCTTGCAGATGCGCCTAGTGGTGATCTATCACAAGCTCCGGATCCACCTGTTTTCAACTACAATGGGACTCAACTCGATGTTATTGATTTTACCATTGAGATGGAACCATATACACTTCAATACAACACCGACGAATACAGGTGGTTCGCTATTGAAAATCCTTATGATGAAACGATCTATGTAAACGCAATTGAAATCATTCCCGGTCTTCCTGCTTTGGTTCACCATGCCGATCTTTCCTATGACTTAAGCGGAATCACTGCTGCCAACGATGCCCAAGACCCCCTCTCAGGGTTCAACGGTCAAATCGGCGGTCCGAATTACGACTACTACATGAACGCTTGGATGGCCGGCGGAAATGTGGTTCAATATCCCGAGGCATGGGGAATCGAAGTGTTACCCAACTCGCATTTTGTATTCGAAATTCACTACGGTCCAGGTGGGCAAGGACAGACGGATAGCACCAAAATGCGTCTAAAATTTGTGACAGATACTGATAATGTTCGACCTATATATGCTTCATGGATAACCAATGGACCATCTGAAGCTGGTGCTTATATCCCCGCAAATGAAGTGAGTTGGTACACACAGCAAACCGGCATCTACTGGTCAGAACAATCTATGATTTCCATCTGTCCGCATCAACATTATTTGGGTCAATCATTCAAAGTGTGGTTGGAAACCATGCAAGGCGATTCTATCCCTTTGATCTACATTCCCGACTGGCATTTTCATTGGCAGATGTATTACACTTTTCTCTATCCACAGCATATACCGATTGGGGCAAAAATTAAAGCGTCCGCTTCTTTTGACAACACAGTTTATAACGAACACAATCCGAATGATCCTCCGGAAAATGTTTACTGGGGTTCCTCTACTACCAATGAAATGATGATGGTGTTTAGCATTTGGTCGCCCTATCAAGAAGGAGATGAAGAGATTCTAATGGACAGCACCTATGTGCCTGTAAATCTCCCAAAAGAGTTCTCATTGAAAAGTGCAGAAATTTATCCGAATCCGGCCAACAATCACATCTATCTGAGTACACAAGGATCTGATTGGTCGAATGCGCAAGTCGACTTTTATAATTCCTCTGGCGCCTCACTCAAAAGACTCAAGTTGAATACAAATCTGGAATACTTCGATACAAGTGAGTTGTCGGAGGGTATGTATGTTGTTCGACTAACAAAAGGAAATCGGACTGAGTGTATTCGGTTTGTAAAACAATGAGAAAAAAAGGGACAATCGAGATAAAATGAAACGAGTTTAAACATTTCACCTACCGTTCCAAATTGCCACCTCGCATGGTTTCAAACTAATGCCATTGCGGGATATTGACCCCTATTGTTTGATGCTTATGTCAAAACATCAATCAATGGCGAATTAGAATATACCTATTAACGAAGTCAAACAGATTTCGATACTGCATCCGCAACTCAACCGGCTAATAATCCAACTGTAGTTCATGAAATTTTAATTCGTTTTCCTGAGGTTTATTTTGTTGATGATAGAAAAACATTGGAAATGATAAAACATGCTGAAGTCAAAAGTCCTTCTTGCTCAAACCAGAAAGTTCCCATGTATTTATATGTATAGGCCATGTGAATTCTTTTGCAATGGGCGTAGGAAAAGACATAGAACGGCTCATTTGTTGATGAGGTTTCCCTGGTGGGTTAATTACCTGTGAAGAAGGTTGATCTTCAAAAACCCCTTTTCAAATCTATCGGAGGTGCGGTCGGGGAAAAAATAAAATACGAAGCGGTCGGCTGTTGTTTCGGCAAAAGCCTGCCCAATGGTCGGTTTTTAGTCCTATGTTTTTGATGTCCAATGGTCAAGTTTATGGTTGGCATGTCGTTCTTTACGCTTGCTTCAACCTTGCTTAAGTGTCTAGATTTTTCCCTAAAAAAACCAATCATTCCCTCCGCATAAGGGGATATCCCTAGTTCTGCACTAAACATCTCCCACAAAGATAATTGCCTTTCTTAAAAATCCAAGTTCTCTTATGGACTCCCGATTTCGGAGATCTTCTTGAAGCTAAAATGATTGTAAATCTCCCGTTGTTTGCTGCTGGAATGAGTTAATAACAATTAATGGTACGTCCAAATACTTCTTCTGCGTTACACCACAAAACCATGAACCACTCCCCCACCTTCAACTCGGAGCTCCTAAAGACCAAACTAAGTGACTACATTTCCGAAATAACATCGCCCCTATAAAAGTGTCGTCCACCAATGCCGTTCCCTCCAGGCTCTTTGACCGTATTCGGTTAGGAATGTCCAAGCCACTATGCGGCTTCTCTTTTGACCGTGAACCATTTGAATCGTTCGGATCTCCGTGGCCTCTGCCTTCGATAAAGCATTGTACAATGGTTGCAGATTTGCTTCCTTAGAAATGAGCGAGGAAAACCAATAACAGTTCTTTTGAAGGACTATACTTTCTTCGATCATCCTCAAAACAAATGCCAACTCACCCCCTCTCGAAATGAGTTCGGTGCTCTGACCACCAAAATTTAGATATGGCTTTTCGAGCGGTTTGATACGCAGGTTATTCCATTTGCGCTCCACCGCTTCTTGCATTTCTTCAAATGATGAATGGAAAGGTGGATTGCACATCACCAAATCAAAGTCATCGTCCTCCCGAATGATGCCCTTCATGATATCACCACTGCTCGGCTGCAAGCGCAACTGTATAAATTCCTTTAAACCTTTGTTGTGATCTAAAATGTGTTGGGCTGATTCCAAAGCTGTAATGTCAATTTCTGACCCAACAAAACTCCATCCGTACTCCTTATTTCCCAATATGGGATAAATGCAACTGGATCCCACACCCAAATCCAATACCCGAACTGTTCGTCCAATAGGCACTACATCCTTATTAACCGCGGCCATCAAATCGGCCAAATGATGGATGTGGTCTGCACGCCCCGGTACAGGAGGAACCAGGTAGCCCTCCAGAATATCCCATTTCTCAATGCCATAATTCTGCAGTAATAAAGCCGCATTGAGCGCTCTCACCGCCTTAGCATCCGCGAAATCTACCGTTTCTGTACCAAACTTGTTGGTAAACACAAAAGGCTTTAAGTCAGGATACTTGCTTATCAAGACTCCAAAATCATAGCCCGAGAGCATTCTGTTTCGCGGATGTGCCTCCGCATTTTCCTTAGGTATAACAATAAATTTTGACTTACTCATTAGGTCTTGTATGTATTTCTTCGGTCTCCTCTAAATCACCTGCGCTAGAGCATAAAAGTGCAAAGGTAAGCCAGATGTATATCTTCTACTTTTTTGGATTTGAGAGGGAAGCCGACACAATATTCCGAGGGGACCTCAAAGGCAAAACTTTTATCAGCAACTCCGCCAACATATGTTTGTTCTTTACATGAACACACTATTAATTCGACAGAGAAAAGTCAATGACAGTTGTTTTTAGAGAGAAGCAAACCCCACCTTGTTTTGGGCCAATCGAGATGATCTGCATCAATATTTTCTCAAAAGTCAGATCTTGATTCACAAAATTTGTGTTATTCTTGTCTCCAGACACCAAACAACGCATCGAATTATTTTGAATTGAGTATATTCGCGAAAATTGAAAAAACATTGAAAGTTTTTCTGCCATACTTCTTTTTGTCCATCATGGTATCCGTTTTGATTTGCGATGTAATTGAGCAAGCAAAAGGAGATTTGTATGAGCTAACAGAGCTTGTTAATGAAACGAGTGAAGAAAAAGGCAAAGAAGAAAGCGAGAACTCAAAAGAAGTATACGCCTTCAAAACAGATTCAAATGATCTAGATGCAAGCTGCACAGATTTTAATGATAGACAGACCACAATATTTCTATCTCATTCTGAATTCTCGGATATAGAAATTGCTTTGCCTGACTTGCCTCCTGAATTATAGTCCTCAACATTCAACGCATAACCTCGAAAGGGCCAAGGCATACACCCATTAAGAAGTCTAGCGCTTTCGGAATTATGTTTTCTTTGAACCTTTGGTTCTGTGCCACTGTTATCAATCATCTATTTATTATTAAGCTCCTGCTCAAAGAGCCATTCATCATATATCATCGACAAAACGATTCAAGAAATCCATCCATGAAAAATAATCTATCCTATTTCAAAACGGACATTCAGGCCGGACTGGTTGTCTTTCTAGTGGCCCTGCCGCTATGCCTGGGGATTGCCCTTGCCAGCGGCGCTCCGTTATTCGCCGGTGTAATTTCCGGTGTTATCGGTGGAATTGTTGTTGGTATTTTAAGCAGTTCTCAGTTGAGTGTCACGGGACCTGCCGCCGGACTTACCGCAATAGTTCTCGCAGCCATAACCACTCTCGGTTCTTACGAAACTTTTCTACTTGCTGTTGTTCTAGCCGGATTGATTCAAATACTAATGGGCCTTGCAAAAGCAGGAACCATTTCCAATTACTTTCCCTCGAACGTGATTGAAGGAATGCTCATGGCAATAGGAATTATCATCATTCTAAAACAACTTCCACATGCCATCGGTTACGATGTAGACCATGAGGCAGATTTTTTCTTCATAGAAAAAGAAACAGGGCACAATACGTTCTCAGCACTCATAGATGCCGTGAATTACTCACACCTAGGTGCAATCTTTGTAACCTTAGTTTCTCTCGCAATTCTGATCACCTTTAATAAAGTGCAATTCCTCAAAAAAATAAAAGTCATTCCTCCAGCATTAGTGGCAGTAGTTTCGGGAGTAATTTTAAATGAGGTATTCAAATCAACAGGTTCAAGTTTGGCCATCTCGCAAGAACACCTTGTAAACCTACCCATGCCTGATTCTTTCGAAGGATTCAGAAGCCAGTTTTCATTTCCGAATTTCTCCGCATTTTCAAATCCCAATGTCTGGATTGTCGCAGTTACCATTGCAGTAGTAGCAAGCGTCGAAACGTTGCTCTGTATTGAAGCTTCAGATAAGATGGATTCTATGAAGCGATTTACAAATACCAATCGCGAGCTTTTTGCGCAAGGAACTGGAAATATGTTGAGTGGTTTAATTGGAGGTATCCCAATGACCTCTGTGATCGTAAGAACATCTGCTAACATCAATTCCGGAGCGCGAACAAAAACATCAGCCATCTTTCACGGAATTCTTTTAGTGTTGGCCGTAGTTCTCATTCCAACCATTCTGAATAAAATTCCGCTTGCAACCCTTGCTGCCGTGCTTCTGATGATTGGCTACAAACTTGCGAACCCAAAAATTGTAATGCATATGTGGAAAATAGGAAAATATCAGTTCGTGCCATTTGCAGTTACTGTTCTTGCTGTTGTGTTTACAGATCTTTTGAGAGGGGTCGCAATTGGGCTCGTCGTGAGCGTATTTTACATCCTCCGAGCAAATTTGAAACTCGCCTATTTCTTCAAAAAAGATGAATACCGTGAGGGAGAGGCGATCACAATTAAGCTGGCTCAAGAAGTATCGTTTCTCAATAAAGCCGCTATTAAACAGACCCTCTATCATCTCCCCGCAAATAGCACCGTCATCATAGATGCCTCAGACACATTCTATGTTGATCATGATGTTATCCAAATGCTCAGGGACTTTATAGAGGTTGTGTCAAAAGACAAGAATATCTCTGTCAACCTCATAGGTTTCAGAGAGGAATATGACCTAAACGTATCCATTCAACGCGTTACATCACATTAAACCTATAAAAAATGAAGGCACACACACACGAATCTCAAGCCAGCATAACGCCGGAAAAAGCTTTGGAGTTCCTCAAAGAAGGAAACCAACGGTTTATAACAAATCTTAAAATAAATCGCGACCTACTCCAACAAGCAAATGAAACAAGGGAAGGGCAATGGCCCTTCGCGGCTGTATTGAGTTGCATTGATAGCCGTACATCAGCCGAACTGATTTTTGATCAAGGTCTCGGAGATATCTTTTCTATTCGTATTGCAGGAAACGTAGTAAACACCGACATTCTAGGTAGCTTGGAATTTGCCTGTAAAGTTGCGGGATCGAAACTAATTGTTGTTCTCGGTCACTCAAACTGTGGTGCCATCAAAGGTGCATGCGACCATATAGAAATGGGGAATCTAACAGAACTGCTCTCTAAGATTCAACCTGCAGTGTACCAAGAAACATTGACCACAAAAGCAGATCAAAGAACCTCAAAAAATGCTGAATTCGTGCACAACGTTACTCAAATCAATGTGCAGCGTTCTGTAAAATCAATCGTCAATCGCAGCTCTACCCTCCAACAAATGATTGAAAAAAACGAAATTGCCATTATTGGTGCCGTCCACGATCTCGAATCAGGTTTGGTTCATTTTTTAGATGACACTTGGGTCAATAACAAAGAGGCAATTTTAGGCACAATTTAAAGAAACCTCGAATACCGTAGAAGTATCTGAAATAGTCCAATATCGTTTCACTCCATTGCACTATAACATCTACTCTCACGATATTTCCCACTTTATGCAGATAAATCTAAATCACGCAACGGAGATTTCAACCCAGAATCCGCATTGGAAATCTATTGCAGCGGTCACCCCCTTTGATGTCAAGCACTTTCTCGATTTTCATTCTTGATGTATGAATATACACCATCACATAAAAATCTGGCGAGAGCACTCGCTATCTTTTGGGTTTAGCAATTTATAGCGAATCCCAATGCGGATTCTGGGTTCAATATTCATAGGTATAGTGAGAACATTGTTCCATCATACTTGCGGACCTATATTACCCTTGAAATATTTCCATGCGGAAATGTGAAAGAAAAAAGGACCGGCTTCTAGCGCAATCAGCAAAGAAACCAATCAGCAAATTTCTTCAATCAAATAAGCCACATTATTCAAGGTAACAGTATCGCCAATCTTTGAAGAAATAAATGCATTTCCCAAAGGAGATTCTGGAGACATAGCAATAATCGTTGATATATCCACATTTAACTTTCCGATCGGTATACTCAAATAAAAAAAGCCCCTGTTCGTCTTTACCAAACTACCCTGTGAGATGATATTAGTTTGAATGGAACTATCAATTCTATCCAATTTCGATTTCTGATTAAGGACTTCGGACAATTGTTTCTCCATTCTTTCGCACTCAATCTGCGCCATTGCAATAGCCGTTTCATGCTTATCGCCTGCCGTGCTTTTTGCATCGTTTGACAATCCTTCCCGGATTTCTTTAAGACCATGGCGGATTTCCTTTTCTCTTGATAGCATTAATTCCGTAGCAGCGGAATGCACCTTTAACTTCAGATCTCTCAGGGTAATCATGCCTAACTATTGGCGCACCAGCTTTGAGTGAGAGACTTGATCTCCCTCGGCCACTGAGATCAAATAAATACCGGGCGATTCGAAATCAAGTTCAAAAGTGGTGTTACGACAAATGGCATTACCCAATTCTCTTCCTTGGGAATCGAACCAGGTGATCTTCCTTTCATTTGAATTTTCAAACAGAAAATCAAATTTGTCCTTTGAAGGATTTGGATAAACCAAGAGATCAGATAAGACATTCGTATCGAAGTTCTCGACCGACACAAACATATCGAGTTTGAACCGCCTGAAAAATCTCCAAATTTCAAGGCTCGCGTTGAAATCCATATTGGTTGTGCTGATGTTTACGATTGCTCCGGGCCACGTATGATCTCCTCCCATGACTTTGTAAAATTCTACCGAACTACCGTTGTCTCCATCTTCATATACATAGTGCTCTGCGGTACAATTATCAGTTGTCACAACATCCGGCACTTCATTAAATATCGGAACTGCAGCACAATTGTTGAACTCAACCCAATACTCTACTACATCTTCAATGGGTTCCAAACCGAAACCTCCATTATAATTTACAACGCTATCGTCAGTTCCATGAATTTGCATAACAGGCGTCGGATGCTGCGCGTCACAAGTGGTTTGAAGTCCGGCAACCATGCTGCCTGCAACAGAAGCTATAGCAGTAATGCGGCTGCTCAAACCACACGCTAGCGAGTAGCTCATAAACCCTCCATTGCTCATGCCTGTGCTATAGATGCAATTCGAATCAATGTTGTAATGGACTTGCAATGTGTCGATCAGCGCCGAGATAAAGCCTATGTCATCAATATCCGAAACTCCAAAAGCATTCCAAAACTGATTGCCCTGTCCATCGAGTGTTCCATCGGGATGCACTACTATAAAATTTGCCGTATCCGCAATAGCCGTGAAGTTGCCATAGATCAGTTGTTCCGTGGAGTTAGAGCCATATCCATGCAGATTTATAATGAGTGGCACAGGTTGGGAGCCATCATATATTTCAGGGATATAGGTTCGATATTCTCTGTCGATATTGTCGTAAATAAAGGATGATACATCAATGGTTTGACCGGAAGTGTCCAGAACCATTGTCAAACATGCAAAAATCACAAGACCAACAGAAACCCGAATTCTGCTCTTGCCCACTTTCAAAATGTCCATTCCGCACGACTTTGACATAAATAGGTTCTGTATTGTTGCCCGAAAAATTTCCATTATGTCGCTAATTTAGGTTATACTCATGCCATAGGCAATGATTATAGAACCTTTTGTGCTCTATTAATGCGTCTTCTGTATTTATTCGACTACATCGCCTCTTCGCAATTTAGCAGGATAGTAGTCTTTAATCCGGGTTTTGCTGTTGAAATCTATTATACCGTTTGGAATTATGCAATAGTCCAATTCGTTTCACTACATTGAACTAAACATAAATCACAACGGTAATTTATACCAATTCTGCTTATGAAACCCAGAATCCGCATTGGAAATCTATTGCAGCGCTAACCCCCTTTGATATCAAGCACTTTCTCGATTTTTATTCTTGATGTATGAATATACACCATCAAATAATCCCGCACTGCGCATTGGAAGTGTCTTGAGGTTAATGCGCTGCGGGATTCTCGAATCTACACGATGGAGCAAAGTAATAGTTCGACCTATCAAGTCCGATTTCTCCTTCGCGTGATTCGGGATAATACCAATTCTGCTCATTAAATTGTCCAAACTATTTTATAAGCACGAAGTGGTAAATGCCTTCAAAGTAACTGTTATAGGCCAATGGAGTGAAACGGTATTGGAATAGTACAGATGCATCAACGGTATTACCACTTCATGCTTGCAAGATCCTACAGCGCATTACTCAAAAGAAACTTCGAATGGGCACCGCAGTATTAAGTAACATTGGTATTACATCGCTGAAAGGCAGCAATGACAGGCGCATCTTGATTTTTATTTTTCCCGTATGTATATTACCGTTAAGGTGTAATACGCTTTCAAATATAAATCTTGCCCAAGCTCCCGTCCTTTCTACCTTTCGTCGCTTCTCGACAATTTCAACTGCAAAATTTGGGTTTAACGCCCGCGCCTAAGCCCAGAATTCTCACTCACATCTATCCTTACACCTCTCATATTACCTTTACACCGTGAAGCGCCTTTTCGTTACCAACCTTATTTTACTTGTGGGTCTCAACCTACTCGTAAAACCTTTCTATTTGCTGGTGATGGAGGCGCATGTTCAGAATCAGGTGGGAGAAACTGCTTTCGGAAACTACTTCGCTCTGATTAATCTTTCTATCATTTTCAACATTCTTCTCGATCTTGGAATCACCAACTGGAACAACAGAGAAGTGGCCCGCGAAGGCAAAGGACTTCTTGGAACTCTTAAATCTCTTTTGCGGGTTAAATGGTGGCTCTTTCCGCTCTACGTTTCCATACTCAGCATAGCGGCCCTCTCCCTCGGATACGATGCATCTCAATGGAAAATATTGGTGTGGCTCATGGTAAATCAGCTACTTGTATCCATGACTTTATTCCTTCGCTCCTACCTCTCCGGATTACATCTCTTTAAAGCCGATAGTTTTATTTCCGTTCTCGATAGAATACTCTTGATTGTAATGCTACTGATCATGTTTTCTTGGGGAAATTCCTTTGAAATTATGTGGTTCGTTTGGGCACAAACTATAGCCTACGCAATCACAGCTTTAGTCACTCTCTTCATTGTGTTGCAAAAAAGAGAATTGTCTGTACAGCCTATTCCACTCCAGTGGGCACCTGTTCTCAAACAAAGTGCACCATTCGCAATTCTTTTCGCCGTGTCTATGTTGATCTATCGAGTAGACAGCGTAATGCTTGAACGTATGCACGAAGATGGCGCTTATGAATCGGGCGTTTATGCAATGGCTTTCAGGTTATTTGAAGCCTTCAATATGGTAGCCTACCTCTTTGCGGCTCTTCTATTGCCCATTTTCTCAAGGCTCATAGCGCAAAATCAATCCGTTGGCCCCATTGTGAAAACAGGTTTCCGGCTTATGCTCACGGCCGTAGTGATTTTCGCATTGTTAGGTTGGTTCAATTCGGCAGAAATAATGCAAATCATATATGATGATCCTGATCAAAATGCAATTCTATCTCTCCATTTTTTGGTCATTGGCTGCTCTGCCTTTTCAATGCAATACATTTTTGGAACACTTCTAACAGCCAACGGAAACATGCGCCAACTCATTGCCATAATGTGCATAGGTGCTATCCTCAATATATTGATGAATCTGATTCTCATACCTCAGTTGGGAGCAGTCGGTTGTGCAATTGCCAACGCTACTAGTCATAGTCTTGTGTTGTTCCTTCAGATTTGGTACTCATTCAAGGTATTCAAATTTCGATTCGATCGCCAACTAGCGTGGAAATGCCTCGTATTTATTGTTATGTCAATCTTTTTGGCCTGGGCCGGTTCTTCCTTTTTTTGGCTAGAGACAATATTTGAACTCCGGTTTACGATTACCCTGGGCGTTTCCGCGATTCTTCTGGGATTAGCAGCACTTCTTAGCGGTATAATCGACTTTAAACAATTGCCCGATCTACTGCGAATGAAGGATTCCGAGGGCCGGAATAACCAAAACAAATTTCGATAGCACAACACAGAAAACACAACTCGCTTCATGAATGACAATTTGCTGCCATTATGCGAATTGGACTAAATTCGCAGCACTTTGATCACACTATGACGAACGACGCAAACAACTTTTCCATCGATTCTTCCAATCTGCTTGTACTGTTGTACAAGTGGCGTAAACCCCTCATCATTATTTCAGTAGCCGCAGCAATTGTATCTGCCGCTGTTTCACTCATGATCCGAGAGAAGTATAAAAGTACCACGATACTTTTTGCAGTGCAACAACACAGTTTTGGTGATCAGCTTTTGGAAGAAACGAAACTCGAAGACTTCTTGGCCTACGGTGAAGAAGAAGATGCCGAAAGGTTGCTTCAAATGCTCAACTCTGATCGCATCCGCGACAAAATTATAGAGCGCAATGATCTTTGGTCGGTCTACGATATAAAACGCGACGGCAAGGGTGCAAAAACCCTGATGGCTCGAGAATACAACGACAACGTGTCAGCGAAGTTAACAAAGTTCGGATCGATCGAAGTTGCCGTACTCGATTACGAACCTGACCGTGCTGCCAAAATGGCCAACGAAATAGCTGCGTATTCAGATACACTTACCAATCAAATGCGCAAAGAACGAGCCTTGCAGGCACTTCATTATGCACAACAATCTCTATTTCGCCTTGAAGAAGAAATAACTCTGCTCGAAGACTCTATGAAAGTGCTCAGGCAAATGGGGGTCTATGATTACGAAGAACAGATCACCGCTCTATCGGAACAATATGGTACCTCCATTGCCGAAGGACATCCAGATCGCGCCCAGCTCATCAAAGATCAAATGGACTTCCTTTCCCAGTATGGTACTCTGTACAACAAACTCGAATTGAACATTTTTGCCGGTCACGATCAAAAGGAAATCCTTAAAAAACGTTGCGACAATATTGGAATTGATGTGGTTGCGGACCTTGATTCAAAATATACTTCTGACTCAGCAGTGCCTGCTGATAAAAAATCTTATCCAATACGTTGGCTTATTGTTGCCATGAGTACTGCCTCAGCATTCATATTTGGCTTTATCATACTCTTGATTACAGACAGCTTGAAACGATTGAGGCTCGAAGGCAAAATCTAACAAGTACATGCTAAAGCTCGATCTTTCGAACAGGCTACTTTACATTTCGTCTGCAGCATACATTCTGCTTACGGGCCTTTCGTTGTATTTCGAGTTTTATTATATCACACTCCTTCCTGCGGTAATTGCTGTGCTATGGATGGCATTCTTCAAACTCGAATACATTCTTTGGATAGTTGCTGCATTTACCCCTGTCTCTATCAATATTGAAGAATTTGATATGGGTGGAATTGGAATGTACATTCCAACAGAACCCTTGCTTTTCGGAGTGCTTATCGTATTTATTTTTAAACTACTTTCAAGCAACAGCATTGATTCTCGCATTTTTTGTCATACCATTTCGTACATAATATATGCCTATTTAGGTTGGATGGTCTTTACTTCCATTACAAGCGAACACCCTTTTGTTTCTGTAAAGTACGTGCTCACAAGGATGTGGTTCATTGCCTCATTTTACTTTCTGGCAGTTTATCTCTTCTCTCGATGGGAGAATATTCGTCCTTACTTTTTACTCTATTTGTTTCCCCTTTTCGGAGTGATCATTTACACCGTTGTGCGTCACAGTCAATATGGGTTCGACAAAGAATCTTCGCATTGGGTAATGGAGCCTCTCTTTAAAGATCATACAAGCTATGGCGCGGTATTGGCCATGTACTATCCGATACTAACAGCGCTGCTGCTTTCGAAAAAGATGCAGTTGGTGCTCAAGGTTCTTCTTGGAATTGGGTTTTTAGTGCTCACTGCCGGTCTAATATTGTCGTATACACGCGCGGCATGGCTTTCAGTTATAGCTGCGGCTATAGTGCTCGTAGCAATGATTCTGCGCATTAAATTCCGCACAATCATTTTAACCTCTCTAGTACTTGCGAGCTTTCTGTATGTAGCAATGGACGATATACAAATAGCACTTCAACGCAACAAACAAGAGAGCAGCGATAAACTTGAAGAACACGTTGGCTCCATCAGTAATGTGAGTAGCGATGCCTCCAATTTGGAGCGCTTGAACAGATGGAACTGCGCCATAGAAATGTGGAAAGAAAGGCCTGTACTTGGATGGGGACCCGGCGTATACCAATTCGAATATGCGCCCTTTCAAAAAGCAAAAGACAGGACCATTATCAGCACCAACGAAGGTGATGGTGGCAATGCGCACAGCGAATACCTCGGTCCACTATGTGAGCAAGGAGTACTCGGAATGGCTCTTGTGATACTACTTGTTTTATCCGTGTGTGCAATGGGATTCCGACTATTTTTCACCGTGAAAGACTTCGAAACAAAGTTGGTAAGCACATCCGCTTTTCTTGGACTCATTACTTACTTCGTTCACGGTGTGCTCAACAATTATCTCGACACCGACAAAGCTTCTATACCTTTTTGGGGATTTATTGCCGTTCTTGTTGCAGTAGATCTCTATCACACGAAAGGAATCTCCCATAGGTCAGATAAGACTGAGAGTAAAATTTAGGACATCGAAAGTGCAGGGACATTAAAATTGGTTCTTCGAAAAGGAATGGAACGAGTTGATGATCGTCTTCGATCTTAAAAGATATGACAACTCAATATCGCCAAGTCATCTACAAAAGGCATTTCGCCCTTAAACTCTGTGCAATTCGACAGCAGCAAATGATTCAGCTCATTGGGAGATAATTTGTAATTGGCCAAAATCAATTGCTCCAATCGTTCATTCCCAAATTCTTGATTTTGTTCGTTCTCCGTTTCTACTAATCCATCTGTAAAACAAACGACCCAAGAATCAGGATGGACAATAACCTCGCCCATCGCCAATTTCGGGAGCTCTTCGAACATACCCAGTCCTATGGTTCCATGTTTTAGCAGTTGTGTATATCCATTCGCGTCGGCTAGCACAGGAGGGTTGTGCCCACAATTTATGTACTGCAATACACGCGTCTTTCTGTTGTAAGTGGCTAGAAAAAGTGTAATGTACTTTTCGCCCATTGCACTGTTCATTACACGCTTATTCAACTCGACAACCATACTTTTGAGATCTGACTTCGAGTAAGAAAAAATAGCTCTGAGGTATGCCTGAAAATTTGCCATCAAAAAAGCAGCACTCACACCTTTCCCCGAAACATCGGCCATGCAAAACATTGCTTCATCATCACCCAAATCAAGGAAATCGTAGTAATCGCCGCCCACTTGTTGATGAGCTTTATATACTGCTGATACTTCGTAATATTCATTTTTCGGCAATGACGAAGGCAATAAAATCGATTGCATTTCTGCTGCCAGTTCCAATTCTTTTCTCGTGCGCTCTTGTTGTAAGCTCGCTTCCTGTAATTTTCTGTTTTGAATAGCCACTACCAAAACATTGGTAAGTGTTTCTATAAAACGCATGTGCTTGATCGCCGGACTCATGCCTATTGACTGTTCACCAATGTCGCCTACTAGCACATAAGCCAATGGTTCATTGTCATGAAAAACCGGAATTATCAAATCAAAGGCCTCATTCCTCGGACCGGCATTTAATGTTACCTCTTTCTTTGCATTAAAGAAGGAAGCGTCTTGGAACTCCGGAAGAACAGATGCATCAAATCCAAAGTGCAGAAGACTTTTCCACTTTTGCTCATAAGTAAAAAGTATCAACTTCTCTAGCCCGAGATGTTGACGCAAGACATTTTCAAATTGCATCAAAAGCCCATCTACGGAAAGCTGTGAATTGATTGCTTTGGTAATATCCAACAAAGCATTCAATTTATAATCCTTGATCTTTAATCGCTCTTGAGTACGGGTACTTACGGCCATGGTTGAAAAAAAGTCGAATCTATTGTCATGTCAAAGGTGAACAATAAGAATGAATTCACAAAAGAGAACTTCTACAATTAACAGAACTTCAATGTTTACTGACTGCTGACACCTCACTTTGGCAGCTACTTCTTGCGATAAGGCGGCACTCTTTGATTTGAATTATTTCAAGCCAAGTTTTTCAAACACCTCAGGAAGTCTTCGCACAAGTGACAGTTCGCGCCATTTTACACGCGCCTCTTCAGCTGGACTGCCGAAGTATGTCTTGCCGGCTTCGGTATCGCCAAGCACTCCACTTTGACCCAATACTACAGTGCCATCTGCTAACTTTCTATCGCTAGGTATTCCAACTTGACCCCAAAGAGTGACCTGATTTCCTATTACAACACAACCTGCAATGCCCACTTGTGCAGCGAATAAACAACGTTCACCTATTACAGTGTCGTGACCAACGTGTACCTGATTGTCCAGTTTGCTTCCACGGCCAATTCTTGTGTCTCCGCTCACTCCTCTGTCTATTGTACACAATGCCCCGATTTCCACGTCATCTTCAATAATTACCTCTCCACATGTATGCATCTTGTCGAAACCCTCGGCCCTTCGTTTGTAATAAAAAGCATCTCCTCCTATTACTGTATTCGCATGAATAATACAATTGTTGCCAATAGTTGCATGATCATTAATTACTACGCCGGGATGAATGATGCAGTTGTTGCCAATGGTCACGTAATTTCCAATTACAGCACTTTGATGCACGTGTGTATTTGCTCCAATTTGCACCTGTTTGCCATGTGCTGAAATACTCAGTTCGAAAGGCGAAAAATGGCGCGTAAGAATATTGTAGTCACGAAATGGATCTTCAGAAAATATAAGAGATTTCCCGTCCTGGCATTCCACCTCTTGATTGATAAGTACGGTTGTGGCGGCCGATTGTAGAGCCTTTTCGTAGTACTTCGGGTGATCTACAAATACCAAATCTCCGGCTTCTACCTTATGAATTTCATTCATGCCTGTAATCGGAAAATCAGGTTTTCCGAGATATCGGCAATCTATGATAGTTGCAATGGCTTCGAGGGTTTGTGGAGGTGTGAGTTTCATGGAATATTGGCTTACAAAAAAGCCCTGCGATTTCGCGCAGGGCCCTACAAATATAAATAATCACTTTTTAATTCTCTCATGGTACAAACCATTGGTGGTGTCAACTCGAACTGTATCTCCCTCGTTGATGAATAGGGGTACACGAATTTCAACACCACAGTCAAGTTTTGCAGGTTTCGTCGCATTTGTGGCTGTATCGCCACGAACACCGGGCTCTGTGTAAACAACGTTGAATTCTACAAACTGAGGTAAATCGCAACTCATTGGGCTGTCATCCTCTGTGTTGAATAAAACAATACACTTCATTCCCTCTTTCAAAAAATCCGGAGCATTAATCAAAGGCTCGGGCATATTAATTTGCTCATAATCATCGAGATTCATGAAATTAAATCCCGCCTCATCTTTATAGAGGTATTGGTATTCGCGCGTTTCGATGCGCACCACTTCTATTTTAACACCGGAGTTGAACGTATGATCCACGATCTTTCCGTTGTTGAGGTTTTTCAACTTGGTTCTTACGAAAGCAGGACCTTTACCTGGTTTTACATGCAGGAATTCCACCACTTTCCAGATGTGTGTATCCATCTTAAAACAGAGGCCGTTTGAAATGTCAGCAGTTGTTGATGCCATATGGTTTGGTTTTTTCGGAACGCGAAAGTAAGGCTTCTAGACTGAAAACAAATAAAAAAGGGGTGGAAATCCAACCCTTCAATTTTGTTATGTCGTTGAAATTAAGTCTTTTGAAGCCTTAGGGTCTTGGTTTTTCCACTAGATCCTATTATTTGGCAGATATAGATACCTCTTCTCAGCGACTCCAGATTCAAATCTATTTTCTTGCATTCGGTTCCCGGCATATCTGTTTTAAATTCAGCAACAACCTTTCCTGTCAGGTCCTTCACAACTACAGTAAGGTTTTCTAATACGGGTTCATCGAACATCAATTCTGCCTTGCCTTCCACCGGATTGGGTGTTAGAAACGCAGTAGATATAGGACTTGTGGTCTGACTAAAGCTAGTCAATCCGAGGCCTATTGTAACTACTATTAAGAGTATTAATCTCTTCATTTCTGCAAATTTAACGGATTCAAGGCAATAACCTTGCCGCTTCATCTTATTTAAACTCCTAAGAAGATAATTAGTTGCAATTTGTCAGGGACCTTTGGTATTAAGATTTCACTACTATTAGTCCAAAATGCCCTGAATCGGTAGCTCTGCTTCCGGGATTTATAGATAAGAGCGTTTATAAAACCCGGACTGCTTCAAGCCAAATTTCGCAGTCTAGTTTCCATCTACCAAAAAGTTCTTTTCCTCCATTAGGACTTTCTTTACATTTGTGTATGATCGAAAATAGCCTTCACATTCCCGCGCCATGTCCCATAGCCATGATGCGAATGAAAAAAGATGGAAATAATTACTTCTGCTCCTCGTGCAAAAAGAACGTGATCGATATGCGCGAAAAGCCTTTGGTGGAAATTCGAAATCAATGTGGTCCGAACACATGTGTGATTCTCAACGCCGATCAACTTGGCGCACAGCCGCGCTTCAACTCATACAGAAAGTTTCTTTTTTCTACTTTCGCTGTTCTTTCACTGCTAGGATTTACAGTAAAACCTGTGAAAGCTCAAGTGAAAGAAATTGAGAAACCAGCCCAACAAAACACAATCAATTCCGGAACAGAAAAACATCCAAGCATTCTTGTGCGCGAAAGTGAAAAATATCGGGATGGACAAAAAAGAAGCGACAAAAAGAAAAAAAGGAAGAGAAAAAAACCCTCTAAAGTATTTATAGGGTGTCCATCTTTTTGATGTTGTCTTGCTCCTCTTAAATCAATCTAAAATCTTAATCGCAGTTGAATGTGAATATCAGATCGGATATTGCCTTCAATTTCATTTAATCCGCTACTGATCACATTGCGATCGTTGTATATCCATCGACCATAACGAATCCAAAGATCTGTTTTCCTGTTCACATCCCACTTTACCATAGCATAATATCGAGCGCCTCGTCCATAATACGCAGGAATAGAAAATGCATAAAGAACATCGCTTTCATATGCGTAAAGTCTAGTGTCCCAAGTTGGAGCATCAAAGAGAGCATATCGCGCACTTATGCTAAATGGAACACCCATCTTTTTCCAAACTACATCTTGATAGATGAGATAACCATTCAATCTCTCCTCACCCGCGCGATCATAGTTTGTCCACTCCACACGTGTTTTCAATTGCACATTTTCGTGGACTCTATAGGACGCATGCATTCTCCAATTATGACGAATTTCTTCAATAGGATAATCGATCAATAAAGGAATCTCGGTTGTGCTGCTGGTATTAATTACTCCATTTCGAACGCGATATCGAAAATAAAACTCGTGCTTTTTATCGGGCTTGTAATTGGCCTGTACAAGGTAATCCGTTGTTCTACTCGGTGCATCTACTCTAAATCTCAGCCAAGGGTACTCAATAAAATCGCTGTACGCATTAAGCGTCCATCCCTTGCCAAGGTATGCCTGAATACCTGTAAATAATCCACTTTCATTTGTTGCAGTAGAACTTTCGCTAAAAACGTTTACACTCGATGGTTGAAAATCTTTTGGCAATCTTCTATACATGGCAGATATTGAAACCGAATTGCTCAGCGACATCACCAATCCATGCACCATTCCAATTGTTCCATTATTGTCGGCTGTAGCTTCTCCAAACAAACTAATGTTTTTATATAACCAGTGATAATCCAAGCCCACTGCCTTCTGTGATGTGCCGCTAAATCGAAATTGTCTATACAGTTGTTCAGGAGCCACAACAGTTTTATCGTAGATCGTGTTTACAAAGGTTCCGCCTATTTGAAGCGCCTTCCATTTCCACTTTACATTGCCTCCGATGATCTGTTCGCCTAGCGCATCCCTATCCGCAATCTCGGAAAGAGTCCTGTGAAGTCCACTCATTTGAAAAGATGAAACCTGTATCTCATCATCGGTCACAATCGTGTCTTCTTCAAATACCACATTTGCGTCGATCTTTTTTGAAGAGTAGAAAAAAGTGGCTTCCAATGACTTTATGCCTAGGGTAACTCCTGCGCCTCGCATAAATAAATTCTCATCTGCTGAGGTATATGGTCGAAGTCCAATTGGATTTTTTTTCAAGTTCAAAACGAAGGGCGACTTCCCAAAACCGAGTCCATTCCAAAAGGTGAGCCCTTGACCAAAAAGGCCTTGGAAGTCGCCTACAACCAATTTTCGTACAAATCCCTCGTCTTGGTAAAACAAATGTCCACTGAGAAAATCAGGCGCCCTTTCGAATGATTCTCCTGCATCATTTTCGGCTGTCAGTCCAATGATAATATTGCGGCGAAATTGAAAACGATAACGCAAATACCCATAATCAGGAGTACCTCCAAACGCTGGAGGAGTAAGGTTTTCCGGGTCTCTCAGAAAGCCATTTTGGTTTTCAAATCCTCTTTTGTATCGCAAAAACAAATCGTGCGTCCCCTCATTCCAAATCACTTTTGGACCTATATTTTTGAGCGCTCCTGCCGGTGAAACCGATACAAAAGGTTGAATGTTTCTAATGGTCTGAATGTCGAAACCACGAACCGATTGCAATTCATGAATGTTTCGCAAAGGACCATACACTCTAATATGCTCTCTCAGATAACCTACTTGAATCTCGCTCACCAAATAAAGATCCAACAACTGACTATCGCTAGCCCTGTTGAGATCCATGGGATGTTCGAAGTAATAGGTGAGGTCTTCGAGTAGATTTGTGTAATCCACCTCAGCATCTTCTTCCAAAGACCCGGCTATGGTTTCAATTCTCTGCTCAATAATGTTTTGTCTCAGTTGTTCGTCCTTTTGAGCAATTGAAAACTGTGAGCTAAAAAGAATTATACCAACTAAAATTACCCTCAGTAATGCACAAAAAGGCAAGCATTTGCCATGAAAATAGTTTGACTCAGTTTCCTCAACGCTATGGTTTATGCCTTTAAACATTTGCATCGCTCGATTTACTTAGAACGATTTGCTATGTAGTTCAAGGTCAATTGTGGTGTAAAACCCAAGACCTGGTGATAACTCGTAGACACATCAAAACGAAAAACTTTGATTAACCAAGCAAAACCAAATGACATTTGTGATGGTTCGGAATGAACGCCCATAACCAAAAAGAGATTTTCGAGTGGATGGTACTCCAGTCCAACACGAACACTGATATCTTGATCCTCCGCTTTCCAAACTTCTGACGCGAGTAATACCTTTTCCGAGAAGGAATATTGTAAGCCGCCTTTCAATATTGATGGCATTCGCTGCTCCGGTTCCGAGCTGATGAGATCTCGATTGGCATTTTGCAACTGCACCCCAATAGACAATTTATCATTCATGCGATAAGCAAAACCTCCCTCCACAATTACACCACCATCGCTGCCATAGCCCTCTGCGATTCTTATACTTTGATACCCAAGTCTGATGCCTATTCCAAACTTGTCGGAAATCTTCATTCCGTATGCCAAACCCGCATTGCTCCTTCTGAAAAGATTATTCCCAAACGCCTGTCCGGTAATTCCAAAACTCCCTTTGCCAACGGGTAAAACTGCCACTATCGCCTGATCAGCCATCCCTTCAGTCATGAAGCGATTTCGATACCATAGACCAACCGCGAAGTCCTCTTGAAAAGCCAAACTTCCTTGATTGTTAAATGCGGACCACGCATCTTGACTCAAAAGTGCCGCTCCTCCTCGGCCTTCGGCCATAGAACCAGCCGTTGATTGAGCCAACATTCCGAAAACCTGAAAAACGAATACAAAAAGAATAATCAGTCTTGACAACACCTTAAGGAATTTGGTGGGGAAGATAGGAAAAACAGTGAAAGTATTGAACTCCCAATAAAGACTTCATTTTTTGATCATATTGCTGTGAATCCGACAACCGCATTTTGAGGCATTTCGAGTCTTCTGAGATAACCTTCCTGAAAAACGAATATGGGCGCTCCCTTCCTCACCCTGTATTCATTCTTATACGCCAATCCACCGGATAATAATTATTTATTCGATTATCCATTTTCTTAATCCATCCCAACACTACGCCTTCACTCCGAAGAATCAACCAACCCCGTTTTTCGGTCAAAATGTCACTCAAATCTCTCCGCAAATATGCCAAAGCAATTTCTCTTGATATATCAACGATCAAACTTTCAGTTCTCTCCAAATTACACATAGCCATGCCATGTTCCGGAATAATATCTTTTCCTTTTACTGTAGCGAGAATAGATCCCGGTTCAGCAACCAGGTCGTTTCTCACCAAAATGTCCAACAATTTTAAAGTCTTATCAGAGGAAATGTGAACTACGGATAATTCATTCTTGCTATTTATATATACATGCTCCGTTTCTGAGAGTGAAATCCAACTGTCTATTGCTACCCGATGCTCGCGCAAGGCAGATTTCCAAAAAGGATTTGTCGACTTAAAGGATTTGGAAGATTCTCCTCCTTTTTTTCTAAAAACAGAAATAAAAAATCCCTCTCCAGGTACTTTATGTGGCAAAAATCGCAGTCCAAAAAAATGATCCTTCAATTCGTTCAACTCCCAAGAAGTTGGCACTTCAATTTGAATGCTCTCACAATTTAACTGTGAAAATAGCCATCGAGAATTCTCCGCATTTTCTTCATCTGCAAAGGTGCACGTGCTAAAAGCCAAATAACCTCCGTCTGCAACTAGCGCCCATGCGTTTTCCAAAATACTTCTTTGAGTACTCGCGCATTGTTTAACCAAATGGGTACTCCATTGTGAAATGGCGAATTCATCTTTTCGAAACATGCCTTCCCCACTGCAAGGAGCATCGACCAAAACAAAATCAAAAAGGCCTCTAAGAGCAGCAAAATCGTTGCTATTACGTTTGGTTACCAATCTATTCAAGCTTCCCCATTTGCAGAGTGTTTCACGCAAAATGCTATTGCGTAGGGGATTCACTTCATTAGAAACCAAAAGCCCACTTCCTTGCAAATAATTGAGAATATTCAATGACTTTCCTCCGGGAGCAGCACAAAGGTCGATACAATTCAAATCGGTTTGACCTTTGAACAGTTGCTTCAAAACGAATCCGATCACCATGGAAGAACTTTCTTGCACATAATAATGGCCGCCGTGCAATCGAGGATCAATAGTGAAGGAAGGCCGGTGGTTCAACAAAAAGCCCATATCATTCCAAGGCAGCGATTTTGCTTCATCGAAAGGAGCATTCAAATCTGACTTAAAAGGATTCATGAGCACACTCGTTTTAGCGGGCTCACCGAAAGCGTCTAAGAGAGAATTTGACTCATTGCCGAATTGTTGATGAATTCGGTCAACAAATGCTGATGGCAATGTGGGCATTTGGCAAATGTCGTGAAAATGGTCTTCCTCGAAAACTCAATCTTCATCCTCATACTCGGGATCATCCTTTTCCTGAAGCCATTTAGGGACTTTCTTCGCAGGCTTCTTAACATCTGGTTCGGCAGTAGCCGTCTTTGATTCCGGCTTTTTTTCGGAAGATGTATCTTCCTTTTTTGGCTGATCGTTTTCGTTCCATTCAACCGACATGGTCGTTCCCGGTTTATGTTCCGTTGTTTTGTATGTCCCCACCGAAGTGTCTTTCCTGAATAATCCGAATTCTTCTTTGAGCAGTGCCTTTACATTCTTCTTTTCCTCAACTATTTCCTCTTGACGACTTTGCTTCGAAGCTTGTTTGTCGAGACCAAACTCTGGATTATTGCTAGTGCCGCGCATATATAAATACATCTGTCTACCCAATCCATCGTCTTCCTCGGCCCACTCCTTCCCCTTTCGAACAAGTAGATCGCGCAATCCAAATCCAATGGTGTAATCAATCTGTCCGTCGAAACTATGAGTACCTCGCGCAGATATATCCATTGCACTCGACTTTATCTCCATCAATGGAATGACCATTCGGCGATTCTTAATCTCAATTACATTCTCAAACTTAGAAAACTTTACATCCTTCAGCTTCTCGGTAAATAAATCTTCGTTTACAAATGGCGCAACCCATTTGTTGCTTTTAATATATGCAGCAATAGATTGAAGGGATTCCAAATTTACAAGCTGACCATTTTCTATTGATATATCAACAATACTTACAATCGACTCATCAATCAAATCCAAGGAAGAGGTCATTTGTGATTCAAAGTTGACACTCGCAGTAGCTATCCCTTTCAAGTTTTTGTCGGTAATGAAAGTCTGACCGAAGTTTTCAAACCCGATAAAAAGGTCCGAGATATTTATTTTCTGCAGATCTGCATGACACCTGAGGTTGTATGTAGAAGGCCCTATACGCTGAAGCCCAAATTGGGTAAGCCAATTTCCACCGGCTGTTTTAAAGGTAATCGGATCGGCGCGAACTGTTGTTTCGTCTGCTTCAATCACACCACGTACCTCCGTCGCTTTGAATTGCCGGAATTCAAATAACGAAAATGTAGCATTAAATTTTGCTTTTACCCTTTTAGGTAGATTTAAGGAGTAAACCTCGGCGGACTGACTTTTAGTATTCTTTTCTAGAAGTTCATTCACATTGACATGCGATGAGAGTAAACTCGCATTTATCTCCAACACCGCGTCTGGTGTAGTAAGGTATGGAATCAAATTGTTCATGGTTCCATCTATTTTAAAATCAGAACCACTTACAAGTCCCACAAAATTCTGCACTGAGGCATTGCCATCCGCAAATAAAAATGTACCGTTCATTTGACTAAATTCCCTCGAAGAACCTTTTAGTTTGATGTTGGCATCATTTAGCGAAGCAGTTCCATTGCAAGCCACTACCGACCAATCGATACTTCCATCATCCTTATAACCCACCCTGCCAGAAACATTTGCATTTGCGTTCATCTGTCCGGTAGAATACTCCAGGGTGTCAAGCGCAAAGAATGTTCGGACATCATCCAAATGAGCAGAAGCCGAAACATCTAGATTCACAAAAGGCTTTTGAAGCTCTTCCATTATGCCTGATATGTGAATATGACCGGCGCCCAATTGAGCCGTTAAGGACTCAATATTCAACATATCCTTCTTGCCGGCATTCGCTGTATAGATGGCCTGAGCAGAAACATCGGTAAGAGATGTTCCACTCGTTTTATCCGTCATCTCTCCCTTGGACAGGACAAAGTTTAGATGAAAATTCGGGCTCATTTTACCGTAGGTAGGGCCTTTGATAATGGCATTCAAATTCATCTTTCCCCCAAGTTCATAAGACTCCATTGTGGACGCCATCTCGGCTGGCAAGAACTTTCTTACACGATCCAAGTCGATGTTGTCACCCTGCAAATGAGCGTCCACATAAGACTTATCTCCATACTGATAATTCAAATTTAAAAGAGCCCTGAGATCATCGAGTTCAACAGTGCCGTCTGCAAACATCATTTGAGTATTTGGTAAATCGAGTTTGAATTTGCCAATAAGCGCTGTCTTTCTAGAGGCCATCCACTCATCTTCTCCAGAGATTATACTTTCGATGTGTGTCTCAAGTTCAACATCAAACTCCATTGTATCGGTACTAAAAAATCCTTCGGCGTCGAGATTACTCTGATTAACTGATCCAAAAAATTTGGACTTTCTATTCTCATACAAAAAAGAAAAATCTGTTAGTTCCACATCTTTTATTTCAAAAGCAACAGAGGTAGAATCCTTCTCATTGTTCTTCCAAAAATGCCAATTGTCCGCACCTCGTTCATCCACTTTCATTCGTACTATAGCCCGATCGGCAACGATGTCGTGCACCTTGTAATCACCGGAAAACAAATCGGACAAGGAAAACCCTAGATTCAACTCCCCAATGAAGGCCAGTGTATCTTTCTCCTCAAACGTTTCCTCTATGAACACATCTTTGAAACGGATAGATGCATTGGGGAATGTGGACCAAAAAGTAAGGTCCGCCTCACCAATATCCATTTTAGTTACCAACCCTTCTTTCACTTTTTCTAGGGCATAGGCAACAACATCGTCTTCGTAATATCGAATGATGATAAAGGCCGACAATACCACAAGAAATAAGGCTGCCAGTAGGCCAATCAGAACTCTTTTTGTTATTCGCCAAATCTTCATTGTAGAGAAAACAAAAATCACCCCGGAAAAGTGTGCATTTGCAAAATGATTCTTCTCATACCAAACAGTTGGATGTTAATCTCGGTGATCACTTGATTCTAGCTACCTTTGACATACACTGTGCCAATTTAAATAGTATGAATAAAAGAGAGTTCTTAAAAAAAACCGCCATTCTATCCGCTGGGGTGGCAGTATACCCGCTCATATCTTGTCATTCTAAAGAAAGTCTAAGCACAATTGCCACTCAAACAAACGTTGTCAAGATTGGACTGCCCGAACTCGGGTACCCATACAATGCCCTCGAACCGGCCATTGATGCGCAGACCATGGAGATTCATTACACCAAACACCATCAGGCCTACATTACAAAACTCAATGAGGCTTTAGTGGCCAACCCTGAATTTGCATCGTTAAATGATGCCCGGCGTTTTTGTTCGGCCCTCACTTCTGAGCACTCTGCTTTGCGCAATCACGGAGGCGGACACATCAATCATAGTTTGTTTTGGACCACTCTGAGCCCAAAAGGATCTAAGACCCCTGGAGCAGAGATTGCAGAAAAAATAAATTCCGACTTTGGCTCGTATGATGAATTCGTGAAACAATTCTCTGATGCTGCCAAAGCACGATTCGGTAGCGGATGGGCATGGCTAAGTGTAGATAAGTCTGGAAAAATGTATGTGTCATCTACTCCCAATCAAGATAATCCGCTCATGTCTCAATTGGTTGATAAACCAGGTGAGCCCATTTTGGGAATGGATGTTTGGGAACACGCATACTATCTCAAGTACCAAAACAAACGTGCGGACTATGTAACGGCCTTCATGGGACTCATAAACTGGGACGTAGTGGCGGACAATTGGAAAAGGGCAAAGGACAGAAGTGTTTGGAGTATGTAGTCCCTAGAATAATTCCGCGAAAATACTTTTTGCTATTTCACAAATCTGCGCATCAATAGGCGCACAAGTGTTACAGAAAATAAGCTGCCTACGGCGATAACAGTGAGATAAATCGCAACAACTTCCCATGGATGCACATGAACCGGATATGAATCTACCATGGCGCCTTCCATGGCAACAAGTCCAAATTTTTCCTGCAAGAGACATAAACTTACTCCGATAATCGCTCCCGCTGTGGCACCAATGAAGTTGATCATGATACCTTCTATAGTAAAGATGCGGCGTGTGAATGACGGGGATGCGCCAATGCTTCGCAAAATAAAAATATCATTCTTCTTTTCAATGATCAACATAGTAAGAGATGCAACGATATTAAAACTGGCAATGATGAGAATAAAAAGAAGAATCAGAAATGTAGCCCACTTTTCAGATTCATTCGTTTGATAAACTAGGGCGTTTTTATCGAAACGCGTTTTTACTTCTAGACTTTCAGGAAGCGACTCGGTGAGTTTTTTCTTTACCAACGTCGCATCAATTCCGGGCTTCAGAGATACTTCTAATGATGTCATCAAACCCTCTAATTCAAAAATGCGCGCGGCAAACACATAAGAAGTAAATATGTATCGCGCATCAAGTTCAGCATTTACAGAAAAGACACCACGTACGTTGATCGCCTCTCGGTTGAATGCATTTTCCTTATCTCTACTCAACTTTCTGCCTCTAATCGGAGCATTCACGTTCATTACAGTGAAGCCATCTCGAAAAAAACGCATCTCCAATTCACTTCTAACACCAAGGCCGACAATGGCGTACTCGAAGCTATCCTCGCGCAGCACGAAGTCGCCATGTACCATCATCGAATCTATGTTGGAAAATTGTGGGTAGACATCTTCCACGCCTTTCATGGTAGCAACACAATTCTTGCCTTCCTCTATATCATTGTCGGTGTATGAAATCCAAGCATCCTCTTCAATTACCCGGCAAACCAGATCGACTCCCTCTGTGTACTTCACAGTACTTACTACATTCAGTGAATCTGAAAAGTATTTTCCTTCTTTGGGAACGATGGTAATTTCAGCATCAAAGTTTGAGAAGAGATCTTTAACGAGTTCCTCAATACCACTAAATGCCGCCATTACAGTAATCATTGCAGCAGTTACAAATGCAACCACCACCATCGAAATTCCCGAAATAATATTGATAGCGTTGCGACTCTTTTTGGAAAAGATGTAACGTCGTGCGATATAAAATTCAGTATTCAATGCAGCAATATCGAAACTTTAAACCCAGAATCCACATTGGGATTCTTTATGAAGTGCTAAACCCCAAAGATAGCAAGTGCTCTCGCCAGATTTTTATTTGATGGTGTATATTCATACATCAAGAATAAAAATCGAGAAAGTGCTTGATAATAAAGGGGGTTAGTGCTGCAATAGATTTCCAATGTGGATTCTGGGTGAAAATGAAGATCTATAAGAGGGGACTTCTAAAAACGTGTTTTATGTGTCGCAAAGGCAAATACCATAATCCGATTCCGTCGCAATGCCCTTTGGATGAAAGATCCTACAGCGCATTAACCGCAACAGGCCTTCAATGAGCAATGCAGGATGGGCCATTTATTAAGTAACATTGGTATAAGTTCTACTTCCATGCTAAAACGATCAAACCGGTTCCGCTTGAATGCGCCGTGCGACTGTCGATGAAATTGAGAATTGAAGCCACTGGCATTATGATGATGTAGTAAAATGGAAGGATTACAAAAAACAGCTTCGAAAGATTTAGCATCCTCATGGGGTACTTCATAGAAATTTTCCAGGATATCTGACCTGGAATTCCATAACTGTAATGCACTTTAACCTTTTGAAAGCCCACACTTTTGAGTTTGTCCTTTATTTCCTGTTTGCCATAGCCGTCGCGCACGTGCTCTTCGATAAAAGAGCTCTCATGTGCCCCGTGCACATCACTTCCCCCTTGGTCTGATGGTGTGGAAATCATCAATAGCCCTCCTTCTTTCAAACTCCTATGATAGTTTGACATTACTGCCACATCTTCTTCTATATGCTCCATTACATCCACACATAAAACAAGATCAAAACAATTGGGTTTATCCAGTTTCAAAAGGTCGGCTACTTTAAAGACAATGTTGTCCCTTCCCAATTTCCTGAAAAATGTATTACACTCACAAACCTGATCACTTTTCACATCGAGACCTAGAATGCAATACTTATCATTCATTTTGCTCATAAAGTAGGAGTACTGCCCGAATCCGGAGCCTGCATCGAGTATATGAGCCTTGTCTGGAGCAGTTGCCTTCCACTTACACAGCTCTCGGTGAATGTGCCAGGTGCGCAATAGAAGCAAATCGAGCATTTTGTAGAACAAAATTCGGGACCAAGCAGATTGACCAAATGCCTGACCAAGGACTTTCTTTATCGGATCGTAATGCATAAATGAATTTCCTCGCTTTCAGTTAGGGTTTTTTGAGTAGTCGATCTATTTCTTCAGAGTAATCAAGTGAATCATCAGGAAAAAATGTGAGTTCCGGGATCTTTCGAAGTAACTTACCCACTTCCATACCCAAATACTTTCGCAACAAACCTGTATGTTCTTTGGCTTGAGAAAGCATGACCTCGCGCATGGTCGGGGGGAAAATACTAATGTAAATGCGCGCCACGCCCATGTCGGGAGATACGCGCACTTGCGTTACAGTAATCAAACTCCCCTTGAACAATTCATTGGAGTGCTGCTGAAAAATTTTGGACATTTCCCTCTTTACGAGCGAAGAAATTTTTTCCTGGCGGATAGACATGGCGCAAAGATACGGTGCTGGGCGATGAGTTATGAAAACTGAATGGAGCAGCTCGTCTCAAATTGTCATAAAAACTGCCTCTTTGGCTTTCCACAAAAACCCAGTTCTAAGGGGTGTACTCTGAAGCTCCTGTCAAAATGTAGTTCATTTGGTAAATATCATTGGTGTTCAACTTGAATTTACCTTTGAAAGTAAGGCGTTCATCGGTTTTATACTGCCGATTTTTGCTGGCAAACTGAATATCTACAACTGATTCGGGGCCGCCGCCGCCACAAAAGAAACAATTAGCGTATGGATATCTTGAAACAACATAGAAATTATCGTCAATGTCCACCGGAATCACATATCCTGTAATAAAGACCTCTTTTCCCTCCAAAACTTTCACGGTTTCGCCAAAATTAGGCTTCCAATAATAAGCGTCTAATTCAGGGACGTAGACCTCCTTGAACTGCACGTCTGTCAGTGTTTTCCACGTCAACTCCATCGGCGGGGCCCCAACCGGATTTACGCTATATGTGGCCCCAAGAGAGATTACTAGGGCGAAAAGGGCTATGAATATGATTTGAAACTTATGCATTCGAAAGGGTCTTGGAAATGTCAATTTGTATTGCTTTTGCAGCAGGCAAGAATGAGGCCAAAATTCCTACTCCCAAAGTGATAGAGATCAGCACCCACTCCGCGGGTAGCACACTCATATCAGTTAAATTATAATGAAAATTCTTTTCCATGAAATAACTCAGAATTAGCAGCCCAATGCGGCTCAAGACTAATCCAATTAATGCGCCAATGCAGGTAAGGCTAAGGCCTTCAAGTAATATAAGGCTAAAAATAGAAGTCCTGCTACCACCCATAGTGCGCATTAAAGCCAACTCATATCTACGGTCCTTCAGGCTATTGTAAAGTGAAATAAAGACACTAATAAATGAAAGTGCCATAATCAGTATCGCAATTGCCTGCATTGTTTCCATACCTAAACCAAAATTCTGATTCAAACGATTGGCTTCAATCGCAGGATTGGCAAGCTGCATGGAGGTTCCTTCTACCTTCTTGGCAAGTTGGCCCATTGCACCCTTGTTCCGTTTCTTTATGAGATAAGCTGTAATTTCTCTGCCGGGTTCAGCAGCGAGCTCCTCGTAGGTCATCTCAAAGTGATCGTGATCGTGCGCATGGTCGTGGTCATGCGCATGATCATGCTCCTCTCCTTCAACATGAACATGGACTTGATCCTCCTCTTCCGCATGAATATGATCTCCTTCCTGAGCATGATCGTGTTCTTCTCCTTCCACATGCACATGCTCCTCGGCCTCAATAGGTGCAACTACAGCCTCTTCATCCTGATGTTCATGAACAAGCCATACCGATTGCACTGGAGTAAGGATGAGGTTGTCGATTACAGATTCGCTGCGCTCGTATATTCCAACAACGGTATACTTCGTGTCGTGATGATGATCTTCTTCTGTAACTTCTTCGGCATCCAAACCGTGCATACTCGTAAATGTATCTCCCAGCTTCAAGCCTGTCTTTGAGGCTACTTCTATTCCTAAACAAGCCTCGAAAGCCTTTTCGAATGGTTTGCCTTCTTTTAGTTTACAGGTGTAATGATCGGGGTACTTTTGATTTGTGCCCACGATACGCCACGACTCATAGTTGTCGCCATAAGCAAGAGGAATAGCCTCCTCAACCATAATATCCTTCACTATCCTTCTGCTTTCCTCTATCAGAATGTTGCCGGTGGGTGCGTCGACATGATACACATTGGCCAAAATCAATTGCAAGGGACTTCCTTTTGCTCCCAATACAAAGTCTATGTCCTTAATGTTGCGATTGAACTTTTCTGTTAGTTGATTCTCCACCAATAAAAGAAGAGAAATTATACCCACACCAAAAGCGAGCAGAATAACACTCAGAAAAGTGTTCAGCGGCTTGCTTCTAATATTGCTAAACGCGATTTTGAATAAATTCATATCTGAATGCTTTTTGGAAAACGATCTTTTAGTCTTTTGTCATGGGTAACAATAAGCAGGCTGGCATTGGCCGATTTAGCCTGTTCTTCTAGAAGTTTGATCACTTCCTCCGCATTATGATCATCTAGTGCACTCGTTGGTTCATCGGCCAAAATAATTACCGGTTCATTCATTATTGCCCGTCCTATGGCCACACGTTGCTGCTCTCCTGCACTTAAAGTCGAAGGTTTTTTGTGCATCATGTTGCCCAAACGAAGTCTATCCATCACCTCTCGAGCCTTTTTACGATTTATGGTATTTCCTGTGAGAAATTGTGGCAGTATGAGGTTATCCTCCACACTCAATGACTCCACAAAATGAGGCGTTTGAAACACAATGCCTATATTTTTCCCTCTGAATTTATCTTGTTCTGCGCCCGAAAGTGCGCTCGTTTCTATATCCCCAATAAATATATTTCCCGCTGAAGGCTGAAGCATTCCGGCTAATAAATGGAGCAATGTGGTTTTTCCCTTTCCACTTTCGCCCAACAATAACAGATGTTCTCCAAATTGACACTCGATGTCGGGGAACCGAAATTTTGTAGTTGGGTAATACTGAAACGTTAATCCTGTAGATTTTATCATGACTTTGTCTTCCATGCAAATTTATATGAAACGAGCTTTCTGCAAACTGCCAAAGAGACACAACTTTAAATCTATGTTTTTTGGATGGAATTTTCGTGAAGTGTTGAAAAGCAAAAATGGCTGGAGCTTTCGCAAGATTTCCACCCCTTTTTAGCACACTGGAATAGATAAACCAGCATTGCGCATTAGGGCAATTTTTGTAGAATGCGTGCGGGATTCTCAAATCTAAGCGATAAAAAACTGCATTCATAGGCGAAATTAGGGTGCAATTATTCTATCGCTTGATTTGGGATAAAAATTAATTGGACAACGGGACACAAGATGGAGCTAGATGGAACTAGATGGCTATTCACCAAAGGGAAGTCAAACATCCCACCTTGTGAATTGGGTGCATTTGAAATCGTATTTAGATATACGTTGAAAATCAAAATTTTGCGAGAGCACTTGCTATCTTTTGGGTTTAGCGCTTCATAGGGAATCTCAATACGGATTCTGGGTTAAATAGTCCATGCTGCATTGCACATTGGAAGTTTTTTTTGGGTAATGCGCTGCAGCATCTTGCATGCACGAAATGGTAAACGCCGTCAAAGTATCTGTAATAGCCCAATTCCGTTTCACTCCATTGGACTATTACAGGCACATAAACGTTACTATACTGTCTTATGCCGAAAAAATTGGCGTTTCGCAATAACCTAGCCAACAGACATGAATTATGCATTGGGAATTCTCATATTGTGCATTCGCATCAGAAAAGAAACATTTTTCGCTCCTACTCCTGATACTAAAAAAGTGGTTTTCTAAAACGGGAATATCATTGGTAGTGAACAGAGCGCAACAATTGTGGTGCTTTCCATTGCATAAGTTGGGTTAAATTTGTGGCATGACATTGAAACGCCGTCTTCTTTTATATGCAGTTGGACTGCTCCTGGGGGTGCTTGCCGTAGGTATGTTTTTCCCAGGGTACAACTGGCTCGGCTGGTTGCCATCAAACGCCATCAAAACGAATATCAATAAGTTCCCCATCGAACTTTCTTTGCACGCGAGCTGCAAAATAGATTGTGCTCAAGTACCACAGGAGCATTTGCTGGATATCATCAGAGACGGAAAAGTGGTTTACGACAAAAGTGAAACTAAAGTAAAACCTAGGAGATATCATATTGAACTTGAAAAAGAATTCGTCTACATCACTTTAGATGAAAAAAAATCGGTGATAGAAAAATACAGCAATGGGTCGTCGTCCGAAACTTGCAATTGTCCTCTCTGATTTAACTGATTATTGATATATCATGATTCAAGAAATACAACAATTATCGGCCGCACATCTCAACAAAGTCATAGATATCCGTCGGCACCTTCATCAAAATCCTGAACTTTCTTTCAAAGAATATGAGACTTCAAAGTACGTAGCTTCAATACTAACTGAATGCGGAATTGAATTTGAATCTGGAATAGCAGGCACAGGTATTGTTGCTACTATAAGGGGTCATGAAGCACACTCAAGGATTATTGCTTTGCGAGCAGATATGGATGCACTGCCTATAGTGGAGCAAACAGAAGCACAATACCAAAGCATTAACACCGGCGTGATGCATGCATGTGGTCACGATGCACATACATCTTCTTTGCTTGGTGCTGCGATGATCCTTCATGACCTGAGAGAATATTGGACGGGTACTGTTCGCCTGATATTCCAACCGGGTGAGGAGGTTCTTCCGGGTGGCGCATCTTTGATGATAAAAGAAGGGATTTTTGATGCGATAAAACCACAATCCATATTCGGTCAACACGTGTTTCCGGAATTGCCCTCGGGTACAGTAGGTTTTCGTGCGGGCAAATACATGGCCTCTTGTGATGAACTATATCTTACAGTAAAAGGCAAAGGTGGCCACGGTGCAAAACCCGATAAAACCATTGACCCTGTTTTAATAAGCGCTCACTTAATTATTGCTCTTCAACAAGTAGTTTCGAGATGGAGTAATCCGCAAATGCCCTCTGTGCTATCAATCGGAAAAGTGGAAGCGAAAGGTGCCACGAACATTATACCAAATGAAGTAGTGATGCACGGCACTTTCCGGACGTTTGATGAAACATGGAGGAATGATGCGCATACTCGGATGAAAGAACTTGCCTTCGGACTGGTGAAAAGCATGGGGGGTGAATTAGATTTTCAACTTGACGTTGGATACCCTGTGCTGTATAATGATGAGGCTCTTACTGCTTCAGCGAAAAAATTGGCTGAAGAATACCTAGGAAAACAATTTGTTTTTGATCTTGATATGAGAACTACTGCAGAAGATTTCGCTTACTACGGTCTACACATGCCGGCCTGTTTCTATCGTCTAGGTACTGCCGGTTCAGATGGTTCCTGTTCATACCCCGTTCACCATTCCAAATTCGATATCGACGAAACATCTTTGAAAACCGGTATGGGTTTGATGGCGTATTTGGCGGTTAGGTAATAGGTTGTCCATTTCTAATACCGTTTATCCCGCATTACTCATTAGGGCAATTTTTTTAGAATGCGTGCGGGATTCTCAAAGCTAAGCTATAGAATACTGCATTCATCGGCAAAATTAGGGTGCACTTTTTCTATCGCTTGATTTGGGTTTATGTATCTGTAATAGTCCAATAACGTTTCACTTCATTGTTCTACTACAGCCACTCTCACGGCATTTTCTACTTCATGCTTATAAAATAGTTTGCCCTTGTCCTTACCCTAGATCCCGCATTGGAAATCTATTGCGGCACTAACCCCAATGCGGATTCTGGGTTTAAGCTCACAACCCGTCAGGTTGGTGACATGCCCTGAACCGAAGAATACAGTCGCGTGTAATACCTCCGTGAGGGATCGCCGCGGAAAGCCCGCAGCTACGAGGTCACGAGAAGCGAGGACTTGGAGCAGAGAGCCCGACCCCGCATTACAGAACGAGAGTATAGAAGAGATCTGCGAAAGCGGGGGCACGACATAAACAAAGTGAGACCGGTACAATAGCAGTAGGCCTCAATCCCATCGGGATGCAATCTAGATTCAAGCCTATCCCCCGAATACAATCCCCACAATATCCCAGTCCCAGAGGGACGGCATTTTACTACAAGTCCCATCGGGACGCCATCTTCAATTCAAGCCCTTCCCCCGAATACAATACACACAA
>Ga0209591_10000838_pt1 | contig 39336 bp, 37 predicted proteins | sample MAT01_FD_187207 | JGI IMG/M metagenome (GOLD analysis project Ga0209591, IMG submission 187207) | Freshwater microbial communities from Lake Fryxell liftoff mats and glacier meltwater in Antarctica - MAT-01 (SPAdes) (version 2) | ecosystem: Environmental > Aquatic > Freshwater > Ice > Liftoff... | reverse complement strand
GTGAACTACCCACACTGACTTGGAGTACCAAGTACAGTTTGGGCTTCTGTAATCACGGGGGAATGCCCAAACTTAGACTTTCGCCCAAGTTTAGGACTTACCTCCCCTCCTACAGCAGAGACGGCTGAACCTTCCGCCTTTAGCATTCTGATACCCTCTGCCCTAATGTTTATCGCGGCATTACCGTCACGATCATGATGAGTATTGCAATGAGGGCAAGTCCACTCACGAATATCCAATGGCATCTCACCTATTTGATAGAAACAATTAGAGCAAAGCTTGGAACTAGGGAACCATCTATCAATTTCAACCAACTTTCCACCTTTGCGCTCTAGCTTATAGGCTAAGAAGTTAGTGAATGTTCCCCACCCAACATCAGATATTGCTTTCGCCAATTTATGATTACGTACCATGCCTTTGACATGAAGATTTTCTACTATGACAGCTTGGCTATCGCTGACCAACTTATAACTAAGTTTATGTAAAAAATCTTGCCGCGAATTACTAACTCGCTCGTACACCTTGGCAACAACTTTTCTATATCTATTTCTTGAATTACTTCCTTTTTGTTTACGTGCTAATTTCTTTTGCTTACGCTTGAGATTTTTTTCATGTTTTGCAAGGTGCTTAGGATTATCGTATTTGGAAACTTTTTCCCCATCGGTTACGACAGCAAAGTGTTTTAGCCCTAAGTCAATGCCATAAATCTTCCCCTCCGAGGTAACAGGATTTTCGCCCTCTATCTCAGTCAGGATAGATGCAAGATATTTACCTGATGGAGTTTTACATACAGTTACAGTCTTGATTTTCCCCTCAATCGGTCTATGTATTTTGGCTTTGATTACCCCTATATTGCCAGGAAGCTTAACACTGCCATCTACAATTTTGACGTTTTGAGGATATTGAATCGACTGTTTACCGTGTCTAGATTTGAATTTAGGAAATCCAGCACGTTTCTCAAAAAAGTTTTTGTAAGCTGTGGTCAAGTTGAGCGTTGTAGCTTGTAAAACTTGGCTATAACAATCAGCCAACCAAATAGTATCTTCAGCTTTTTTGAGTGTAGGTAGAAATGCGTTGAGTGCTGCACGAGTAAGCCCTTTCCCTGTTTCTTTATAAGTCTCAATTGACTCATTTAGGGCATAATTCCACCACCAACGAGCGCATCCAAAAGCTTGAGCTAATTGAATTTGCTGTTCTTGTGACGGATATAAACGGACTTGTACAGCCTTGTGCAACACTTAACATCACCTCCTTGGTCTATCTATCTTACCATGATATATATTTTCTGATAACCCCCCTAATGCAAAATAATTGTTGATTCGTCATACATCTAATATTTGTCTTTGCTGTGCAAAAAAATAATATTAGATGCAATCCTTATCAACCGCCTTATATCCCGCCACTGATTCCGGTTACAGAATTCAGTGGGGGACTTACGGCGTAATAGTTAAGTTTGACATCACCAATCTGCTCAAATATTTCCAAGGATTGCTCCCAAAGTGCGATCGCCCTTGCGATGTCCCCTTGTTGGGCGAATACCAGTGCCATGTTGTTGAGGGTAGCGGCTTTTCTTGTTAATTCCTCTTCAGGGCAAAGGTCTAAAGCTTGCTGATAATGGATAACAGCCTCTTGCACTAAACCCAAAACCTCTTCAGCACGGGCGATGGTTCCCAAGATGCGGTAGTCTTCAAAAACTGCCAATATTTGCTCACATAAATCTAAAGCTTCCACAAACCGGGAATTACTCACCCAATTGTTTGTAATCCTATCCCCAATGCTGATTGCAATTTCCTGTTCTCTTGCCAACAATCCCAACCGCACAATTTCCAGTGCTTCTGCTTCTGTGGGGTTTTCATTCTCCTCCCACCAAACTTGATGGATTTTCCTCACCCCTTCCTGTCGCGTTGCTTGCCATTCTTCCTTACTCAACACTGGTTCTAACAACGGTTCTAAAATTGTCGTCACCGCGCTTCGCTGGTTTTAATCAAATCTAGATGAATCGTTTGCTCATCCGCCTCATTCAGCGCCCTTCTCAGCCATCCTTCATTACCATCCAGCCATTGATAAAGTCGCTGTCCCAACTGGATGAGATCGTCTAAGTTATCTGTTCGTCGAGGATAATAATTTTGCTCGCACAAATCAATCAGCGCTGCTAACTCCGTTTTATCCAGGCGACGTGAGCCATAATCACAGCGCAGTTCAAAAGTTTGCTGTTGACTGAGGGCGAAGGTGAAGTTTAGGGGCATGGCTGACAGCAGTAGTTTGCACAGTAACCTTCACCGTATTATCACCCAATTCCTGAAGTTATCGCCGATATTCGTCGCCACAATCGCCGATGAGTTGGTACAAATCGCGTGATTGGCGAGATACTGCACTGATGCGATCGCGATCGTCTGCATCTAAACTAAAACTAAATACTTTGGTGTTATCTTCTATATGTTCAGATACACCAAGTTTTGCACCAACTATCACACCGCCCACAGTTGGCTGATCTAAAATGTAACGCACTGCCACGTTAGAAATGCTTACCCCATGCTTATTAGCAATTTCCTTGAGGATAGCCAGCAACTCTTGAAATAATCGCCAGCCACCCCAAGCATCGATCATATTTTTATATTTTTTCAAACTAGCAGTAGATAGATCAAAACCTCGCGGTTCCGGTTTACCCACATAGTTTTCTGATAACAAACCGCCGCACAGTGTACCGTAAGTAAAAAGCTTTATGTCATGCTGTTGACAAAACTGCACCATATTAACTTCCGGCCGGCGATCAACTAGCGAAAATTGCACTTGGTTAGAAACAATTTTGATACCTGCTTCGGTAATCAGCTTCAAGTTTTCCGTGTCAAAATTAGTTAAACCTAGATGCTTGATTTTACCCTCAGTCTGAAGTTCTGCCATATATTTGAGGGCATCCAGGTAATTTTTATCCTGATATTCCCACCAGTGGAATTGCATCAAATCTAACGATTCCACATTCATCCTTCTCAAGGAAATATCAATATTTTCCTCAACCAGTTTTTTCGTCATTTTACCTGGACGAGGCACCCATTTTGTAAAGGCTTGTACCTGAGATAAAGCATCTTTACCACGAGTATCAATTAGTTGACAGCGAAACTCACCAATAAAGTCTTCTGCGGGGCCATAATGATCTGCTAAATCCCAAGTGGTAAAGCCTGCATCTACATATTTGAACATAGTCTCAATAGCGGCTTGGGGATTGATCTGTCCGTGTCCGCCAGAGACTTGCCACATACCATTTAATATGCGGCAAATGTTCAAATCAGGAGTGAATTGGAGACGGCTAGCTGTTGGTAAGTTCATTTTCAAGTTTAGGAGTGAGAAGTTGGGAGTGAGAAGAATGCACAATTTGTGAGTTCGTAAGCATCTTATTACAACATTCTTAGGTTTTATGCCTTCTTAAGAACCATTTATAACAGCGATAATCAATAACTCTTAAATCTTAACTCTTAACTCCTAACTTTGAACTCCTAACTCCTGTACAGACGCGATTAATCGCGTCTCTCCTAACGCCAGTCTTTTTCAGCTTGTTCGAGAACGTAAGCAGCAACATCTTGAATTTGCTGTTCAGTGAGGCGTTCTTTGTAGGCTGACATATTATTTTTACCATTGGTAACTATAGATGTAACTGCCTCTATTGAATCCATACCATACTTTTTTAGCGCTTGCTTTTTGAGATTTTTACCTCGCCTGATGATGTTGCTGCCGTTGATATGACAACCAGCACAATGAACACTAAATATTTGTTCACCGTTAACTGTGTCTGCTGCACTAGCAGGTAAAGTAAAAGTGCTTATCAATAACAAAAACGTTATTAATACTAATGTTAGTTTTTTCAATTAACTTCTCCTGATTTGGACATATTGGTTGCAGAGATTAGTGTCAGAAGCAATACTACAAGGATTCAAAGTCAGTTGTAAATCCAGCAAAATTTGCACAATCTTCTTGAAAGGCTTCTGCATCGCTAACATCCTCAATTTTATAAGACATGATGCGCGTACCATCTGGCAATTTTTTAGAACCAATCAATTCCCCTTGATATTTTTCTGCGATCGCTTTAAATTCAAGACTATAGCGCTTCCAGGCATCGGCTGAACAAGTAATATTTACTTGCCACATATTTTTAACTCAATTACTACCAACAATTAATCATCTCACGAATGGGCAACATGCTACACATCACCTCCTTAGGGTTATTATTTTCTATCTAAAGGAAGTGCCTAGCCCCATCAGACTACGCCATAATGTGGGTATGGGAACATGTCTAGAAAATATTATCCAAAATAGTTAAACCCCAAGAGTTGAAAATGCCTAACAATATCAAACAACAAATTCAAGCAGACCTACAACAAGCTAAAGAAACTGGACAATTAAGAACTGAGCGGATTCGAGAAATTGTGAAATCCGCAGTTTCTCAAGTAGGTTCTGAGTTTAAGCAAGGCTCTAGCGAACTTCGTAATCTTGTTAAAGATGCCGTTTCTGCTGTAATTGAAAACTTCCAAGAAAAAGGTGGCGAACTTAAAGATGAAGTGACAGCTTCTATTGAAGGAGCGCTGGAAGGGATTAATAGCAAAAGACACGAAAGCATTGCTAAAACTCAGACAGATATAAAACGGCTACAGGCTCAACTAGATGGTGAAGAAGAACAACTCCAGCAAGAGGTTGATGTAATTTTGGCAGAAATTGAAGAGACGGGTAAGGAAAAACCTGCTAGTACTAAAACTGCAATTAATTCTGCTGTCAATGCCCTTAAAGATAGTGAAGAAGCAGGATTGTTAAAGAAACGTTACGCCCAACTGCAAGCGCAGCTAGCCATTGTCCGAGCTAACTTAGCTGCACGCTATGGCGGACGTAATATGGAGGTTCAGGATTATCTAGACGAGGCTAAACACTGGTATGATAAAGCTCGTCCTCAAGCAGAATCTATGGCTGTGCAGGTAGAAGAGAAGCGATCGCAGCTTGAAGATAAACTAGGTGAAGCTGGTACATCTCTAGCAAGAAAAGAGCGCCAAATCAAACAAACGTTGAGAGAGTTACTCTTGACGGCGGCTGACTTATTCAAAGATAAGGAACCTGCTAATAAAGAGCGCGAGACTATTCATAAATAGACTAGACTCCTTTTCACAAAAACCCTGATACATATAGAATTTTAGTAGGGACACGGCAATGCCGTGTCCCTACCAACGTATTTGTATAATTATTAAAGACTCAGCTAGGGTGTGTTAGCGCAGAAAATACGGCACTATTCCAAGCTTGTGGTGCGTTACGCTCTACTAAGCTGATGTGCAGCTAAATTGTATAACGCGAAAACGTAAAATTATTGTAGTGCGGGCATCTTGCCCGCGTCGCATATACAAATTAAATACGCAACAGCTTAACACACCCCACAAGACTACTAATATTTTTTCAGAAATTAAATATGATTCCTATATACAAGTTAAATTTTTAATAACTTATAACTCAATACAGTTGAGTTAAACATTTCTTTCTTCTCTCTGTGTTCTCTGCGCCTCTGTGGTACGTAAAAAAATGGTACGTTACGGCTTTAGCCATAACGCACCCTACTTAAGATTCCCTAAAATTCATCTTGCGTATTAGTAAATATTTCCTTCTCTATTCAGTTGTTCATCATGCTTGGCAATAACCCAAATTGCATGAATACTACCGGGTAGCCAACCTAAAACTGTGAGCAAGATGTTAATAAACAACGTTGGGCCAACTCCAACTGTCAGGAAAACGCCTAAAGGAGGCACTAACAAACCTAGAAGAAAACGAACTATTTTCATGATTTTGCCGTATTTTTGTGATTTTCTTTAATTACATTCTGCTGAAGATACCGAATTAGGAAATCTACCTTCGGATATTTATTTGGAGTAGAGATGTGAGAAAAATGGTATTTCTACTCCTTATAATACTTATCTAGAAGGTAATTCACCTTGGGTTTTTACATCGCCACTGCTGGTTAACAGGTTTCTTTCAACAAAGTAGTTGTTAATGAAGGTGTTAGCAAAAGTTAGGATCACTGGCCCAAGAAGGAAACCAATAATTCCGCGAACTGCGAACCCAGGAACTAGCACTGCTGCTAACCAGAAACACAAACCGTTGACGACGAGCGAAAATGCTCCAAATGATAGAAAGTTAAGTGGTAGAGAAAGAGCAGACAAAACTGGTTTAACTGAACCGTTAATTAGACCAATTACTAAAGCAGCAATCATGGCTGCGGGAAAGTTAGCAATATTAACGCCTGGAACAACTAAATCAACAATCAACAGGCTCAAAGCTGTAGCTAGGGCGGTTAATAATGGTGTTAACATTTTTCTTACCTAATCACTAAAGATTTTTTGTAACTTCTTATCTCATCTTCAACTATCTGCTAGGTTTTAACCTCTCTTGCAAGATAGAATTTGCTTCTATCGTTAGGCCGATCATTAAGAAAAAGATAGCGCTTTGAATACTACGTAAGTTTTAATTGAAAAATCACTCCGAGGTAGGTTGGGTTGAGGAATTAAACTTAACATTTTCGCGCTTTGCCGGGTTTCACTACCTACAACCCAACCTATAAATTTTCTTAACTGATTAGTATGGCGATCGCTTAGATTTTCCAAACTCAGGCTGATAGTAAAGGGCTGATTTATACAAGATTTGTTCTTGATGGGTTTCTAAAGTGCAAACCGACGCGGGTTGACACTCCCCTTGATCAACTTCACCGCTAATGAGTTTGGCGACACAGGCAGAACATTCGCCTTGTTTGCACGCAGATGGTAGGCGGATACCAGCTTCTTCTGCCATATCCAGAATATATTGATCATCTGGTACTGGAATAGTACGATTTAATCCAAGTGTAGGATTGATGAATTGAACTTGATAAACTGCCATCTGCTGTTTGTAATTATTGTTTAACTGCTTTCATCGACAAACTAATCCGCTTGAGTTTCTCGTTGATTTCTAGCACCTGTACTTTGACTACTTGTCCGACTTTGACAACTTTGTTGGGATCGTCTACAAATCTATCAGCAAGTTGGGATATATGCACCAAGCCATCTTGATGTACGCCGATATCGACAAACGCGCCGAAGTTGGCGACATTTGTGATCATTCCCTCTAGTTCCATTCCCACCTTTAAGTCCCTGATTTCCTTAATTCCTTCTTTGAAGGTGGCATACTTAAACTCTGCACGGGGATCTCTACCTGGTTTTTCTAGTTCGCTGAGGATGTCGCGCAATGTGGGTTCGCCGACGCTATCGGTAACATATTTTTTCAGGTTAGTCTTTTTGAGTTTTTCGGCAATTTGCGTCACCTGATTTAATGGCACATTTAAATCAGATGCGATCGCTTCTACTACAGAATAACTTTCTGGATGCACTGCTGTATTATCCAATGGGTTGTCACCGCCACGAATCCGCAGAAAACCCGCCGCTTGTTCAAAGGCTTTTGGCCCCAACTTCGGAACTTTCAAAAGTTGTCGGCGATTTTTAAAGGCTCCATTCTGGTTACGATAGGCGACAATATTATTGGCAACTGTTGCCGTAATCCCAGAGACGGAAGTCAGAAGTTCTTTGGAGGCCATGTTCAAGTCTACGCCGACGTAGTTAACGCAGCTTTCTACAGTCTCATCCAATTTCTTTTTCAATAACTTCTGATCGACATCGTGCTGATATTGTCCTACACCAATAGATTTGGGATCGATTTTCACCAGTTCCGCCAGAGGATCTTGCAAACGGCGGCCGATGCTAATCGCACCGCGCACGGTAATATCTAAATCGGGAAACTCTTCTAGCGCTACAGTACTTGCAGAATATATAGATGCGCCAGACTCATTCACCATCACCTTAACTGGTTTGCGTTCTATGGCTTGCAATACTTGCGTGACAAACTCCTCTGTCTCGCGGGACGCTGTACCGTTACCAATGGCAATTAACTCAATTTTGTACTTTTCAATCAGATTTTTGACAGTTTGTGCAGCTTTAGCGCGTTGTTCAGCCGCTTGGTGAGGAAAAACCGCTTGGTATTCCAAAAATTTCCCCGTTTGGTCGAGGACAGCAACTTTACACCCAGTTCTAAATCCAGGATCTATCGCCAAGGTTGGTTTCATTCCTGCTGGTGCAGACAGCAGCAACTCTCGCAGATTAGTTTCAAATGTCTTGATTGATTCCATGTCTGCATAGACTTTAATCTCAGAAATTACCTCTCCCATTAGAGAGACTTTCATCAAACGATTGAATCCATCCTTCAACATCGCCTGATAAAAATCCCGAATTGTCCGAACTTTGGTTTTAATTTCTTTCGACTCAAGATAGTAAAGTACCGTATCTTCATCAAAAGCAATTTCAAAACTTAATACTTTCTCCGTTTCGCCCCGACACAACGCCAGCATATTGTGGGGTGCAATATTTTTTACCCTAATTTGATAGTTACGGTACATCTCAAATTTGGTTGTACCTTCGGGATAATCATCTTTGATGCGGGAGATAAATACCCCTTCATCTAAAAGATAGTCGCGGATATATGCGCGTAATTCAGCTTTTTCAGCGACTTCTTCCGCTAAAATATCAGCAGCACCTTTGAGTGCTTCTTCTGCTGTTTTGACTCCCTTGGCTTCAGAAATATACTTAGCCGCTTCTTCTTCCAGGGAAGGCGTTGCAGCATTTTTTACATTTAATGACTTGATGAATTCCGCCAGTGGTTCGAGTCCTTTTTCTCTGGCGATAGTGGCGCGGGTGCGTCGTTTTGGGCGATAAGGTAAGTATAAATCCTCAAGTTCGGTTTTTTGTAAGCAGGATGAGATTTTGGCTTTAAGTTCATCTGTGAGTTTACCTTGTTGGGCGATCGCACTTAAAATCACAGATTTTCGTTCTTCCAGTTCTGTTAAATAAGTATATCGATCAGCCAGTTCACGAAGTTGCACTTCATTCATCTCATCGGTGCGCTCTTTACGATAACGTGCAATAAAGGGAATCGTTGCACCCTCTGCCAAAAGTTCCAGCGCGTTTTGCACCTGATGAGGTTTAAGATTTATTTCAGTTGCCAGTAATTGAGGAATGTTCAGCATTAGATGTCTAAAATGAAAATGCTACTTATAAAGGTAATATGCTAGTATCGCAAGGCGGAAGTCAAAAGTCACGCATTCAAAAGTTTTGTATATCAAGGCTTTTGCAAGTTTTAAAATGGTAGCTTGATTTACGCCGCGCTATACTAAATCCTGATCCTGGCGCAAGGTTAAAGTTTTAAGCTAATTTACCAGAGTTATTCGTCAAGCTTTTGAGCGCTTCTCCTGTCGCAAGAATTATTCCAATTGGTGTAAAATCTGACGTTACGTAACCTGGATTTTCTATAATATTTATTTCAATGGGCTGTTGTGGCTAAAACCTTATAGGATGTAAAATTAACCACAATTCCAAAAAATCAAGTTCAATTTGTTTTACAAGCACAACAAATTATAGTTCAGAAGTTAGTAAAATGGCTTTGTTTTTCTTGCTCCCACTGTGTACTGCTTTAGCCACTGGCTACTTATTTAAGAAGAGTAGCGATGAAATTGCATATATTGCAGGTGTATTTGCAGCTATTAGCTTTATTTTCAGTTTAGTATTAGCACCCTGGCAGATTCAGCTTGGATTGTTACTCATTGTCTTTATTATTACCAACAGACTTTTGCAGGAAAATGAGTCAAAACTAACTCAAACCAAAGGAAAACAATTTAGAGAAACTAAATAAGACCAATTACCACGAACTAATTGTTTCTCAACTTTAAACTTCTGAAAATTCTCAGCCAGCTAACCCAGCAATATCCTTAAAAACGGAACTTGGTAATTTTTTATGGGTATTATGGGTAATTATTCGATGTGAGTATAGTCTTAACTACTTTATGCTTGCTTTTTAAAGGAAATTTTTCCTAATAATGCCAAGCTTTAGTTTTACTTTAGCCCATGAATGCTATGGTTAGGTTAGGTATTTTTGAGCTTTTATATCTGTAAGGCAATACCAAATTTTAAAAGTATACTTACAATTAATATTACTATCAAGTATAAAGTTTGATAAGAGAATTCACAAATAGCTCTTTACAGATTACTTAGTCTCTAACTTAACCTCCAAGTAAGGTTTGTCTGAGATATCTGAATTTGAAGATTTTCGTGGATACATAAAAAACTATTCAGACTATCGTTTAGCATCTATGAATGCTGTTTTTAGTGTAATTTTATACTAAAAATATAATTACTTGCACTGTTGTTCAAGTTTAAATTCTGCTTTCTCAAACTCTTAACTTTGCACTTTTAGAGTTTGATAGTAAATCGCTACTTCTGCAAATTTATTAGCCAGAAAGGGTACATAAATTTACAAATTTAGGACTTACGCATTGACAAGAAATACCAAATATGAATTAAGGTTAAAAACCATATCTTTCGTAAGGGCACAGCAGTGCCCCTACAGCATGGTCTATTTACGTAGTTTACCGCCGTAGGCATCGCAGGATAATTAAGAAAAGCCTGAAAACTTCCTATTTTAGGTAATGCACATCACGATGCATTTGTACAGTGCGTAAGTCCTAAAATTCTTAAAAATAAAGATTCATCGAGAGGAAAATGTAGATTTTATAAAGTTTTTGTTTAAGTATATTTTCCTAAGATGAATTTTTGATGAAGTGTGGCGATAAATTTGCAACACTGTATTCTCGTGGTATTCTAGTAGGTGATTATATGTAAAAATTAATTTTGAGATAAAGCTCTAGTTAAAATTACATATAGTTAAAAACAATTGAACAACACTAATACTAAGATAATGTAAAAACATCTCAAATCCGCTTAACTCAACGTAAGCTGCGAATTGATCGCCAAACGCTAGTTTACATTAGCCCTTAGTCTCGTCAAATAACTCCATATGTTGAACATAGCGGTCGAATCCGAGTTCAGCAAAAGCGATGTCTCACTGCCAAACTTTGCCCACAAATTTGTGGCAGAATACTCAAACTGCGTGATATCTGCATCCACTATGACATAGATATTGCGATCGCACTAAAACTAGTCTGGAAACATAACTGGCTGATACAGAAGATATCTGCAATTCGCAATTGGGCAAAGCCTAATATTGATTGTACCAATTGTCAAGCAAGTAACTTGTTGTGTTTACAAGTGTAACCAAGCAATTAAGTCTAGCATCCTCTACTCCGATAATATCGGGTCTTGCCATAATACAGCAACCGTCCTACAAGCTGCATAGTATCTAGTTGCTAACTCTTGGACATGAAGCTCCGATGATCATTTTCATATCAGCCACTTCAACATAGGCTTCCTAATTTTGTTGTCTATTTACTGAAGTGCAAATTTAATTGCACATAAGGTATGACCGAAATCTGAAACGTTTAAAACGATAGATTCTTTACTGTCCAGTTCATACCTAATATCTTGATTGAGGCAAATTTACTATGAAATCTATCTCGCAAACTTCAAACGTTAAAATAATTCCTTATATTATCCTCTTTGTCAGTATTTTGTTTAGTATTTCTGGGCAATTGCTGATGAAGCATACCATGAGTAATACAAATGAGGGACTATTTAATTGGGTATTTATTCAAAACTTAGTATTAGCTATTAGTGTTTATTGCTTGGGAGTAGTAAATTGGATATTGGCTCTGCGCTCTGTAAAATTGAGTATTGCTTATCCACTGACTAGTTTAAATTATGTCGGGATACTTTTCGGCTCATACTACTTTTTTACTGAAGAAATTACATTAACTCGGATAGCAGGAGTAATCACAATTTTTTTGGGTGTTCTTTTAGTAGTTATTCCATTAAAAAAATCTACATAAACTTATAGTAAATTTTATCAGGAAGCATTCACAAATGAACATCATTACTTGGCTAGTTTTAATGCTTGTGGTTTTATTCGGAACAACAGCTAACCTATCACTAAAGTATGGACTTTACATTTCTAGCCCTACTGAGGGAGCAAGTGCATCTATCAAAAATCTGTTATTATCTCGTTATTTTTGGATTTGGTTTGTTTGCTATACATTTATGACTATATTGTGGCTTTATGTATTGCGGACAATTCCTCTGAGTCAAGCATTTCCAGTTCTAGGATTAATGTATGCACTTATACCAATTGCTTCTCACTATCTTCTAAAAGAGCAAGTTATATTTAGCCAGTGGGTAGGAATTTCTATCATCATAACTGGTGTCGTTCTTGTTGTAAACTAATAGCTAAATGGGCAGAGAGTAAGACTATTAAAACTAAAATTTTCTGAACATAGAATTTCCAAGACATCCCTACAAAAATCTGAATTAAATTTATGAATATAGGCATCATTGGCGGTGGTATAACTGGGCTAGTATTAGCCCAACGTCTTTCAAATCAAGGACATAAAGTAACTGTATTCGACAGCAATAAGCAGCTTGGTGGACTTACCACTTATCATGATTATGGGTTGTTTACCTGGGATCGGTTTTATCACGTTATCCTCCCTTCTGATACTCATTTAATAAATTTTCTCAGAGATATTGGTCTTGGAGATAAACTGCGTTGGCATCGAAGTTTAACAGGCTTTTACGACAATCAAAAATTTTATTCTATCAGCAACTCTATAGAATTTCTCCGCTTTCCTCTATTTGGACTTATAGGTAAAATCAGATTAGCTTTCACTCTATTGTATGGTTCGCGGCTTAATAACTGGCGGCGCTTAGAGAAAATATTAGTTGAAGATTGGCTATTGAAACTTGGTGGTAAAAGCACATACGAAAAGCTCTGGAAACCCTTGCTTCTATCCAAATTAGGAGAGAACTATAAGCGAATATCAGCAGTTTTTATCTGGGCTTATATCAAACGATTATTTTCAGCGCGTGATTCTTCATTAAATAAAGAACAACTTGGTTATGTCTCAGGCGGTTACAAAACTGTTTTTGACCATATAGAAAAATTAGTTTACGCGGCTGGGGGTAATATCCACACAGGCGTTGCGGTGGAATATATCGCACCTCATCCAGAGGGTGGAATGTGGGTAGAATATCAGGGCAAAAAGGAACATTTTGATAAAGTCATCTTTACTGGGCCAGTTAATATTCTGCAACAGGTTGCTGCCAAAGAACTGGTGAAAGTTTCAGACACCGGTGAAACAGTAGAATACCTCGGCGTAATCTGTATGGTACTTATTACTCGCAAAGCTTTAGTTCCTTATTACGTAGTAAATATTGCCGATAGAAATGTTCCCTTTACTGGAGTCATCGGGATGAGTAACCTAGTTTCTTTGCAAGAGACAGCAGGATATCACATGACATTCCTACCAAAATATATACTTTCCACTGACCCGTTCTTAAAACAGCCAGATGATGAATTGCGCCAAGTATTTTTCCAGGGTATACGTTTGATGTTCCCAGAACTCAAAGCAGATGATATTGTCGCAGCACACATGAATCGAGCTATTAAAGTACAGCCGCTACAAGTTTTAAATTATTCAAGCCTTGTTCCAAAAGTGAGTACTGAAAACGATGATTTTTTCGTCGTCAATACCTCACAGTTGGTCAATGATAGCGTCAACAACAACGCAGTCGTCCGACAGGTTGATGAATTTCTCAAGAAATCAACATTACTGAATTCTTGAGATTAGAGAATAATATTTTGAAAATCACACGAGGTACTTATGAGTCTTTTTGTCCTTTTACCCGCATACAATGAGCAAGAATCAATTCGCCCCTTGTTCAAAAAGTTTCAGGTATTGCAGCAAATCTCGAATATGGATATCCGGCTGATTCTTGTTGATGATGGTAGCAAGGATGCAACTGCTCAGACTGCAATAGAAGAATCTCAATCACTAGGGATATCACTGAAATTAGTCCAACATGCCAAAAATGGTGGTTTAGGTCAAGCAATAAAAACAGGTTTCACTACTTTCTTAGAAATTTCTAAAGAAGGCGATTTTTTAGCCGCGATGGATTGCGACAACACTCAACCACCAGAACTATTAATCAAGATGTATGAGACGATGATAGCTGGTAGTTATGATATTGCGATCGCATCTAGATATCGAAAAGGCTCTAAAGTCATAGGCTTATCAAAATTTAGAGAGGTGATGAGCTACGGAGCTAGCTGGCTTTTTAGAATTGCAGCCCGTGTACCAGGTGTAAAAGACTACACTTGTGGCTACAGGCTGTATAACCGTACTTTCGTCAGCAAACTAGATATCTATTATGGTGAGAGTTTATTCACTGAAAGTGGATTTGCTTGCATGATAGATTTACTGCTGAAAGCCAAACCGCTCAAACCAAAAATCGTAGAAATTCCAATGATTTTGAGATATGACGAAAAGCCGAGTGCCAGCAAAATGAAAATTATTAAAACTATTACTCGAACTCTAAAGCTATTGTTTAAGAATTTAACATCGCCAGCGCCAACTGCTGCTAATGTAGGTCAGACTTTCAATCAGCAAGAAACAGCAAGAATTCCCTTGAAAATGATAAATCGTAAATAATCCTGAGAAGGAATAGGCTCTCACCAAGAATTAACTAGATGGAAAATGGTAATTTATCAACGGTATCATTCTAGGGATGAGCAAGGCACAAATCAAAAATAAGTTTGATTAAATTGTTGCTTTTACCAATATATGTGGATGTTCTTTCCTAATAGTTTAAGAAATTGGAAGACAGTCTAAGACTGCCTTCCAATTATTTATGTATGAATATTTTCACTTTCTGGTTTGCTCATTCTCTGTGAAAGTGTATTATATCTCGACTCTACATGAAGTGCGATCGCTATCCAAAGGGCGTTACTTACAATATTTCACTGACAAAGGGGAAAGTAAGTTTCCCAGGTGAGGAAACCCCTACTACTTAATTGCCGACTCTGGCTTTCACTGATTTGTTAGACTGAACAGACCAGGATTTATCAGTCAAATCTCTGAACTACGCCAGCAGACGAGGCTACCCATGCTTACAAGTACGCTACTTCTCTCGAATCAACTTCCCACCCTCCAATATTCCTCCACACCAGAGCGTTTCGATGAAACCTGGGAAGCCCCCCTGGCTACCCTCCTGGGATTAGGACGCGCCGCAGGCGCTGACTTCATCGAATTATTTTTAGAGCGTCGCAACTACATTAGTTGTCTTGCAGAAGACGACTCCATCACTAGTATTTCACCCAGTCTGTCTACAGGCGCGGGAGTCAGGGTATTTCGTGGCAAAGCTGATTGCTACGTCAGCACCAATGACCTTTCGTTTTCCGGTTTGAAAGCAGCTTTAGAAAAAGGTCTTTCTATCCTGGGATTGCAACTACCCACTCCTAAAGCTTTCATCCCAGAAATCAACCTAGAATTATTGAGAGATTACGCCACCAAAAGAGGTAAAGATGCATGGTTACCAGTGTGTAGCTCCATCCGAGAAATGGGAGAAGTCCTCCTTGATGGTACTGCCAACCTGAAGCAAAAAGCTAGCCACGTCCAATCGCGCCGGGCTACCTATTTCCGCGATTGGCAAGAAGTTTTAATCGCCGCCAGTGACGGCACTTTTGCCCGTGACATTCGCCTCACCCAGTCAGTAGGATTTAACCTGTTGTGTGCTGATGGTGCTAATCGTGCTTCCATCGGTGAACGCGCTGGTAACACCAGTGATGCCAACTTCTTGAGGACTTGGGATTCTCAACAAGCTGCCGAAAAAATAGCAGAATCTGCTGGCAAAATGCTCTACGCCGATTACGTAGAATCAGGTACTTACCCGATTATTATGGCGAATCACTTTGGCGGGGTAATCTTCCACGAAGCTTGCGGACACCTGCTAGAAACCACTCAAATTGAACGCAATACCACTCCCTTTGCTGACAAAAAAGGCGAAAAAATTGCCCACGAAAGTTTGACAGCCTGGGATGAAGGGCGGTCTGAAAATGCCTTCGGGACAATTGACATGGATGACGAAGGTATGCCTGCTCAAAGAACCCTATTAATTGAAAAAGGCGTTCTCAAAAATTTCTTAGCAGATAGAACAGGTTCTGCACGCACCGGACACCCTAGAACTGGAAGTGGACGCCGCCAAAATTATACCTTTGCTGCTGCTAGCCGGATGCGTAATACTTATATTGATTCTGGCGAATATAGCATTGATGATTTATTTACCTCTGTTGATAAAGGTATTTACTGTAAAAAGATGGGTGGCGGAAGCGTTGGTGCTACAGGCCAATTTAACTTTAGTGTTGATGAAGCTTATTTGATTGAAAATGGCAAAATCACCAAACCGCTAAAGGGAGCAATTCTAATTGGTGAAGCCAAGGAAATTATGAACAAAATTTCTATGTGTTCCCAAGATTTAGAAATTGCACCAGGTTTTTGTGGCTCCGTCAGTGGCAGTATTTACACCACAGTAGGACAACCCCACATCAAGGTTGATTCTATTACCGTCGGTGGACGATAAGAATTTTAGATTTTAAATTTTGGATTTTGGATTGTGAATGAGCAGGAGTTTAAGGCTAGAACAAAGCAGCTGGCATTACGAGTTGTTCGTCTAGTTCAGCAACTGCCACAAACTAGAATTGCTGATGTCATTGGCAAACAGTTGTTACGTTCAGCAACTTCGGTTGGTGCTAATTATCGAGCAGCCTGCCGAGCTAAATCAACAGCTGATTTAATTGCTAAACTCGGTATCGTGGAAGAAGAAGCTGATGAAACGCTTTACTGGTTGGAGCTTCTTATTGAATCTGGATTAATGACAGCAGAAAAACTAAAAAGCCTAATGCAAGAAGCTACCGAAATTCTAGCTATGACTCTTGCCTCAATAAAAACACTACGAGAAAAATATAAGTCATAACATCCAAAATCCAAAATCTAATATCCAAAATGGAATCGCTTCCAATCCAAAATCTAAAATCCAAAATCTAAAATTGACTATGCCAAATATCAATGAGATTGCAAATTCTGCCAAAAACAATGCTGAGAAGCTTGGTATTAAGAAATTCGACATTTATGGCTCAACAGTAGATGATACTAGCGTGCAAGTAGACCAAGGTGAGCCAAAACAAGTCAAAGCCTCAAATCGCTCTGGTGTTACTGTTCGTGTCTGGAATGAAGATAATACAATGGGTGTCACCAGCACCACAGATGTAGACCCCAAAGGACTGGAATTAGCTTTGAAAACTGCCTACGAAGCCAGTTTCTTTGGTGTTAAAGAAAATGTTCCTGATTTTAGCCCAGAAGCTACTGCTCCTATTGCAAATAAACCCCAAGATAAGACACCCCAAGCACCTGTTGCTGCACTCATAGAAAGATTGTTGGTAGCTGAAAAAGAATTACTAGCAGCTCATCCAGCAATTAAAGGTGTGCCTTATAATGGGTTATCGCAAAGAGATATTGACAGGTTTTATCTCAATAGCGACGGTGCCGTGAGAACTGAATCTCACTCCTTAGCATCAGTTTATCTTTACAGCAAAACTGAGGAAGAAGGAAAAAAACCTCGCAGTGCAGGTGCTTTTAGAATCAACGAAAGTTTAGATAATCTAGACATCAATGGTTGCATTAAAGAAACCGCAGATAAAACTATCAGTCACTTAAACTATGAAAAAATTAAAACTGGTAAATATCGGGTTGTTTTTTCACCGGAAGCTTTCTTAAGTTTGTTGGGTGGTTTTTCTAACTTGTTCAACGCTCAAAGTATTTTGGACAACCAAAGCTTATCTACTGCTGATGATTTAGGTAAGGAAATTGCTTCTCCTCTGCTTTCAGTTTTTGATGATGCACTTCACCCAGCTAACATTGGTGCAGAAACTTTTGATGGTGAAGGAACTCCGACTCGTCAGGTTTCGCTAATTGAAAATGGTGTTTTAAAAAGCTTTCTCCACAGTGCAGGCACTGCCAAAAGGTTCAATACCCAGCCAACAGGTAATGCTAGTATTGGTGCAAAAGTAAGCGTTAGCCCCAATTTTTATCACGTTTTTTCAACAGCAACTCCTGAAGAAGAGTTGAGTTTAGAAACTGCTGAAAATGTGATTTTTATCGATGATTTACAAGCTCTCCATGCTGGAGTTAAAGCTTTACAGGGTTCGTTTTCTTTACCGTTTGATGGTTGGCTAGTTAACAAGGGCGTGAGGACGAGTATTGAGTCAGCAACTGTTGCTGGCGATTTCTTGGAAGTCCTGAAGTCAATTATTTATGTAGAAAAAGAGCCAGAATTAACGCCAGGGGGAGTTTGCCCGAAAATCTGGGTTAATGAACTATCGATTACTGGTGAGTAAAAGTTAAAAAGTAGAGGGTTAGGAGTTGAATTTAACTCTTAACTCTTAACTCATCACTTTGAAATCATTATTCATCATTAGTATTCCCCACCAATGCTAATGGCAGTATTAAATACATCAGCACCGCTTAAATCAATATTAGCCATAACAGCGCCATCTACGTCACTATTATATAAATGAGCATTACTCAAATCAACATTGGTGAGATTAGCATTATTTAGGCTAGTACCACTGACAAAAGCATCTGTGAGATTAGCAGACTTCAAATTGGCACCAGTTAAATCAGCACCTTCTAGGTTAGCACTTTCAAGATTAGCTCCTTTTAAATTTGCATTTCTGAGGTCAACACCTATCAGGTGAGCGCCTTTGAGGTTTGCTCCTGCTAAATTACATCCAAAACATTCTCTAGTTTCCAGCAAGCGCCGGACAGAAGCGGAGTTTTCTGCTTTGACGGAAAGGGGAGCAGCTAAAGATAGCGTGCTGAGTATGGCTGCTGCCGTCAAAAAAATTGCTTTCATATTTATTTACCTCCGACACTTCTAAAAGTCATTAAATTCTTGACTTCTATGATACCAGTGTGCCAAGATTACAAAATTCTGCCCTCATGCGATCGGAGGAACATATAATTTCTATGAGAATAGGTATTCTTCTGTAAGCTAGTCCGATGGGACTAATAAGTAGGTAGGCGTAATTAAATATAAGATAAAACCTCACCCTCAATACCTCTCCTTGTTAAGGAGAGGGAAGCCGGAGGCAGGGTGAGGTTTTATATTTAATTTGACCCACTTACTTACTAATATTATTGGACTCAACTGCAACAACTGCAAACCGCTATATATTTTTAGTCGTTAATTGTTCCATCAGGCATGACTGCACCACGCAAATCTGCACCAGTCAGATTTGTACTACTCATTTCTGCTCTAATTAGATTTGCCTTACTTAAATTAGCACCAGTCAAGTTTGTCCTAGCAAGATATGCATCAACCAAGTCTGCTTCAGTGAGGTTAGCCCCACACAGGTTAGCCCGACTTAAATCAACTCTATTTAGCCTTGCAAAACTCAGGTTTACTCCACTCATCTGGCATCTAGTCAGTTTAGCATCTGCCATAATTGCACCATACAAGTTAACACCTGTAAGTTCGGCATCAATGAGATTTGAGCGTTCTAGTCTAGCGTTCATCAGGTTAGCACCTTTCAAATTAGCACCCCCGATGTTAGTATCTGCCAGAGATGCATTATACAAAATCGCTTCACTCAGGTTGGCATCACTCAAATCGGCATAACGTAGCGTTGCCTCACTCAAGTTAGCACCACTCAAATCAACTTTAGATAAGTCTACACCAGTTAAATCAGCGCCCCGCAGGTCAGCCTTATGGAGGTTAGCGCCCCGTAGACTAGCAGAGTACATTCTCTTTTCTTCTCGGAGGTTAGCACCACGCAGGCACGCACCACTCAAATTTGCACCACTCAAATTTGCACCACGCAAATCGGCATCCATCAAGTTAGTATCCAGCATATACGCCAAAGTTAAATTGGCATTACGCAAATCAGCACCCTGTAAAGTTGCACCATGTAAATTAGCATCATGCAAGTTTGCACTAATTAAACTTGCCTGATTTAGGTTCGCGCCACTTAGCTTTGTGCAAACTAGATTTGCCTGATTCAGGATTCCCCGATTTAAATAGCTAAAAATTAGGATTGCATTAGACAAATCTGCTTTATTTAAAGTTATACCAATCAAGTCTGCACCAAACAAATTTACGCCATTTAAGTTTGCCTCAAAAAACTTTGTTTCTCCATTTTCATATCGCTTAAGAAGTTCATTAGCATCCATATTTATTTTCCCCTATCAATTACTACAATCGTTCCAAATTTTACCAGTATCAACAATAGTCAAAAGTTGCCATTATTCTTTGGTAGGGGGTACCATAAATTGACACGTATTATTGTCATCATTGAATGCAATTTTATGATACGGATTAACCAATGCTTTTGTTTCTAGAGATGAATCGCTGTTAAATGGTTGATATCCGTTGGCACTGGATGATATATTGCCATATAGGCCTCGCATAGATTGGATAATTGCACTAGCTGCTTGAGTATTTTCATCCGGTTTGCCTAGAGATATAACAGCATTATTTAGTTTAGATTCAACCTCTCTGACAGTTGGACAAGTATTAAATAATTTCAGCAATAAATCATCAAGTTTTTCATCCTTCAGTTTTAACCAGTCTTCTTCATTGAAAGTAAATTTTTTGTAAAGTGCAGAAAATAGAACTATTTTAGCCCTAAGTGGGTTAGTATACTTCATAATATTTTGCCGTAAATCAAACTGATTATATTGATGTTTGATTTGACTGTTTGGAGATTTATCTATAGGATTTGATGATATTTGTCCAGAATTATAAAATATCTGTTCCTCTTGACGAGGTTGATTTAATAATATTCCTGTTAATTCTTCTTGATGAGGTTGATTTAATAATATTCCCGTTGATTCATCAAGTGTTATGTATAGCTTCTGCATCTCATGAGAAATAACACTGGCGATTAGGGCGTACTCAGCTTGTTTATTCAGGGTTTTTACAACTTTATCTAAAGTATAATTTAAGTTATTTATGGTTGGATTTAATCTGCATAATTCTTGAATTAATTCTTGTAATTTTAACCGTTCTAGCGTATCTTCATCATTCTCCCAAATATTTCTACAAGCCGAGTATATTAATTTTTTAATCCGTTTTGAGTTTTCATGCTGTTCTAAATTTTTAGTTACTGCATCGAGGCTAGATATAGTTTTCATCCGCAAATCTCCGGCACAGGTATCAGGTAGTAATAAATGATAGAACTAGCTCTTTCAACGTGACTCGTAAAATCTCTTTTTCTGCGATCGCTCTCTGTGTTATAAGTGGTTAGAAGTTATTTATTTAACCGCAGAGGCAGGGGAAAACCTCGGTTGGTGCAGCCCGCCGCAGGCATCAGGTTTTCTAAGACAGAGAACAGGGAGAAAAGAGGTTTATATTACGTTGGCTTAATTACTTATTAAACCCGAAGAACCCCACCCCGCCAAAGCTGCGCTTTGTCTCCCCTCCCCGCTTGCGGGGAGGGGATTAAAGGTTGGGGTGCAACGGCTCTGGGAATCACAACTAATTATGCGGACATGATATTAGAGAGGAATTCACTTTCGAGAATTTCTACTTACTTTAAAAAGGGCTGGTCTTATGTTATACCCTTTTTATCTAGCTTGTGTAGTCATGTCAAACCACTTTGCTCACGGTTGGCTCAACAGCCGAATCCTGGTAGTCATTGCCTGTGACAGTGAAATTCCTTAGACCTTACTGCTTCCTATCAAATACAACAGCGCCATACGAACGGCGACGCCACTGGTAACTTGCGATTGAATGAGACTAAATTCTGGGTCATCCATCAATTCAGAACTAATTTCAACACCACGGTTAACTGGGCCTGGATGCAAAACTTTGACGTTAGGTTTACAAAGTTGTAACTTTGTACGGGTAATGCCAAATAGCTGATGATATTCTCGCAAACTTGGCAGTAAATGATCTGTCATACGTTCCTTTTGCAGGCGCAAAGTCATCACGAAATCAGCATTCTGTAAAGCTGGTTCTAGTTGCCAATGTAGAAATAGTTGGGGAGTAGGGGGTGGGGAGTGGTGAGTGGGGGATGAGGAGATAATAAACTGCTGATTTCTGCCTCCTGCCTCTTCCAAGATATACTCGGCAAATAATTTGGGTAAGAGAGTGGGTGGGGCTGCGAGATGCACTTCGGCACCACTGGCGATTAAACTCCAGATATTCGATCGCGCCACGCGAGAATGGAGAATATCCCCAACAATGGCAATCTTTTTACCCTTTAAAAGTTCCAGTCGGGGACTAGCTGGGTCAATTATAGTACAAATGGTAAATAAGTCTAGCAGTGCTTGGGAAGGATGCTCATGTTGACCATCACCAGCATTGAGGACACCAACTTTTACACCTAGACGATCCATTTCAGCCGCGATCGCATTCGGTACTCCTGCCTCTCGATGGCGGACTACCATAATATCAGTTCCCATAGCCAAATAGGTCTTCGCCGTATCGAGAATTGTTTCTCCTTTAGTCATAGAAGATGTAGCTGCGGCGAAATTCAGCGTATCTGCACTTAAGCGTTTCGCCGCGAGTTCAAAACTGCTGCGAGTGCGGGTAGACGATTCAAAAAATAAATTGGCCACCACCTGTCCCTGCAAGGTTGGTACTTTCTTCGTCCGCCGTGATAGCACCTCTTGAAAACTGGCAGCAGTTTGCAAAACAGTATTATATTCAGCCGCCGTAAAGTCAGCTAGGGAAAGAATGTGATGACGATTCCAGGTGGTAGTAGGCATAGAATTTGGGGAGTGTGAAGAGACGCGATTAATCGCGTCTGTACAAAGGAGTGGGGAGATGAGGGAGATGAGGGAGATGAGGGAGCAGGGGGAGAATAACTCTGAACTCCTAAATCCTCACTCAGCACTCCTTTCAAGTTGGTAAATGGAAAACGTTTAAAGCTAAAGATATTAGGCTGAGGAATGTTAAAAACCCAATTGTATCTAGCATTGTAGTCACTAACGGGCCACTAACCAAAGCAGGGTCAAGTTTCAGCCGTGTCAAAGCCATTGGCAGTAAAGTGCCGAGTGTAACAGCCACAATTGTATTAGTTGCCATTACCATTCCGGCAATTAAAGCCACCCATCGCTCTTGGGGTCGCGCCCAAATTAAGGAAAGCAGGATCATTGTTGTGGCTAAAACTACAGCGGTGGCTAAACCTGCTAGAAGTTCTTTGCGGAGAATTTTCAAGGTATCTTTGGGTGTTACCTCGCCCACTCCCAAGCTGCGGATTGTCACCGTTAATGATTGAATACCAACAGTACCACCAGTGTTAGAAAAAATCGGCATGATTACTGCTAAAACTGGCACTGCGGCAATTACAGATTGAAAAGGCGCGATCGCACTGGCGGCACCAATATACATTGCCATAATGCCCAACAGCCAAGGCAAGCGGTTGCGAATGGTGAGTAAGGGAGAGGATAAAGCCGCTTCATCACCACTCACACCCGCGAGTTTTTGGATATCTTCTGTGGCTTCCTCTTCCAAAATATCCATGACATCATCAATGGTGACAATGCCTACTAATCGGTCTTCTCGGTCAACCACGGGGATAGCGATTAAGTCGTAGCGCTGCATGATTCGCGCCACTTCTTCTTGAGGGGTTTCAGTTGTAACTTTGATGACGCGATCGCTAGCAATATCTTTGATGAATACATCGGGAAAGGTAAACAGCAATTGGCGCAGTGAAACTACTCTCACCAGCGTCCGGTTGTCATCTGTGACGTAGGCGTAGTAAATTGACTCCTTATCTTCGTCCTGACGGCGGATTTTGCTTAGGGCTTCACCTACAGTCAATCCTTCTCGCAACCGGACATATTCGGTTGTCATCACCCGCCCAGCAGTGCCTTCTGGATAGCCAAGAATCGTTGCTGTTGCTTGTCTTTGTTCTGGACTCAGTTGTTGCAATAGCCGTTTGATTACCCCAGCAGGTAGTTCATCAAACAATTCTGCCCGTTCGTCGGGACTCATCGCTTCTACAAGTTGCACTACCTGGACATCATGCAGAGAATTAATTAGTTCTTCCTGTACCTCTGTGGGCAGATATTCAAATACATCAATTGCCTGAGCTTTGTTGAGTAAACGGAATGCGATCGCGCGTTTTTTTTCAGGCAATTGTGTAATGTATTCTCCCACATCCACAGGTTGCAAGCGATTTAAATCCCATTTCAACTGGTTTAAATCGGTAGTATCAGTCAGCAAATCCCGAATATCTTGTGTGAGCATGATTATATCTCCTAAGTCTCCCCCTCGCTGGGAGACTTCCTCGCCAGTTCAGAGGAGGTTTATACTGCCATCTGGTGGACTATTGCCCATAAAATTTCAACAATTCAATATCGATAATCTAAATCAAGGCATCGCTATTCATCATCCTAACCCGGAATAGCGCTCTCCGGTAGATACTGAATATTAGCATTCAGTGTCTGTGATATTCCTCAGCCGTGAGTAATTTAATTACCCTAAGTTTCAGGTAATGTTTGTCTTACTTAAAGTAGATTTTACTACTGCCATAAGCTATGTGTCTTGCCAATCAACCAATTTACTCGCAAACTTTATAGAGTTAAAATATTTACAACATCAATAAGTAATCTTTCGTTTCAAGCAACTTCATGCATAGTCGCCTGGACGACGGAGAATCAGAAATGGGTTGACAGGTTTCACCTCATAGTCGCGGTAAGGTGTTTGAGCTTTGGCGTTAGCGAAGCTGGCCGTTCGCGTAGCGTCTCGTAGAGAAGGCATCGCTTCAGATGCTATCCCCTGGTGGGTGATTTATCCACTTGCTGGCAATGCTATAGGAATCATATTTGATTTTTGAACAAAATTAGGTATTGTAGGGTGTGTTAGAACGCAGTTCGTAACGCACCAAACCCTTGATGATGGTGCGTTACGCTGTCGCTAACACACCCTACGTATCTTTTCAGAAATCAAATACTAGTCACTGCTCAAATATTTTATTTCCAAATTATAACTTATTGTAATCCCACAATTAGAAAAACAATGCGAAACCTAATCTCCTGAGCAAGCTTCCTTACAAGGAAAAAATAAATGATTCTTGATTCTTCTTTAGAATTAACAAAGATAACTTAATTTAAGTATAAAATAACCTACGTATACATGAAGATTTGAATAAATATCGTATCTTAGTTTGCGATCGCTAAAATTGAGTACCAACAAGCCTATTAACACGAGATAATAATAAACTCACACCACCCTTAGCTGTTGCCCCATCGGCGATTACAAAACTTGTTCTGGCTTGGTTTAATCCACAGTCACAGGGTCGAATTTTGCAAGTAGTTCTGAACCAAATCATGAAAACATCTACCGAATTGCTAGCTCGTCTGGACTATTACTACCAGCAAATCAAAACGATAATTCTTACTCGGCAGAATCCGATTACTGGTTTACTACCTGCGAGTACAGCGATTACAGCCCACGGCGATTATACTGATGCCTGGGTGCGAGACAACGTTTACAGCATTTTAGCAGTTTGGGGTTTAGGACTTGCATACCGTAAGATTGATGACGATGAGGGACGCACTTATGAGCTAGAACACAGTGTCATCAAACTGATGCGCGGGTTGTTGTTTGCAATGATGCGACAGGCTCATAAAGTAGAGACATTTAAACATACTCAGTCGCTACTAGATGGACTGCACGCCAAATATAATACCGCGACTGGTGACATTGTTGTGGGTGATGACGAATGGGGACATTTACAACTGGATGCCACATCTATATTTTTACTGATGTTGGCGCAAATGACGGCTGCGGGATTGCAAATAATTTATACCATTGATGAAGTGAATTTCGTCCAAAATCTTGTTTACTATATTGGACGAGCTTACCGTACACCAGATTACGGCATTTGGGAACGTGGTAATAAAATTAATCGTGGTAGTGCTGAGTTAAATGCCAGTTCCGTAGGCCAGGCAAAAGCGGCTTTAGAAGCTATCAACGGACTGGATTTGTTTGGTGTGCGTGGTAGTCAAGCATCGGTGATTCATGTGCTACCAGATGAAATTGCCCGCGCCCGAATTACTTTAGAATCCTTATTACCGAGGGAATCTGGTTCCAAAGAAATTGATGCGGCGTTGTTGAGTATTATTAGTTATCCTGCCTTTGCAGTGGAAGATTTGCAATTACGCGATCGCACTTTAAACGATATTATCAATAAACTTGCAGGTAAATACGGCTGCAAACGTTTTTTGCGTGATGGACACCAAACCGTTTTAGAAGATAATCAACGTTTACACTACGAACCGTGGGAACTGAAGCAATTTGAGCATATTGAATGCGAATGGCCGTTATTTTTCACTTATTTAGTTTTAGATGGATTATTTCGCGGCGATCAAGAACAAGTTAAAAAATACCAAAATCTTTTAGAATCATTACTCATAGAACAAAATGGCTTGCGTTTATTGCCAGAACTTTATTATGTTCCAGCAGAAAACATAGAGGCAGAAAAGTTAGCACCTCAAACACAGCCACGTTTGCCCAATGAAAATATTCCCTTGGTGTGGGCGCAGAGTTTATATTTTCTCGGTGAAATGTTGAGTGAAGGGTTACTGGCGGTTGGTGATATCGACCCTTTAGGAAGACATTTGTGTGTGGGCAAACAGCGCGAAGCATTGGTACAAATTGCCTTATTAGCAGAAGATGAAGATTTACAAACGAAACTAGAAGTTCACGGAATTGAAGCACAAACGCCTACTCAAGTAGAACCGATTCAGGTGAGAAAAGCTGGAGAATTTTCCGCTATTTATACCCAAATTGGACGTAACGATAAACTTGGTTTAACTGGGCGCCCAGTGCGGCGACTGCGGAGTTTGACAACATCTAGAATCTTTCGGATTAGCGGTGAAACAATTGTATTTTTACCTTCATTCTCAGACTCTCAACAGTTTTATTTAACGCTTGATTACCATTTTTTGCTGGATCAAATTAGAAGCGAACTAGCTTACATTCAAAAATATTGGAGCGATTTAGGGCGTCCTACCTTGACTTTAATGTTGACGCACACCATGTTAGAAGTCGGTTCGGAAGCATTACTAGAACTGATGCAAGAACTGAAAGATGGTGTTTGTAACGGTGTGCGAGTGAAATTAGGGCGGCTAAATCAGCTAATGCTAACAGCTGGAATCCAAAGAATTGATTTTCTTACAAATGCAGAATTTTCGCGATCGCCAGTAAAAAATGCTAGCCCACGTTGTTATTATTTAGCTTATCATCCTGGGAAAAACTGGCGCTTAGGACATACCCAAGAATTTCAAGTGGAGAGTGAAACCAACTTTGGGTTATTACTTTCTTATTTACGCTCATCAGAGAATATCTACGAGCAAATTGAGTTATTGCAAACTTTAACTCGCTTGCAGGGAATGGAATTTGATACAGGGTATGGGGGCCCAGGATATCCTGTCACCGTAGGCGATTTACTAGATGAAGTTTACACCAAAGCTGGAGATTTAGGCATTTGGGCGGTAGTGCGTCGGGCTGCTGGGTTACGGCAAATGGTTGATATCAGCTTATCAGATACAGTGACCAGTATCTTAGTACGGGGTAAGCAAATTGCTGTGGGTAAAGCTTACAGTGAGGCGTCTCTGATTACTGTACCGATGTCGCCCAATGAAATTGCTGATAAGATTAATCATTTTTCTGGTGAAGATATACGCGATCGCGTCCTTACCCAAGAAATTTTAATCTATCTTGGTATCTTAATTCGCTCAGAACCCGAACTATTCCAGGGACTACTGACGCTAAGAGTCGGGTATCTGATCTTATTAATTACCAGCGAACTGGCGCGAGAATTACACGTCACTCAAGATGAAGCTTATGATCGCTTAATGCAACTTTCACCCTTTGAAGTGAAAACGCGTTTACGTCAGGTATTAACTGGATATACTGGCATAAGTAACCTGTTGCGCCAGCAAGAATCACTGCACGTCAAGCAAAAAGAAAGTGATATTGCTTGGGTGGTGTCACCAGTAATAGAAGAAGAAATACAAATCCCCCCAGGTGGTTGGCGGCGGTTTCGCCAAGCAGAGGGTGCGACAGGGCGCGTACCAAAAGAGTTTTTTAAGCAAGTTTGGCTATTAATGCAACATTGCAAGGGTCTAGTAATTGGGGATAAACTAGAGCGTCGCAATCGTTTAGATAGTGAGATAATGTTGTCAGAAATGACAGCCGGGGAAAGAAATTTTGCTCTCTTAGTTGAGCATTTGCTGAATAAAATCGAAGCTCCAGAATACCGCCAAGTTAATATTGAAGCATTAATCGAATTAGGAGCGATCGCAGCTAATAATCCAAAGCTGCAAATCGAAGAATATATCGTGTTGGATGTGTTAATTGGCCATGCAGTGCGATTGGCGTGGTTAGAGAATCATAGTCAACGCAGCGATCGCTATGATGAGGATAAGGGGAGTGCGTGGCGATCGTTTTACAATACTTCTCCTAGAGATTCTGCTAGTTATATTTTGAAAGCATTTAGGTTCTTGACGGAATTTGTGAAAGATTTTTAAACGCAAAGGGGCGCAAAGGGAAACGCAGAGGAGCGCAGAGGATGAGAGAGAATGAGTTGAGTCGGGTGATTATTGGTTGTGCGATGAGGGTGCATACTGCTTTGGGGCCTGGTTTATTGGAGTCGGCTTATGAGGTGTGCTTGGATTATGAGTTGAAGGAAGCCGGGTTGAATGTTGGTAAGCAAATTCCATTGCCCTTGGTTTATAAAGATGTGCAATTGGAATGTGTTTATCGATTAGATTTGATAGTCGAAAACCAAGTAATTGTAGAGATAAAATCTGTAGAATCCTTCCACCCGATTCACTCCGTTCAACTCCTAACCTATCTCAAACTCGCAAACTGCAAACTAGGTCTTCTCCTCAACTTTAACGTCCTCCACCTCAAAGAAGGCATCAAACGCGTAGCCAACAACCTCTAACTCCCCCTCTCCCTCTTCCTCTGCGTTCCTTTGCGCTTCCCTTTGCGTTCCTTTGCGTTTAAATCTACTTAACAGAAACAGCATCAACATCAATAGTACTTGCAGTAGACGTAGAACCCTCACTACTATCAGCTACTTCAGTACCCACATCACCCTTACGAGCTTTCCAGCCCTCAATTACTAGCCCAGACACCTCAGAAACCAGCAGAGTCAAAAGGAAAACATCATCAATCTGTCCCACAACGGGTATAACGTCTGGCAGAAAATCAATTGGGCTGACCAAATAGACTAACGTTCCTAAAATTACCCACCAACGGTACTTGGGGTTACGAAGCAAATCGCCATACCAGGTGTAAAGTGATTGGATTGAAAATTTCATATTTTGAACCTCCAGTTATCTTTAATTTTGACAAATTATGCTAAAAATTTCCGGTGGGAATAACCGCCCTAGTTAGTCTGGAAGACGCTACTCGTAATCAGGGTTAGCGCGTCTCAAACCCTATTGAGAGTATGGAATCAGTAAACAGGAGTGGTTGAAAACATTTTTACAACTACCATTGGGAATACCCAGCCCCGATACTTTTAGGAGGGTGTTTGAAAGAATTAACCCAAAAGAATTTGAGCAATGTTTTCGGCAGTGGGTACAATCGCTAGTTGAGAAATTGGGAGTAGAAGTAGTAGCCATAGATGGCAAAACTCATAGAGGCTCATATCACCGGGAATCTCAGCTAAAAGCCTTACACACAGTCAGTGCCTGGTCGAGTGAACATCGTTTGGTCTTGGGACAAGTGAAAGTAGGTGACAAATCCAATGAAATCACCGCGATTCCAGCACTATTAGAAATGCTAGACATATCTGGCTGCATCATTACTATTGATGCAATGGGTACTCAAAAATCGATTGCCCAGAAAATTATTGCGGCTGATTCTGATTATGTTTTGAGCTTGAAAGATAATCAGACGCTCGAAGACTCGCTAACGCTACGCTATCCTACACTGCACCAGCAAGTAAAGAATTGGTTTGAGACAGCCCAGTCCAATGGATTTAAAAATGTTGATGTGAGTATGAGTCAACGGATAGAAAAAGCGAAAAGTTTGTGGGGAAGGTTTCCTTCCACAAAACTTTTCAAGACAGGACATCATCGCATCGATAATCGTCAGGTTTACACCGTGCCAGTGTCACAACTTCCTGCACTTCATGAACAAGATTTGTGGGCTGGTCTGACAACAGTAGTTATGGTAGTGCGTTCGATTCAGCATTGGAATCAGACTACCCATGAAGTGCAATTTTATATCACCAGTCTCGCCAGTGATGCTAATAAAATTGGTAGCGCTATTCGACAGCATTGGGGAATAGAAAATTCTGTTCATTGGACATTAGATGTTACCTTTCATGAGGATGAGTCCCGAATTCGTTCTCTGCACAGTCCACAAAACTTTGCTTTACTACGTCGCATTGCCCTCAATGCTTTAGAGCGAGAATCATCTTTTCGTCGCAGTATTCGCCAAAAATCACGACGGGCAGCTATGAACGATCGCTACATGCTTTCTGTGTTGGCTGCGGCTCTCTCAAACTCAGACCCTCTGCCATAATCCCGATGTCAATAGGGTTTGAGACGCGCTAACCCTGGTGTCCACCCGTGTATAACTTCGTCCCAGAATCTATTGGTTGGCAGTGCCTCCCACCGCAAGCATTGCGCTTTGGAGCTATTCAGTTTCGGGTAATTGCTCAAACTTTGCTTCCTTCAAACAACTACAACATATTCTGGTGAATGCGATCCATGCCTCAATTGTCTACCCAGCAGCAAGTTTGTCCAGCAGTTTAAGTCAAATACTCCATGCTTGCACTGTCTTTTTAGCTTTTCGAGAAATTTATATTTTAGAAGTCCCTCATTTTGGATTAATCTCTAAAATTAAAATGCTTTAGCACATTTGCTCTAGTCATGGAGGGAGGAAACTTAAACAGTGGATATTTTAGATTTATTTTATAAGGGCGGGCCAGCGATGTGGCCTTTGCTTGTTCTCTCGATTCTATCTTTGAGTGTGATTTTCGAGCGTTTGTGGTTCTGGTTACGAATTTTGACTCAGGAAAAGCAAATAGTCGATCGCATCTTAGATGCTGCCCAGGATAATTGGGAAGTAGCTGCGGACATTGCAAAACGAGCAAACCATCAACCTGTCGGGCGTTTTCTCTACGCTCCCTTACGTTTTCCAAAAACTGATGCGGAAACTTTTCGACTAGCACTTGAGGCTACAGCCGAAGATGAATTGGCTGGAATGCGGCGAGGCGAAAAACTTTTAGAAGCCGTGATTGCTCTCGCGCCCCTGCTGGGATTGTTAGGTACCGTTTTGGGACTAATCCAGTCTCTGCGCTCAATTCGGATTGGCGATTTGGGAACTGAATCTACCGCTGGGGTGACTACTGGTATTGGTGAATCCTTAATTAGTACCGCAACGGGGCTAATAGTTGCCATTATTAGTTTGGTATTTTATCGCCTATTTCAAAGTTTTGTAGTCAACCAAGTCAAAGTTTTTCGGAAGGCTGGGAATGAGATGGAATTACTGTACCGGCAGTCTCCGCCTGACTTTAGTAATAGAACATCAGCAATTGTGCCAGAAAATTTCACTCCACCCCGCAAGCCAGGAAAGACTAGGTTGCCTGAGCCTCCTGAACCCCCGAATGCATCTAATTAATTAGTCAAGAATTCAACCCCCAAACCAGGTGTTAGAGTGAGACGATGAAAGTTAATCTACATACTCCAATTGAAGAAGTCCAAGTTCAAATCATCCCTTTAATTGATGTTGTTTTTTGTATCCTGACGTTTTTTTTGTTAGCAGCTTTGCAATTTACGCGGCAACAGGCAATAAATGTTGATTTGCCCAAAGCCAGCGCTAGTTCAGTATCTGGAATAACATCACAGAGTGGAAGTCTGATTGTAACGATCGATGCCGTTGGCAATACTTACATAGAAAAACAGCCTGTAAAACGGGAGGATTTGCGAGAGAGTTTAAAACAGTATCTCCAACAAAATCCCAGTGCCATTGTGGTGCTGAATGCTTCGCGAACAGCAACTTACAATGATGTGATTGAGACATTGGATTTGCTACGACAAGTAGGAGGCGATCGCGTTTCTTTAGGAATTATTCCTGGCCCATCTCAATCACCCACAAACTTACTTAACCAGCCTAATATCCCCTCTTTCCCAATCGATCCTGGTGCAGCACCAATACCCACCACCGCACCATTTCCAGGCATCAATCCCGAAGGGAATCTTACCCCGAAATTTCCCTCAGCACCTAATTCTGTACCTCTTCCTGGCGTAAGTCAGCCTCCAACTGGACAAGGCATCAGCCCTATCAATCCTGGTATTTCCAACCCACCGGCATCCCAAGCGCCTGTAGCACCCAAAAAAACCCAACCTAGTCTTACAAGATAAAAGATGATGTAGGGGCATGGGAAAGAGGCAGAGGGGCAGGGAGCAGGGAGCAGAGGGGAAAGAAGGTAATTATTTTATTCTCCCCCTTGCACCCTGCTCCCTGCCCCCTGCCTCCCTCACTCCCCTTCAAACTTTTCCCAAACCTAAAGATATCTAAAATAAAATTCCTTTAGAGAAAAATTTCCTGCTAATTTATAGATAATTGGTTGAGCTTTAAAGATTTTTTCACCGAGAGACTGAAGTAATTTATCACCAATTGCCATTCACGTTTCAGGGATTGTGGCATGAATATTGTGACGCTTTTAATTGTTTGGTTAGTAACAGCTATCAGCTTGTTGATAATTAGTAAATTACCTTTAGGAGTTGAAATTGATACTCCTGGGAAAGCCTTCCTTTCTGCCGCAGTGATTGGTATCGTGACGGCAATAGTCAGACCGATTTTAAGCCTCGTTTTTGCAGTACCAAATTTACTCACATTGGACTTGCTATCCAGCATTTTCACATTTATGATTGCCGTAGTTTGTTTTAGTATTGCTGCTTGGTTAGTTGAGGGCTTTCGCTTGCGTTACGGGATTTGGAGTGCCGTTATTGGGGCATTTGCGCTGACTATAATTAACAGCTTAATCTACAAATTATTGGGCGTCTAAAATCAAAAGTTAGGAGTTAGTAGTGATGAGTGATGAGTTGTTAATAACTCTTAACTCTTAACTCTTAACTCCTAACTCCTAACTCCTAACTCTAATTCCTAACTATTCGTTAGAACTTGGGGGAGCAACGGGGGTAATTGATTGTTGTTTACGTTGTTCGCGTTTTTTGCGATCGGCTGAGAGCATATCTGCCATCACTATTAGCGCTTGCGCCATCTTCTCTAGGTTAGAACGATATAGCTCCAAATCCTTGTTGAGTTTGTCTTCGGACAAATGCAAGCCAGCAGCGATCGCTTTTAGCGCCTCCGTGAGTTGCTTTTCATCTTTGACTAATTCAGGATCTGACTGTTCTAATAACGAAAATACACCAATTGCGAACAAACGGTTGTATTTAAAGTTAGGATTGTTAGCGATCGCTTGCAGTTGAGCTTGTAAATCACCATCTCGATCTAAAAAAGTAGTTTGGCCTAGCCACCCAATTAAATCTTTAACTGGCAAACCTTTAGCTACAGCTTGCAATCTTTCGGCATCCTGTCGATAATGTTGCGGATCTTGTTCCATAGCCCGACATAGGGCGTTAAAAATTGATTCTTGATCCCGTTCTGGTTCATAGCCTTGCATGAAGCGGTCAAAAGTAGTGACGACGCCCAAGGCATAAATTGAATTGTAGCTAAAATCGATATTTACTGACAGCAGATGCATTTCCACCATCAATTCTTCTACTACCCGACGATAAATAGTGTTGATCGGACGGGTATGAAGATTGTAAAAAGTTCGTTTTGTATCAGAGACAGTACGGACGTTGTTCACAAAGAAAATGTTAAGGGCGACGTATCTTTATTTTCTCGCTTAAAGGCTACTTTGCCAAGTTTAGCTTTTGACTGGTGACGGTTTCATTTACAATGTAGACGAATCAGAAGTATTTTATAAGCTAGTAGCCATAGGGGATTAAGACCCTTTCCTCTAAAAAACTAGCCAAGAATATTTATCCTTAATGATTTGTTTATCGCATCTATGAACTTCTCGCCACAGTTAATTGCTTTGAGTGAGTATCTAGCTGGTGAATTTGATAATCAGAAACAAGCCATAGGAGAACCAATTTGGTTTGTCCACCTCCGGCTGTGGCAAAGACCAATTAATCTGTTCACAGAAGATAGCATCACCCTATTTGCCGAACAGGCTAACGTTCTTAACCTAGATAAACCTTACCGCCAACGAATTATGCGGTTGCGTCAGGGCAGCAATGACACATCTCTGGAAGTACAATACTACATGCCTCAAGATCCAGATGTATTAATAGGCGCAGGGAATAACCCTGCTCTACTTAACACACTGACATCCGAAAAATTAGATTTACTACCAGGTTGTATCTTAACAGTAACTCAGGAAACACTAGCTGGCGATCGCTATAAATTTACCGCTACCGCACCACCAGAAACTCATTGCAGCTTTACTTATCTTGGCAATAGGATCAATGTTTCCCTTGGTTTTGAAGCTACTGCGGCAGAATTCCACAGCTACGACAAAGGAATCGATCCAGCAACTGGAAACGCAACTTGGGGAGCGATTATGGGGCCTTATCGCTACACCAAGCGAAACCAGTATTCCATAACATCAAGTCATGAGTTATGAGTTATGAATTTTGAATTAACTCCTGTACAGACGCGATTAATCGCGTCTCCTAACTCTTTTTTAGCTAGCGATGCTACGAGGTACGCCTTCTAAAGCTTCGTCTTCTGTTTCAAAGATTTCAAAGACAGTATCCATCATCGTCACTTCAAACACGAGTTTGGCTTCTGGATGTACATTACAGATGCGGAAACTGCCCTTAACTTTATCAGCATCACGCATCCCAGCAACCAAAGACGTAAGACCAGAACTATCAATAAAATTTACCTGAGCCAGATTTACAACTACATGGCGGCTGAGTTTGGAAATACACTCCTGTAACTTCAGGCGAAATTGCCAAGCAGTGGTAATGTCTAGCCGACCTGCTGGTGTCAGGACAATAACGGTGTTTCCGTCTTGGGTTGTATAAGTTTTTTGGTCTATATGAATCACTAAAGCCCTCCCCGTGACATTTTTGTAAAGATTAACTAGTTACAGAATTTTCAAATACTGCCACTTGAGATTAACAAGCTATAGCTAAAATTGTCACCTTTTTTTGCTAAGTGCTTAACTTTTGTAGTTGAACTCAGCAAAATAGTGGGGAATGGGGAGTGGGGGAAATGAGGGAGATGAGGGAGAATAAGAACTCCAAACTCCTAACTCCCAACTCCTAACTCCTAACTCCTAACTCAGCACTATTGAGGTGATGTCCAGTTAATCCAATCTTGAGGCTTAAGGAAAGTTTCATACAACTCGGCTTCAGGGGAATTGGGTTCCGGTTGGTAGCCGTATTCCCACCGCACTAAGGGTGGTAGGGACATGAGAATTGATTCGGTGCGTCCGTTGGTTTGTAGACCAAAAATGGTGCCTCGGTCATAAACCAAGTTAAATTCTACATATCTTCCCCGGCGGTAGAGTTGAAAATTCCGTTGGCGATCGCCATACTCCATCCCATTACGCCGTTCTAAAATTGGTACGTAAGCTGGTAAAAATGCCCTACCACAGTCTTGCACAAAGGCAAACAAATCTTCCCAATTACGGGTTGCTGGTGTTCCCACCTGGTTGCTATGAATAGCCGCTTCTCCATTGGGATTTGGCCCGCGATATAAAGCACCCTCGCCATCTTGGTAATCAAAAAACAAACCACCTACGCCCCGTGTCTCATCACGATGCTTGAGGTAAAAATATTCATCGCACCACCGCTTAAACACTGGGTAATAGTCTGGGTGGTGTTTGTCACAAGCCTGTTTTAACGTTTTATGTAAATGTGCCGCATCTTCAGCAAAGGGGTAATAAGGTGTCAAGTCAAGACCACCACCAAACCACCACACTGGCCCCGCTTCAAAGTAGCGATAATTTAGATGAACTGTGGGTACGTAAGGATTGTGAGGATGTAATACCATTGAAGTGCCCGTGGCATAAAAGCCATGCCCTGCGGCTTCAGGGCGTTGGGCTAAAATTGAGGCTGGCAAATGGGAACCCCAAACTTCAGAAAAATTTACACCAGCTTGTTCAAATATTGCACCTTCTCGCAGCACGCGCGATCGCCCTCCGCCCCCTTCTGGGCGTTCCCAACTATCTTCGAGAAACTTAGCCACACCATCTAGTTTTGCCAATGATTCGGTAATTTCGTCTTGCAGTTGTTTCATAAACTGACTGACTCTAGTCTGGGCGTCAGGTGCTGGCAAAGACTTGGATGATTCTGCTGGTACAGTTGGTGTTTGCGAGTTGGTCAACATAGATTCCCGAACCTAAAAAATTACAATTTTCAGAAAGCCACAAATTTCTTATCTTAAAATTTGGGGGAAACACGCGCCAACAATCAAGCTCTATTTGCCCAACCCGCTTTTTCTTACTGGTTAAGCATTTATCCGATTGATGGGCATCACTAGAGTTATTTTCCCTCAAATGCGTATAGGCTTGTATATTGACTGAGTTTTTTTTGAAATTCTTAATTGGAACATTCTGGTATAAACACTAGACTTTAGTCGTAACCTTGAATTATCAAGGGTAAAACTTGCCTGCTCAAAACTTCTTTCCCATATTGCTTATATTATCTGTTAGCGTCTGTACCGAATACAGGCTTGCTATGTTCAGGGCATTTCTGAGAAAGTTTTAATTTAGGCAGGACTTAGGCAAATAATAATTGAAAAGAAGGTTCTTCTTAGGGCAATTCATGAGTTGCCCCTGAGTGCGTATAGTTTTGCGTAAGTCCTATTAAGGTTTGAGCGTAGTTGCCCACAATACCAGAGTTACCAGAAAGTGTCTAGCGAGGAGGATTAGGAAAATGCAAGGTTGGTTATCCAAATTCATCCACCGCAAACGTCGTCGGTTTTGCGCTTCTCTGGTGCGGACGTATCGAGAGATAAGTTCTGCTTCTGTAGATGAACTGTGGCAAAAAGTCGCTGATTTAACAGATGTTTCCTGGCATCCACTACTTAAAAGTACTAACGTGCCCTACGGATTAGTACCCAAGCCAGGATTAATTTTTCATGCTGTAACACGCTTTTGGCCGATTCCCATCCGAATTTTTGTGGAACGCGTCAATCACAGGGAGATGCTGAGTATCCGAGTGATGGCGATTCCTGGGATAGAGGAACGGGTGACTTATCAAGTAGAGTCAACGGTTTGTGGTACTTGTTTGTCTTATTCTGTAACACTACGGGGTTGGTTATCGCCCCTAATTTGGTCTTTATGTCGTCCTTATGCAGATCGCGTAGCCCGGTCTTTAGTAGAAGCAGTAGAAAAGACGGCATTGCCAACGGTATCTGGTAAGAAAAAATCCCTTAATGACAGTTGTTTGGATTTTTAGGTACTGGGAACAAGAGGACAAGGGGGAGAATAAAAAGTTACCTCTTCCTCCTCTGCTCCCAGCAAGAACTGCCCCTCTGCCTCTTCCCAATGCCCAAAGAAAGTTAAGATTCTATTAGGTGATAAACCGCGTCCATCTTGAAAACTGTAGTTATTTCAGTATGAAAAGAAAAAACCCTCATCCCCCAGCCCCTTCTCCCAAATTTGGGAGAAGGGGAGCCAGAAAAAAGTCCCTCTCCCATCTTGGGAGAGGGATTTAGGGTGAGGGCAAAAACTACGGTTCTCAACATAGATGAGGTTTAATGCAATTTGCTAAGTTTTATTACGGCATTGGCAGTGAAAACACTAAGCTGACCTTACTTAAGAAAGCATCCAGTTAATAGCTAAGATGTTCGCCACAAGTGTATTTATTCATTTTGAATTTTGAATTGTTATGTACGATGTCCTCGATTCTCGCTCTGTCTTAGAAGTGTTGCGACCAGTAGAAGACCCAGAACTCCGCAAAAGTTTGGTGGAACTGAATATGATTCGCAACGTAAAAATTGACGGTGGCAAGGTTAGTTTCACTTTGGTGTTGACCACTCCCGCCTGTCCTTTACGTGAATTTATAGTTGAAGACTGTAAGAAAGCTGTCAAAAAACTCTCAGGTGTTACAGATGTCAGCATAGAAGTGACGGCAGAAACACCGCAACAAAAAAGTTTACCTGACCGCACTGGTATTTCTGGGGTGAAAAATATCATTGCTGTTTCCAGTGGCAAAGGTGGCGTTGGTAAAAGTACGGTGGCAGTAAATGTAGCAGTGGCTTTAGCTCAAACTGGGGCGAAAGTCGGTTTGCTAGATGCTGATATTTACGGCCCCAATGACCCCACCATGCTGGGTCTGGCAGATGCCCAAATTGTAGTGCGTTCCACTGAAACAGGTGATATCCTGGAACCTGCTTTTAATCACGGCGTCAAATTAGTTTCAATGGGCTTTTTGATTGACCGAGATCAGCCAGTAATTTGGCGGGGCCCTATGCTCAATGGTGTAATTCGCCAGTTTCTCTATCAAGTTGAATGGGGAGAACTGGACTATTTGATTGTAGATATGCCACCAGGAACCGGAGATGCTCAGTTAACTTTAACCCAAGCAGTGCCGATGGCAGGGGCAGTAATTGTCACCACGCCGCAAACTGTAGCCCTGTTAGATTCTCGCAAGGGATTGCGGATGTTCCAGCAGATGAATGTCCCGGTATTGGGGATCGTGGAAAATATGAGCTATTTTATCCCCCCCGATCAACCGGATAAGCAGTATGACATATTTGGTTCCGGTGGTGGCTCTAAAACAGCCGCCGAATTAGGAGTGCCATTATTGGGGTGCGTACCGCTAGAAATTTCCACACGAGTTGGCGGTGACAGTGGTGTGCCAATAGTTGTTGGTGATCCAGATTCAGCTTCAGCAAAAGCATTAACAGCGATCGCTCTTACCATTGCTGGTAAAGTATCAGTTGCAGCTTTGACATAATAAATTGGGGCATGGGGCATAGGGCATAGGGCATGGGGTAGGAGCGAAGAAGAACTATTGATTATTGCCCAATTCCCAATTCCCAATTCCCAATTCCCAATGCCCAATTCCCAATGCCCAATGCCCAATTCTTAAAATGTTATTAAAACGATCGCTCCCCAAAATTCGCTGGAAGTCTTGGGTTAAGCCCTGGCAGAATGTAGATTGGCTACTATTTTGTTTGCCGATTGCTGTCAGTATCTTTGGTGGTGTCATGATTCTCAGTACGGAACTGAAACAGCCAGTAACTGACTGGTGGTGGCACTGGATGGTAGCGGGTATCGGCGTGCTTATAGCCCTGTTTTTAGCTCGCATCCGTTATGAACTCTTGATGCAGTGGCACTGGGTAACTTATGCACTAACGAACTTCAGCTTAATCGCTGTGATGATTGCTGGTACTAGCGCCAAAGGAGCGCAACGGTGGATTAGTATCGCTGGCTTTAACGTGCAACCTTCAGAATTTGCCAAAGTCGGCATGATCATCACCTTAGCAGCTTTGTTACATA
>Ga0209591_10000836_pt1 | contig 39434 bp, 36 predicted proteins | sample MAT01_FD_187207 | JGI IMG/M metagenome (GOLD analysis project Ga0209591, IMG submission 187207) | Freshwater microbial communities from Lake Fryxell liftoff mats and glacier meltwater in Antarctica - MAT-01 (SPAdes) (version 2) | ecosystem: Environmental > Aquatic > Freshwater > Ice > Liftoff... | reverse complement strand
CGCCGCAACCCGGCTCCAAGCACTCGGGCGCGAGCCCGGCCGCCGAGGGCGCGGGGCGAGGGACGCGGACGGGAAGCGGTTCGGCAACGGGTACGGTCACGGCTACGGGTACGGGTACGGGTACGGGTACGGTCACGGCTACGGGTACGGTCACGGGTACGGTCACGGGTACGGTCACGGGTACGGGTACGGGTACGGGTACGGAGCCCGTCACGCCTCGCCCCGCCAAGAACGCCGTCCCCGACGAGAGCAAGCCGGAGGACGACGACGATCTCGACGACGACGACCTCGAGGACGACGACGACCTCGAGGACGACGACGACCTCGAGGACGACGACGACCTCGAGGACGACGACGACCTCGAGGACGATGACGACCTCGACGACGACGACGACGACGATGACGACGATGACGATGACGACGATGACGATGACGACGACTTCGAGGTCATCGACAAGACCGCGGCCGAGCTAGCCGAAGAAGGCGTCGAGGGCGGCGGCGAGATCACGGTTCTCGCGCGTAAGCGCCTGCCCAAACCAGTCAAGGTCCGCGCGCCCCGCCTCGACGACGCGACCTCCGCCGCCCCGGGAACCGAGCTCGACCAGTCGGCCGCGGCCGAGGCCCGGCGTCGACGCCGGCGGCGGCGGCGCAAGCGACGGAGCATGCTGCCCCAGCGCGGCGAGTACATGACGCCGGTCCTGAGCGGCGGCGGTCCCGCGATCACGGTGCTGCGGCGCGGTGGTCCCGGCGGTGGCGGCGGACCCGTCATCGAGTATGTGCGGGGACCGATGCGCATCAACATGGCACCGGTCGCGTCGGCGGCGCCCGGCGACACCGCCGAGCGCCCGGCACGTCGGGGTCGCGACCGCTTCGGCGGCGGCGGCGGCCGTCCTCTCAACGCGGCCGAGCGGCGCGCCGAGCGCCGGGCCGAGCGGCTCGAGAAGCGCAAACGTCGCCGGCGGCGTCGGAAGGCCGGCCCGCTCGGGGTGTCCGCCGACGGCGCGGTGTCGTTCTTTTCGCCGATCGGCGGGCAGCCCCAGCAGCCCCAGCAGCCCCAGCAGCCCCAGCAGTTCGTGCAGCCGCGCGCCCTGCCGCCTGGCGAGGGTCCGCGCGTCGATCGCCCGCGTCTCGAGGGACCACGCCCCGACGGCGACGGCGCCAGCGCCGACAGCGGTCCGCCCGCGCTCGGCCCCGACGGTCTGCCCTTGCCCCGCAAGCGACGTCGACGACGAAGGCGCGGCCGGGGCGGTCGCGGCCGCCCCGAGGTCCGCGGTCCCGACGGCGCGCCCGCCGCCGGTGGCCCGGACGAAGGCAGCGCCGACGCAGGCGGCGACGTAGCCGAGACCCCCGACGGTGTCGACCTCGACTCCGACGACGACTGACCGGCCGCGCGGCGAAGCTCCGAGACGCACGCGCACGAGGCTGCTACAGTGCCATTCATGGCGCTCGACCTCGGCGCGATGGAGATCCGCTCGCGCAGCGCGGCCCAGATCGAGATCGGCATTGGCCGCTCGACGGCTCTCGCCGGCTGGCTGTGCGCGCTCGTCGGCACGTTGGCCGCGATCGCGCTGGCCGAAAGCTCACCGTGGCTCATCGGCGCGGCGATCGCGATCGGGCTGGGCGGCATCATCGTCGCGACCGCGGTGCATCAGCTGATCTTCGATCGAGACGCCGGCGTGCTCCGCATCGAGCGCAGCATCGCCGGGCTGCGCTCGCGGACGGTCGTGCCGCTGTTCCATCTGCGCGCGCTGGTGGTGCGGTCGCGTGGGGTCGGCAGCGGCTACCGCGCGGTCATCGAGCGTCGGATCGGGGAGCCGATCCTCATCGACACCCGCGATCGTCCTGGCCCGCTCTACGATCTGGTCCGCGCGATCGCCGACGTGACCGAGCTGCGGCTGGTCTACGACGCCACCCGCGCGTCCTGATCGTGTAGCTTCGGCGCCGATGCGCGCCGTACCGTTCGCCCTGTTGCTCCTCGGTGCCGCTGCCTGCGGCGAGCCCAAAAAGGCCGCTCCGGCCGACGACCTGGCCGACGACCTGGCCGGCCCGCCGGTCGCGCTGGTCGGCATCGATCCCGAGCGCTGGACCTGCGATCAGGTCGCGACCGAGGCCGCCGTCAGCGCGGCCGTGGGCGGCCCGGTCCGCCCGGTGGACAGCTCGATGCCGGCGCCGCGCGGCACCGCCCGGTCTTGCAACTATCTCCTCGACGGCGCGGTGCCCGAGGCCTGGACCTTCGACCTCGACTGTCGGCCCGGCGCGCTGCGCACCGCCGCCACGCTGTGGAAGCAGTACACCGAGCAGAACCTCGCGCTCATCGCCGCCTACAGCGATGCTGGCGCCGAGGAGCTGACCAGTGATGCCGGCACCGTCCAGCACGCCCCCGGCGCGCCGGTCGAGGTCGCGGTCGGCGCGCGCGCCCTGGACCACAACGGGCAGGCCTTGCTCTTTGTCGACGACGACACCGAGTGCTATGGACGCGTGGTCGGCCCCGACGCCGCCCGCCGCCTGGTCCTCGCGCAGCTGGTCGCGACCAATCTCCACCCGTCGAGCGCGCCGATGGATCCGCGCCCGGCCGGGAAGTAACCCACGTCCAGAAACGGTTGGTCGCCCGATGCGCCTCTCCCCCGCCCTCGCCGTCGTGCTCGCCCTCGCGGCGGTGCCGGTCGCTGCTCACGCCAAGCCCGGCCGTCCGCTCGCCCCCACCGCGCCCGCGGTCGGCCAGCTGACCGTCGAGCGCTACCGCCTCGCCAACGGGCTCGAGGTCATCCTCCAGCCCGATCCGAGCGTGACCTCGACCCTGGTCGAGGTCTGGTACCACGTCGGCAGCAAGGACGAGGTCCTCGGCAAGTCGGGCTTCGCGCACCTCTTCGAGCACCTGATGTTCGAGGGCTCCAAGCACGTCGCCGAGGGCAAGTTCGACCTGCTCCTCGAGAACGCCGGCGGCTGGAACAACGGCACCACCAACGCCGACCGGACGACTTACTACGAGCAGGTGCCTGGCAACTACCTGCCGCTCGCGCTGTGGCTCGAGGCCGATCGGCTGGCCGGGCTGTGGGACGCGATGAACGCGAGCGTGCTTACCAACCAGCGCGACGTCGTGAAGAACGAGCGTCGCCAGAGCTACGAGAATCGGCCCTACGGCCAGGCCGACCTGCTGGTCCAGCAGGCGCTGTGGCCCAAGGGTCACGGCAACTGGAACCTCACGATCGGCACGATGGCGGACCTCGACGCCGCCAGCCTCGAGGACGTCGAGGGCTTCTGGCGCACGTACTACCGGCCGTCCAACGCGACCCTGGTCGTGGTCGGCGCGATGGACGTGGCCGCGACCAAGCAGCTCATCGACACGCTCTTTGCGTGGATGCCGGCGCAGGCGGTGCCGGTGCGCCGCACCCTCGACGCCCCGGTCGAGCCTCTCGCCCAGGCGGTCCTCCTCGAGACCACCGACAAGGTCCAGGTCCCCAAGGTGATCGTGCAGCTCCGAGGGCCTGAGGCCTACGGCGCCGGCGCGACCGACCTCGGCATCGCGGCCCAGATCCTCGGCGGCGGCAAGACCAGCCGGCTCTACAAGCGGCTGGTGTTCAAGGACCGCCTGGCCACCGAGGCCTACGCGTACCTGTCGCCGCAGTTCCTGGGCAGCGAGCTGCAGATCGCGGCGGTGGCGCGGCCCGGCGTGAGCGCCGACGCGCTCCGCAAGGCCATCGAGGAGGAGGTGCAGGCCATGACCGCCGCGCCGCCGAGTGAGGCCGAGGTCGAGCGCGCGCGCCGCGTCGAGCAGGTCGCGCTGCTCTCGACGATGGAGAACCTGGGCAGCCGCGCCAACCAGCTGGCCGAGTGGGCCGCGTACACCGGCGAGCCCGATCGGCTGGCCCGATCGCAGGCCGAGCTGGCCGCGGTCACCCCGGCCTCGGTCGACGCCGCCGCCCGCAGGTGGCTGCGCCTCGACGCCGCGGTGACGATGATCGTGCGGCCCGAGCCGAGCCAGCCCGCGTCCGCTGCGCCGGCCGCCGGTGGAGGTGGCCGGTGAACCGGACCATGAAGCGGGCCGGCCTGCTGGTCACGGCCGCCCTCGCCGCCTGCTGCCCGACGCCCAAGCGCGCCGCCACGTCGGTGGCCACCGCCATGCCGGTTGATCCTGCGTCGGGCGACCCGACGCCGACCACGCCCACGCCGCCCGCGGTCGTCCTCGATTGGAATCGTGCCGGAATCGACTGGAGCCGGCCGCCGGCCCCGCTGCCCGAGACCGCCTTCGTCGCGCCGGTGCCGACCCGCTTCACGCTGGCCAACGGCGCCAAGGTGCTGCTCGTCGAGAACCACCGGCTCCCGCTGGTGAGCGTGCGCATCGCGATCGGCACCGGCGGCAGCCGCAGCGACGGCAAGCTGCCCGGCCTCGCCGCCTTCGTGGCCGACCTCCTCGACGAGGGAGCTGGCAGCCGCGACGCCACCCAGCTGCCCGAGGAGCTCGAGCGCTTGGGCGCCGATCTGTCGGTCAACGCCCAAGCTGATCACGCCCAGGTGTCGCTCGACACCATGGCCGAGACCCTCGAGCCCGCGCTGGCGATCGCCGCCGACGTGATCGTGCGGCCCCGCCTCGAGGCCGCCGACTTCGAGCGCGTGAAGGCCGAGCGTCTCGCCGACCTCGCGCTGCGCGCCGACCAGCCCCGCCAGATCGCCGCGCTGGTGTTCGAGCGCGTCCTTTACGGCAGCCACCCGTACGCGCCGCCCGGCGCCGGCTATCCAGCGTCGGTCACCAAGATCGAGCTGGCCGACGCCAAGGCGTTCTGGAAGCAGAGCTACGGCCCGGCCGCGACGACGATCGTCATCGCCGGTGACGTGACCGAGGCCGAGGCCCGTCGCATCCTCGACGCCCAGTTCGGCGGTTGGAAGACCAAGGTGAAGGTCCCGACCGCGCCCAAGGCGCCGGTGGTCGGCAAGCCCAGCCTGGCCTTCGTCGACCGGCCCGGCGCGCCCCAGAGCGTGGTCGTCTTCGGTCGCCTCGGCCCGTCGGCCAGCGACCCCGATCGCGCTGCCAACGACGTGGTCAACACCGCGGTCGGCGGCAGCTTCGCGTCGCGCCTCAACGCGGTGCTGCGCGAGGAGAAGGGCTACACCTACGGCATCTCGTCGAACTTCTGGCGCGGCCAGTGGAGCGGCGTGTGGAGCGCGACCTCGTCGATCCGCACCGACGTCACCGGTCCCGCGATCCGCGAGGCGCTCGAGATCCTGGCCGCGACCGGCCGAGCCCCGCTCCCCGACGACGAGCTGGCCAAGGCCAAGGCCTTGGTGGTGCGCGCGCTGCCCCAGGACTTCGAGACCAACGCGTCGATCGCCGGTGCCTTCGTCGCGGTCGCCGCCGATGGCCGCCCGCTGACCTACTTCCGAGACCTGCCAGAATCGATCGCCAAGGTCACCGCAGGCCACGCCGGCATCCAGGCCGCGCTCCGCTGGAGCGACCTGTCGATCGTGGTGGTCGGCGACTGGGCGGTGGTGGGCAAGGACCTCGAGGCGCTGGGCCTGCCGATCACGCGCTACGACGCCGACGGCAACCCGCGCAAGTGATCGCGGCGTGAGCGTCCCGACGCGCGGCGCCGAGCTCGCCGCGCAGCTCCGCCTCGCGGTGCCGCTGGCGGCGCTCCAGGTCGGCCTGGTGTTCATGGGGCTGGTCGACACCATCTTGCTCGGGCACTACAGCCCCGACGCGATGGCCGGCGCCGGCATCGGCACCGGCCTGATCTTCGCGCTCACCGTGCTCGGGCTCGGCGTGGTGATGGGCCTCGATCCGCTGGTGGCTCAGGCCATCGGCGCCGGCGACGCGCGTCGCACGCCAGCGCTGCTGCGCGATGGCCTCCGCGTCGCGGTGCGCATCGGGGTGGCGATCACCGCCGTGGCGATCACGCTGCCCTGGGCCATCGACGCCGCCGGGGTCGACCGCGCGATCGCCGACGAGGCCCGGGTCTTCACGCTGGTGCGGCTCATCGGCATCACGCCGTTCCTGGCCACCGTCGCGCTGCGTTCGTTCCTCCAGGCCCACGGTCACACCCGGCCCCTGGTCATCGCGGTCGTGGTCGGCAACCTGGTCAACGCCATCCTCGACTGGGTGCTCATCTTCGGCGATCGCGGCCTGGTCGATCTCGGCCTGCCCGCGATCGGCCTGCCCGCGCTCGGCTCGATCGGCGCCGGCGCCGCGACCTCGATCGTCACCGTCGCGATGCTGGTCTACTACCAGCGCGCCGCGCGCCCGCTGGTCGCCGCGCTCGGCGGTCCCAGCGATGCGCCCGACGCCGCGCCCGCGATCCTCCGGCTCGGCGCGCCCATCGGCCTGCAGCTGTTCGCCGAGGTCGCCGCGTTCGCGCTGGCCGCGCTGCTCGCCGGTCGGCTCGGTCCGGTGCCGGCCGCGGCCCACCAGATCGCGCTACAGCTGGCCAGCGTGTCGTTCTCGATCGCCCTCGGCGTCGGCTCGGCCGCGGCGATCCGCGTCGGCATCGCGGTCGGCGCCGGCGAGCACGCGTGGGCGCGGCGCGCGGCCGGCACCTCGCTCATCCTCGGCCTGGCGGTCATGTCGATGTCGGCGCTGCTGTTTGTCGCCGTGCCCGGTCCGCTGGCCCGCCTGTTTGGCGATCGCGGCGCGGTCACCGCCACCGCGATCACGCTCATCCAGATCGCCGCGGTGTTCCAGCTCTCCGACGGGGCCCAGGCGGTCGCGACCGGGGCGCTGCGCGGCGCCGGCGACACCCGGGCCGCCTTCGTCGCCAACCTCATCGGCCACTACGCGATCGGCTTTCCGATCGCGATGACCGCCGCGTTCGTGTTCGATCGCGGCGCGGCCGGGCTGTGGTGGGGGCTCACCGCGGGGCTCACCGGCACCGCGATCGCGCTGTGCGTGCGCCTCGCGTGGCTCACCGGTCGCCCGATCACCCGCGCCGCCGATCGCTGATCCCACGCCCGCGGCTGCGGTGGTATGAGCGAGCGATGCGCGCCTCGATCGTCCTCGCGACCTTGCTCCTCGCCGCGGCCTGCGGCGACGACGGCACGTCTCCGCCGCCGACCGGCCCGATCGGGGTGCGCGTCGATCGCTACGGCTTCGACCTCGACCTGACCACCCGGTTGTCGACGGCCACCTTGTCGCTCCACGTCCTGGCCGGCGGCGACTGCGTGACCTTGCCGTCGCGCGCGACCATGCTCGACCTCGCCACCGTCACGCTCGGCGGCGCGCCCGCGGTCGCCACCACCGACGGCACCACCTTCACCGCGTGCGGCGCCGGCTGGGCCACCGACACCGACCTCGAGCTGGTGGTCCACGCCACCCAGCCCTACGCGACCTGGGGCGCGAGCCAGGTTGGCTTCTCGACCAAGCTCGACGAGCAAGGCCAGCCGGTGACCTACCTGGTGTCGTGGGTGCAAGGCTGCGATCGCTTCGGCCCGTGCGACCCCAACCCAGCCGCCTTCGCGCACTACCAGCTGACGATCCACCACCCGACCGAAACCCGCGTGCTGTGCTCGGGGTCCATCGCGGCCACCGCCGACACCACGACCTGCACGTTCGACTACGACGGTGGACCGACCTACTCGACGTTCGGCTTCATCGCCTCGCCGCGCTGGACCGAGACCGCGCTGGGCGACTGGGACGGGGTCGCGGTCACGCTCTTTGACGGCGCGGTCGGCAGCGTCCGCACGCGCCTCGACACCGCCAACCACGCCGGCTTCATGGCGTGGATGCAGGCGCGTTTTGGGCGGTTCCCCTACGGCGCCGCGCTGCGCATCGTCACCGCGCCGACCTACTGGAGCGGCTTCGAGCACCCCGGCAACATCGTCCTCGATCAGCGGGTGTGGAGGCCCGGCTCCTACGCGCGCCCGCTCACCCACGTCCTCAACCACGAGATCGCGCACCAGTGGGCCGGCGACCAGACCACGCTCGCCTCCGTCGACGACTTCGTGTGGAAGGAGTCGATGGCCGAGTACCTGTCGTACGTCTACGAGGACGAGCTCGACAACACCGTCGGCCTCGTCACCGCCAAGGCGTGGAAGGCCTTCGCCCAGGGCGCCGCCTACTTCCCGGTACCCGAAGATGAGCCCAAGCCCGCGCTCCTGGACTACTACGGCGAGGTCTACGGCCCGGGCCCGATGATCCTGTTCCGCCAGGTCGAGGCGCTGCGCTCGCGCACCGACGTGCTGGCGGCGATCCGCATGCTGCTCGGTCAGCAGCGGACCCTCTCGGTCGCGGACGTGCAGGCCGCCCTCGAGACCACGACGGGCCTCGACCTCGATGGCTACGTCGACACCTGGATCCGCGGCAGCGGCGCGCCGGTGTGGCCCACCTTCCGCGTCGAGGTCACCGGCACCGTGCCCAACCAGCACCTCGTCGTCACCGAGACCACGCCGGGCGGCGTGCTCCACGGCTGCAACTTCGCGATCGGCATCGGCGACGGCAGCAACACGGGCATCGTGCCGATCGCGCGCGGCGTCGACGGCCTGGCCTCGGTCACGGTGCCGACCGGCGTCGCCTGGGAGGTGACCCAGACCGAGCTCGATCCGACCGCCCAGTGCCTGGCATTTCCCGAGGCGCCAGCGCTCACCGTGGCGCCGCGGCACGGGGCGGGTTGGTCGCCCTGGACCTCGCGATAGACCATCGGTGATCGACTGGCGACATCATCGTCAGCGGTCGCTGACGATCGTCTGATCTCCCGGAGGCTTCCCTAGAATCGACCGTGCCCCGGTTTTCTCGCGCGACCAAATGGTGTTATCCCGCGACCCATCACCGAATCCGCGGCTGTAAGTCGTCGCGGACTTCGTCGTTGTGGTCGACCGGTATTCCCGGTCACTCGATTTTCCAGGAGCTCGCATGCTTGCTTCGCGTTCACGTCTCGCCGTCATCATCGCGTCTGCCGCCCTCGCCGCCTCTGCTTGCAGCAAGCTGCCGGGCGGCGTCCCCGGCCGCAACAGCAAGGTCGATCCCAACAGCTGCGGCAACTACGCCGTGACCGACGTGGGCCGCAAGCTCCACGCGTTCCTCGAGGCCACCGTGCAGCTCGAGACCGCGGCGACCGAGGTCGAGTCGATCGTGAACACCAGCTGCGTGATGATGGGCAAGGAGCTGTCGATGCCCGACTCCGACCTCAAGGGCTCGACCGACGCGGTCTGCACCAAGGTCATCGACTACCTCAAGGGCAGCCTGACCGCGAACTTCAAGGCGGGCGCGAAGCTCAACATCCAGTACAAGCCGGCGGTCTGCACGGTCAACGTGCAGGCGGCGGCCGAGGCTGCGGCCTCGTGCGAAGGCAAGGCGACGGCTGACATCCAGGCCCAGTGCACCGGCACCTGCAACGGCAAGTGCAACGGCACTTGCGAAGGCCAGGCCGGCACCGGCGGCAACAGCGGCGACTGCGCCGGCCAGTGCAACGGCACCTGCGAGGGTAGCTGCGACGGCACCGCGGACGTCAACGCGTCGGCGCAGTGCAAGGCGAAGGCGGAGGTCACGGCCTCGGTCGACGTGCAGTGCACCGATCCCGAGCTGACCGTCGAGGCCGACGCTGGCATCATGGTCGACACCGACCGCGCCGAGGCCACCCTCCGCGCGATCCGCGTCGGCATGCCCAAGCTGCTCTCGGTCCAGGTTCGGGTCCGCCCGCTCAAGACCGCGTTCGTGGCGTGGGCCGCCAGCGCGCGTGCGCTCGGCCAGTCGGCCGGCGACGTCGCCGGCTCGTTCAAGGACCAGGCGCTCTGCATCACCGGCCAGATCAAGGGCGCGGTCGAGGCGATCGGTCACATCGAGGCGTCGATCTCCGTCTCCGTCTCCGTCTCGGCTTCGGCCTCGGGCGCGGTCGGCACGAACTGATCGATCGCTTCGCGACTGATCGATGACGCGGGCCGCCCCCCAAGGCGGCTCGTATCATTTTCGGACGCGCTGTCATGTTCGGACGGTCCTGTGGTAGAAGCGGCGCCGCGAGAGGCAAGCCATGAAGACCCTGACCGAATTCTCCACCGTCATGCTCCGCCGCGGCGCCGCCGTGCGAGCCGCCAAGACCACCGAGGGTGTGCCCGTCGAGGGCATGGCCGAGGCGATCGCCACCGACATGACCGTGCCGCCCGAGCGCGCGCAGCGGCTCCTCGAGGCCCTCGACCTCGTCGGAGATGTCGAGAAGGTGCGCCTCGTGCGCGTCTTCCAAGGCGAAAAGGGCCCGCCGGGCGCGACCGCGGTCGGCGAGTTCCACTACGCGATCGATCGCGTCGTCGCCGGTGGCGGCGGCCGACGTCCCGAGGGCAACGACCGCGGCGGTGATCGCGGTGGTCGTGGCGGCGGTGACCGTGGTCGCGGCGGCGGCGGCGGCGGCGGCGGCGACCGTGGTGGCATGGGTGGCGGCGATCGCGGCCCGCCCAAGCCGCGCGGCCTGTCGAGCTTCAAGGCCGGGGCGTCGACCGAGCGCAAGACCGACGACGATCGGGCCCGCCCCGGCGAGGTGCCGCGAGCCGGCATGGGCTGGGTGCTGACCGCAGCCCCGCGCGATCCCCGCGCCGACCGCAAGGCGGGCGGGCCGGGCGGTCCTCGCGGTCCGCGTCGTGATCGTCCGCCCGGTCGTGGCCCCGGTGGGCCCGGCGGCGACGGTCGCGGCCGTGGACCCGGCGGCGGTGGACCCGGCGGCGGTGGACCCGGCGGCGGTCCGGGCGGCGGTGGTCCGGGCGGCGGTGGTCCCGGCGGCGGCGGCGGCCGTGGTCCCGGTGGTCCCGGTGGCGATCAGCAGGCCGCTGGTCCCGGTGGCGACAACCGCGGTCGTGGTCCCCGCGGTCCCGGCGGCGGTCCTGGTGGCCCCGGCGGCGACCGTGGCCCGCGTGGCCCTCGTCCCGAAGGCGACCGTGGCCCGCGTGGCCCTCGCCCCGAAGGCGACCGTGGCCCGCGCGCTCCGATGAGCGCTGGTGCTGCGGACGCGGTCCAGGCGCCCGTGAGCCAGCCGGCGTCGACGCCGGCCCCCGAGGCCGCGGTCGAGACCTCCAGCGACAAGAGCTGAGCGTTCGAGCGGCCTCCCGCCGTCGCGAGGCTGGCCCGCGCGCGGAGGTTTGAATGATCGGCCGCAACGGTTCGTCGCCGTGGGTGTCACCAGCGAGTAGACTTCGCTCGGAGGTTCCCATGAACGCATCGTCATCCTCGTCCCAGTTGCGCGGCCTCCCGCGATCTCCTTGGTCGGCATTGCCGCTGGCCCTCGCCTTGGTCCTCGGCGCGAGTGCCGGCACCGCCCACGCCGATCTCTCCAAGAAGGTGATCGCGGCCTTCAAGGGCAAGATGCTCGTCACCGAGGGGGCGCTGTCGTCGGACGCCGACGACAAGACCACGATCGCGAGCTTCAAGAAGAAGACGCTCACCACCATCACCGGAGCCGCCAACGGCAACGACGTGTGGGAGTGGACCTTCAACTACACGGCGTTCCTGTCCAAGAGCGGCATGTCGACGCTCAAGCTCGAGTTTTACGACGGCGCCAAGTACGCCGCCGATCAGACCCTGACCGGGGTCGATCCCAAGGGCTCGGTCATCGAGGGCGACATCACGATCACCGAGGACGATGGCCTCAACAAGGGCCGCAAATACATCATCAAGTTGGTCGGCGTGGTCAAGGGCAAGGACGTCACCGTCGCCCAGACCACCGTCACGATGCAGTAGCTACTTGGCGTCGGCGATCGAGGCCTTGGCCGCGCTGACCACGTGGTCGACCGTGAAGCCGAATTGCTCCATCAGGATCTCGGCCGGTGCTGAGGCACCGAACCGATCGAGGCCGACGACGTGGCCGGCATCGCCGACCAGATCGCGCCAGCCGAAGCTGACGCCCGCCTCGACCGCGACCCGGGCCCGCACCGTGGGCGGCACGATGGTGTCCCGATAGGCTCGGTCCTGAGCCACGAACAGCTCCCAGCACGGCAACGACACCACCCGGGCGTTGATGCCCTCCGAGGCCAGCCGAGCCTGGGCCTCGATCGCCAGGCTGACCTCGGAGCCGGTGCCGATCAGCACCACGTCGATGGTGTCCGACGGCGCGTCGCGGACCACGTAGCCGCCGCGCTCGACCGGCGGCGCCACCGGGGCGACCACCGGCAGATCCTGGCGCGACAGCACCAGCGCGCTCGGACCGTCGGTGCGCGCCAGGGCGTGACGCCAGCAGGCCGCGGTCTCGTGGGCGTCGGCCGGGCGATGCACGTGCAGGTTGGGCAGCGCGCGCAGCGACATCAGGTGCTCGACCGGCTGGTGGGTCGGGCCGTCCTCGCCCAGGCCGATCGAGTCGTGGGTCCACACGTAGATCGCCGGCAGCTTGCTGAGCGCGGCCAAGCGGACCGCCGGCCGCATGTAGTCACTGAAGACGAAGAACGTCGCCGCGTAGCCGCGCACGCCGCCGTGGTAGTGCAGCCCGTTGACGATGGCGCCCATGGCGTGCTCGCGCACGCCGAAGCGCAGGTTGGTCCCGGCGCCGGTGTGGGCGTTCCAGTCGCCGCCGGGGATGATGGTCTTGGTCGAGCCGCCCAGGTCGGCGTCGCCGCCAAAGAGCCAGGGCACCTTCGCGGCCAGGGCGGTCAAGACCTTGCCCGACGCGACGCGGGTCGCGAGCTGCTCGCCCGGCTTCCAGGTTGGCAGGTTGGCGTCCCAGCCCTCGGGCAGCTGATCGGCCTGGGCCAGGTCCCACTGCGTCGCCAGCTCCGGGAACGCCGCGCGCCAGGCCGCGAAGCGCCGGTCCCAATCGGCGCGGGCGTCGGCGCCCCGGGTGCCGATCGCGGCGAAGTGGGCGCGGGCCGCGTCGGGCACCGTGAAGTCCTCGGTGGCGGTCCAGCCCAGGGCGGCCTTGGTCGCGACGACCTCGTCCTTGCCCAGCGGCGAGCCGTGGGCCGCCGACAGCCCGGCCTTCTTGGGCGAGCCGAAGCCGATCGTGGTGCGCACCGCGATGAGCGTGGGCCGCTGGGTGTCGGCCTTGGCGTCGCTGATCGCCTGGACCAGGCCGGCGAGATCGTGATCGCCGTCGGCGACCCGCAGCACCTGCCAGCCCAGCGCGGCGTAGCGGGCCATGACATCCTCGGTCATCGCGATCGAGGCCGGGCCGTCGAGGGTGACGTGGTTGTCGTCGTAGAGGCAGATGAGCTTGCCCAGGCCCAGGTGGCCGGCCAGCGACGACGCCTCCTGGCACACGCCCTCGACGACGTCGCCGTCCGAGATCAGCGCGTACGTGAAGTGATCGACGATGGTGTGACCGGGGCGGTTCCACAGGTGCGCGCTGAAGCGCTCCGCGATCGCCATGCCGACCGCGTTGGCGGCGCCCTGCCCGAGCGGGCCGGTGGTGGCCTCGACGCCCGGCGTGTGGTGGAACTCCGGGTGACCCGGCGTGCGCGAGCCCCACTGCCGGAACTGCTCGAGGTCCTCGATCGACAGGTCATAGCCGGCGAGGTGCAGCATCGAGTAGAGCAACGCCGAGCCATGGCCCGCCGACAGCACGAAGCGATCGCGATCGGGCCAGTGCGGCGCCGTGGGGTCGACCACCAGGTGGTGCTGCCACAACGCGTACGCCATCGGAGCGGCGCCCAGGGGCAGGCCCGGATGACCGCTGTTGGCGCGCTGGACCATGTCGATCGACAGCGTGCGGAGGGTGTTGACGGTGAGCTGGGCGAGGTCGTCGGTCACGACCGCGGACCCTACCGTAAGCGTGCGTCGCTCGCACTCCCACCGAAACAGATCCGGTACGCTCGCCGGCGCCCATGGGATCTACCTCGACGCTCGTCAGCATCCTGACCTCGGCCGCGCTCGCGAGCGCGCTGTCCTGCAGCGGGGGCGGTGGCGCCTCGACCAAGCCGACCCCGCCCACGGCCGACCCCGGCGATGGCTCCGGCAGCGCGACCGCCGAGCCCGCCAAGCCCACCCCGGCCCTGCCACCGGCCTACCCGCAGTACGCGCCGGCCGTGATGGCCAACCGTCCGCCCGAGCTGTTCGCGCCGGCGTGGAAGTCGGTCGGCGTCGGCCAGACCATCTCGTTCTCGGTGGCCGCGATCGACCAAGACCTCGACGAGGTCGCGGTCGACGTGACCTCGCTGCCGGCTAGCGCGCGGTTCGATCGCCTCACGCAGACCGTGACCTGGACGCCGACCAAGGCCGACCTGCCCCGGGGCAGGTTCGTGGTTTCGGCCAAGGAGCTCGGCAAGGACGAGGCCGCGGGCGCGCTGGTGACCTGGTCCATCGCCGTCGGCAAGAAGAAGGTCGCCCCGCCGGTCGCGCCCTGGGCCGGCGACAGCGCCGAGACCCTGTTCACGATCCGGGAGCCCCGTCGGGTCGAGGCCACGGCCAAGGCCTACCCCTTCGACGAGCTGCTGGCGTGGAGCGCGACCTCGATGCGCGCGACGATGGCGCCCGACGTCGTCGCCAAGCTGCCCGCCGTCGACAAGGCCGCGCTCTTCACCGGCTTCTTGCAGCAGCTGGCGCAGACCCACGGCAATCCGCGCCTCGATCCCGACTCGCCGAGCTTCGACAAGGCGGCCTTTGGCGATCCCCGCGACTGGCGGCTGGTCGTGGTGCGCCCGCGCATCGACAAGCAGGTCCACGAGCTGCGCCTGGTCTACCAGGCGGTGAAGGCCCCCGAGCCGGTCTTCGCGATGTTCCGAGTCCGCCCGGTCCACGACGTGGTGCCGCTGCCCGACGCCGCGCGGCTCGAGAACAACCAGGCCTTCGCCGCGCTGTTCTGGAAGAGCTTCCTCACCGCCGACGGTGCCCTCGACCCGCGCTGGAAGAAGGACCCTAAGGCCCACGGCGCCGCGGTGCTGGCCTTCGTCCAGGGCGTGCTGTCGTACAAGGGCACCGCCGAGTGGGCGGAGGCGTCGTTCCTCGCCCTGCCCACCGAGGCCCGCATGGGTGGCGGATCCAAGCGAAGCGCCGACGGCGCGTACCTGTCGGGCGACGGCTGGGCGTGGAGCGTCCAGAAGCCGATGGCGTCCAAGGACGGCGCATCGCAGGCCTTCGTCAGCCTCGGCATCCCGGGCTTTTGGACCCTCGCGGTGCCGTCCGCCGATCAGTCGACCTGGGTGCCGAAGTGCGCCCCGCCCTTCGACGCCAGCGACGCCAGCCACACGCCGGGCTACGAGGCGCTGTGCCGCAAGGCGCTCGGCTTCGTCGACCTGCCCGACCTGGCCAGCGGCACGCCGGCGCCGTCGAAGATCGACGCGGTCAACCGGTTCCGCGACCACAAGCTCGGCCCCGCGCAGCTCTACTTGCCCCTCGACGACGGCCGCCGCGATCACGGCGAGGAGAACGGTATGACGTGCGCGCAGTGCCACGTCCGCAACTTCGGCGTGCGCGACTACGGCGACCCGTCGACCTCCGATCCCAAGGCCGGCGCGCCCCGGTCGGCCAACCGACCGCTGCCCACCCTCAACTTCCAGATCGTGCCCACCACGCGTTGGGAAGCCTTCACGCTCGACCTGATGGCCGACCAGGAGTGCAAAGCCCAGGACTTCCTCACCGTCGAGCTGGGCAAGCCCGCGAAGCTCACCTGCACGCTGGCTGACCCCAGCGGCCCGCGCGTGACCGACCCGCTGCCTCGCTAGCGCATGCCGAAGAAGCTGCCGGTCGTCGGTGAGCCCGCCGCGGTCTCCAAGGCCAAGGCCAGCGGCTGGGCCGCCTTCACCGACGGTGGCACCGCGCCCAAGTCGCTGGTCGCGGCGCGCCTGGTGCTGGTCTTCGCGCTGGGTGCAACCATCCCGACCCTGCTCGGCGTCGAGCACGGCAACCGCATCTTCTGGACCATGGCGGTGGCAGCGTTGCCGCTATTCTGGGTGGTCGCCGGCTTCCACGTCTGGCGCCGCATCTGCCCCCTCGCCGTCGTCGGGCAGCTGGGTCGCATCCTGGGGCGCCCCGGCACCCGCAAGGCCGACGGCTGGCTCGCCGCCAACTACCTGCTGGTCCAGCTCGGGCTGATGATCGTGGCGCTGTCGTTCCGCCTGGTGGTGACCAACGGCAGCGCGGTGTGGCTGTCGGGGTTCCTGATCGCGATCATGGTGGCCGCCGCGATCGTGTCGTTCGTGTTCGGCGGCAAGAGCTGGTGCAACCTGTTCTGTCCGCTCGGGCTCGTCGAGAAGATCTACACCGAACCGGCGCCCCGCGCCGCCGGCGGCCCCGAGGCGACCTCGCAGTGCGCGCCCTGCGTGGCGTGCAAGAAGCACTGCCCCGACATCGATCTCGAGCAGGGCTACTGGAAGGAGATGCCCGAGGCCGAGGTCCGCGGGCGCCGGCTGGCCTACTTCGCGTGGCCCGGCATCGTGGTCGCGTTCTACGTCTACTACTGGCTGTGCGCCGGCACCTGGGACTACTACTTCACGGGCGCGTGGACCTACGAGACCACGCAGCCGTCGACGTGGCTCGACGCCGGCTTCCACCTCCACGCCCTGCACGCCATCCCGCGCCTGGTCGCCGCCCCGCTGACGTTGGTCGTGGGCGGCGCGCTCTCGTTCGGCGGGTTCGCGACGCTCGAGGCGGTGCTGCGACGGCTGCGCGCCCTGCCGGCCGAGGCCAGCGCCGAGGCCCGCGCCGAGCACGACCGCACCCTCCGCCACCAGCTGCTGGCGATCGCCGGCTTCGTCGCGATCAACGCGTTCTACTTCTTCGCGGGCCAGCCGTCGTTGCGCCGGCTGCCGAGCTGGCTCGTCCACGGCACGTCGGTGCTGGTGGTGTTCGCGACCGCCGCGATCTTCTTCCGCCGCTTCGCGCGCCGCGAGTCGCAGCACGTGCAGGAGCGCTTCGCCCAGAAGATCCTGCGCAAGTGGGAGTGGGGCGACGCGCCGCCCTCCGACGACCTGCGCGACATCTACCTGTTGCACACCGAGCGCACCAAGCAGCGCGAGGCTCGCCTGCGCGCCTACAAAGAGACCGTGCGTGAGCTGGTCGCCGACGGGGTCGTGACCCGCGGCGAGCTGGTCATCCTCGACAGCCTGCGCGCGCAGCTCGGGGTGTCCGACAAGGACCACGCCAAGATCCTGGCCGAGCTGTCGGCCGAGGAGCGCCAGCTCTTCGACCCGACCTTCCAGGGCTCGGTCGAGCAGCGCCTCAAGAGCCAGCAGTACAAGAAGGCCCTGGAGCGCCTGGTGGTCGACGCCGCCTCGGCGGGCGCGGTGCCGAGCGAGCAGTCGCTGACCTCGCTCGCGACCGACAGCGGCGTGGGCGCTGACGAGGCCGCGGCCGAGCTGGCCCGGGTGCTGGGGCCCCAGGGCCCGCTGGTGGCGCTGGTCACGGGCGAGATCGCTGCGATCGAGCGGCTGGCCGAGGTCGCGCGCGGCGCCGACACCAGCGACGCCACGAGCAGCGAGTCGGCGACCTTGCGCTTCGTCGCGCACACCGCGCGCTGGCGCGGCAGTGAGCGAGCGATCCGCGCGCTGGGGCTGGTGCAGGCGATGGCGCGCCGCGACGACCTCGATCGCGCCCGGGCCGCGATCGCGGCCAAGCCGTCGAGCGCGCCGGCCCAGGTCCACGGGCTGCGCGGGACCGCCCCCGACGCGCTGATCGGTCCGCTCCACGCGGCGCTCGAGGCGCTGTGGACCGGGGCGCCGATCGCGCTCACCACCGCGGCGCTGCTCGCGGTCGTCGACGATCCGTCGCGCTATCTGCGCGCCGCGATCGCGATCGTGCTGTCGCGCTTCGACGACGACGCGGCCCGCGCCGGCCTGGTCGCCCGCCTGGACGACGTCGACCCGATGGTCCGCCAGGCCGCGGTGCGCGCCCTGGGTGCTCGGGCCCGGCTCACCCGCGAGCTCCTGCAAAAGGCGCTCGCCGACAAGGCGTCGATGGTGCGGCAGGCCGCGGTGCGCGCGGTGGCCGGCACCTCGTCGGGCGAGTACCCAGCGGCCGACGCGGCGGCGCTGGCCCAGACCGTGCGCGGCGTCGGCAACGGGCCCGGCGTGTACGCCACCCTCGACGCCAACGCGCGGGTCGAGACCCTCACCGCCATCGAGCGACTCATGCTCTTGCGCCAGGTCCCGATGTTCGCCGAGCTGGCCCCCGACGATCTCGACGAGATCGCCGACGTCGTCGTCGAGCGTCACCTGCAGCCGGGCCAGGACGTGTGCAAGGAAGGTGAGGCCGGCGACGCGGTCTTCCTGCTGGTCAAGGGCAAGGTCCGGGTCTTCACCGGCGGCGACCGCGGCCGCGCCGAGCGCACCTTGTCGGAGCTGGGCCCGGGCGCCTGCATCGGCGAGATGGCGGTGTTCGACGCTGCGCCGCGCTCGGCGACGGTGCGCGCGGTCGAGCGCACCCGCCTGCTGGTCGTGCCCGGCGACGAGTTCAAGGCGCTGCTGTCCGAGCGTCCGGAGATCTCGACCGCGATCATCGCCGAGCTGGTGCGCCGCATGCGCGGGCTCATGGCCGGGTGAGCCCTCGCGCGGCAGCGCCGCCGAAGCTCGACGGTGCGGTCGGGCCGGCCGAACGCGGCTTGCAATCACGCGTCCCGCCCGCGTACGCTGGGGGCCGATGAACCGTACCAAGACGATCTGGAAGACGGTGGTGTTCGCCGGCGCGATGCTGGGCTCCGCGGCCTGCAGCAAGTCGAAGCCGGCCGCGACCACGCCGCCGGCGCCCAGCGAGGACACCGCCAAGACCGGCGACGAGCCCCAGCCCGATCCGTGCGCCGATCCGACCGACCCCGAGGACGGCGCGGATCCCTGCGCCGACCCGTGCGCCGACCGCATCCGCGGCGTGTCCGACGAGGGTGACGTCGGCCGTGGCTTCCTGCTGAGCTGAGCGCTCCCCTGACCGAACCTACGACTGACCCGGTGGCCGAGGTTGCCGATGACACCGTCGAGCCGGTGAGCGCGTGGTGGCTGTCGGGCACCCCGCTCGAGACCGAGCACCACCGCCTGATGCGCCGCCGCCAGGTCGCGATCCCGTGGAGCGCGAGCACCGTCGCCGAGCTGTCACCCGACGAGCGCAAGCGACTGGCCGAGACCTGGACTCGGCGCGCCTCGGCCGAGTACCTCGCGGTCTCGACCTTCTCGGTGCTCGCGATCGATCTGGTCGCGGCCGCGGCGCCGGCCGACGTGCTGTCGTTGTGCCTGCGCGCCGGCATCGACGAGGTCCGCCACGCCGAGCTGTGCCTGCGCATGGTCGAGATCTACGGTGGCCGGCGCATCCTGCCGCCGCCCGGGATGTCGAGCCTGCCCGATGACCCCAAGCGCCCCAAGCTGCACCAGGCGCTGGCCAACACGATGCTGGTGGCGTGCGTGTCCGAGACCTACGCGACCACCGTGCTTTCGGCGACCCGCGATCTCACCGTCGACCCGACCGCCCAGGCCGTGCTCACGTCGATCTACTCCGACGAGGTCATGCACGCCCGCCTGGGCTGGTCGTACCTGCGCTACGCCCTCGACCGCGGCGGCGCCGGCGCGATCGAGGCGGCCACGGCGATGGTGCCGATCGCCCTGCGCGGCGTCGCCAACGTCGTCGAGCGCGAGCGTCCGGTCGGCGAGGTCACGCCCAAGGTGCGCGATCACGGCCTCATGACGCCGGCCGAGGAGCGCGTCGTCTTCTCCGCGTTCGTGCGCGAGGTGGCGGTGCCCGGCTTCGAGGCCCTCGGCATCCCGTGCGGCGACGCCATCGACACCTACGGTGAGACCTGGGCCCACGCCGCATGAAGCACCTCTTCGCGATCGCCCTCGTCGGCGCGCTCGCCTGCAAGGGCGCCAGCGCGCCTCCTGCCGAAACCACGCCAAAATCATCCTGGAGCCCCGCACCGGCTACGGCGACCCTTCCCGACCAGGTGGTCTGGGATTTCGAGCACGCCACCTTGGCCGGCGTCGAGCCGTGGGTCGGGCTCTTCGACTTCGCCGAGGTCGGCGCCTTCGAGATCCTGTTGCGTCGCTACGACCTGCTGGGCCGGCTGCCCAACCTCACCGACGCCCAGAAGGCCGACCTCGCCAAGGAGGACGGGACGCCCTACCCGCCCGAGCGCGAGCGCCGCAACGTGGGCCGCTTCTTCGAGCGGCTCGCCCAGCCCACCGTCGGGACCGGCGGCTGCACCGCGCGCCCGCCGCGCTGGCACTACAACCAGCGGCTCGGCGTGCCCTTCGAGCCGCTGCCGCCGGGCAACGAGAACTACGAGGCGTTGCGCCTGCGCATCAACGCACAGCTCGAGCGCGGCGGCGGCGTGGTCGGCATCCGCTGCACCGGCGGCACCGGCGGGCTGGCGCTGGTCTACACGCCCGTCGACAACGCCCGCGGCTACGACCTCATCACGATCTACGACGACGGCCAGCACTAGCCGCGCCGACCGGCGACGCCGGCGGCTACTTGAGCTTGAGCTTGAGGCGCAGGTTCACCAGCACCGACGCCTCGAGCCCCTGGTAGTGGGTGCCGGTGTCGTTGGCGACGACGCCGGGGCCGCTCTTGAAGAAGTAGCCGGCCGAGACCGGCACCACGACGCCAATCGACAGGATCGGCCCGAGGTTGAGGCCCGCGCCGATCTTGGCTTCGGCCAGGAAGCCCTTGTCGGTGACCTCGCCGTTGTCGAGGGGCAACACCACCTGCTGGCCGGTGCCGACGCCGAAACCGACGCCCAGGCCGGCCTCGAAGTAGCCCTTGGGCCGCTTCTTGTCGCCGCCCGGCGCGGTCGCGGGCACGCCGAGGTCGACGTCGACGTCCATGCCGGTCATGAACTGGCTCCAGGTGCCCACCAGATCACCGTCGTTCCACTGGTGGTGCTGGACCCAGACGTCGATGAACAGCACCTCGACGCCGACCAGCGCGCCGTACTCGGCTCCCCGCGCGCCCTTCTGGAAGGCGTTGTCCTTCTGATCACCAGCGAGCCCGGTGCCGCCACCGGCACCCAGGTGAGCCTCGGCGCGAAAGCTCAGCAGGTCGGCATGGGCGGCGCCGACCGGCACCACGGTGGCGAGGACGATCGCGGGCAAGAGGCTACGCATTGCCATCATCCTAAGGGCCCGCGAATGAACAAGTCGACCGTTCTCGCGGCCGATCCATCCCGGCTGGCTGCGTTGCCGGTTCCGGTCCTCGGGTCACCTCCGTCGAGGATGCTCCCCTGCGGTCCTCACCGTCGCCTTGCCCTCCCGGCGCCTCGACCGCGATCATCGATCGACTTGTCCACTCGCGGGCCCTAACCCGGGTTACGGCGGCGCGGCGCGTGGCCGCGGTCACCAGGCCATCAGTTGACGACGACGAGGTCGTGGCCGTCGCGGCCACAGAAGCGCGCCGATAGGTCGAAGCGCTGGCGGCACACCGGGCACACCTTGGCGAGCACGCCGGTCGGCGCCGGGGCGGCCGGGCGGGTGGCGCGATAGGCCTGGGGCGGCACCAGCTCGGCGCCGTCGTGAGGGCAGCGCCGCAGGCCGGGATCGAAGGCTCGGCCGCAGCGTGGGCACATCCCGCCGGTCGATCGACCCTCGAGCATGTCCTCGGCCGAGACCAGGCGGCGCGCGTCGCGCTGGCAGTAGTGCATGCCGGCGTACTCGGTACGGCAGGTCGGGCACACCATGCCCGAGGTCGCGACCTCGAGGCCGCCGGTCACCCGCCGCACCGAGCGCACCACCGAGATGACCGCGCCGGTGGTCCCGCCGCCGGTCGCGGCCCGGGTCGAACGTCCGATCGGCACGAGCGGCTCCTCCGGACGAGGCTCGCTCGCGCGCTTGCGGAGCAGGAGCCCGATCACCGCAGCGGTGACCGCGACCGCAGCGCCGATCACGACCGAGGCAAGATCGATCGTCAGCACGGCGCTGACGGTAGCAACGCGGCGCGACCGCGGTCAATCGCTGTCGAGCGCGCCGCGCCGATCGAGTACCTTCCGCGCGACATGCCCGACCTGGTCATCGGCAGCCGGCGCGCTTCGCCGGGCCGCGCCCTGCGCGCCATCGGCATGCTGGTCGTGCTGGTGATCGCCGCGTTCGTCGTCGCGTGGTTCATCTACCAGCGCTCGGTCGCGTACGACGTCCCCGACGGTGAGCCGACCGCGGCCGGGGTCGAGCTCGAGACCCCGACCGGTGCGCCGCCTCGGCTCAAGTGGGCTGACGCCAGCCTGGCCTACGTCGGCGAGCTGGCGGTGCTGCGGGCCCGCGGCGAGCCCTTCGCGATCGGCGCCGCCCAAGGCCGCCTGCTGGCCGCGCGGCTGCCGGCGATGGCGCGAGCCTGGCAACCTACCCTCGAGGCCATCGCCGGCCGCGGCGGCTGGCTGGCCGGCATGCGCCTCGACTGGCGGCTGCGCTTCGTCGACGACGGCGTGCCCGAGTCGTACCGGCGCGCCCTCGCCGGCCTGGTCCGCGGCGCCCGCGCCTCGGGGGTATCGCTGTCGTATCGCGACGCGTTGCGCGACGCGGTCGCCCTCGACATCGGCCTGCCCGCGCCGTGGACCGCCGAAGCCCAGACCCGCAACCTGACCCGCTCGCTCACCGTCGTCACGCCCCAGGCCGGCGCGTCGACCGAGCGGCTGTGGGTCGGCCGGATTTTTTCGCTGCCCGGCCTCGGCGACGGCGGGGAAGCCGCGACCGCGCCGGTGGTGAGCATCGTCCATCCCACCGATCGCCAGGCCTGGATCGGCGTGGGCTGGCCCGGCCTGATCGGCGTGGTCACCGGCATGAACGCGGCCGGCTTGGTGGTCACCGTGCATCCGACCCGGACCCGGGAGGTCCGCGCGACCCGCGGCGCGGTGCCGATCGCGCTGCTGGCCCGCGACGTCCTCGAGCAGGCCACCGATCTCGACGGCGCGATCCGGTTGATCGAGGCGACGCCGACCCTGGGCGCCGCGGCCTTCGTCGTCGTCGACGGCGCGCACGGCCGCTGGGCGGTGGTCGATCGTGGCCCCATGCGGTTCGGCCTGCGCCGCAATCTCACGACCCGCGCCATCGGGGACCTGCTCGGCTCCCAGGCGTTCGTCGACGATCCCGAGAACGACCGCCAGGCCCGGACCTCGGCCACGGTCGCGCGAGTCGCGCGGGCCGAGCTGCTGGTGAAGACGCCGCCGATCGACGCTGCCGCCCTGGCCGCGGTGCTGCGCGACCGGCGCTCTCAGGCCGACGAGGGGCTGCCCGCCGGCCACCGCGCCGCCATCGACGATGTCGCGGCGGCCCACGTCGTGATCTTCGACCCCGGCTCGCTGCTGATGTGGGTCGGCGACGGCGTCGGCCCCGGCGCGCGCCTGCGTGGCTTCGATCTTCGCCACGAGCTGCGCGGCGAAGGCGACCGGCCCATCCCGCCCGCCGACCTGGCCGCCGACCCCAGCGCCGACCTCGGCCCGAGCCTGGCGGTCCGTCGCGCCCGGGCCGAGCTGCGCAGCGCGCGCACCGCCTGGCTGGCCCGCGATCGGGGCCGCGCCGCCGAGCACGTCGCCCGGGCGCTGGCCCTGGCGCCCAATCTGCCCGAGGCCCTGCTGATCGCGGGCACCGTCGCCGACGGGCGTGGCGATCGCGCGAGCGCGCTGCGGCTGTGGCAGCGCTGGCTCGATCTGGGCCCCGACGATCCGGGGATCGAGGCGATGATCCGCACCGCGGTGACGCCGTGACCGAGGCGCTGGTCATCATCGACCACCTGGCGGGGTCGCGGCGCGGCCAACGCCAGGAGCTGTCGGCCCAGCTGCGCACCCGCTTCGGTCGGCACCCCGACTGCGAGGTGTCCTTCGACGCCCACCGCGACATCGACGCGTCATCACGCCACGCCGAGCTGCGGCCGACCGAGCGCGGCTGGGTGCTGGTCGATCTGGGCAGCTCCAACGGCACCTTCGTCGACGGCCAGCGCGTCACCGAGATCGCGCTCGGGCTCGCCACGCCCGTCACCGTCGAGTTCGGGTCGGGCGGCCCGCGCATCCGGGTCTTCGTCGGCGACGCCGCGGCGATCGCGCTCCTGCCCGCGCCGGTGGTGCTGGCGCCGCGGCCGCGGGTGCCCCGCTGGGCCTGGGCCGCCGCGATCGGCGCGATCGTCGTCGGCGGCGCGGTCGCGATCGCCCTCGCCGTGCGGTAGCCGCGCGTTTTCGCGATCTGGATCGTGCGCGCCTGCGCGAGTTGGGGGACAATCGAGCACGGATGAACTGCCCGTCGTGTCAGGCGCCGCTTCCGCCCGCGGCGCGGTTCTGCGGTGTCTGTGGCCACCAGCTCCAGACGCCCGCGCCGGCCGCCCCACGTCCCGCGGCACCCGGCGGTTTTCCCCGGCCCGGATCCGAGCCGAGCTCGCGCCCCCACGAGCAACGACCCGGGGCGTCGCCGTCGGGCGCCCGCGCCAATGTTCCCGGCCTGCGCCGCAAGGCCGAGGGCGATCCGTTCATCGGCCAGGTCCTCAACGGTCGCTTCAAGATCGAGTCGAAGCTCGGCGAGGGTGGCTTCGGCGCGGTCTATCGCGGCACCCAGGTCCAGACCAGTCGCAAGGTCGCGCTCAAGCTCCTGCACCCCGAGATGACGCGTGACGAGAACCTGGTCGCGCGGTTCCGGCGCGAGGGCCTGGTCCTGTGCAACCTGCAGGATCCGCACACGATCACGACCTACGACTTCGACTCGACCCCCGAGGGCACGCTCTACATCGCGATGGAGTTGCTCGAGGGGAAGAGCCTCCACACGGTCTTCCACAACGAGGCGCCCATCGAGTGGCGCCGCGTGCTGAAGATCCTCTCGCAGATGTGCAGCTCGCTCGGCGAGGCCCACCGCCAGGGCATCGTGCACCGCGACCTCAAGCCCGAGAACATCTATCTCGAGAACCGCGGCGGCGATCCCGAGTTCGTGAAGATCCTCGACTTCGGCATCGCCAAGGTCATGCGCGGCGACAACTCGGTCGATCCGCAAGCGCCGCAGCTCACCGCCACCGGCCAGACCCTCGGCACGCTCGAGTACATGTCGCCCGAGCAGCTCATGGGCAAGCAGCTCGACGGCCGCAGCGACGTCTACGCGCTCGGCGTGCTCGGCTACGAGCTGCTGACTGGCCGGTTGCCGTTCCCCGACGCCAGGGGCCCCGCGGCGTTGATCACCGCCCAGCTCAAGCAAACGCCCAAGCCGCCCTCGACGGTGAACAGCAACGGGACCATCCCGCCTGGCGTCGACCGCATCATCGGCAAGACCCTCGAGAAGGACAAGAACGCGCGCTTCGCCGACGTCCACGCGCTGGCTGCCGCTTGCCAGGAGTGCCTCGCCACCGGCCGCTGGGGCGAGCCCGCCGCGCCTGCCTTCCCCGCGCTGCCCGTCGCCGAGCCGCTGCGTAGCCCGCCGCTGCGCCAGGACAACACGCCGAGCGCGATGCCAAGGGCGACCGTGGGCTCCGCGCCCGACCTCCACGGCATGCCGCCCCAGCCACCCGATCGCAACGATCCGCGCGGGTTCAACCCGCAGCACCACGGTGGGGGCCAGCACGGTGGGGGCCAGCACGGTGGGGGCCAACCCGGCAGGTACGCGCCCAACGGCGGCATGCCGATGCACATGCCTCCCCAAGGCAACTACCACCCGCTCCAACCGGTCGGCGGCGCGCCCTCCAACAAGACGTTCCTGTGGATCGTGCTCGCGCTGATCGTGCTGGGTGCCGGCGTCGGCATCTCCCTCGCGTTCCTGCTGTAGCGCCCCCCGGCCTGCGCCGCCACCGCGCCGCCACCGCGCCGCCGCCTACGCCGGCAGGCGCATGACGAACTCGATCGGCAGCTCGGGTCGCGACGCCACCGCGATGCTGCCGCCATGGGCCTCGGCGACCAGGCGGCAGAAGTAGAGCCCCAGTCCGCGCCCGCGCCGCGCCCCGTCGACGCGCTCGGCGAAGCGGAAGTCGCGCTCGAACACCCGCATCCGATCGTCGTCGCCCAGCGCCGGCCCGCTGTTGCCGACCGCGAGCACGATCTCGCCGCCGTCGCGGGTGGCCCGGATCGCCACCCGGCCGCCGCGCGGCGCGTAGCGCACGGCGTTGTCGAGGAGGTTCTGGAGCACGCGGCCGATGAGCCGGGCGTCGACGTCGGCGCACAGCTCGACCGGGACCGCGTGCTCGACGATGAGCTCGCGGGTCTGCACCACCGCCGCGACGGTGGCCAGGGCCGCGACCAGCTCCGGCTCGAGGCGCGACCGCCTGCGCCGCACCACCACGGTGCCAGCCGCCAACGCGTCGGCGTCGCCGATGGTGGCGACCATGGTCAGCGCCCGTGTCACCAGCGCCACGCAGTCGTCGAGGCACCGCTCGCCGATCGGCGTGATCGGCTGTCCGCTGAGCTCCTCGCGCAGCAGCTCGAGGTTGCCGGCCAGCGCGGCCAGCGGGTTCCTCAGATCGTGCACCATCGTCGCGACCAGCCCACGGTCCCGCCCCCGCTCGTCGTCAGCCACCTATCCGACCACCTGATTGCGGCCACCGGCCTTGGCGGCGTAGAGGTTGTCGTCGGCGGCCTTCACGAACGCGGTCCACTCGCCGACGTCCGAGGTGAGCGTGGCGACTCCGACCGACACCGTCATCGGGATCTCGGTGTCCTCGAACTTGAACGCCGTGCGCTCGATGAGCAGCCGGATCTTCTCGGCGAACTGCATGGCGTTGTGGTGATCGATCTCGGGGAGAATGATCGCGAACTCCTCGCCGCCGTAGCGCGCCAGCACGTCCTCGCGCCGGATGCGGGTCTTGGTCGCGGTCGCCAGGTGCTTGAGCACGTGGTCGCCGGCGAGGTGGCCGTAGGTGTCGTTAACCTGCTTGAACCGGTCGATGTCGAGCATGATCAGCGACAGGTCACGACGGTAGCGCTGGGCCCGCCCGATCTCGCGCTCCAGGGTCTCTTGGAAGTAGCGCTTGTTGTAGATCTGCGTGAGCCCGTCGATGGTCGTGAGCCGGTAGATCTCCTCGTGATAGGCGTTTTCGATGTTCGAGCCCGACAGGAACTTGAAGATGCAGCGGCCGACCTTGATGAAGTCGCCGTCGCGCAACAGGTACTCGTCGATCAGCTCGTCGTTGATGTACGTGCCGTTGGTCGAGCCCATGTCGCGCAGCACGATCGATCCCGAGGTGTTGATGATCTTGCAGTGGTTGCGCGACACCGCCTCCTGATCGATCTGGATGTCGGCCTTGCTCGACCGGCCGATGATGATCTGGGGACGGGTGAGGTTGAACTTGCGACCGAGGTCGAGGCCATAGATCACGACCAGGCAGGCTTCCTTGGCCGCCGGGCGGTCGCTGATCTTCGAGATCGCGGTGACGACCGTCTTGTTCCGCCCGGTGTCGCTCACGCTGGCCTAGCCTAGCTGAAATCGCGCGATCACTGGGACGACTCGGCGCACAGCAGCCGATCGTCGTCCTGCCGGCGGCACAAGAGGACCTCGGTCAGCAGGTAGCCGCCGTGGTGGAACTGGTAGGTGTGGATGAGCACCCGCGGCCCGCCCAGGTTCCAGTAGCCGCGGACGTCGGGCCAGCGAGTCGGGCTCGGCAAGGTCGGCTCGAGAGCCGCACCGGCGACCGCGCCGGCGAAGCGCTCACAGCCCTCGGCGGTGTCGCGCACGAACACGTTCCAGTAGCAGTTGCCGTCGGCGCACAGGTTGCGGTCGGCGACCACGGTCTCGAGGCGGCCGTCGCCATCGAGGTCGCGATCGGCGCGCTGGCGATCGGGGTGATCCGAGACCACGCCGTCGCGCTCAGGCGCGGCGCACTCGCCGACGTGGACGCTCGGAGTCGGCAGTCGATCGACGCGGGGCGGCGCCGGGGTCTTGCGCCCGCCGACACACGCCGAAACCACGAACAGGCCGAGCACGGCACGGTAGCGATCGAGCGAGGCCATCGCGGCGGAAGGTAGCGCAAGATCGTTGTTTTGTTGCCGCTTGCGGCTCCTTCGCGCTAAGCCTTTGGGTCATGTCCGGTCGGGTCCGCAGGAACCTGCTTCTCGGTGTCGGCGTCGCGCTCGCGGCCGCCGTCCTGGCCTTGGGGCGCGACGAAGATCACGTCGCAGCCCGCATCGGCGAGCGCGGCCTCGCGTCGGCCAGCGCCAGCGCGGCCACCGCCCTGCCCGAGCCCATCCCGGCCGACACCCTGCCCCCGGCCCGAACCCGCCCTGCCGCCGCGTTCATCACGCCGCCCGCCCCGTTGCCCGACGGCACGCCCACGGTCGACCTGACTCGCATGGAGCTGCACGGCGACCGCTACCTGGCGCCGATGAGCGACGGCCGCTTCGCGGTGCTCACCATCGACCCCAAGATCCAGGACATCGCCGAGAAGGTGCTGCGCCGGGCCCGGGCGCCCCGCGGCGCCATCGTGGTGACCCACCCCGACGGTCGCATCCTGGCCCTGGTTGGCCGCCGCACCGAGGACCCCAAGGGCACCGGCGACGGCGTCTCCGACCCCAGCTTGGCCCTCGACGCCTGGGCACCGTCGGCGTCCATCTTCAAGATCGTGTCGGCGACCGCGCTGGTCGAGGCCGGCGCCCACAAGGACGACAAGGTCTGCTTCCATGGCGGCCTGCGCTCGGTGATGGAGTCGAACCTGACCGACTCCCGCGAGGACCGTCGCTGCGAGGACCTCGAGTACGGCGTCGCGCACTCGCAGAACGCCATCATCGCCAAGCTGGTCCACCAGCGCCTCACCCCGGCCTCGCTGGGCGACACCGCGCGCCGCTTCGGCTTCGAGGCGCCGATCTCGCTGCCAGCGCGGGCGGCGTTTGGCCACGTGTCGCTGCCCGCCGAGAAGGGTGTCGAGTTCGCCAAGACCGCCGCCGGCTTCACCAACGTCGAGCTGTCGTGCCTCGGTGGGGCCCTCCTCGCCAACACCGTCGGTACCGGCGGCCTCGCGGTCACGCCGCAGCTCATCGCGGCCTACCTCGACGGGACCACCGAGACCGCGGTCGCGGCCAAGCCCAGCCACCGCGTCCTCGAGGAGTCGGTCGCCGACGAGGTCGGCGCGATGATGGCGCAGACCTGCACCAACGGCAGCGCCGCCAAGGCCTTCGCCGGCCGCGGCCGCATCCCCGACACCACCGTGGCCGGCAAGACCGGCACGCTGTCGGTCAACGAGCCGTTCTACATGCAGTACTCGTGGTTCGTGGGCTACGCGCCGGTCGACAAGCCGGCCCTGACGGTCTCGGTGCTGCTCGGCAACCCCGAGCTGTGGCAGATCAAAGCGCACACCGCCGCCCGCATGGTCCTGATCGAGGCGCTCCGCGCCCGCGCCGGCACCTGACGTTTCGAGCGGCCCCGGAACACTGCCCGAATCGTCCGTGTGTGACGGCGGTACGACCGCGAGCCCCGGGCGTGAATGATATGCTCCGCGCGCCGTCACTTTCGTCGCTCGTCGACGATCCGTCTGGAGGATGCTCATGGCTTGGACTCGTACGCTCGGACTCTCGACCGCTTGCTTGCTCGCCGCCGCCGCGCCTGCCTTCGCGCAGGCGCCCGCCAAGCAGGCCGACTCCCTCAATGAGCAAGGCAAGGCCCTGCTCAACGCCAAGCCGATGCGCGCCGCGGAGGCGACCGCCAAGTTCCGCGCCGCGATCGTGCTGTCGCCCGAGGGCCGGTTCTATCTGAACCTCTGCATGGCGCTGTACCAGGAGGGCAAGCTCGGCGAGGCGCTCACCGCGTGCAACGCCGTCGCGAGCAAAGGTGCGACCGAGACCCAGGCCAAGCAGGCCGGCGTCATCGTCGACAAGTTCATCACGCCCAAGATGCGTGAGGCCGGCATCGACCCGACGACGAACACCGGCACCACCGACCCTGACAACGGCGCCACCGATCCCGACAACGGCACCACCGATCCCGACAACGGCACCACCGACCCCGACAACGGCACGACCGACCCCGACAACACCAAGCCCAACGCCAGCAACGTCGTGGTCGCGCCGCCGCCGTCGCTGTTCACCCAGGTGGTCGAGGCGCCCAGCCACGAGTACGCCTTGACCTTGGGCGCGCAGCTGTTTGGCACCACCACCAACCTCGGCACCGAGGGCGAGTGGGCGACCAGCGCGGGCGGCCTCCGCGTCTACAGCGACTACATGTTGTCCAAGCCTCGCCTCCTGGGCGTGCAGGCCTACATCACCTTGTTCCCGGTGGCCGCCACCGAGAACAACTTCGACCACCCCGACGAGGTCATCACGGTCGCCGACATCGGCGCGGCCCTCTACAAGGAGGTGTGCAAGGGTCGCTGGTGCGTCAAGCCGCTCGCGGGCCTGCAGTTCGCCGCCCTGTTGCCGTCGGACGGCGACGCGGCCAACGTCATCTCCACGTTCGGGGTGCGCGCCGAGCTCGGCCTCGAGTACGCCTTGGGCCCGAAGTACGAAAACGTCCTCAGCCTCGGCCTGGGCGTGAACGCCTACGCGGCCGCGTCCGGCTCGGACGGGACCTTCGACGCCAGCTACTGGGGACTCGACAAGGGCAGCGGCGGCGGCTACCTCGCCCTCGGCTTCACGCGCCGCTTCGCCTCGGCGATCGGCAGCGCGCCCCTGTTTCGGATGCAGTGAGCAGCGCGGCTCAGTCGTCTTCGGGCTGATCGGCGCCGACCGCGAGGCGGCGGGCTTCGTACCAGCGGTGCAGGCTGGGGAAGCTGTCGGACAGGAACTCGGTCTGCAAGCGCGGCGCGGCCTCGCGCAGCAGCAGGAGCTCCATCTCGGCGTCGCCGCGACGACCTAGCGCCCACGCCAAGAGCACCAAGTTGGTGCCAAACCGGCTGCAACCGAGCGCGACCTTGGCCCAGTCGTAGAGCTCCTCGTCGGCCGGGAGCGCGGTCGGCTCGTCGGCGCAAAACGCCAGCACCAGGTCGGTGAGCGCCAGCTCGAGGGCGAAGTAGTCGCCGGTCGGCGCGTTGCCGAGCTCGCTGCGCGCGGTGCGGGCCGCCGGCACCCGGCCCATGACCGCGAGCAGCTGGGCGCGGTCGAACGCGCACACCCAGTACATGGCGCGGCGGCGCCGGGCCTGCACCGAGCCCATGGCGCGGTCGTACAGCGCGAGCGACGCGTCGAAGGCGCCGCGCTGCCACTCGAGCTTGCCGCGCAGGTAGGACAGGAACGGGCGCAGGGTGTCGGCGACCCGACCGCGCTCGAGGGTCTCGACCGCGCTCAGCGCCTCGTCGCGACGCCCGGCCGAGGCCAGCACCAGCGCGGCGCGCGCACGACGCCAGGCCCGGCTCTGCCGCCACATCACGGCCGCGAACAGCGCCCCCGCCGCTAGCCCGAAGATCGGCCCCGACAGGATCGCCATCGCGGTCACGCCCACGCCGGCGACGCCACCGACCGCGGCCCAGGCCGCGACCTGCTGGCGCTTCATCGCGTGCTCGCCCATCACCTGGCCCCGGTCGTCGAGCAGCAGCACCTCGCCGGGCTTGGCGTCGGCGAGCGAGCGCGACACCCGCCACGGCGGCGAGTCGCCCACGCGGATCAAGGCGGTCTCGGACTTGGCGCTCACTCCATCATTCTACTGTAAGCGGCGCCAAGCGCTTCACGCCGCGTCGCCGCTTCACGCTGGCCTCGATCGACTGGGCGCGCCCGCGGGTCTCGACCGGGCCCGCGACCTGCGCCACCCGCCATGGGCGTCCCGGTCGGGTCGCTCGCGCGCCACCGGCCAGCTCGCCGTTGTGCTGGCGCAGGCGGCGCGGCACGTCGCGAGCGATGCCAACGTAGGTCCGGCCGGCCTGCGAAATTAGTACGTACACGAACCACATGGAGCGTCGTGTCATTTTGCACTCTCGGCGGGACGAGCGCGCGATCAGATCTGCTAGGTTCCCCGCGTCGTTTCGCCGCGCGCCGGCGTCCGACCTGCGACGTCGCGATCGCCCATTTCTGACTTCCTGGTTTGCGATGGGCTCCCTGCACACCGTCCCATTTGGAGTACGTGATGACCGAGACCGCCAAGCTGATCCTCCCCGACGCGACCGAGACGTCCCTCCCGGTCGTGGTCGGCTCGGAGAACGAGCACGCCATCGACATCCGCGGGCTCCGCAGCAGCACCGGCTACGTGACGCTCGACGCTGGCTACATGAACACCGGCGCGACCACGAGCGCCATCACGTACCTCGACGGCGAGCAGGGCATCTTGCGCTACCGCGGGTACCCGATCGAAGAGCTGGCCGAGAAATCGAACTTCGTCGAGACCAGCTACCTGCTCATCCACGGCAACCTGCCGACCCAGATCCAGCTCGACGAGTTCTCGCGCAAGCTGACCCGCCACTCGATGATCCACGAGGGCATGCGCCACTTCTTCGAGGGCTTCCCCGATCGCAGCCACCCCATGGCGGTGCTGTCGTCGATGGTCACCTCGCTGTCGGCGTATTACCCCGACTGCCTCGATCGCTCGGCGCCGATGGACCTGCACCTGACCCGCATCCTGTCGAAGGTCCGGACCATCGCGGCGTTCTCGTACAAGAAGACGATCGGCCAGCCGATCATGTACCCGCGCAACGCGCTGTCGTACTGCGCGAACTTCATGCACATGATGTTCGCGGTCCCGGCCGAGCCCTACGAGCCCGATCCGATCATCGTCAAGGCGCTCAACCAGCTGCTCATCCTTCACGCCGACCACGAGCAGAACTGCTCGACGTCGACGGTGCGCATGGTCGGCAGCTCGGACGCCAACGTCTACGCCGCGGTCGCCGCCGGCATCCTGGCGCTGTGGGGCCCGCTCCACGGTGGCGCCAACCAGGCGGTCATCGAGATGCTCGAGCAGCTCAACGATCCCAACGGCCCGTACAAGGGCGACTACAAGAAGTTCGTCGCCGACGTGAAGGACAAGAAGTCCGAGAAGCGCCTCATGGGCTTCGGTCACCGCGTCTACAAGAACTACGACCCGCGCGCGAAGATCTTGAAGAAGATGACCGACGAGGTCCTGGCCCACCTGGGCGTCAACGACCCCATGCTCGACAGCGCCAAGGCGCTCGAGGAGGTCGCGCTCTCGGACGACTACTTCATCTCGAAGAAGCTCTACCCGAACGTCGACTTCTACTCGGGCATCCTCTACCGCGCGATCGGCATCCCGACGCCGATGTTCACGGTGATGTTCGCGCTCGGCCGCATCCCGGGCTGGCTCGCCCACTGGAAGGAGATGGTCGACGACCCGGCGACCAAGATCGGTCGTCCGCGCCAGATCTACACCGGCTCGACGCTGCGCCACTACACCCCGATGGGCGAGCGCGAGTCGTAGCGTTGACCCAGCTCGCCGACACCATCTCGACCGCGACCACCGAGGGCATCCAGGTGACGGTACGGTCGCGCTATCTGGCCGAGCAGTCGGCTCCCGATCAGGGCCGCTACGTCTTCGCGTACACCGTCGCGATCGCCAACCACGGCGAAAGTACCGCCCAGCTCCGCACCCGGCACTGGGTCATCACCGACGGGCGCGGCGGCGTGGAGGAGGTCCGCGGCGACGGCGTCGTGGGCGAGCAGCCGCGCCTCGAGCCTGGCCAGCAGTTCCAGTACACCTCGGGCTGCGTCCTCAAGACGCCCATCGGCACGATGCACGGCACGTATCAGATGGAGCGCGACGACGGCGCCGAGTTCGACGCCGAGATCGCCGCGTTCTCGCTGGTCGCGCCGGGTCGGCCGCCCGCGAACCTGATGAACTGAGACAACTTACCGAAGTACTTCGGTAATCGACTCGGCCATTTGGGCTGTCCGCAGTTTGTGCCAAGCTCGCCGGGTACTCCGGCGTCCAAGCTGATGACGATGACTCCCGCCGAACGCGAAGGCCAAGCCGCGGCCCGCCTGGTCACCCTGGCCAAGGCGGGCGATCTGCGTGCGTTCGAGGAGCTGGTCCGCCGGTATCGCCGACGGATCTTTGCGCTGGCGCTGCACCTGACCGGGTCGCGCACCGACGCCGACGACATCGCCCAGGACGTGTTCATGCGGGCCTACCGGGCGCTCCACGCCTTCGAGGGGCGCAGCGAGTTTTTCACCTGGGTCTATCGCATGGCGGTGAATCGCTCGCTCAACGTGCGCCGCGACCGCGGCCGGCGGCCCGAGGACGCTCTCGACGACCCCCGCGTCGAGCTGGCGATCTCGGTCGATGCCGGCGGCGACCCCCGCCGGGCCGCGGAGCTGCGCCAGACCTACGCGCGGCTGTTGAGCGGCCTCGACGCCCTGCCCGCCGACATGCGCACCACCGTCGTGCTGGTCGCGCTCCAGGGCATGGCCCACGGCGAGGCCGCGGTGGTCCAAAAGGTCAGCGAAGGCACGATCGCGTGGCGCATGCACGAGGCGCGAGCCCGCCTGCGCGAGTCGCTGGGCACCGACAAGGTCACGCGCCGTCGCGGCCTGTCGAGCGAGCTCGAGGGCCTGCTCGACTCGCTGGGCCTGCCGGTGCTCGCGCCCGGCCGCGCGTGATACATCGAGGCCGATGAGCCAGATCCCGAATCGCTCCACCACGCATCGCGACATCGAGATGAGCCGGCTGGCCGGGTTGGGGATGGAGGTCGAGGAGCTGGCCGAGGAAGGTCCGCTGAGCCCTGGGCGCGTGATCGCCCACGCCGAGGAGCAGGGCAAGCCGGCCAGCCACTACTACGTCGCGACCGCGCTGGCGACCGAGGTCGAGCTGCCCACCGAGCCGGTGATGGCGGTGTTCTGCGCCGGCAAGTGCCAGAGCTGGGGCGCCCTCGACTGCATCGACGCCGCCGCCAACGCCTGGGAGAAGCTGGGCGGCGGGTTTGGCATCGGCGTGCGCCAGTGCCTCGACAAGTGCTTCGACGCGCCGGTCTGCGAGATCCGCACGCCCGACGGCACCGCGACGCTCCTGCGCGCCAAGGCCGCCGACGTCACCGCGGCGCTGCGCGAGGCTACCGGCAAGGCGTGATCACGGACTACCGAGGCACTGTCGCTGGTTGGCTGCTACGGTCCGGGCTCCTCGCATGCTGCGGCTGACGAAGATCAACAAGTACTACGAGGTCGGCAGTCACCAGCTCCATGTCTTGCGCGACGTCGACCTGACCGTCGAAGAGGGCGAGATGGTCGCGATCATGGGCCAGTCGGGCTCGGGCAAGTCGACCCTGCTCAACATCCTGGGCATCCTCGACCGCTACGACTCGGGCGAGTACATGCTCGGCGACACCCTCATCCGCGACCTGTCGGAGAGCCAGGCCGCGCGCTACCGCAACAAGTTCATCGGCTTCATCTTCCAGTCGTTCAACCTGCTGCCGTTCAAGACCGCGGTCGAGAACGTGGCCCTGCCCCTGTACTACCAGGGCGTGGGCCGCCGCCAGCGCAACCGCCTCGCCCAAGAGTATCTCGAGAAGGTCGGCCTCGGGCCCTGGGCCGAGCACCGCCCGGCCGAGATGTCGGGCGGGCAGAAGCAGCGCGTCGCGATCGCCCGCGCGCTCATCGCCAAGCCGCGCATCATCCTCGCGGACGAGCCGACCGGAGCGCTCGACACCAAGACCAGCGACGAGGTCATGGGGCTGCTCGCCGAGATCCACGACAGCGGCATCACCGTGATCATGGTGACCCACGAGGCCGACGTGGCCGCCAAGGCCCAGCGCACGATCCGCCTGCGCGACGGCAAGGTCGAGTCCGACCGGATCACGGCGGCCTGAGATGTTCTCGATCGACCGCTGGCAGGAGGTCCTGTCGACGCTCACGCGGGCCCCGCTGCGCAGCATCCTGACCGCCTTCGCGGTGGGCTGGGGCATCTTCATGCTGGTGCTGCTCTTGGGCCTCGGACGCGGCCTGCAAAACGGCGCGGAGTCCCAATTCAAGGACGACGCCGCCAACAGCGTATGGATCTTCGGCGGCCAGACCTCGCAGCCGTGGGGCGGCCTGCCGGTCGGGCGCCGGACCATCTGGACCAACGACGACTACGCCGCGCTGCGCGCCATCGACGGCATCGAGCACCTCACCGGCCGCTACTTCCCGGGCCGGCGCGGCTTTGGCGGCGACATCGTGGTCAAGGTCGGTGCCCGGTCGCAGTCCTTCGACATCCGCGCCGTCCACCCCGATCACCTCTACCTCGAGAAGACGATCATCCGCGCGGGCCGCTACATCAACGATCAGGACATCGCCGAGCGCCGCAAGGTGGCGGTGATCGGGGTGCCGGTCGCCGAGTTCCTGTTCGACACCACCGACGTCGTCGGCGAGCCGGTCGAGATCGGCGGCGTGTCCTTCGACATCGTCGGCGTGTTCTGGGACGACGGCGCCACCGACGACGAGACCCGCATGGTCTACGTGCCGATCACCACCGCCCAGCTGGCCTGGAATGGCGCCGGCCGCATCAGCATGTTGCTGTTCACCGTCGGCGACAAGACCGTGGCGGAGACCGCGACCATGCTCGAGAGCGTGAAGGCCAAGCTGGCCGAGCGCCAGCGCTTCAACCCCGACGACGCCCAGGCCATCCGCGTCCGCAACAACCTCGAGCAGTACGAGAGCTTCCAGCAGATCTTCCGCATCATGTCGTGGTTCTTCTCGGCGATCGGCGCGTGCTCGCTGTTCGCCGGCATCATCGGCGTGTCCAACATCATGATGATCGCGGTGAAGGAGCGGACCAAGGAGATCGGGATCCGCAAGGCGCTGGGCGCGACGCCGTGGACCATCGTCGGCACGATCATCCAGGAGTCGGTGTTCCTCACCGCGGTCGCCGGCTACCTCGGGCTGGTGATCGGGGTCGGCGTGCTCACCTCGATCGCGAAGTTCGCGCCCAAGAGCGACTACTTCGCCGACCCGGAGATCGACTTCCGGTTCGCGATCTATGCCAATATCATTCTGGTGGCGTGTGGCGCCCTCGCCGGCTTCTTCCCGGCGTGGTCGGCCGCCAAGGTCAGCCCGGTCGTGGCGATGCGAGACGCCTGATGCTCGACCTCGACGCCGTCCAGGAGATCGCGGTCAGCCTGACCCGCCACAAGCTGCGCTCGGCGCTGACCGCGCTCGGCGTGTTCTTTGGCATCTTCATCTTCGTGCTCATGGTCGCGTTCGGCCACGCCCTCGAGGCCGGCATCCGCCGCAAGATGAGCGGCTTCGCGACCAACGCGATCTTCTTGTGGGGCCAGCGCACCAGCGAGCCCTGGGCCGGCCTGCCCGCCAATCGCCCGATCCAGTTCGACAACGGCGACATCGAGCCGCTGCGCCGACTGCCCGGCATCGACCGCCTGGCGCCCCGCAACCAGCTCGGCGGGTTCCGCGGCGGCAGCGTCGTGAAGCGCGGTAGCAAGGTCGGCTCGTACCAGGTCGGCGGCGACTTCCCCGACTTCCAGTACATCCAGACCCCGATCATGCGGGCCGGTCGGTTCCTCAACGATCGCGACATCTCCGAGCGCCGCAAGGTCGCGGTCATCGGCGAGGCGGTCGCCGAGGAGCTGTTCGAGCGCGGCGCGAACCCGATCGGCGGCGCGATCCAGATCAACAACATCCACTTCGAGGTCGTCGGCGTCTTCGGCACCCGCGCCACCGGCCAGCAAGGTGACCAGCAGGTGCGGTCGATCAACATCCCGTTTACGACCTTCCAGCAGGCCTTCCACATGGGCGACAAGGTCAGCTGGTTCTCGATGACCGGGAAGCCCGGCGTCGACGCCACCGAGCTCGAGGCCCGCATCCGCGCGACGCTGGCAGAGCGCCACAAGATCGCGCCGACCGATCAGACCGCGATCCGCGGCTTCAACGTCGGCGCGCAGTTCGCCAAGACCGAGGGCATGTTTTGGGCGATCAACCTGGTGCTGGCGGTGGTCGGCATCATGTCGCTCCTGGCCGGCGCGATCGGCGTCTCGAACATCATGCTCATCAGCGTGCGCGAGCGGACCAAGGAGATCGGGGTCCGCAAGGCGCTCGGCGCGCAGCCGGTCTCGGTGGTGGGCATGGTCATGGCCGAGGCCATCGCGCTCACCGCGATCGCCGGCTACCTGGGCCTGGTGGTCGGGGTCGCCGCCGTCGAGCTGGCGGCCTGGGCCGTCACCAAGCAAGGCCCCGACTTCGCGCTGGGCCCCCCCGCGGTCTCGGTCGGCACCGCGCTCATCGCCACCGCCGTCCTGGTGGTCGCGGGCGCCCTGGCCGGCCTCATCCCCGCATACCGTGCCGCCATGATCCAGCCGGTCGAAGCCCTGCGCGACGAGTGAATTTCATGAAACGCATCATCCCTGTCATCGTCATCCTCCTCGTGGTCGGCCTCGGCGCCGGCACGATGTACTTCCTGTGGTCGAAGTCGAAGAAGCCGCCGGTGGTCGCCCGCACCGAGCAACTCGAGACCAAGGACATCGTCAAGAAGACGGTGGCGACCGGCGCGATCGTGCCGCGCGAGGAGGTCGAGCTCAAGCCGCGGGTGTCGGGCGTGATCGAAGAGCTGTACCTGCAGGCCGGCGCGCTGGTGAAGGCCGGCGACAAGATCGCCAAGGTCCGCATCGTCCCCGACGCGGCGTCGCTGCAGCGCGGCGAGTCGGGCGTCGCGACCGCGCGCATCGCCTTCGACAATTCCCGGCGCGAGCTGGCCCGGGCCAACCAGCTCTACAGCCAGGGCGTCATCGCCGAGGCCGAGCTGGCGAAGTACAAAACCGATCTCGCGCTGCGGCAGCAGGAACTGGGCAGCGCCGGCTCGGCGCTCACGATCGTCAAGGAGGGCGCGGCTCGCTCGGGCGGCGCGACCTCGAACGTGGTCGTGACCGCGACGGTGTCGGGCATGGTCATCGACGTGCCGGTCAAGAAGGGCCAGAGCGTCATCGAGTCCAACAACTTCAACGCCGGCACCACGATCGCGACCGTGGCGAACATGGGCGACATGATCTTCCAGGGCCAGGTCGACGAGAGCGAGGTCGGCAAGGTCAAGGAGGGCATGGCGCTGTCGATCAAGATCGGCGCGCTCGAGAGCGAGACCTTCGAGGGCAAGCTCGAGTACATCGCGCCCAAGGGCACCGAGATCGACGGCGCGATCCAGTTCGAGATCAAGGCCGCGATCGTGCCCAAAGAGGGCGTCTTCATCCGCGCCGGCTACAGCGCCAACGCCGACGTCGTCCTCGACAAGCGCATGCAGGTGCTGGCGGTCCGCGAGGCGCTGGTGCAGTGGAAGGACGGCAAGGCCTTCGTCGAGGTCGAGACCGCGCCCAAGCAGTTTACGCGCCGGGACGTGACGCTCGGGCTGTCCGACGGCATCTACGCCGAGGTGCTCGGGGGCGTGACCAAGACCGACAAGATCAAGCAGCCCGACAACGCCGGCCCGCCGCGCCTGGGCGGCCCCGGGATGGGCGGCGGCGGCGGTCGACCGGCGCGCGCGCGCTGATCACGACAGAGGCGCCGCGACCTCGGCAACCAAGCGGCGCACTCCGTCACAGAAGGCTCGGAAGCTGGGCGACGTGCTGCGCGCAGGATCGAGAAGCCGGCCCAGCCGGCGCGCACCATCCACCTTTTGATACGACGGCACATGCTTCCGCAACTCCATGAGTGGATTCGGAAGCTGGTCAGGATGGCGATAGACCGCTTTTCGTTGCTGCGCAGCCACCGCTGGCACTCCGTAAGGGCCCGCGAGTGGACAAGTCGATCGATGATCGCGGTCGAGGCGCCGGGATGGCAAGGCGACGGTGAGGACCGGAGGGGAGCATCCTCGACGGATGTGACCCGAGGACCGGAACCGGCAACGCAGCC